>Ga0114972_10000151_pt1 | contig 48573 bp, 44 predicted proteins | sample M_140807_EF_Meta_FD_87354 | JGI IMG/M metagenome (GOLD analysis project Ga0114972, IMG submission 87354) | Freshwater microbial communities from Lake Montjoie, Canada to study carbon cycling - M_140807_EF_MetaG | ecosystem: Environmental > Aquatic > Freshwater > Lake | place: Lake Montjoie... | reverse complement strand
GGTTCGAAGGACGGTGGTTCGGGGGGTGCGGCGGCTGCGGGGGACTCCGCCGGTGCATCTTCTGGCGCACCTTCTGGCGGATCTGCGTCCGGTTCTTCAGCCAGTTCCGAGAACAGCGGGTCTAAGTCGGCCGCGGGGCCGACGGTGGGGGCTGGTGGTTCGAGTTCGGGCAGCGCAACCAGCGGTGGCGGCGCAGCGAGCTCGGTCAGTGGTTCCAAAGCGTGAACAAACCGGCGCCGACCCTCATGAACCGACTGCGTAGTTATCTCGTCACCGGGTTGCTGATCTGGGTGCCTCTGGTCATCACGCTCTGGGTCTTGAATCTGATCGTGAGCACCCTCGATCAGAGCTTGGCGCTGTTGCCGACCAGTTGGCAACCTGAACGCTTTACGGGGCTCAGAATTCCGGGTGTTGGGGCCCTGCTCACCATCCTGGCGGTCTTGGTCACCGGGATGCTGACGGCCAACTTTCTGGGCCAGCGGCTAGTTTTGTTCTGGGAAGCGTTGCTGGCCCGAATCCCGATTGTGCGCACGATCTATTCCAGTGTGAAGCAGGTCTCGGACACGTTGCTCTCGGACAGCGGTCAGGCATTTCGTAAAGCGCTTCTGGTCCAGTATCCGCGCGCAGGCTGCTGGACCATTGCTTTTCAGACGGGGGTCCCTGCGCCCGAGGTGGCCCGCCGCGCGGGTGACGGCATGGTGTCGGTTTATGTGCCAACGACGCCCAACCCCACTTCGGGTTTTTTCCTGATGATGCCAATGTCTGATGTGATCGAACTCGAAATGAGCGTCGACGAAGCACTTAAGTATGTTGTTTCCATGGGGGTCGTGGCGCCTGGCGTCAAACCTCCGCCGCGGTCGCGCTGACCGCGCGCTTTTCACCTTTTTACGAAGTTGTCCGTCATGAGCGCACCTTCTTTCGGCCGCACCTGCTATGCCGGTGCTGTGTCGGCCCAGCATCTGGATCAAACCGTTACGCTGTTTGGCTGGGTCCAGCGTCGGCGCGATCATGGTGGCGTGATCTTCATTGATCTGCGTGATCGCGAAGGCATTGTTCAGGTGGTTTGCGACCCCGATCGCGAGGCGGTCTTTGCCACCGCCGAACGGATTCGTAATGAATTTTGCTTGCGCATGACGGGTCTTGTTCGTAGCCGCCCTGAGGGCACGATCAACCCGAACCTCGGCAGTGGCGAGGTCGAGATTCTCTGCCACGAACTCGAGATTCTGAATCCGTCGGTGACGCCGCCATTTCAACTCGATGACGACAATCTTTCGGAGACAACCCGCTTGACCCATCGGGTCCTGGACCTGCGTCGCCCACCGATGCAGCGCAATCTGATTTTGCGCTACCGCGTCGCGATGGAAGTGCGGCGCTACCTCGACGCGCAGGGATTTTTGGACATCGAAACGCCGATGCTCACCAAGAGCACCCCGGAGGGGGCCCGCGACTATCTCGTTCCCTCTCGGGTCCACGCCGGGCAGTTCTTTGCCCTACCGCAGTCCCCGCAACTCTTCAAACAGTTACTGATGGTGGCCGGGTTTGACCGTTACTACCAAATCACGAAATGTTTTCGCGACGAAGATCTGCGCGCCGACCGACAGCCCGAATTCACCCAGATCGACTGCGAAACGTCGTTTCTGACCGAACAGCAGATTCGTGATTTGTTTGAGGACATGATTCGACATGTCTTCGAGCAGGCAATCGCAGTGAGCTTGCCCAAGCCATTTCCGGTCATGGCTTACTCGGAGGCCATCCGCCGTTTTGGTAGTGACAAGCCCGATCTTCGGGTCAAGCTCGAACTCACCGATCTCACGGATGCAATGGGGGATGTCGAGTTCAAGGTTTTTGCCGATGCCGCCCACCTCAAGGGTGGTCGAGTGGCAGCGCTGCGTGTACCGGGCGGGGCCAAAATTTCCCGTAGTGAAATCGATCAATACGGACAATTCGTCGCGATTTATGGGGCGGCCGGATTAGCCTGGATCAAAGTCAACGAGGCGGCCAAAGGCCGCGCCGGATTGCAGTCACCGATTGTGAAGAATTTGCATGATGCAGCGATCGCCGCGGTGCTTGAGCGCACCGGTGCGCAGGACGGTGACATCGTGTTTTTTGGGGCTGATCGGGCGAAGGTGGTTGCCGACTCGCTCGGGGCCTTGCGCCAGAAGATTGGGCATTCCGAGTTCGGCCGTCAGAACGGGTTGCTTGATGGGGCGCCCTGGAAGCCACTCTGGGTGGTTGATTTCCCGATGTTCGAGCATGACGAAGAGGACCACCGATGGGTCGCCGTGCACCATCCATTCACCGCGCCCAAGGACGGTCATGAAGACCTAATGGAAACTGATCCTGGCGCGTGTATCGCCAAGGCTTATGACATGGTCTTGAACGGCTGGGAAATTGGTGGTGGTTCGGTGCGAATTCATCGCGAAGAGGTCCAGAGCAAGGTCTTCCGCGCACTTAATCTGGAGGCGGAAGAGGCCCGTGCCAAGTTCGGATTTCTCCTCGACGCGCTGCAATACGGGGCCCCTCCGCATGGTGGGATCGCGTTCGGGTTGGATCGGATCGTCACGATGATGGCCGGTGCTGAATCGATTCGGGACGTAATCGCCTTCCCCAAAACGCAGCGTGCGCAGTGTTTGCTCACCCAGGCGCCGAGTCTGGTCGATGAGAAGCAGTTGCGAGAATTGCACATCCGGGTGCGTGCCTCGGACCGCCCTTGAGCGGCAACAAAATCCCGGAGTCCGTGCTGGTCGTGATCTACACGGCGCAGCTCGATGTGCTGATTCTGGAGCGCGCCGATCGTCCCGGATTTTGGCAATCGGTAACTGGCAGCAAGGACGCGCCAGACGAGCCCTTGATCCAGACAGCCCGGCGTGAACTGGCTGAAGAAACGGGCTTCGAGCCCGATGCGATTGCTGGTTCGGTCTTGACGGACTGGCGCGAACATAATCGTTACGAAATCTATCCGCATTGGCGCCACCGTTATGCGCCCGGGGTTACTCATAACGTCGAGCATGCGTTTGGTTTCTGTTTGTCCGGTATGCAAGCGCCGACGCTGTCGGCGCGCGAGCATCTGGGCTATCTTTGGTTGCCTTGGCGCGATGCGGCGCAGCGCTGCTTTTCAATGACCAACGTCGCGGCGATTGAGTCCTTGCCCCGCCGCCGATGATTGCCTTCTGAATTTTCGCCAAAACTTGTCACGATCTTTGCCGGCACCATTGCCCTCGTTGCGGGTTGCCACCTACAACATTCATAAGGGCGTGGCGGCTGAGCTGTTTGGTTTTCGGCGGGCAGCGACCTTGCATGAGTTGCGCCGACGTTTGCATGAACTTAAGGCCGACCTGATCTTTTTGCAGGAGGTTCAGGGTCGTCATGACCGTCACGCGAGGCACATCAAGCACTGGCCGAGCGAGAGCCAGGAAGTTTTTCTGGCCCATGGCGCGCAGCTTCGACCGGTGTTCGAGTCTGCGTACGGGCGCAATGCCAATTATCTGCACGGTCATCATGGCAACGCGTTTTTGTCGCGATTTCCGATCTTGCGCCGCGATCATCTCGACGTGTCGGATCATGTACTGGAGCGCCGGGGCGTACTCCATTGCGTCGTCGGAATCGACGGGATCGAGGTGCATTGTTTTGTCATCCATCTCGGCCTACTCGGGTCGAGCCGAGAGCGCCAGGTGGCCGCCTTGATTGCCTGGATTCGCGAGGTGGTTCCGCCATCGGGACCGCTCCTGATCGCGGGCGACTTCAATGACTGGCGACACCGCCTGAGCGATACCCTGCGCCAGGCGCTCGACGTTCATGAGTGCTGGTCCACATCGCAAACATCGCAAGCGGGTTCACGCGCCGCAAGAACGTTCCCAGCCCTCTTTCCATGGCTACAGCTTGACCGGATTTATCAGCGCGGTTTTGCGGTCGAGCAGGTCAAGGTTTTGCAGGGTTCTGCGTGGTCGCGGCTTTCAGACCATGCACCGCTGGTGGCCGATCTTCGGCCTCTGGTGGGGGCCTCGTAGCGCAAGGCCCAGGGCCTCCGAAGCCGATGCGTGATCTGGCTCCTCGTACGCCTCATTGGACAACGCCCCTGCGCCCACGCCTGGTGGCTGGCAATGAAGTTACCCTGCTGCAAAATGGGGCCGAGTATTTCCCGGCGCTTGAGCGTGCGATGGTGGGCGCGCAGCACACGGTCTTTCTGGAAACCTATTTGTTTGAGGCCGACCCGAGTGGCTGGCAGATTGCCCGCGCCATGGCTGCGGCGGCTGGCCGGGGCGTTGCGGTCCATCTGATTATTGACGGGTTTGGCTGCGCCGCGTTTGATCCGGTGATACGCCAGCATCTGCAGGCTGCGGGCGTGCGAATCGAGGTTTTTCGTCCCGAGAACGGCGCGCTTCTGTGGAGCCGAAAGCGTCTGCGACGCATGCACCGCAAGCTCGCGGTCATTGATGGCGAGATCGGGTTTGTCGGTGGTATCAATGTGATTGACGATCAGATCGATCCCAATCACGGCGCGTTGGCGGCCCCGCGCGCCGACTTTGCAGTTCAGTTACGGGGCCCAATCGTTGCCAGTGTGCACCTGGCAGCCTGGCGGCTTTGGTGGCAGTTGACGATGACGAACGTACCCTTTCGGATGCGGATGCGGATGGGAAAGGACGCGCTACGAGAGCCTGAGCGACGGCGAGCGCCGCTATCGCGGATGCCAGATCCGCCGGGCCCAGCTCCCGCGGTGGCCGGAGGACTGCGAGCGATGCTGGTGTTGCGCGACAACTTGCGGCTGCGGCACTCGATTGAGCGCGCTTATTTGCGGGCGATTGGGCGCTCGCGTCGAGAGATCTTGATCGCTTGCGCCTATTTCTTGCCAGGCCTGCGTTTTCGGCGCGCGCTGCGGTCAGCCGCCCGCCGCGGGGTTCGGGTACGCCTGCTGTTGCAGGGCCGCGAGGAATACCGGTTGCCACATTGGGCACAGCAGGCGATGTACGAGGAATTTCTCAGCGCGGGGATTGAAATTGTCGAGTATCAGCCTAGCTTTCTGCATGCCAAGGCTGCAGTGATCGATGACTGGGCAACCGTGGGATCTTCAAATATCGACCCGTTTTCGCTGCTGTTAGCGCGCGAAGCGAACATTGTGGTGATCAACGCGGCGTTTGCTCAGAGCTTGCGCAGTGCGATTGAACGCTTGATCGAGACCGGCGGACGCTCATTGGTACCTACGCTGCACGCCCGCCGAGGGCTTTTCGCCCGCTGCTTGCAAGGGTTTGCCTTTGGCGTTTTGAGGGCAATAGTCGCAATTTCGGGTCATGGAGCGGGTAATCGTGCCAAGTTTTAAGGATTGCACCGTCTGGACCTTGTTGGGTGTGGATTTCACCAGTGCGCCCTCACGGCGCAAGCCGATCACGGTGGCGCGTGGGGTCCTGCAGCCGTCCCTCTGGGACGGATCCGTCAGCGCAATTCGTGTCCTCGCGGTGGAGAGTTGCCCGGATTGGGCTGCGTTTGATCGGCAGTTGAACCAACCTGGGCCCTGGGTGGGTGCGTTTGATCTTCCGTTTGGGCTGCCGCGCGCTTTGGTGCAGAGCCTGGGTTGGCCGGAAGACTGGCGCGCGATGATTGAACTGTATACCCAACTCTCGCGCGATGAGATTCGGACGCGCTTTCGGTCCTTTTGTGCCGATCGCCCCGTTGGGCATCGGTTTGCCCACCGTGCCACCGATGGACCGGCCCGATCGAGTCCCTCGATGAAGTGGGTGAATCCGCCGGTGGCGTTCATGCTGCATGCGGGGGTACCGCGCCTGCTGGCCGCGGGCGTGACGCTGGCCGGATTGCAGGCTGGCGACCCAGGACGGATCGCCCTCGAAGCCTATCCGGCGCTGGTCGCACGTGCCTGTGTGGGTAAGCAGTCGTACAAGAGTGATGCCGCTCGTGGGGCGACGGGGCCCCGCCGGGACGCTCGTGAAGCGATCGTGGCCTCGCTCGAGCGGGGCGATTACGGTTTTGACAGCCGCCCAGTTGTTTTGCCCCCAGGGATGCGCGAGCAACTGGTTGATGAGCCGGGTGCTGATCGGCTTGATGCCGTTCTGGCTTTGGTGCTGGCCGCTTGGGCCCTGACCCGCCGGGAGATGAATTGGGGTTTGCCGGCTGACATGGACCCGCTTGAGGGATGGATTGTCGGCGCCTGAGGGGCTCGGGCGCGGACGGAGTCACCCTCGATGCGCTGGGCTTGACATCAAGCCCAAATTCGAAAATAGTACGACCGTTCGTATTTTTTTCGATCGCCAGTGGTTAAACACAGCGAATCAATCAGGATGGGTCACGTTGGGTAAAGGCGAACAGACTCGCGCCGGTATCGTCGACGCGGCGCTACAGATTGCGGCGCAACAGGGCCTCGAGGGGCTGACGATTGGTCAGTTGGCCGAGCATCGACAGATGTCGAAGAGCGGCGTCTTTGCTCATTTCGGGTCGCGCGAGGAGTTGCAGATCATGGTCCTCGAAGCCCATGAGGCCCGTTTTATTGCGGATGTTCTAAGGCCGGCCCTGGCCCGCCCGCGCGGCCTTGAACGCCTGACGGCGATTTTTGAGGCTTGGGTCGCTCGCACCGTTTACACCGCGCCGCATGGGTGCATTTTTATTTCCGGTGCTGGAGTACGACGATCGGTCCGGTCCGGTCCGGGATGTTCTGGTCCGCATGGTGCGCGGCTGGCAGCGTGAACTGGTTCGGGCCGTCTCGCAGGCAATCGAGTCCCGCCAGCTAGAGGCGTCGACGGACCCCGAGCAAGTGGTGTTTGAGTTGCACGGAATCATTCTGACGCTGCATCACGATGGGCGTTTGTTGCGCTCTAGCGGATCAGCGGAGCGCGCCTATCGGGCCTTCGATCGATTGATGCGCTCGTTTGCCCCCGAGCAGGTTTTTTGATCCTCTGAAATTTTTAATCCAGGAAGTAACACGATGCCCCAATATCACGCACCCCTGAGGGACCAGCAGTTCGTTCTTTTCGAGTTGCTCGATACCGAGGCGCATCTCGCCTCGTTGCCCGCGCATGCGTCGACCGATCGTGCGCTGATTGATCAGGTACTGGAAGAAGGCGGGCGCTTTTGCTCGGAAGTCCTTCAGCCAGTCAATCACGCGGGCGATGAGGTCGGTTGCCAACATGATCCGGTCACGGGCGCGGTCAAGACGCCCCCGGGCTTTAAAGAAGCGTGGGATCAGTTTCAGGCGGCCGGATGGCCCGCGTTGTCTGCCGATCCTGAATATGGTGGGCAGGGGCTGCCCGCGATCATCGGTTCGACGATGAACGAGATGCTTAATTCGGCGAGCCAATCCTGGGCGATGTACCCGGGACTCACGATTGGCGCCTACTCCTGCCTCCATGCACACGGGAGCGCACAGCAACAGGCCACCTACCTGCCCAAGCTGGTTTCGGGCGAGTGGAGCGGGACGATGTGCCTAACGGAACCCCATTGCGGGACCGATCTGGGTCTGTTGCGCACGCGCGCCGAACCGGCGGCTGATGGAAGCTACCGAATCACGGGTACCAAGATTTTTATTTCTTCGGGTGAGCATGATCTGACCCAGAACATCGTCCATCTCGTGTTGGCTCGACTGCCCGACGCCCCCGCGGGTACCCGCGGGATCTCGTTGTTTGTGGTGCCCAAATTCCTGCCGCAAGGCGAAGGCGCCACTGCCACCGCCGGTCCGCGCAATGCGGTCAAGGCGGCCCGTATCGAAGAGAAGATGGGGATTCACGGCAACGCCACCTGTGTCATGGATTTCGATGGTGCAACCGGCTGGTTGGTGGGTGAACCCAACCGCGGACTCCCCGCGATGTTCGTGATGATGAATGGCGCCCGTCTTGGGGTTGGCATTCAGTCCCTGGGGCTGATGGAAGTGGCGTACCAGAATGCGGTGGCGTATGCCAAAGATCGCGCTCAGGGTCGAAGCCTGACGGGGGTTAAGGCCGCCCATCAACCTGCCGACCCGATTCTGGTTCATGCCGATGTGCGGCGTATGTTGCTGACCATCCGCGCCTGGACCGAGTCGAGCCGCGCGCTCGCACTCTGGGGCGCACAACTGCTCGATACGCATTTGTCACACCCTGACGCTCAAGCGCGTCAGGACGCCGACGACGCCCTGGCGATCATGACGCCCGTCATCAAAGCGTTCATCACCGATAACGGGTTTACGTGCACCAACCTCGCACTCCAGGTCTTTGGCGGGCATGGCTATATTCGCGAATGGGGGATGGAGCAATACGTTCGCGATGCCAGAATCAATATGATTTATGAAGGCACCAACAGCATCCAGTCGCTGGATCTGCTCGGTCGCAAAGTGCTCGGCGATCAGGGCGCAAAGCTCCGGAAGCTCGGCCAACCAATGCGGGAATTTGTTGAGGCCCATGGGCACCGCGAGGACATGGCCGAGTTTGTCAACCCGCTCGCCGATCTCGCCGCAAAGGTCGAGAAAGTGACGATGGAAATTGCGATGAAGGCCATGGGCAATGCCGACGAGGTCGGCGCCGCTTCGGTCGACTACTTGCGTTTGATCGGCCATCTGATGACGGCTTATCTGTGGGCGCGGATGGCCTTGATTGCACTGGATCACGGAGGCTCAAAGCCCGACGGGGAGGCCTTCTATCGCGCTAAGCTGGCGACCGCACGGTTTTACTTCGCCCGCCTGTTGCCCGAGACCGCGGGTCTGCTGGTGAGCGCACGAGCCGGGGCCGCTTGCCTGATGACACTCGAAGCGGATTTGTTCTGATTGAGCACCTACGCTGATTGCTCAACTATGGAAATTTTTGAATGAATGCCATCGATCAACGATTCCTCGTTCGCCGCGTGGCGGTACTCGGCTCTGGTGTCATGGGGGCACAAATTGCGGCCCATCTGACCAATGCGGGTGTTGACACAGTGCTGTTTGATTTGCCGACCCAACCTGGGACCCAACCTGGGACCCACTCGGGCACTCAAACTCCTCCGCCCTCCAGTCGCGCCATCGCGGAGCGCGCCATTGCTGGGTTGCGCAAACTCAGCCCGGCGCCACTGGGCTTGGCCGAACTGGCCGATGCGATTCAGCCCGCCGATTATGACCACGACCTGGCGCTGCTCGGCGAGTGTGACCTGATCATCGAGGCCATCGCGGAACGTCTGGACTGGAAGCACGACCTGTACCGACGCATTGCGCCAATGGTTGCGCCGCACGCAGTGCTGGCATCCAACACGTCCGGGCTGTCGATTGGCTCGTTGGCCGAGGCGCTGCCAGATGACTTGAAGGCCCGTTTTTGCGGGGTACATTTCTTCAATCCGCCCCGCTACATGCACCTCGCTGAATTGATCCCGATCGCGCAGACGCGGGCGGATGTGCTCGATCGTCTCGAGGGCTTTCTCACGACCACCCTGGGTAAGGGGGTGGTTCGCACTAAGGACACGCCGAATTTCATTGCAAACCGGATCGGGGTCTTTGGCATGGTCGCGGTGATGATCGAGGCCGAGCGGCACGGACTCACCATGGATGTGGTCGATGACCTGACGGGAGCTCGCCTGGGGCGCGCCAAGAGCGGCACTTATCGGACCGCTGATGTGGTCGGTCTGGACACCCTGAGTCACGTCATCCGAACCATGGACGATCAACTCCCGGATGATCCTTTCCATGCGCTGTATGCGCAGCCAGCCTTGTTGCAAGCGCTCCTTGCCGCGGGAGCGCTCGGCCAGAAAACGGACGCCGGTTTTTATCGCCGGGAAGGCAAAGCTATCCTGCGGATCGATCCTGAAAAAGCACTTGTCGTGGCAGCTACCGCAAGCGAGCGTGGGATACCGATTGACCGAGCCGAGTGGGCGACTGCCTACGTGCCTGCGGGGGCCAAAGCCGACGAGACGGTCGCCCGCATTCTGAAGAAGAAAGCGTGGTCCGAGCGGTTGCAGTTGCTGCGGGAGTCCACCAATCCACAGGCACGATTCCTGTGGTCGGTCATGCGCGACAGCTTTCACTATGCCGCGATCCATTTGGGCGATATCGCAGCGAGTGCGCGCGAGCTTGATCTGGCGGTGCGCTGGGGGTTTGGCTGGGGAGAAGGTCCGTTTGAACTTTGGCAGTTGGCCGGGTGGACCCAGGTCGCGCAGTGGATCGCCGAGGACATCGCGGCGGGTGAGGCGCTCGTCTCGGCTCCGTTGCCTGCCTGGGTATTTGAGGGTCCCGTGGCGCAGCGCGGCGGAGTTCATCAGTCCGAGGGTTCGTGGTCGCCGATGGTCGCTGGTGCCGACGGACATTTAGGTGCTTTTGTGGCGGCGCCCCAGTTGCCCGTGATGGAGCGCCAGCTCTTTCCCGCCGGTCTGGTGGGGAGCGACGCAGCCGATCCTAAAATCGCCGGTCATACGGTATTTGAGGACGAGTCGGTTCGGCTTTGGGCACTCGATCGGCCTGGCCTCGATGATGTCCTGATTCTTTCTTTTAAAACCAAGATGCACCTGATCAATCAGGGCCTGGGCGAAGGCTTGTTGCGCGCGGTGGAGGCGGGCGAGTCGCACTATCGGGGGGTGGTGATCTGGTCGCCCGATGAACCTTTTTCTGCGGGTGCAGATCTTGAGTCCTCGATGCCAGCCTTCATGAAGGGTGGCCCCAAAGCGGTGGAAGGTGATATCAAGAAATTGCAGGACGTCATGCTCCGCATGCGCTATGCACAGGTTCCCGTGGTCGCTGCCGTTCACGGTATGGCGCTGGGCGGTGGGTGCGAGATCGCCTTGCATTGCGCCAAACGCGTCGTGGCGCTCGAGAGTTATATGGGGCTGGTAGAAGTGGGTGTCGGACTGATCCCGGGCGCGGGCGGTCTTGCGCATGGCGCGCGGCGGGCAGCGGAGTTGCAAGCGCAGGCGCCGGATGCTCCGTTATTCCACTTCTTACGACGACATTTTCAGGCCGCGGCAATGGCCACTGTTTCCAAGTCAGCACTCGAGGCGCGCGAACTCGGGTATCTGCTGCCGACCGACCCGATCGTCTTTCATGCCCGCGAACTACTGTTTGTAGCGATTCGACAGGTGCAGGCGATGGCTGATACGGGTTATCGGGCGCCCCGGCGGGCCCGATTCAAGGTGGCTGGACGTGAGGGCGCAGCCACTTTCAAGGCCAGCATTGTCAATCTGCGCGATGGCGGTTTCGCCAGTCCTCATGATGCGCATCTGGCCTTCACCATCGCCGAGGTGATGTGTGGGGGTGATGTCGACGCCGGCACCGAAGTCGACGAGGCCTGGATCATGGCGCTGGAGCGTCAGGCCTTCACGACGCTTCTTGCGCACCCGAAAACCCAGGAACGCATCATGGGACTGCTGCAGACCGGTAAGCCGGTGCGCAATTAAGGAAACCATCATGACCCGAACCTTACAAGACGCTTATATTGTGGCGGCCGCGCGCACGCCGATCGGTAAATCTCACCGCGGTGTGTTTCGCACGACACGCCCGGATGACTTGCTGGCTCACGCGATTCGCGCTGCCCTAGCTCAGGTGCCGGCACTCGACCCCGCCGCGATCGAAGATGCCATCATTGGTTGTGCGATTCCTGAAGCCCAGCAGGGCCTCAATATCGCGCGAATTGCTGCGTTGCTGGCCGGTCTGCCCGACACGGTGGGCGGTGTGACCGTCAATCGTTTTTGCGCCTCCGGACTGAGCGCCATTGCCATGGCGGCCGATCGGATTCGGATTGGCGAGGCCGATGTGATGCTCGCTGGGGGCACCGAATCGATGAGTCTGGTGCCGATGATGGGCAATGCGCCCTCATTCAACCCGGCCTTCTTCAAGTCCGATGAGCCTATCGGGATTGCTTACGGCATGGGCCTAACCGCCGAAAAGGTGGCCCAGCGCTGGAACGTTTCCCGTGAAGATCAGGATGCGTTTGCCCTCCAGAGCCATACGCGTGCATTGGCTGCACAGGCGGCCGGTGAGCCTCTCGGAATTGCCCCAATCGATGTGACCGAGCGCTCGGCGGATCTGGCCAACGGCACGGTCCATGTGCAATCACGCCGGGTCACCCAGGACGAAGGCGCACGGGCGGACACTTCCTTGGCCGCGCTCGCCAAACTGCGACCGGTGTTTGCTGCCAAGGGGTCGGTGACGGCTGGGAATAGCTCGCAGACCTCGGACGGTGCAGGTGCGCTGCTACTCGTATCTGAAACGATTCTGAAGCGCTTTAATTTGACGCCGCTCGCGCGCTTTGCCTCATTTGCCGTGCGCGGGGTGGCGCCCGAGGTCATGGGTATTGGCCCCAAGGAAGCGATTCCGATTGCGCTGCGCCACGCCGGTATTACCCAGGATCAACTCGAGCGGATTGAACTCAATGAAGCCTTCGCAGCGCAGGCCTTAGCGGTGATTCGTGAACTGGGTCTGGATCCGGAGCGGGTCAACCCAGTGGGCGGCGCGATTGCGTTGGGTCACCCCCTCGGTGCTACCGGCGCCATCCGAGCAGCGCAACTGATCCATGGCCTGCGCCATCATCAGCAGCGCTGGGGCATGGTCACCATGTGTGTGGGATCTGGAATGGGCGCGGCCGGGGTTTTCGAGCGGATCGACTGACGGGGGTGATGGCGCACTGAGGGGCGCAATCCGTCGCGCGATCTTATTGCGTCGGCATGCGTTTGCCGATCAGCACGATCGCGACGACTGCGAGTGCGAAGGCCACGGTTGAAGTCTTGAGGGGTTCGCCCAATACCGGGACGGCCATCAGCAGCGCTAAGAACGGCTGCACCAGCTGCACCTGGCTGACGCGCACTGTCCCGCCGATGGCAAGTCCCCGGTACCAGGCAAAAAATCCCAGCCACATTGAAAAAACCGACACATAGGCGAATCCGCCCCACGCTGACCACTCGACTGGGTGGCTCGGCCAGTTGAGCAAGGCGACCGGTAGCGTCAGGGGCAAGGACGTCACCAGCACCCAGCAGATCACCTGCTGAGCAGGCACCTCGGTGGAAATGCGAGCGCCCGCAACGTATCCCACGGAACTGCTGAGCATCGCCAGGCCCAGCCAGAGGTCGGCCCGACTCCAATGGCCACCACTTTCGAACCACGCAAAGGCGATGACCAGCGCACATCCGGCCAGTGCGCACAGCCAAAAGGCCGACGAGGGCCGCTGACGAAAAGTGAGTGCGGCCACCACAGCCGTACCCAAAGGCAGTATGCCGGTGACCACCGCAGCATGCATCGCCGGGACCTCGCGCAGGGCGAGTGAGAGAAACCAGGGAAACCCCACGACGGTTCCAATCGCAGAGACCGCAAGCGTTGGCCAGTGCTGGCGAGCTAAGGGTGCCGCTCGGCTGAGCCACAGCGTCGGCAAACTCAGGAGTCCCGCTACCATGGCGCGCCCGGCGGTGACGAAAATGGGACTCAGTTGGGGCGCATCCGTCGGACCGACCGCGAGTCGGGTCATCGGCAAGGTCATCGCGAAGATCAGGACCCCGATTAATCCCAGCCAAAGACCGCGGGTTTCGAGTGAGTGATCAGGGGGCATTGAGCGGGATCGGGCGCACTGCGTATCGGCCTTTTTCTGTACATTCGATGGGTTGAAAATCTTCTGAGAAAAACATGATTCAGGTCGAACTGCAAGATCGGGTGTTGAGCGTCCGATTTGATCGAGCTCAGCGCAAGAATGCCATTACGGCAGCCATGTACGAACAGTTGGCGGACGCCTTCGGCCGCGCACACTCGGAGGCCGAGGTTCGCGTGGTGCTGGTGCAGGGCAGTGACACCTGTTTCACCGCCGGTAATGACCTCGAAGACTTCGCGGCGCAGCGCCCGCGCTCCGAGGATATGCCGGTGTTGCGTTTTCTGCGGGCCATCTCGACCTGTCCAAAGCCCGTCGTTGCCGCAGTGGCGGGTCCGGCGATCGGCATTGGTACGACGATGCTTTTGCATTGCGATTTGATTGATGCGGCCGATACGGCGCGCTTCTCGATGCCATTCGTGCCCCTTGGGTTGTGCCCGGAGGCTGCATCGAGCCTGTTGCTGCCGCAATCGCTGGGCTGGACGCGCGCCGCGAGCCTCTTGCTCCTGGGTGAATCGATCGATGCGCAAACCGCGCTCGCGCAGGGTTTGGTCAATCGGGTCCTGCCAGCGTCAGAACTTTTGAGCGGGGCCCGGGATCGCGCACTGCGACTGGCCGCCCTGCCGGCGGCCGCCGTTCGCGAGACTAAACGACTGATGAAGCTTGGCCAGAGCGATTCGGTTCAGAGCCGTATGACCGAGGAATTCCGGTCGTTTGGTGAGCGGCTGAAGTCACCTGAGGCGCAGGAGGCGTTTGCCGCATTCGCCGCCAAACGCGCGCCCGATTTTTCCCGCTTTGATTGATTGAGGAGCGTCCGAGCGCCGGCTTGGGCCGCGATTGGGTGGCCCTGCTGGCCACCCTGACCCTCGGTCCGTGGCTGCTATCGCAAGGGCGGCGCGTCCGTCGGATGACGCCGGTTTTGCCGGAACCCCCGGGTCCCCGATCCGGGCGGGTTGAACTGCCGCCGCCGCTGTCCCCGTCGCCGCTTTACCCGCTGAATCACTTGGGTCAGACATTGGCGGGCTTGAGGGTTCTGATCACGGGCGATTCGGCCGCCGCCGGTGTGGGGGCCCCGCACCAGGATCAGGCGCTCGCCGGGCAATTACCGCCGCGCTTGGCGCAATCATTCGCGTGCCCGGTCGAGTGGTGGCTGGTGGCGCGCACCGGGCTGACCGTGGAAAGCCTGTGCGGCTTGTTGGCGCAGCAAGACCCCCCAGAACCGGTCGACATCGTGCTGGTTTCGATCGGTGTCAATGAAGTCACTGCCGGTACCGGTGTGAGCGCCTGGCGGTCCAAGTTGGATGGATTGCATGAGTTGCTCACGGGGCGCCTGGGTGCGCGATGCGTCCTGTATTCAGGGATTCCGCCCATGCACCGGTTTCCCGCGCTACCGCAGCCCTTGCGCTGGTTTTTGGGGCGCCGCGCGAGTCGTCTGGATTGGGCCCTGGTGGAGTGGGTTACGCGCGTGCCCAGAGCGTATCGGGTGCAGTTGCCAGACCTGCCGGACGAAGCGATTGCCGCCGATGGTTTCCATCCGGGCGTGCAGGCGTATCGAGCCTGGGCCGAGGTCGTGGTGCCGATTGCAATGAAGGCCTCTTTGTAACTTTTGCAACTTTTGCAAGGTTCGCAACCCGCGGTCGAGCCAGCGCACACACGCGAATAGCGCAGAATATCGGGATGAGTCGAAATCACCGTCGAGAGCTTCCTCCTGCCGACCTTAGGACGGCTGGCCGCTCCGACTGGCAGACGCTGAGGTCCCTGTTCCCCTACTTGTGGGAGTGGAAGGGCCGGGTCGCGATCGCGCTCGGTTGTTTGGTGGCCGCCAAGATGGCGAACGTTGGCGTCCCGATCGTACTCAAGTCGATCATTGACTGGCTGGCCCCGATGGCCCCGATGGCTTCGGGAACCCCGATGGCCTCGGGAACCCCGATGGCTTCGGGTAGTCCGAACGGACCGCTCATTCAGCCCGGGCCCCTCTCGGATCATCCCGTGGCGCTGGTTCTGGCGGTTCCGGCAGCATTGCTGCTGAGCTATGGATTGTTGCGCCTGGCCACGTCATTGTTCACCGAGTTGCGGGAATTCGTGTTCGCAAAAGTGACCCAGCGTGCGGTTCGTGCGGTGTCGCTGCAGGTCTTTGGGCACCTGCACGCGCTGAGTCTGCGTTTTCATCTCGACCGACAGACTGGGGGTTTGACTCGCGACGTGGAACGCGGCTCACGTGGCATTTCGACGCTCGTGTCCTACACCCTCTACAGCATCCTGCCCACCCTCGTCGAAGTGCTGCTGGTGCTGGGGTGGTTGGCGACGCACTACGAGGCCTGGTTCGCCGGGATCACCGTCGTTGCACTCACCACTTACATCATCTGGACTGTCACGGTCACTAACTGGCGCACCCATTTCCGTCGCGAGATGAATGACCTCGATTCGAAGGCGAACACCCGTGCCATCGATTCACTACTCAATTATGAGACGGTTAAATATTTTGGCAATGAAGCGTTCGAAGCCAAGCGCTATGACGAGAGTCTGCAGCGCTGGGAGCGTGCGGCGGTCCGCAGTCAGACCTCACTGTCTGTCCTGAATACCGGCCAGAGCGCGATTATCGCGACCGCAGTCACGATGATCGTGTGGCGGGCAACGGTGGGCGTCGTTGAAGGGCGGATGTCACTGGGCGATCTGGTGCTCGTGAACGCGTTCATGATTCAGCTCTACATCCCGCTGAATTTTCTAGGTGTCCTGTATCGCGAGATCAAGCAGAGCCTGACGGATATCGAAAAGATGTTCGGCATGCTCGATGCCAATCGAGAGGTCGACGACATCGAGGGTGCCCCTGCCTTGCGGCTTTCGCGATCGGGGGTTGCCGCCGTCGGCCCCGAAGTGCGCTTTGAGTCAGTTTCCTTTTCATATCAACCGGACCGACAGATCCTGCGCGGGATTTCATTCGCGATCGCGCCCGGCACAACGGTGGCCGTAGTGGGTAGTTCGGGTGCTGGCAAATCCACCCTGGCCCGCCTTCTTTATCGGTTTTATGACGTCAATCAGGGGCGGATCACAATCGACGGACAGGACCTGCGCGGGGTGACGCAGGCGAGCCTTAGGGCTGCTATCGGCATCGTGCCGCAAGACACCGTCCTTTTTAATGATTCGATTGCTTACAACATTGCTTACGGCCGACCCGGGGCGACGCAGGCTCAGATCGAGACGGCGGCTCGTTCGGCCCAGTTGCACGACTTCATTACCCGTTTACCGCAGGGATATGACACGCCCGTGGGCGAGCGCGGCCTCAAGCTCTCGGGGGGTGAAAAGCAGCGGGTCGCGATTGCGCGGATGCTTTTGAAGGACCCTCCCATTTTGGTGCTTGATGAAGCGACCAGTGCCTTGGATTCCAGCAACGAGCAGGCGATTCAGCAGGCGTTGCGCGAGGCCTCGGCCCAGCGGACGACCTTGGTGATTGCGCATCGCTTGTCAACCGTGGTCGATGCCAATTTGATCATCGTGCTCGAAGAAGGGCAGATCGTGCAGCAGGGTACGCATGAAGCATTGCTACTTCAGGGCGGACGTTATGCAGAGCTTTGGGCGATGCAGGCGCGTGATGACCCAGTCGGCGCGTGATGGCGATGGCGCAAGGTCTTAACGATTTAAAGTCGCTGTAACCTCGGTGCTAAACTGTTTTTTCAGTAACTGGAGCACCACCGCCATGAAATTAAATCGATTTTTTGCTGCCAGCGCGATGACTGTCGTTGCGTTTGTGACCTTGACTGCTGCTGCCCCATCGGCGCAGGCCGAGGATCTGGCTGGAACGCTTAAGAAGATTAAGGACACCGGTACGATCACCGTGGGTCACCGTGAGTCCTCGATTCCGTTCTCGTATCTGGATGATAAGCAGCAGCCGATCGGCTATGCGATGGATCTGTGTATGAAGGTCGTGGATGCCATCAAAGCCGATCTGAAGCTCCCGAACTTAAAAATCGTTCTGCAGCCGGTCACCTCGAGTAACCGGATCCCGTTGTTGATGAATGGAACAATCGATCTCGAATGTGGTTCGACTACAAATTCCGTTCAGCGTCAGCAGCAGGTGGCGTTTGGCCCGACTTACTTCGTGATCAATGTGACCGCCGCGGTTAAGAAAGCCTCGGGCGTCAACTCTCTTGCCGAACTGAACGGCAAGAACATTTCGACCACTTCAGGCAGCACCTCGGTGCCCTTGCTGAAGGCCTACGAGAAGACCGCATCAATCGATGTCAAAGAAATTTATGGCAAGGACCACGGCGAGAGCTTTTTGTTGTTGGCTGATGATCGGGTGACAGCGTTTGTGATGGACGACATTCTGCTCGCTGGACAGATCGCCAACAGTAAAGAGCCCGCGAGCTACAAGATCCTGCCCGAGTCGCTGCGAACCGAGCCCTACAGCATGATGCTGCGCAAGGACGATCCACAGTTCAAGGCGCTGGTTGATAAGACGGTGTCGGCGATCATGAAATCGGGTGAGATCGAAAAGATCTACTCCAAGTGGTTTATGAGCGCGATTCCACCGAAGAATGTGAACCTGAACTTCGGCATGACACCAGGCCTGCGCGAGGCCTTCCGCAACCCGAACGACAAGGGCGTCTAAACCGCGCTTGCGTGGTGGTTGCTGAGGGGCTGACGGGCTGACCTAATCGTCAGCCTGTCTGCGTGGGATATGAATCCAGATATTTTTTTCGAACTCGCGATTGACGGCGAAAGCCCGTGGTGGCGGATGCTGCTCGACGGCCTCCAGTTCACGCTTGGGGTGGCGCTCTGGGCCTGGCTTTTGGCGATGAGTTTAGGGGCCGTGATCGGCGTGATGCGGACGCTTCCCCGACCCTGGGTCGCACGCTTTGGCGACGCTTGGGTCGAATTGTTTCGCAATGTTCCGCTCATCGTTCAGTTTTTTGTATGGTATTTCGTCCTCCCTGGGTTGTTTTTGCCGCTGAAGGTCTGGGTGACCGCGATCGATCCGACCCAACACCAGTTCATTACCTCCATCCTTTGCCTCGGGCTCTTCACCTCGGCCAGGATCGCGGAACAGGTCAAAGCCGGCCTGCAGGCACTGCCCACAAGTCAGCGCTCTGCAGGCCTCGCCCTCGGGCTGACTGAATGGCAAACCTATCGGTACGTCCGGTTACCGATGGCTTTTCGAATCATTATTCCTCCGCTCACGAGCGACACGATGAGCCTGATCAAGAACACGTCGGTGGCGTACTCGATTGGACTCACCGAACTGTTTTTCCGCACCCGCGAAATGGGTGAGCTGACGTTTCGATATTTCGAGGCGTTCGCCGCCGCAACAATTATTTACATTTTTATTTCGCTGTTGGCCAATCGCGTGATGGCGGCGCTTGAGCGCCATGTCCGGGTCCCTGGCTATATTGGCGGCGGCCGTTGAGTCATCTCGAATTTGATGTGATTTGGCGGACCTGGCCTTATGTGCTGGGGGGCCTGCAGTACACCGTGCAATTGACGGTCGTGGCGACCGCCGGCGGCATCTTGTTTGGGACGCTCCTGGCCCTGCTCCGTTTGTCCTCGAACCCTTTATTGGCATCGGTCGCAGCCGGCTACGTGAATTTCATGCGCGCGGTGCCGCTGCTGCTCGTGATCTTCTGGTTCTATTTTTTGATGCCAGTCATTGCGCAGTGGGTAACGGGGGCCGAGCGCCCGCCCAGCATTGGCGCCCAGCATTCGGCCTACATCACCTTCGTGTTGTTTGAGGCTGCATTTTTTTGCGAAATCATGCGTGCGGGGATCCAGTCAATTCCGCGCGGTCAACCGCAAGCCGCGATGGCGCTGGGGATGAGTTACGGACAGGTTATGCGCTTTGTCGTTTTGCCTCAGGCGTTGCGCAACATGTTGCCGGTGTTACTCACGCAAACCATTATTCTGTTCCAGGACGTGTCTCTGGTTTCACTCCTGAACGTGACCGACTTTGTCGGAGCGGCAAGCAAAATCGCGCAGCGTGATTCGCGGATCGTCGAGATGTATCTGTTTGTGGCTGTGGTCTACTTCCTGATGTGCACGGCGCTGTCCCGGTTCGTGCGTTGGCTGCAGGTGCGGGTCGCTATCCCGCGCTGACCATTCCCCCGTTCCTCTCGGTTTAATTCGTCTTCCATGGCCATGATTTCCATTGATTCGGTTTCGAAGTGGTACGGTAACTTTCGGGTGTTGGCGGACTGTACGACCCAGATTGATCGGGGTGAGGTCGTCGTGGTCTGCGGCCCTTCAGGCTCTGGCAAGTCGACGCTCATCAAGTGCATCAATGCACTCGAACCCTTCCAGCAGGGAACAATCACGGTCGATGGCACCCGGGTCAATGACCCCAAGACCAACCTGCCGAGGCTTCGCGCGCGGGTCGGGATGGTGTTCCAGCATTTTGAACTGTTCCCGCATTTATCCATCACCGAGAACCTGGTTTTAGCCCAGGTTCAAGTGTTGGCCCGCTCGCGGGACGAGTCCGTTGATCGGGGGCTTAAACTGCTTGACCGCGTCGGTCTGCGTGAACATGCGGCCAAGTTTCCGGGCCAGCTGTCGGGCGGACAGCAGCAGCGGGTCGCGATCGCCCGCGCGCTTGCGATGGACCCGATTGCGATGCTATTCGATGAACCCACCAGCGCGCTGGATCCCGAAATGATTACCGAGGTTCTCGATGTCATGGTCGAACTGGCGCGCGAGGGGATGACGATGATCGTTGTGACTCATGAGATGGGTTTTGCTCGAAAAGTCGCCCACCGGGTCGTTTTCATGGATCAGGGACGGATCGTCGAAGACCGACTCAAGGATGATTTTTTTGGTGAATCAGCGCAGGCGGGTTTGAGCCTCAGGGCACGGGACTTTTTATCGAAGATTCTCAGTCACTGATTCAGCCTCTGATTCAAACAATGAGGAGCCCCAGAAGATGATGGATTCGGCACTCGGTCGTTTGTTTCCTGGCTTTGAGGATCAACGGATTCGGGTGCCGGACCGACTGCATGATCACGTAACCGATCCCCCTCAAACGCTTTCGATCCCCGTCTTGCGGGCTGGTCAGGGCCCCGCGCTGTTGCTCCTGCACGGGCATCCGCAGACGCGGGCGCTTTGGCATCGGGTCGCACCGCGCCTGGCTCAACACTTCACGGTCATCGTGACTGATTTGCGCGGCTATGGCGATGCCGACAAACCGGTCGTCCGTGCCGACCATTCGCAGCAGAGTTTCAGGGCAATGGCGGCTGATCAGGTCGCAGTGATGCGGACACTGGGGTTCGAGCGTTTTCGGGTGCTGGCCCATGATCGCGGTGCCCGAACCGCGCATCGAATGGCCTTGGACCACCCGGATTGCGTCGAGCGCTTGGTGCTGCTCGATATCGCACCGACGCTGGCGATGTATGAGGCGACGGACCGGGCATTTGCTACGCGTTACTGGCATTGGTTTTTTTTGATCCAACCCGCGCCCTGGCCCGAGCGTCTCATTGGCGGTGATCCGCAGGCCTATCTGGAAGCCACGATGGGGAGTCGCCACGCCGGGATGGCGGCGTTTGATCCTGAGGCGATGGCGCAGTATCGCCGTTGTCTCGGCGACCCGGCCACCATTGAAGCCCTTTGTGAGGACTACCGCGCGGCTGCGACCATCGATCTCGAGCATGACCGCATCGATCGCGCAGCCGGACGCAAAATCATCTGTCCGCTGCAAATCCTATGGGGCCAGCACGGTACGATCGAAGCCTGCTTCGATGCGCGCGCCGAGTGGTCACGCTGCGCGGACGCGGTCGAAGGGCATTCCTTGCCCTGTGGCCATTACATTCCCGAGGAGGCCCCAGACGCCCTGATTGAGGCGGCCCTCCCCTTCTTGCAAGGATCGCTCTCATGACTGCTGGTTCAACAAGTCCCGCTGCCATCGCACCCCACACCCACCGCATTGCCGTGCTTGCCGGTGACGGGATCGGCAAAGAAGTCGTGCCACCCGCGATCGACGTGCTCGATACCGCGGCACGACGCTTCAGTATTTCGCTCGCCTGGGACCATTTCGATTTCGCCTCTTGCGACTGGTACGCCAAGCACGGCGAGATGATGCCGGCGAACTGGAAAGAACAGGTCGGGGGCCACGAGGCGATCTTCTTTGGCGCGGTGGGTTGGCCAGCGGTCGTGCCGGATCACATTTCCCTGTGGGGATCGCTCCTGAAGTTTCGTCGCGAGTTTGACCAGTACGTCAATCTCCGGCCGGTGCGCCTGCTGGCCGGCGTTCCATGCCCCGTGGTGCGCCGCGACGGTAGCCCCCGCCAGGCCGGTGAGATTGATTTTTATGTGGTCCGGGAGAACACCGAGGGCGAGTACTCTTCGGTCGGGGGACGCTTATTCGAGGGTACCGAGCGCGAGGTGGTCTTGCAAGAGTCGGTCTTCAGTCGGCATGGCACCGACCGAATCCTGCGTTATGCCTTCGAACTGGCGAACCGCCGCCCTCAGCGCCACTTGACCAGCGCGACCAAGAGCAACGGGATCTTCATCTCAATGCCCTGGTGGGATGAGCGCGTCGAGGCCATGGCCCCGCAGTTCCCGGAGGTACGGGTCGACAAATTTCACATCGATATTCTGGCCGCCCATTTCGTGCGTTTCCCAGAAAAATTTGATGTTGTGGTGGCGAGTAACTTGTTCGGCGACATCCTCTCGGATTTGGGACCCGCCGTCACCGGCACGATCGCGATCGCGCCCAGTGCCAACATCAATCCGGAACGGAACTGGCCCAGCCTGTTTGAGCCCGTCCATGGTTCTGCCCCCGACATTGCGGGCATGGGCATCGCCAACCCGATTGGGCAGATTTGGTGCGGCGCCATGATGCTCGAACACCTCGGCTACAAAGCCGCCCACGACGCCATCCTGCGGGCTATCGAAACCGTCACCGCCGAGGGCCCCCGAACACCCGATATGGGGGGTAACGCCACCACCCGCGATGTGGCCGGTGCCATCGCCCGAGTGATTGCCCTCGGCTGAAGCGAGATTGTGAGGCCAGGTCTGAGGCCACGTCTGAGTTCACGTATTCAGGTTATTTGCCATGTCGACTCCGCCAACCGATCGTTCGCGAATCACCATCACCCAGCCCGACGACTGGCACTTGCATCTGCGCGACGGGGATGCCATGGCCGCCGTATTGCCGGCAACTGCACGCCGGTTCCGGCGCGCGATCGTGATGCCCAACCTAAAGCCTCCGATTACAAGCGTTGCAGCGGCTCAGGCGTATCGAGAACGAATCCTAGCGGCCCGAGAGCAGGCCGCCGTTCAGACTGAGCTCGAATTGAAGTCCGAAGTTGGGTACGAAGTTGGGCCCCAACTCGAGGCCAATGCGATCCGCCAGTTCGAGCCTTTGATGACTCTGTATCTGACCGATCGAACGACAGTTACTGACGTCTTGGCCGCCAAAGCAAGCGGCTTGGTTCATGGGATCAAGCTCTATCCGGCGGGCGCCACCACCCACAGCGATGCGGGCGTGACTGACCTTGGGAAACTACACCCCACTTTGGCGGCAATGCAGTCGTGCGGCCTGCCGTTTTTGGTGCATGGCGAAGTGACGGATCCTTCGATTGATATTTTTGATCGTGAGGCGGTCTTTATCGACCGCGTCTTGCAGCCGCTGCGCAAGGATTTTCCGGCACTCAAAATCGTGTTCGAACATGCTACGACCCGCGAAGCGGTTCAATGGGTGCGCGAGAGTTCGGGGCCGGTGGCCGCGACGCTGACGCCTCAGCACCTTCTGTACGACCGCAATGCCTTATTTGTGGGTGGGATCCGGCCGCATTGGTATTGCTTGCCCATCCTTAAGCGTTCGGTTCATCGTGAAGCACTGCTAGCAGCCGCCACGTCGGGGGATCCGAAATTCTTTCTCGGCACCGACAGCGCACCCCATGCACGGGGTCTTAAGGAGCACGCCTGTGGGTGTGCTGGGTGTTACACAGCACCCCATGCGATGGAGCTTTACGCCAGCGCTTTTGATTCGGTAGGGGCACTCGATCGCCTCGAAGCCTTTGCCTCGCACCATGGCGCTGATTTTTATGGCCTGCCGCGCAATCCCGGTTTGCTGACGCTCGAGCGACAGCCGGGCATCGTGCCGGTTGAATTGCCTTTCGTGGGTGGTGAGCGCATCGTTCCATTGGCGGCCGGTGAGCCCTTGCAGTGGCAAGTGACCGCGCTCGAGAGCTAAGCATTATTGCGGACGGTGCGACCGGCTTTGCCCGAGCGCCGTGGCTCAACGCCTGGCGTTTACTGGAGCCCGAGCTTGGGCTCAGCCTGGATGCGTTAGCCGCTTCCGAGGCCCCTGAACGTTTGGATCGCCTCAACCGGGTGGCGGTTTCGCGGGGACTTTTTCTGCGGGCCGAACAACCGTTGCGCTTTATTGCCCAGACTGAGGCACAGACCAAGGCACAGACCGAGGCTCGGGGCCAGACCCTGGCGATGTCTTACGAGCAAGCGGTCGCGACGTTCGGCGCAGTTCCAACCCGAGTCAACGGGCCTGGTGCCCTCCACGATCTTCTCAATGCCTTGGCGTGGCTGTGTTTTCCGCGGGTCAAGGCAGTCTTGCATCAGCTTCAAGCGACCGAGATTGCGCGGGACGGCATCGGCGCTGCGCGTGGGCGCCTTCGTGACGGGGTGACTTTGCTCGATGAAAATGGGATTTTTTTGGTGGTTCGGAATCCGGTGGACGCAACCCGTCTGCGCGAGCGGGCCTGGGATCACTTGCTCTTCGAAGATCGGGCGCGCTGGGGCGCAGAGATTTGCGCGGTCCCTCTGGGCCATGGCTTGGTTGAACGTCTGGTGCGACCTTACCCCGCGCTGACTTCTCATGTTCGAGCGTTACGCCTCCCGCCTGCATGGTTCGCGTTACCGCCGGTAGAACAAATCCTTCAACTCGATCGTGTTGCCGCGGTTCGTCTGCGTGCTCGGCCACCGCTCCCGGGTGCGCTGGATCCTTTACCCGTCCTGGGTATTCCGGGCTGGTGGGCGGATAACCTGGATCCCGCCTTCTACCGTGACACGCGTGTCTTTCGTCCGCGCCCCGCGTAAACTATCAATGGGATGTGGGCTAGGCGATCGCTGTCGCCCTCGGTTTAGGCCGGTGGCGGGGGAGGAAGGTCCGGGCTCCGCAGGGCAGGGTGCTGGCTAACGGCCAGGCGTTTGGCGATTTCGGTCGCCGGGCGACGGAAAGTGGCACAGAAAATATACCGCCGAAGCCGCAAGGCTGGTCAGGGTGAAAAGGCGAGGTAAGAGCTCACCGCGGGTCCGGCGACGGACCTGGCAGGCAAAACCCCACCCGGAGCAACATCAAATAGGCACGCGTAGCCCCGGTTTTCGGATTGGGGCGGCAGGGCGGCTCGCTCAAGCGTGCGGGTAGATGGCTAGAGCGACTCCGCAATGGGTCGCCCAGAGGAATGATCGTCACGCTGGGAAACCGGCGCACAGAACCCGGCCTATCGGCCCGCATCCCCCTTTTTCCGCAGCGCAGCGATCGACGGGTCGGGTGCGCTCCCCACGCTGATGACAACCCACTTTCACAGCGCCACCCAAGGCTCTGATTCAACATGGTTTTTGCGTGATTTCGAAAATCTGAAATCGCTGCTAAGTCCTTGTCCCTATTGAAATAATCCCCATTCATGAGCTTGACCAGCGGTAGTTTTTTGGCTTAAAGTGGGGGACGGTGTCAAAACGTGGTGAGGAGTGGGGTGATGAGGCTAAAACTCTCGTCGCCCGATGGTGTAATCGTGTTCCAGGGAAGCTCAGCACTCAGCCTAGATCCAAAGGGTCGAATGACGGTCCCCGCGCGGCACCGCGACTCATTGGCGTCGCTTTGCGACGGGGCGTTGACGCTCGTTCGTCACCCCGATGGGTGTCTTGTGCTGTACCCGCGCCCGACCTGGGAGCAGCAACGCGAGCGGATCGCTGCGTGGCCGGCGAATGCCCGGGCCTGGCAGCGCATCCTCTTGGGTAGTGCGACCGATGTCGAGATGGATTCCGCCGGCCGGATTCTGGTTTCGCCCGAATTGCGGATGGCTGCATCGCTCACACGCGATGTCATGTTGCTGGGTCTGGGTAATCGGTTCGAGGTTTGGGACGCCGGTACGCTCAGTGCCCGTGAGACCGAGGCGCTCACGGCGCCGCCGCCCGATGCTGTCGCTTCTTTTGCATTCTGATGGATGCCCCGTTTCAACACCGACCCGTGCTTTTCGAGCAAACGCTCGAAATGATGGCGGTCCGCGAGGGGGGTGTCTACGTCGATGCCACCTTTGGTCGCGGCGGGCATACCCGAGGGCTTTTGGATCGATTGGGCCCGGAGGGCCGGTTGATTGCAATTGACCGTGACCCCGAGGCGGTCGCTGCAGCACGGGCGATTAATGACCCGCGCTTTTCGATTGATCACGCGCCGTTCTCTGAACTGGCGGACGTGCTGAAGGCCCATCGGGTGGTGGCCATTGACGGCGTCCTGCTTGATCTGGGCGTTTCTAGCCCACAACTCGACAATGCAAGTCGCGGGTTCAGCTTTCGTCAGGATGGTCCCTTGGACATGCGGATGGATCCGACCCGGGGCGTCTCGGCTCGCGACTGGTTATTGGCTGCTGACGAAGCCCAAATCGCGGCGGCCCTGAAGTTGCACGGCGAAGAACGAGCGGCTGCACCGATTGCGCGAGCCATCGTGGCCAGACGTCTTGAGGCCGGTGAAAACGCCTTGCGTGGCACCGCTGAACTCGCAGCCCTGGTTGCCAGGGTCGTTCGACGCCGGCCGGGCGCGGTCGCACCCGGCAAAGATCCTGCGACCCGGACTTTTCAGGCCATCCGAATCGTCGTCAATTCCGAACTTGACGAAGTCGCCGCGGTTTTGCAGATCGCAACTGATTGTCTTCGGCCCGGCGGACGTCTCGTGGTGATCGCGTTCCACTCGCTCGAAGATCGGATCGTGAAACAGTTTCTGGCTCAGGAGTCGGGTCGGGCGGGATCGTCCACGATCGCGGGGTCGCTCCCCGCGGGTCTGCGAGGCCTGCCCCCGCCCACAGGCGGCAAGCCGCAGGCGGCTCCTCGCCTTCGCTTATTGCCCCGGGTGTTGCCGGATGCGGCAGAAGCGGCCGCGAATCCGCGGGCTCGCTCGGCAGTCTTGCGCGGTGCCGAACGTCTGCAGGCGGCGGCGTGATGACTCGAATCGACATCGTCATCACGATCTTGCTGGTTCTGTGTTCGCTCCTTCTGGTGGAGTCCCAGCACAAAAATCGACGCGCCTACATTGAGCTCGAACGGGCGCAGCAGGCCGAAGCGAAGTTGCAGGTGCAGTGGAACCAGTTGCAGCTCGAGCAGTCGCGTCTGACCAAGACATCTCTGATCGCGGAAGCGGCCGCGCGCGACTTGAAAATGCAAGGAGTCGTCCCCGCTCGGACGCTTTACCTGTCGGAACCCGCGGGTGTTAAACCATGAGAAAGACCCGTGTCCACTCGTTCACTCCGAACCCCTTGCTCAAGGTCAAGTTACCGGCTGGGCGATCCAGATTCGCCATGTTCATGATGTCCTGCGCGTTTCTGGCGCTGATTGCGCGGGCGTTGTGGCTTCAGGTCTGGTCGAATGATTTTCTTCAGCGCCAGGGTGAGGTGCGCTTCATGCGCACCGTCGAGATGCCGGCCACGCGCGGGGGCATCACCGACCGCAACGGGGCGATTCTGGCTAAGAGCCTGCCCGCACGCGCGATTTTTGCCAACCCCGGCGATGCGCAACTCGAGCCCGCCCAGGTCAGTGAACTGAGCAAGCTCCTGGGAATGCCCGAACGAGATTTGGCCAAGCGCCTGGCTTCTGATAGCAAGACCTTTGTTTACCTGAAACGTCAGGTCGATGCGCCGGAGGCCGAGAAAATCGCCGCCCTCAAGCTACCCGGGATCCACCAGTTGCGCGAGTACAAGCGGCACTATCCGGACGGTTCGACGATTGCCCATGTGGTCGGTTTTACCAACGTTGAAGATGCCGGTCAGGAGGGCATGGAACTCGTTCACCAGCCCGGTCTGGCCGGACATGCAGGTGCTCGTCGCGTGATGCTCGACCGAATGGGCAACATCATCGAGGATGTCGGGACCCTGCGCGAACCACAGGACGGAAGCGACCTGCAGTTGTCGATTGATACCCGGATTCAGTATCACGTGTTCGACGCCGTGCGCGACGCCGTCAATCAGCACCATGCAGTGGCCGGTGCCGCTGTGGTTCTCGATGCAAAGACGGGCGAAGTGTTGGCGCTCGCTAACCTGCCGACGTACGACCCGAACGAGCGGGGTGCTTTATCAGGCGCTCAGCTGCGTAACCGGGTGATGACCGATACCTTTGAGCCGGGCTCCACCTTCAAGCCGTTCGCGATTTCGGCAGCGCTCGAGGCAGGGATCGTCAAGCCCAGTTCGATGGTGAATTGCTCGGGCAAGTTGACGATTGGCTCGGCATCGATCGGTGATGCGCACGGCCACGGGACTTTGTCGGTCGAGGAGGTGTTGCAAAAATCCTCGAACGTGGGCACCGCCAAGATCGCCCTGCAGTTGCCCCCGCAGCGGATGTGGGAAATCTATAACTCGCTGGGTTTTGGTCAGGCGCCAGAGGTCGGATTTCCGGGTGCCGTGGCTGGACGTGTGCGCCCCTGGAAGACCTGGAAGCCAATCGAACAGGCGACCATGTCCTATGGTCACGGGGTCTCGGTGTCGCTGCTGCAACTGGCCCGCGCGTATACCGTCTTTGCCCGCGATGGCGAAATCATCCCTCTGACCTTTCTGAAAAGCGAACAACCCGCGGTCGGTCAGCGGGTCATGTCGGCCGAGACTGCGCGGGCAGTTCGACACATGCTCGAACTCGCTGCCGGCCCAGGCGGTACGGCACCCAAAGCGCAGATCCCGGGATTCAGCGTGGCGGGTAAAACCGGTACCGCCCATAAACTCGATGGCGGACGTTACGTTACCCGTTACGTTTCATCCTTTGTGGGGTTTGCTCCGGCGTCAAACCCGCGCGTCATCATCGCGGTGATGATCGATGAGCCCTCGGCGGGGGAGCACTACGGCGGAACCGTTGCGGCGCCAATTTTTGCCCGGATTGCCAGCGACACGATGCGGACCCTGCGCGTGACGCCGGATATCCCCTTGCGCGCGGAAACCGACTCTGGTGCCAAATCAGGGTCTGGTTCGGGCCCAGTTCCTGGGATGCCGCCGACAAGCAAGACCGCGCGCGCGCCGGCCCGCAGTCGAGGGAACGCGTGATGACGGCGCGCCCACCCACTGATGCGTTGGCGAGCGCCGGCATACTCTCACCCGCGGCTCTGGCCGCCGTTGGGTGGTTGCGACAGGGTGCGCACTGGACTCGTCACGCGCGATTGCGTCTCGATAGTCGTCAAGTGCGGCCAGGCGATGTGTTCGTGGCGGCGCCCGGTGGCAAAACCGACGGCCGGCGCTTCATTGCGGAGGCCGTTCAGGCGGGCGCGGGGGCGGTCCTTTGGGATCCAGCCGATGGCTTTGCCTGGCCAGCTGAAACCTATTCCGGGTTTTCCGAATCGGGGCGCGGTGTTGCCAACGCGGCGCTGATCGCTGCACATCGCAATTCGGGTCCGATTGCGGCTGAGTTGCTGGGACATCCCTCGGCGCGAATGGCGATCACCGCATTTACCGGAACGAATGGCAAAACCACCTGCTCCCAGTGGCTGGCACAGCTTCTTGAAAGCGACGGAACGCCCTGTGCGGTCGTTGGTACGCTGGGCGCCGGGCGATTTGGCCCGCTCGAAAACCTCACATCGCTGGGGCTGACCACACCCGAAGCCGTTGATTTGCAATCAATGCTGGTTGATTGGACTCACGACGGGTTGGCGGCTGTTTCACTGGAGGCCTCTTCGATCGGCCTCGCCGTGGGGCGTCTTCATGGCACTCAAATCAAGACGGCTGTTTTCACCAATCTAACTCGAGATCACCTGGATTTTCATCCGGATCTCGAGGCGTATACCCAGGCAAAGGCAGCGCTCTTTGCATGGCCAGGTCTGGCATCAGTCGTCGTCAATTGCGACGATGCGGCGGCTGACAGGATGCTCGAGGCGGCGCCTAGTCATGTCCAGCGGATTGGTTACCGGATCGACTCTAAGCGCCGGGGCGTTCAGGCCACTGCGCGGGTGGACGCCTGGCTGCGAGTTGAGCGAATCGAGACTCTCGATTCGGGGGGGTACCGGATCGAAATCGATGGCGATTGGGGGCGTGGCTCGGTCAACCTGCGGGCGCCGGGTCGCTTCAATATCAGTAACGCGCTCGCTGTGGCGGGTTCGGCGTTGGCTAACGGGATGGGGTTTGAGCAGGTGCTGGTTGGGCTTGCGAAGCTCAGCCCGGTGCCGGGGCGGATGGAAACCCTGTCCGAGCGCAATGCCCCACTGGTCGTAATTGACTACGCCCATACGCCCGATGCGCTGGTTCAGGTGTTGGCTGCGCTGCGTCCGATCACAAAAGTACGCGGCGGTCGCCTACATTGCGTGTTTGGTGCAGGCGGAGATCGGGACGTTGGAAAACGCGTCCTGATGGGGGAGGCGGTTGCACAGCACGCCGACACCCTGATGGTCACCACGGACAACCCGCGCAGCGAAGACCCACAGCAGATCGTACGGGCAATCCTAGAGGGAGTGGTGCGGGTCTCCTCAGCCAGTGGCGCCCAGGTCGAGCCTGATCGCAGGCGGGCTATTCAACAGGTTATTGGCGCCGCTGGGGCCGCTGATGTCATCTTGATTGCCGGCAAAGGTCATGAATCCGTCCAGGAAATCGCGGGCCAGCAATTGCCGTTTCGTGATGTCGATGAGGCCCGGATCGCGCTCAGTCAGCGGAGCGATCGTGCAACTTGACTTGCAGCAGGCCCAACGCTGGATCCCGGGGGCGGTCGGCCACTTCCCAGCTGGGGCCGTGGCAGTTGTTGATAGCGTGTGTACCGATACCCGTGCCATCACACCCGGATGCTTGTTCATCGCTTTGCGGGGCGAGCGGTTCGATGGCCACGCGTTCGCCGATGCCGCCATTGCCGCAGGTGCGAGTGCCGTTATGCTCGAGTCCGCGTCTCCGGTTGCTGCCGTGTCACGGGCGGTCGCTCAAGTTCAGGTGCCCGATACGACGTTAGCCCTTGGCGCCCTGGCTGCCGGTTGGCGAGCGCAGTTCGACCTTCCCATCATCGCGGTGACTGGGAGCAACGGTAAGACGACCGTCAAAGGTATGATCGCCGCGATTCTTGAGGCCGCTTTTGGCTCGGCGCACTACCACGCGACGCCGGGCAACTTGAATAACCAGATCGGGGTGCCGCTCACGCTCTTGGGCCTGAACGCGCAGCACCGTGCAGCGGTTGTTGAGCTTGGGATGAATCATCCGGGTGAGATTGCCGGGCTTGCCCAAATGACCGTTGCACGCGTCGTGCTCGTCAACAATGCGCAGCGCGAGCATCAGGAGTTTCTGGATGGGGTTGAGGCAACCGCCCTCGAAAACGGCGCCGCAATTAGCGAACTCGGCCCCGACGGTGTGGCGGTATTTCCAGCCGATGACGCATGCGCGCCGCTTTGGCGATCATTGGCGGGCTCGAGGTCGGTGCTGCAATTTGCGCTCGGCGACGATGGTCAAGCCGCCGTCAGTGCGTCGGAGGACGCCGATCCGACTGGCTTCAAGCTGCGATTGCGCGGCCTCGATGTCACGCCTACGGTGCACCTGGCCATCGACGGCCAGCATAACGTGCGCAATGCCCTGGCTGCAGCAGCCTGTTGTCGTGCGATTGGCGTACCTCCCGCGGCGATCGTTGCGGGGCTTGAGCGCTTCCGTCCGCTCCCTGGGCGATTGGTCCGACATTCCCGCGCGGATGCGGTCACGGTCATTGATGACAGCTACAACGCGAACCCCGATTCGGTGCTTGCCGCGATCGATTTGCTGGCTGACTTGCGTCACCGCGGAACTGCCGCGCGAGTCGTTCTGGTCTTGGGCGATATGGGTGAAGTCGGGGCCAATGGGCCAGAGTTTCATGCCGAGGTAGGTGCATGGGCCCGCGAGCAGGGGCTGGACGCTCTCATCGCCACCGGGGCGCTTACCCGCGCTGCGGTGCAGGGGTGGACTTCGGCCCCAGGCGGGCAGGATTTTCAGACGGCGCAGCATTGCGATACGGTTGATGAAGCGATCGCAGCGGCGCGGGTCGCAGTGACCGCGGGGACCACGGTACTCGTGAAGGGTTCCCGCTTCATGCGAATGGAGCGGGTCGTGCATGGGTTGCTCGATGCAGGCTTCGCCCCCCTCGTTGGAGGGCATGCCTGAATGCTGCTCGAACTGACCCAGTGGATTGCGCGCGAACTGCGTTTTTTCTCGGTTTTCAATTACCTGACGCTCCGAGCAGTCCTTGCCACGATGACCTCGCTCGGGATTGGACTGCTGTTGGGGCCGTTGGTTATCCGTCGCCTGGCGGCGCTCAAGATTGGCCAGGCTGTTCGTTCCGATGGTCCGCAGACCCACCTTGTCAAGACGGGTACGCCGACGATGGGCGGTGTCCTGGTTCTGCTCTCGATTGCGGCGTCGGTGCTGCTGTGGGCCGATCTAAAGAATCGGTTCATTTGGATTGTGTTGGTCGTGACCCTCGGTTTTGGCGCGGTTGGCTGGTTCGATGACTGGCGCAAAGTCGTTCATCGCGACCCCGCGGGCATGCCCGCTCGTGAAAAATATTTCTGGCAGAGCGCGATTGGGATTGCCGCTGCGATCTGGCTCGCGTTCGCAGTACCGGCCGAGAGTGGGTCGGAAGCGCTTCGACTTTTAATGGTCTGGGCGGGCAGCGGGTTCACTGGGGAGTTGCCGCCCAAGGCAGATCTGATCGTTCCATTCTTCAAGAACATAGCCTATCCACTGGGTAGTTTTGGATTCATGGTGCTGACCTATCTCGTGATCGTCGGGACCAGCAATGCGGTCAACCTGACCGACGGCGCAGATGGCTTGGCGATCATGCCGGCGGTACTCGTCGGCAGCGCGTTGGGCGTTTTCGCCTACGCCAGTGGGAATGCCGTTTTCGCCCGATACCTGTTTATTCCGTATATCCCGGGCGCGGGCGAGTTGGTCGTGATCTGCGGTGCGCTGGCCGGTGCCGGCTTGGCCTTTCTCTGGTTTAACGCCTATCCGGCCCAGGTGTTCATGGGCGATGTGGGCGCCCTGGCTATCGGCGGTGCGCTTGGCACCATTGCCGTCATCGTGCGTCAGGAGATCGTGCTGTTCATCATGGGCGGCGTGTTCGTGGCCGAAACGCTCTCGGTCATGGCGCAGGTCGGATGGTTTAAGTACACCAAGCGTCGCTACGGGACCGGTCAGCGGATTTTGCGCATGGCGCCTCTGCACCATCACTTCGAGCTCTCCGGGGTCAAGGAATCCCAAGTTGTGGTCCGCTTTTGGATCGTCACCATGATGCTGGTCCTGTTTGGACTCTCATCGCTGAAACTGCGCTGAGCACCCAGATGCACGTCGCCATCCAGCAAGTGAGCGCTAAGCCGGCCCGCAGGCCTTCAGCCGTACGGCGGACTGCTGGCAGCAAACCTGTGCTCGATTCCAAGGCGTGGACCCCGCCGTTCGTGGTCCCGCCGGCAGATTTCGCGTGGTCGGGCGCGCGAGTGGGTGTGGTTGGGCTTGGCGATTCCGGCCTCGCCATGGCGCGCTGGCTGGTCGATCAAGGGGCTGAGGTACGGATCTGCGATAGCCGCGCAGCGCCCCCGCGGCTGGCTGAGTGGCAGCGCGAACACCCACAAGCGTATTTCAGTGGCGGCACGTTTGAGCTAAGAGATAGCGACTGGCTGGACGGACTCGATTGCCTAGCCTGGAGCCCCGGTCTCTCGCCCTACCTCGGACCGTCGGCTGCGCTGGCGACTTTGGTGCAGGAGCGCGCGATTCCGGTGGTAGGCGAGATTGAACTGTTTTGTCGCGCAATCGCCCAAGAGCCTCAGGCGCCGCGCGTGATCGCGATTACCGGAACCAACGGGAAAACGACGACTTCGTGCCTGCTTGCTCACCTGTTAGCGGCGGCCGGCACCCAGGTTGCATTGGCCGGAAATGTCGGCCCCCCGGCACTCGAGGTGTTGCTGGAACGCCGTCGCGCCGGAGCTCCGGCCGCTGTCTGGGTCCTTGAATTGTCGAGCTTTCAGCTCGAATTCGCGCCATCGCTGACTCCGCATGCCGCAACGATCCTGAACCTGAGCGAGGACCATTTGGACTGGCACCCGGATTTGCAGGCTTATGGCGCCGCCAAGCAGCAGATCTTTGCGCATGCCGGTACCTGTGTCTGGAACCGGGACGATCCAGTAACTGCACCCTTAAGCCTCGGATCGGGCCGGGACGATCGCGTGATGGTCTCGTTTGGACTCGACGCGCCGAGCCGCTTAGGTGACTTCGGCATCGTTTGGGATTGCGGTTTGCCCTGGTTGGCTGAAAGCGTCGCTGCCGACGTTTCGTTGCACCGCCGGCCGGTCGCCGCTGGCAAGCGCGCCGTCCGCGTCAACTCACTCATGCCAGCGGACGCGCTGCGAATTCGGGGTCGCCACAACCATGCCAATGCCTTGGCGGCACTGGCCCTGGGGCGGGCCGCCGGGGTGCCGATGGCGCGATTGCTGCACGGGTTGCGCGATTACGCCGGCGAGCCACATCGTTGCGAGTCAGTCGCAGTGATTGACGATGTTGAATATGTCGATGACAGCAAGGGCACCAACGTGGGCGCGACGGTCGCGGCGCTCAATGGCCTCGGCGCAGTCGAAGAGCAAACAGCTCGTGACGCGGTTGGTGATGCGGTTGGTGAAATAGTTGGTAAAGCGACTGGCAACGCCTCCACAAACAGGGCGTCCGCGTCAAAGCTTTGGTTGATTGCGGGTGGCGATGGCAAGGGGCAGTCCTTCGAGCCGCTTGCGCAGCCAGTCGCTCGACATGCTCGCGCGGTCTTGCTGATTGGTCAGGATGCGAACCGTTTGCGTGCCGCACTCGCAGAGACTGGTGTCGAGCTGATTGATTGTGCGACCCTCGAACAGGCGGTTCAAACGGCGTCGGAGCGGGCTCGCACGGGGGATGTCGTGCTGCTCTCGCCCGCCTGCGCGAGCTTCGATATGTTCCGCAATTACCTGCACCGCAGCGAAACCTTTGTCGCCGCTGTTCAGCAAGTGGCGTTGCACAGGGGTCAGCCATGCTGAATCGCTTGTCCTTGCCCGGACTGATGACGGCGATTGGCGGAGCCCGAACCGGGCGCGGTACGACCGATACGCGCGAGGTCGACGTTGGACTCCTTCTGGTTGGCGTCGCCCTGCTCGCCTATGGACTGGTCATGGTGTATTCGGCTTCGGTCGCCTTGCCGGATTCGCCGCGTTTCGCCAATTTCCGCTCGACCCACTACCTGACCCGTCACCTCTTTGCCCTCGTACTGGGGGGTATCGCAGGCCTTTTGGTGTTCTCCGTACCGATGAAGAAGTGGCAGGACTGGGCACCCCTCGTGTTCGTTCTGGGTCTGGTGATGCTTGTGGCCGTCCTGATCCCGGGTCTGGGCAAGGTGGTCTACGGGGCGCGGCGCTGGTTGCCGCTTGGACCATTGAACCTGCAACCGTCTGAAGTCATGAAGCTCTTCGCGGTGTTGTACGCGGCCGATTACACAGTGCGTAAACAGGACTGGATGCATCGGTTCTCGAAGGGCTTTGCGCCGATGGCGGGGGCGATGTGTCTTGTGGGCATGTTGCTACTGCTCGAGCCCGACCTTGGCGCGTTTGTTGTGATCGTCACGATCGCTATGGGCGTGCTGTTTTTGGGCGGCGTTAACCTGCGCTTGGCGATGGGTATTCTGCTCATGCTGGCGGTGACGTTTTGCATCCTGATCTGGACGTCCGAATATCGCCGGGCCCGCATCTTTGCCTACCTTGACCCCTTCGATCCGGCCAACGCGCTGGGGCGCGGATATCAGTTGTCGCATTCACTGATTGCGTTTGGGCGGGGCGAACTCTTTGGTGTCGGACTCGGAGGTAGTGTCGAAAAATTGCACTACCTGCCAGAGGCACACACGGACTTTTTACTTGCAGTCATCGGCGAAGAGTTAGGGCTGGCCGGGGTGTTGGTCGCAATTGGCTTATTTTTCTGGTTTACCCGGCGCGCGTTCGAGATTGGTCGGCAAGCGATCGCGCTTGAGCGCAGCTTTGCCGGACTGGTGGCCCAGGGCATTGCGATCTGGATTGGTGCGCAATCGTTCTTCAACATGGGCGTCAACCTTGGGCTCCTGCCGACCAAGGGTCTTACCCTGCCGTTTATGAGTTACGGGGGGAGCGGCATCCTCGTCAACATCATCGCGCTGGCGTTGTTGCTACGTGTTGATCACGAGAACAGACGCCTGATGCGTGGGGCGCGTCTATGACCGCGCAAATTTCGGCTGGGGTCCGTACCGCCATGGTGATGGCGGGTGGAACGGGCGGCCATGTGTTTCCTGGCCTCGCCGTCGCCGAAATACTGGGTGCCCGAGGCTGGCAAGTTCATTGGCTGGGGAACCCCGAAGGGATGGAGGCGGGCTTGGTCCAGCGGGCGGGCTTGCCATTTCAGCCGGTTCGTTTTGGGGCACTTCGCGGCAAGGGGTGGCTCGCGCTGTTGCGTCTGCCGCTCAATCTCGTTCGGGGAGTGACGCAGGCGCTCGAGTCGCTGCGGCGGGTTCGCCCGCTGGTCGTTCTGGGAATGGGGGGCTATGTCACCGTACCCGGCGGCGCGGCCGCACGTCTCATGGGCATCCCGCTTGTTCTGCACGAGCAAAATTCGGTTGCTGGGCTCGCGAATCGTGGGCTTGCACGGATTGCAAGTGGCGTCATCGAAGCGTTTCCGCAGGCGTTCGAGCGGGCGGGTGGTGGGGCCCTGGGGCGCCTTCTGAGTCTGGGTTTTGGGAACTCTTTGAACGCTCGGGTGGCCTTGTTGGGTAATCCGGTGCGGGGCGCACTTGCCAGGCTTCCTGGTCCCGCCGAGCGCGCCGATAAGCGCCATGGCCCGCTGACTTTGCTGATTGTGGGGGGCAGCCTGGGGGCTCGCGCTCTGAATGAGACCGTGCCGACGGCGCTGGCGCTGCTGGCCCAGCGGCTTGCGCCAGAGTTCTGGCCGCAAGTCGTTCACCAGAGCGGGCGCGCCCATCTCGAACCCTTGCGTGCGGCGTATGCCGCAGCAGGGGTGCAGGCGCAAGTCATCGACTTTATCGACGATATGACCCAGGCTTACTCGGAGGCGGATCTGGTCATTTGCAGAGCCGGCGCTGCCACGGTGGCCGAGCTCGCGGTGGCCGGTGTCGCTGCTCTGCTGGTGCCGTATCCGCATGCGGTGGATGACCACCAAACTGGCAACGCACGGTGGCTCACGGATGCGGGTGCCGCATGGCTCCAACCGCAGGCGCAGTGGAGCGCTGAGGGGCTCGCCGATCAACTGGTCCGTCTGGCCCAGCCCGCTTCTGCAGAGCCCGCTTCTGCAGAGACGAATTCCCAGGTGGTGCCAGCCGGGCGCGCCGAACTCGTGATGATGGCCGAGCGGGCACGTTCTATGGCCTTCCCAGACGCGGCCGAGCGGGTCGCGGACTTTGTTGAATCGCTGGCGCGCAGGCTCCCATGAAGCACAAAGTCAAACGAATCCACTTTGTGGGGATTGGCGGCGCGGGGATGAGCGGAATTGCTGAAGTCCTCCTCAACCTGGGCTATCAGGTGAGTGGCTCCGACGCGATTGCTGGCAGTGCGACCCAGCGCTTGCAGGGCCTTGGCGTCCCGATTCAGATTGGTCACGACGCGGCCCGAATTGTGGACGCCGATTGCGTGGTGATTTCGACCGCAGTCGCCGGTGATAACCCCGAAGTGCTTGCGGCGCGCGCACGAAGAATCCCGGTCGTTCCCCGTGCGCTGATGCTGGCGGAGCTCATGCGTCTAAAGCGCGGCATCGCGATCGCGGGTACCCACGGCAAGACCACCACGACCTCCCTGGTCGCGAGCGTACTGGCGGCTGGGCATCTGGATCCGACCTTCGTGATTGGTGGGCGGCTGCTGTCTGCGGGCGCCAATGCGAAGCTGGGTCAAGGTGATTTCATCGTGGTCGAGGCCGATGAGTCGGACGCGTCGTTCTTAAACCTCTCGCCCATTCTGGCGGTGGTTACCAACATTGATGCCGATCACATGGAGACCTACGGTCACGATCTGGCCCGGCTGCGCCAGGCCTTCGTTGAATTCACGCAACGCCTGCCATTTTATGGCGCCGCGGTTCTGTGTACGGATGACCCCGGTGTGCGTTCGATCCTGCCTTTTATCTCGAAGCCAATGTTGAGTTACGGCTTTGGCGAGGACGCCCAGGTTCGGGCGGTCGATGTAGCGGCGATTGGCGAGACGATGCGTTTCACCTGTCTGCGCGAGGATGCGCCACCGCTGCCGCTCACGCTCAATTTGCCCGGCAGGCATAACGTATTGAATGCCCTAGCCGCGGTCGCGGTGGCAGATGAACTCGGCGTGGATGACGATGCCATCCGCGAAGCCCTTGAGGCGTTTCGGGGGGTCGGGCGACGGTTCCAGCGCTGGGGTTCTTTTCCGGCCCGTGACGGGGGACAGTTCTCGGTCATTGATGACTACGGTCATCACCCCGTTGAGATGGCGGCAACCCTGGCGGCCGCGCGCGGCGCCTATCCGGGGCGGCGAGTTGTCCTCGCGTTTCAGCCGCATCGGTTTACCCGAACACGAGACTTGTTTGAGGATTTTGTGCGTGTCCTCTCCGGGACCGACGCACTCCTGCTTGCCGAGGTCTACGCAGCGGGTGAGCCGTCGCTCGTGGCCGCCGACGGGCGCGCGTTGGCGCGGGCCGTGCGCGTTACCGGTCGAGTTGAGCCGGTGTTTATCGAAGACATTGCGAGCATGCCCGCCGCGATTGAAGCCATAGCCCGCGATGGCGATATCGTCATCACGATGGGCGCGGGCTCGGTGGGCGGTGTGGCTGCCGCCCTGCGCGAACGTCTTGGCAGCGCTGAACCCCAAACGAGTGGGGGGCTGCGATGAGTGCGCAGGCCATCGATCCGCACGGTCTCGGCAAGGTGGCCGTCCTGTTTGGCGGCGATTCTGCCGAGCGCGAGATTTCCATTCGTAGCGGTACCGGCATGCTTGAGGCCTTGTGCCGACGGGGCGTTAATGCGCACGCGTTCGACCCGCGGGACCGGTCCCTTGACGAACTCCTGCGCGCAGGCTTTGACCGAGCCGTCATTGCGCTGCATGGCCGCTGGGGCGAGGACGGTACCGTCCAGGGTGCGCTGGAACTGTTGCGCATGCCTTACACGGGTTCCGGTCCGATGGCGTCGGCCATCGCGATGGACAAAGTAGTAACCAAAGAACTTTGGCGTGCCGCCGGGCTGCCCACGCCCAACTGGCAGGTGCTTGAGCTCGGGCAGGTCAATAGCGCGGACGGTCGGGCTCAGCTGATTGCGCACCTCGGCTTGCCCCTGATCATCAAACCGGCGCACGAGGGCTCCACCCTGGGGCTGACTAAAGTGCTCGGCGAAGATCAAATTGTGGCGGCTTTCGAGCGGGCCGCCGCCTGTGACGACACGGTATTGGCCGAGCAGTTCATCGCTGGGCGTGAACTGACGGTTGCGCTCGTGGGCGGTACCGCGGTCCCCGGACCCGTGCGCGCCGATGCGCCGGTCCATGCCCTCCCGGTCATCGAGATTTGCGCACCCGACGGTAATTACGATTATCAGCACAAATATTTTGGCGACGAGACTCGTTATCTTTGTCCGGCGCCCCTGCCCCTTGCGGTTGATGCCCAGGTGCGTGCACTCACCGAGCAGGCGTTCCGCCTCCTGCGCTGCCGCGGGTGGGGGCGTTGCGACGTGATGCTCCAGCCCGATCCCAATGCGCCCGATCAGCCCGAGCGCATGCGGCCGATGTTGCTCGAGATGAATACCTGTCCGGGGATGACGGATCATTCCCTGGTTCCGATGGCTGCCCGCGCGGCTGGAATGGACTATGACGAACTGGTGCTGCGACTCGCCGCGGGCGCTGCCCTGACGCTGCGTCAGAACCGGAGCGCCCAGCCATGAATCCCTGGCACGCGCCCCGATTACTCAACCGGGTGGCGGACACCCTGTTCGCCCTTTCGGTCCTTGCCTTGGTCGCTGCGGCCGCGCATTGGTTTGCGCATCGTTCGTGGTTCTCCTTGCGCGCGGTGGCTGTCGAGGCGGCACCCGGCCACAGCCTGCGCCACAGCAGTGAATCCACGATCCGGACCTTGGGCGTGCAGCCCCTGAGCGGTACTTTTTTTACATCCGATCTGGAGGCTGCGCGAAATCGGTTCGAATCGATTCCCTGGGTTCGTCATGCCAGTGTCCGGCGGGTCTGGCCCAACCGATTGCTGGTTCAACTCGAAGAACACCGACCGTTCGCGACCTGGGGCGACGGGCGTTTGGTCAATACGCTGGGCGAGTTGTTCGCGGCCAATGCGGCCGAGGCCGATGACGAAGGCGCGCTGCCGGAATTGTCTGGGCCACCCGGTAGTACCGCAGAGGTGATTCGACGCTGGCGCGAACTCAATGAATGGCTTGCGCCACTCGAGCTGCGCCCCGTCGCCCTGGTGCTCTCGCCCCGTTGGGCTTGGACCGTGCGTTTAAGCAATGGGACCACGCTGCTTTTAGGCCGTGATCAGGGCAAGCCGATCGGCGAGCGGGTGGCTCAAATGGTCAAGGTCTGGCCGCAGGTGGCCCAACGACTCGGGGCGACCGACACGATCGATCTTCGATACCCCAACGGGTTTGCGTTGCGGACCACGCTCGCGAGCACGTCCAGCAAGACCAGTTCGACCAAAAACTTATCAGCGGCAGTAGCGCAAAGGCAGCGATGACCAAGGACAGCAAGGATCTGATCGTCGGCCTCGATATCGGAACATCCAAGGTGGTGGCCATCGTCGCCGAGATGCAAGCCGACGGGACGTACCACATCATTGGCAGCGGCCAACACGAATCTCGGGGCCTCAAAAAAGGGGTCGTCGTCAACATTGAAGCGACCGTGGCGTCGATTCAGCGCGCGCTGGAAGAGGCCGAATTGATGGCCGATTGCAAGATTCGGTCGGTCTTTACCGGGATTGCCGGTAATCACATCCGGTCGTTCAACTCCAGCGGCATGGTCGCCATCAAGGACAAGGAAGTCACCGACGCCGACGTCGCCCGGGTAATTGAAACCGCCAAGGCGGTCAGTATTCCGACCGATCAGCAGATCCTGCATGTCCTCCCGCAAGAATTCATCATCGACGGGCAGGAAGACATCCGCGAACCCATTGGGATGAGCGGAGTGCGCCTCGAAGTGCGCGTGCATATCGTGACCGGGGCCGTCAGTGCCGCCCAGAACATCATCAAGTGTGTGCGCCGCTGCGGGCTTGAGGTCCAGGATCTGATCCTGCAGCCGCTTGCCTCCAGCATGTCGGTGCTCACCGCCGACGAGAAAGAATTGGGTGTCGCCCTGGTTGATATCGGTGGCGGGACAACCGATATCGCGATCTTCACCGGCGGCGCGATTCGGCACACTGCGGTGATACCGATCGCGGGTGATCAGGTCACCAACGACATCGCCATGGCGATGCGCACACCGACGCCCGATGCCGAGGAAATTAAATTGCGTTACGGGATCGCCAAACAGGTTTTGGCAGATCCGGCCGAGCAGATCGAAGTCCCCGGCATCGGCGATCGGGGCCCACGCAAACTGAGCCGTCAGGCGCTGGCGGCGGTCATCGAGCCGCGCGTTGAAGAGCTCTATGCGTTCGTGCAGCAGGTCATCCGCGAGAGTGGTTATGAAGAATTACTTTCGAGTGGAATCGTCATCACGGGTGGAACGGCCATGTTGCCCGGCATGGTCGAACTCGGTGAAGACGTCTTCCTGAAACCCGTTCGGCTGGGTCTGCCCTCCTATCAGGGCCACCTGTCGGATGTCGTGCGCAACCCTCGTCACGCCACCGCGCTTGGCCTGCTTGAAGAAGCCCGTCTGCAGCGTCAGCGCGGCATGAAAGTGGCCGAGCAATCCGGTTCACTCAAAGACACCATGCGCCGAATGAAGGACTGGTTCCTCGGCAACTTTTAAGCCGTTCAACTCATCGCACCAGCCCATTGCCACAGCCCATCGCACCAGCCCATTTTTTCACCCGTCAGTCCTTATTTTTTACCCCCCATCAGCCCCAAGGAGTTCGTAGCATGAATGCCCCGATGAATTTTGAAATTGTCGAAACCGAGATCGAAGGCGCCATCATTAAGGTTGTCGGCGTCGGCGGTGCCGGCGGCAACGCCGTCAACCACATGGTCAGCAGTGGTGTTCAGGGTGTTGAATTCATTACCGTTAACACCGACAAACAGGCGCTCGCCCGTTCGCTCGCGCCGACCTCGATCCAGCTTGGTGAAGGCCTCGGTGCCGGAGCCAACGCCATCGCCGGGCGCCAAGCCGCAGAGGCTTGCCGCGAAGAACTCAAAGCGGCGCTGGCCGGTGCCAACATGGTGTTTATCACCGCGGGCATGGGCAAGGGCACGGGGACTGGCGCCAGCCCAATCCTGGCTGAGGTGGCTAAAGAACTCGGTGCGCTCACAGTAGGAGTCGTCACCAAGCCGTTCGGTTTTGAGGGTGCGAAGAAAATGCGCGTCGCCGAAGAGGGGATCGAGGCCCTGGCGGCGCATGTCGACAGCCTGATTGTGGTGCTCAACGAGAAGCTCTTTGAGGTGATGGACGACGACGCGTCGCTCGACGATGCGTTTCACAAGGCGGACGACGTGTTGCACAACGCGGTGGCGGGGATTGCCGAAATCATCAACGTCCCTGGTCTGGTCAACGTCGACTTTGCCGACGTGCGCACCATCATGGGCGAACAGGGCAAAGCGATGATGGGCATTGGCGAAGCCTCCGGAATCGACCGGGCCCGCCTTGCGGCGGAACAGGCGGTGGCCAGCCCGCTGCTTGAAGGGGTTGATCTACAAGGCGCACGTGGCGTGATCGTCAACATCACGGCCAGCCGCTCGCTCAAGCTTCGTGAGACCAATGAAGTCCTCAACACGATCAAGCACTTCTGTGCCGAAGACGCCACGATCATTCACGGCACGGTGTTCGAAGAAGGCTTGGGCGATCGCCTGCGGGTCACCGTGGTGGCGACCGGCATCGGCAAGCGCCGTAGCGGCCCTGAGTTGGTCCGTCAGCAGCCACCGCTGCAGCGCACCGGGACTTACGACGCTTCGCCGCTCGTGGGGCGCAGTGCGCCAGGCTATGGCGGCGGGCGCAGCTACGATTCGCTCGACACACCGACCGTCTGGCGTGATCCGCGCGCCGACGCTGCTGCGCGGGTACAAGCCCTTGAAGACAAGGGCGTCGAGCGCTTTGACATCCCAGCCTTCCTGCGTCGTCAGGCAGACTAAGGATTCACGACGACTGGGGGGCCTGGCACGCTAAACTGGGTGCTCGGAGCCCCCCTTTTTTCTTGGAGATTCGCCTGTGATTAAGATTGGTGACCACCTACCAGCTGGCATGCTGGATGAGTTTATCGATGTTGAAACCGAGGGATGCGCACTCGGCCCGAACCAAGTTGACGTATTGGCGCAGGTCAAGGGCAAGAAGATCGTCATTTTTGGCGTTCCTGGCGCCTTCACGCCGACGTGCTCTGCGAAGCATGTCCCCGACTTTATTGCCACGCATGACGCACTGGCAGCACGCGGCGTGGATGAGATCTGGTGTCTGTCCGTCAATGACCCCTTTGTCATGGGGGCCTGGGGTCGCGATCAGAAGGCTGCCGGTAAAGTGCGCATGATCGCCGATGGCAGCGCGGACTACACCCGCAAGCTCGGTCTCGAGCAAGATCTGAGCAAGCGCGGTCTGGGCATGCGGTGCCAGCGCTTTTCGATGTTGATCGAAGACGGTGTGGTGCGCACGCTCGATATCGATCCTGCGGGCACGTTTGATAAAACCGACGCCCGAACCATGTTGACCCATCTGGATTGAGCATCCGGTCAATTCTTAAAACCGGGCCCGACTCGCGCTCCGTGACCCCCGCAGGGCGTCTGCGCCAGCGCACGATCCGGTCGTCCGTGCGGGCGGCCGGGGTTGGTTTGCACTCGGGTGAACGGGTCAGCCTGGTGTTGCAGCCGGCACCGCCCAACCATGGCATCCGGTTTCGGCGAACCGATGTCAACCCACCTGTTGTCATCGAAGCGCTTGCCGAGCGGGTCAACGACACGCGCATGGCGTCGACGCTCAGCGCGGCAGATCCCGCGTTCGACCATATTAGGGTGGCCACAGTCGAGCACCTGATGAGCGCGCTCGCCGGTCTCGGCGTGGACAATTTACTGGTCGATGTCGACGCGCCAGAAATTCCGATTCTGGACGGCTCAGCTGGGACCTTTGCCTACCTGCTCCAGCAGGCTGGATTGGTGGAGCAGGCGGCCCCGAAGCGCTTTGTTCGAGTCCTTGAAACGATCGAAATCCGTGAGGGTGACAAGTGGGCCCGGCTCGATCCTTACTTCGGGTTTCGACTGGATTTTTCGATCGCCTTCAATCACCCCGCGATTGATGCCACGGGGCAGCGGGTGACCTTTGATTTCGCGCACGACTCGTATCTCAAGGAAATTGCCCGGGCCCGCACCTTCGGATTTGTTCAGGACGTCGAGGCACTGCGGGCGAACGGCCTGGCGCAGGGGGGCAGTCTGGGCAATGCCATCGTGATGGACGAATGGCGCGTGCTAAACAGCGAAGGGTTGCGCTATGCGGACGAGTTCGTGAAGCACAAGGTCCTTGATGCGATCGGGGACTTATATCTGCTTGGTCGGCCGCTGCTGGCGTCATATGTCGCCCACAAGTCGGGCCATGCGATGAACAACCAACTGTTGCGGGCGTTGTTGGCGCAACCTCAGGCCTGGACTGAGGTTTGTTTCGAGTCGCCGTCCCGATCCGACCCCGCCCCCTGGGCCCTTGACTGGCTGGTGGCCTGAGCGAGCTTCAGAACCCCAGACTTTAGGGGCGATGCCTCGAGCCGCTGCGCTAGCGATCGCAACGCGGCTGCCGCAGCGGCTGGTGGCCGCGGCCGGGCGACCGGCGGATCGGCGACCGGACCGGGGACTCGACTGCGCGAGCGCAGCTTCTCAATCACCCAGCCTTGTTGACATAGGGTCGCAATCGCCAACGGTTCGATCTGGCGCAAGCGGGCGGCCATCGAGGGTCCGGTGACCGTGACGCACAGCGTCGTACCATCGAGACGGACCGCGCGAACGTCCAGCCCGCCGGTGACTTGCGCAAGCGCGGCCTGCAGCGCCATCAGGCGCCGTGCATCATGCTGAAGGCGCCGGAATGCGTCATCCTCGCCCAACCATTGCAGCGCAGAGGGCGGCGTGTTTTGAGTGCCGGGTGGGCGGGATTGGAACGTGATCGATCGTCCGATTGAAGGTGAGATTGAATTTGCGATTGAGGGTGTCGTGCGGCGGGATTCGTCAAAAGAGGGGACAATGGCGCCCTGACCCAACATGCTACATTCTTCGGATGCTCCAGAAGTTCCTGACTCGATTCTTTGGCAGCCGCAACGACCGGTTGCTGCGTGACTCCCGCCGCGTCGTGGAGCGAATCAATGCGCTTGAAGCGCAGTTGCAGCCCCTCGACGATCAATCGCTCGCTGCGCGCACGGCGAATTTTCGCCAGCGTGTTGCGAATGGAGAATCACTCGACGCGCTCTTGCCCGAGGCCTTTGCTACGTGTCGGGAAGCGTCCCGGCGCGTGCTCGGTATGCGCCACTTTGACGTTCAGCTGATCGGTGGCATGACCTTGCACGCGGGCCGGATCGCCGAAATGCGCACCGGCGAGGGCAAAACGTTGATGGCGACCCTGCCCGCTTATCTCAATGCGTTGGCCGGGCGTGGCGTTCATGTGGTGACGGTCAACGACTATCTGGCCGCTCGTGATGCGCAGTGGATGGGTCGCGTCTATGGGTTCCTCGGACTTTCCTATGGGGTGAACCTGTCGCAAATGCCGCATGGCGAAAAGCAACAGGCCTATGCCTCCGACATCACTTACGGCACGAATAACGAATTTGGCTTCGATTACCTGCGCGACAACATGGTCTACGGCCTGGTTGACCGGGTGCAGCGCGGCCTGCATTTCGCGATTGTTGACGAGGTCGACTCGATTCTGATCGACGAAGCGCGCACGCCGCTCATCATCAGCGGTCAGGCCGATGACCACACCGAGCTCTACCAGCGCATGAACGCGGTGCCCCCGTTGTTGTCGCCAATGGCGACCGAACCGCGCACCGACGAGCCCGAACCCGAGGGGGATTACTGGGTTGATCGCAAGGCGCATCAGGTCCATATCTCCGAGGCTGGCCACGAGAAGGCCGAGCGCATTCTGTCCGAGATTGGCCTGTTGCCGGCCGGTGCGTCGCTCTACGACGCCTCAAACATTTTGCTCATGCACCACCTCATGGCGGCCCTGCGCGCCCATACGCTGTTCTTTCGGGACCAGCAGTACGTCGTGCAAAACGATGAAGTCGTGATTGTTGACGAATTTACCGGCCGCCTTATGAGCGGGCGGCGGTGGTCCGACGGCTTGCACCAGGCCGTTGAGGCCAAGGAGGGGAGTCGAATCCAGCCCGAAAACCAAACGCTGGCTTCGATTACTTTTCAGAACTACTTCCGCATGTATGGAAAGCTCGGCGGAATGACCGGGACCGCGGACACCGAAGCTTACGAATTCCAGGAAATTTATAACCTGGAGACCGTGGTCATTCCAACCCATCGACCCATGGTGCGGATCGATCGGCAGGATCAGGTGTTCCGCACGGCGAAGGAAAAATACAACGCCATTCTCGAGGACATCCGCGACTGCCATCAGCGCGGTCAACCGGTTTTGGTGGGCACTACCAGCATTGAGAACTCGGAGTTATTGGCCGAGATGCTCGTGAAAGCGAAGCTTCCGCACAACGTTTTGAATGCCAAGCAGCACGCGCGTGAGGCCGAAATCGTGGCCGAAGCGGGTCGACCTGGCGCCATCACGATTGCGACCAATATGGCTGGTCGAGGGACCGACATTGTGTTGGGCGGCGGGATCGACAAGGCGATCGATCAATTGCGCCAAAATCCCGAATTGACTGAAGCGCAACAACAAACCGAGGTTCAGACGCTGCGCAGCGAATGGCAGGTTCGCCATGACGCCGTCTTGATCGCAGGCGGACTGCATATCGTCGGGACCGAGCGCCACGAGAGCCGCCGCATTGATAATCAGTTGCGCGGGCGCTCGGGTCGTCAGGGCGACGCCGGGTCGTCGCGTTTTTACTTGTCGATGGATGACCCCCTGCTGAAAATTTTTGCCGGGGAACGCCTCCAATCCATCATGGAGCGACTGCGCCTACCCGAGGGCGAGGCGATCGAATCAGGCCTCGTTTCGCGTTCGATCGAAAGCGCTCAACGCAAGGTCGAGGCGCGCAACTTCGATATCCGCAAGCAACTCCTCGAATACGACGACGTTGCCAATGAGCAGCGCAAGGTGATTTACCAGCAGCGCAACGAGTTGCTCGAATCGGCCGATGTCGACGCCCTGCTCGAAGGGCTGCGAGAGGGCGTCTTTGAAGACTTGTTCCGGCGCTATGTTCCGGCCGAGAGTGTTGAAGAGCAGTGGGACCTCAAAGGGCTCGAGCAAGCGTTGCGCGATCAGTGGCAAATGGAAGTGCCGTTGTCATCGGTATCGGATGCGAGTGATATTGACCTTCAGGATCGTCTTTTGAGCGCGGCCGACGCCGCCTATCGGGCCAAGGCCGAGATGGTCGGTGTCGATGGCTGGGCCAGCTTTACGCGTTCCGTCATGCTCCAGTCGATTGACACCCACTGGCGCGAGCATCTCGCGGCACTTGATCACCTGCGCCAGGGCATTCATTTGCGCGGCTATGCGCAGAAAAACCCCAAGCAGGAATACAAACGGGAGGCGTTCGAGCTGTTCGAATCGATGCTGACCACCATCCGCGATGAAGTTACGGGGATGTTGATGACGGTTCGCATTGCCCCCGCTGAAAAGGCGGAGGTCGAGGCTCCAGTCGTGGAACCCCTCGCCCTACCCGAGGCCGCTCAGCTTGATGTGCGTCACACGCAGGCACTGCCCGAGGCGCAGGACTCAGTGGTTGAGCGCGTCGGACGAAACGACTTCTGTCCTTGTGGGTCAGGCAAGAAGTACAAGCATTGCCACGGTAAGCTTAATTAATCAACGAAATTAGAGGGATACGGGTGAGACGAAGAACGTAGAGAGTTACTCGAGAGAATATGGCGTGCAAAAGCTGCGCGAACATTTGGAAGCCACCCTTTGCGGTGGCTTTTTTTTGCCATTCCTTCCTATGGTGAGTGCGCCGATTCAATGTGAAATGCAAGTAAGAAAAGCAAAAGACGCGACTTGACGTTGACTGTGGCTTCAAGTAAGGTCGTTTCGTTACTAAATCTACTACGGAAAAGCGTGCCTGCCTAAAAAAATACGGGGAGTTCCGGGTGTTCGAGCCTCTAAGTTCCTGAGGCTAAACTAATTTCTTCTGGCGGCTATTTGGCTTTGGGAGCGCACGATGGCGGGCGATGTGGTGATGAATGCACCGGGGAATACATCCATTCGTATCTGGCCCCACTCTGTTTTCTTCAAACCAATGGTTGGAACTCGTTGTTTGTTTGGTAAGGCGATGTGCGCCTGTCAGCCTGCTGAAGTGGCGGCAATGCCGACTGAGTTTGGTGTGGATTCCAAGAAGGGGAATTGGGCGACTTACCAAACTAAAACTATCTAAAAAGGAATCCAGTAGGCGGTCTCCGTATGATCGGTCTCGGTTTTTGGTTGGCTGCGGTTTGAGGGTTTGTTGTTTCTTGCAACTTATATTGCGAGGCTGGTATTTTTTATGTCTAACGATACAATTAAGAGTGCGATTTTCGGAAAGAGTAAAGTTACCGTTGGCAGATTTACGTACGGACTTGAAAATCTTTCAATTAGGGAGTGGGGAGAGGGGGCGGCTCTTGAGATAGGCGGTTTTTGTTCTATTGCTCCGGCGACTATTCTGCTCGGTGGAAATCATAGGACCGATTGGGTTACCACGTTTCC
>Ga0114972_10000149_pt1 | contig 48687 bp, 43 predicted proteins | sample M_140807_EF_Meta_FD_87354 | JGI IMG/M metagenome (GOLD analysis project Ga0114972, IMG submission 87354) | Freshwater microbial communities from Lake Montjoie, Canada to study carbon cycling - M_140807_EF_MetaG | ecosystem: Environmental > Aquatic > Freshwater > Lake | place: Lake Montjoie... | reverse complement strand
TATCATTATTGCCGCTTACAACGAGGAAAAAGTCATCGCTAAAACGATATCGAGCCTCCTCCAAGGTCGGCATCGGGCCTATGAAATTATCGTCATCGACGATGGCTCGACCGACAAAACCAGCGAAGAGGTTACATCACATTATCGCGAAAATCCACGCGTGACATTACTCCGACAATCCAACGGTGGAAAGTCCTCAGCGCTCAATTACGGTATCCAGCACGCGCAGCACGACGTGTTTATTTGCCTCGATGCTGACACACAGTTCGACCCTGATGCCGTGACTCATCTTGCCAAGCATTTCGTAGATCCACAGGTGGGGGGCGTCGCAGGCAATATCAAAGTTGGTAACCGTAGGAGCATCCTCACGCACTGGCAGTCAATGGAATATATCACCAATATTAGCATTGCGCGTCGGGCGTACGCGTTTCTGAATGCAATACTGGTGGTAGCGGGTGCGGCTGGTGGCTGGAGACGCGCCGTCGTTGAGCAGGCAGGTGGTTATCATTCAGACTCCCTCGCGGAAGATATGGATTTAACCTGGCGCGTCCGCAGACTTGGGTGGAGGGTCATGAATGAGCCTGCCGCAATCGGATATACGGAGGCCCCTGAGGATTTTAACGGCCTCTACAAGCAACGATTCCGCTGGTCATACGGAGCGCTTCAATGTCTCTGGAAGCACAGGAACGCGTTTTTTAAGCATGGCTTCTTCGGGTGGCTCGGAGTCCCCTCGGTGCTCATTTTTGGCTGTATCTTCGAGCTCCTCTCTCCTCTGGCCGATCTTAAGATGTTGCTGACGATCATATCCGCGATCACTCTTATGGCGACTGACCACCCGATATACCCTGGCTCGATGGAGTATACCGATCTTGTTAAGCCAATTATCACCACAACTTGGCTCTACTTCATCTTTTTCGGAGTTGAGCTGTTAATCTCTATTCTCGCCTTCTATTTTGACAAAGAAAAAATGCGCCCCCTGTGGCTCCTCTTTTTTCAGCGTTTTGTCTACCGCCAACTTATGTATTTCGTCGCGTGGCGAGCACTCTGGAAAGCGCTGAGCGGCTGGCGGCAGGGTTGGGGTGCTTTGCAGCGAACAGGAACGGTAACGCTCCCAAAAGGGGTGGGCGATAGTGGGTTACCGAGAGCGGACTGAATGTCCTCAATGAGATTTGGCAAGGGATGCAGCGAAATATATCGGTCTCAGGCCAGATGTTGATGAGGTAACTGCTAATACGTTCGTCCGGAACCTGAGACCTGCTTGAAGTGTCTTCACTCTCACGGATTCGCTCCTTTTGAGCGACACCCGAACACTTTAGCTCAGAGGCACAGAGGTTCGAGGCACAGAATTTCGAGGTCTGAGAAAAAGAGGACTGGGAGAAAATCTTAAGAAGGCGATACCGATTGATCCCGAGAGGCCGACAATCCCAGACCTGCAATTAGGACAGGATACCAGAACGAATATTCCATCTCACGGGGGCTGAGCCACAAAGCGATATTTGACCCGAAAATCAGCATCCACATAAGATTTCCCTGTTGGTGGAGCATTGGGACAATCGCGGGAATTAGGAGTACAAAATCATACACCCAGAGATACGGCGCACATGCGAGGCTGAGCGGTATCATACGTCGCGTAATACGACGAAGCGCTCCCTCGTCTAATGAAACAGTCAGACCGGTCCAGAGGGCATATCCGCAGGCCAATAGCAGGGGCAAAAACTTCAGGTATGCTACCCCGCCTGCCAGTTCGGCGAGCCAAAAACCGATCGTGGGAGTTCGCCAATTCAAGGAATTCGATAAATCAGAGTTCAGGTAGAGAGAATAGACTTTAGAGTTGAAGCAAACAGGGCGGTAAAAAAGAAAAGCAAAGGAATTATTTGAGCTAGTTTTATCGCGAGAAAAAGGTGCTAGTGAAAGCCAATTTGATTACTAACTTTCGCCGGTTATCAGGGATTTGTGTTGCAGTTGATATAGCGATCACGATTGCAGCGACGAGAGCTGGGACTTACCCGAGGTGATGCGTTTTTGCTCATGAGCACACCCTAACTTTGGGGCAATTCAGCTATATCTCTTCCGGCTTTTAGCCAGCTTGAGCCTAAATGCAACTTATCTGATCAGAATCGAAGAAAGGAAAGGATCGGTGCAAGCGTCAGGCCGCTTTGTATGTTGGAGCGTGGCGTGAGGGCTGTTCTGGAGGAGGTCTCTGCCACTCCATCTCTTTAGCTTGGGGCTCTTAAAACCGCGGTGTATTGAAGGTAAACGAGGTGTCTTTAAAGTAACATCGGGCCGAGAGGATTTGAACCTCCGACCTCTCCCACCCCAAGGGAACGCGCTACCAGTCTGCGCCACGGCCCGATTGCAGCGATGGTACTTGCTTGAGGGGATATTGTAAACAGTCCTGCAGGGGGCGACAGTCGCGGGGCGGGGCTGTGGGAATGACGTAGGAAAAACGCGATTGGGGGCCTGTACAATGGCTCGGTCCTAGCTTAGAGTAGGGGGCATTGTGAGGGCCCATAGCTCAGCTGGGAGAGCGCCACACTGGCAGTGTGGAGGTCAGCGGTTCGATCCCGCTTGGGTCCATTCGATTCGCTTTGCTCGCTCATAGCGAGCCTTTTCGATTTCTGGGCGAGTCAAATGCTCTGAGCAACTAACGGGAGTCGCGGGAACCGTTGCCAAATCAACAGCTGCCGAAGCAACAACTGGCGAATGAACAACTGGCGACAAGTCTCTACAGTTAAACTATTCACCTACCGCTTCTTTTGCGCCCCACATTGATTCTTCCGGGGCAAAAACTATATCAGTAATCATCCGAGCCGAATCGTTGATAAAGCTCTTATGTTCCTCGGCTAAATCCATGATCTGCCGTCCTAGCTTGTGACGGGCACCATCAATTGCATCGGAAATCATCGTCGCTACCTGATGGGGAACATCAGAAACAACAAATGAGGTCGTTCGCTGAACAATGCGGGCCGACAGATTGGCGAATGCACGAGCCTCATTTTGTGCTGTCTTGATGACGTTTTTAGAGTATTGCTCGGCTTGTGAGGATAGTTGGAGAGCTGGTTCAATTACATGAGTAGTAAATTCATCGAGAGTGAGATGAGGTGATGCGGATATGGCTCGCATGATCACATCTCCTGCTTCCACTATTGGTCGAACAAGAGAATCAGCGGCCCATTCATTGAAATTAAAGAGAATATTCTCCGCATCATTTTGTAAAAACAACATGGCAACAGAGATGGTGAGAGAATTGTTTAGAGTTTGTCGGGCAAACGAATCTTCGGGTAACGTCGCTAGAATACGTGCATAGATTGTAGCGTAGCCTAGTTCGGTAGAATCGCTTTGAGCGAGCAATCGAGAAAAGGCATGAATTGTTTCTCGGAGAGATTCATTTAAATAGCTCGATGCTTCTGCATCTGCTGGTTGACTATCGGCGAATTTGCCAGAATTTCTCCAAGAACAGGAGAGTCGATCAAGCTCCTGATTCCAAGCAACTGCTGGTGGTGGAGTTGAAAGAAAAGGGGAGTAAAAGAGGTTGCTGACCTGAGTCATAAATATTCCACGAGAGGAAAGGCTTTGTTACAAAAAGTAATAACGGTAAAGCCGTATAAATATCGATTACAACTCTATTGTCATAATAACCACCAGTTCACAGCTTTCCAGTGGTGCATCAAATCAATCGTTAAGTGATAGTTTGATAGAGGAAATTTTACTCGCCTTATGTAGCATCGCACTATAATGAATCTTATTACTCCTAGAATTGTTTTAACCTAACTAAAGTAAAAATTGCTAGGTTCCTTTAAGTGAGAAAAAGTTCTAGTGCTAATAAACTAGACGATCTCTAAATAAATGCAATAAACACAATGGGTTATAACCTCTCAACTCACTATTTACATTTTGTTTCCTTTCCAGATGGATTTTTATAAGAGTCAAGCGTTTTAGGAAAAAATTTAACAAACAGTATCTTAAATGCGAGCTTGAGAGACAAAGCTGTTACAAAAGAGTTCGATTGAAGGTGGTTATCGATTGAGATAGGCTAATCTCAGGGCATGAAAAAACGGGGGATTAATTATGAAGCAGCGCGTATATAGAAATCTGATTGGTAGGGCTTTGCTCTGCTCCATCCTCTTAATTGCCATTCCTGGTGCCAATGCTGAGGAGTCCGCCGATGTTCGTATGGACGAGTTGGCTGATGACGAGGTTCCAACTCTCGAGGTTGATGACCCGATCGAATCGGTGAATCGTGGCGTATTTTGGTTTAACGATACTCTTGATGTTTACCTTTTAGAGCCGATCGCTCGTGGATACGATTACGTAGTACCTGACCGAGCTCAGGAGAGTGTAGGTAATTTTTTTGATACTCTTCGCTATCCGATATATCTGTTCAGTGATCTTGTATCGGCCGATTTTGATAGAGCTTGGGAGGACTCAGCTCGCTTTGGAATAAATGCCACGATAGGGTGCCTCGGGCTTTTTGATGTTGCAGAGGACTTTGGGTTTGAGCGGCAAGCAACCGATGCGGGGGTTGCCTTTGGTCGATTAGGTATTTCCGAGGGGCCGTACATCGTCCTTCCGGTGTTAGGTCCATCGAACGCGCGAGATGCTATTGGCGAGATTTTTAATTTTGCGCTCGACCCTTTCGCGGCAGTGCAGTTTACTCAGATAGCGAGCAATACCCAAACGGCGATATCGACTGGAGTGGGAGTTGGACGGACGATTAACCGAAGGTCGCAGATGCTTTCGAATGTAAAGTCGGCAAAGGAAGCTTCGCTCGATTATTATCTTTTCGTCCAGTCGGCGTATGCACAATATCGGCGTGGCCTTATTCGGGGTGAGACGAGTGAGGATCGAGCACTATTTGATACGCGAGTTGAATAAGTTTTTTTTATCCAATCCACTCTGTGATATTTACTCTGTAAGATAAACAAGGAGAGAGCTAATGGTGACTTTTCGTGGATGGTATCGGGGAGCTAAGCGTTGCGAAGTTGAGCACATTGACTCAACGAGTAGATTGATGACGGCTGCACCGAAAGATAACAATGGAGATGGATCAACATTTTCGCCTACTGATCTATGCACTACTTCTCTCATCACCTGCATGATGACGGTGATGGGGATTGTAGCAGATAGAAATGGACTTGATTTGACAGGGAGCTGGTATTCATTTGAAAAAACGATGTCGGCTGATTCACCACGACGGATAGCGGTAATAGCGGCCGATTTTCACCTTCCTGCTCACCTTCTTTCTGATCAACGTCAGCTGTTGGAGGGGGCCGCTCTTAATTGTCCTGTGTATCACTCACTACATAGCGATATAGAGAAGAGAATATCATTTGGTTATGATGTCGCGGGTGTATAGTCTCGATCACACACCCAATCAATTTTTTTCAGCTACTATCGTTGCAACTTCTCGCGCAAGATCGTGGAGTTTGTAAGGCTTTTGCAAAATTGAAACTCGGGCAGCTTTAGGAAGGTCACTGCTCGTTGTACCGTGGCTCGTAATCAGCAAAATCGGGGTAATTGGTGAATGTTGATGTATCGATGTAATGAGATTTGCCGAGTCGAACGGGCCTATATCGGAATTGCAGAGAATTGCGCGAACGGCAGTATCGCTTTTTGAAAGTAGTGAAAGTAGCTCGGACTCTGATGTCGCACTAATGGGGTGGTAGCCGAGTTCATCAAACATTGCACCGATGATATCGCGGACTAGTGGATCCTCATCGGCGATAATAATCGTTCCAGAACCCCGAAATGTGCCGCTTATCGGAGAAACCGGAAAGGAGCGAGCAGATTCGGTGTGGTGGGCGGGTAAGAGAACGCGAAAGGTAGTGCCACAATGAAGCTCGGTCTCTACCTCTATGGCGCCCCCAAGATTGCGGACAACTCCGTAAACAGTTGCTAGCCCGAGACCGGTTCCTTTTCCGACAGCTTTCGTTGTAAAGAAAGGTTCGAAAATTCTCCGTTTAGTTTCCTCCGTCATACCAATTCCGGAATCCTTCACGCAAAGCTCAACAACATCGTTAGCCTCTTCACCTAGTGTTGCGCGAAGATGGTGCGGCGTTGTTCGTCGGGATAGAGAGATAATTAGCTCTGGTCGAACTGGATCTTGATTGTTGGCGGGGGATTGTAATCGCTTTTCGAGGACTGCATCGCGAGCATTCATGCAAAGATTCATGATGAGCTGATAAAGCTTAGAGGAGTTTCCAAGGACAGCTGGCAGATTTGGAGAAATTCTTAAATCGATCACGATATGCTGTGCTGATGCGGCGCGAAGTACTTCGATAACTTCGGTCAAGATGGGAGCTAAATGAATAGGTTTTTTTGATTCGGGCTCGTCCCGTCCAAATGAAAGCAGTTGACGCACGAGCTCGGCGGCGCGAAAGCACGCCTGCTCAGTTGCGGTAAGTAGTTTTTGTTGGTTAGGTAGCCCGATCTGCTGCAAGAGAGAGATGTTTCCCATTATCGCAGTGAGTAGGTTATTGAAGTCGTGAGCAATACCTCCTGCGAGCTGTCCCAAAGATTCCATTTTTTGTACCTGGAACAATCTGTCTTCGAGCTGTAATCGAATTGCGTCGACACGGAGCTGCTCGGAGATATCGCGCATCACCAAAATGCTACCGATGGTGGTGCCCGATCCGTCCTCAAGCGGAACGCTCTGAATCTCGAGAGGCACCTCATCTTTACCGCGAAGCAGAATTCCTTTCTGTGGTAATTGAGTGCCCTGATTTTTACTCTCGATTAGGTGAGATGTCGCCAAAATATCGGGCAGTAGGGAGTGTCGCTCGTGAGGATGGATTAGGGCCAGAATCGACGATAGTGAGCGACCAATTCCGTTTTCGGCCGATATTTGCAAAAGTCGAAAAGAGGATTCATTTAAAAAAGTAACCTTTGAATCCCGATCAACAACGATAACTGCATCTGAAAAACATCTGAGTGTTGTCGCAAGCCGCTGCTCACTCGCACGAAGTTTGCGCTCCGCCTCGTGCTTTACAAGGCCTAATTTTAGACCTGCAACGAGTTCAGGAATAACAACTGGCTTCATTACGAAACCAACTGGCTCGACATTTTTTGCCCGTTCTAGATCGGACTCATTCGCATGAGCGGTGAGGAAGATTATGGGGATATTAAACTGAGTCCGAAGGGTGCTCGCAGTATCTATACCATCGATATTTCCCTTCAATCTTATATCGACAATTGCGATATCTGGTCGACACTTGATGCAACTCTCAATTGCCTCCTTTGCTGATGATGGAGTACCGCTCACGATCAGCCCAGCCCGCTCGAGGGAATGGCGGATTTCCTCTGCAATAAGCGCCTCATCCTCGACAAGAAGAACGGTGATTGCAGGGGTATGATTTGCGGATGATGAAGCCATGGAGTGATTTATCCGAAGGGGAGGGAGCTGTTATGCTGCTACATGATATTGAGTTAAAATGTGGTCCGATGATTCTCTGTGATTCATGAATTGAGAACAATTGGTCAAATAGCGAGATGATAATGTTTTACTGACGAATTGGCCGATGAAACCTCTTGCGTTGCGAGGCTATATTCGAGACCCTGTCCGGAGGTATTATCTCCCTATTCAGTACGCTACATGATGATTTGATGACTGTACGACATGTTTGATATAATTAAAGCTTGGTTCGGTTTTCGAAAAGAGCCCGATAATCTTGCGGTCGACAGAGATGGGGTAGCTGTCAATCCGGAGGTGTGTATTGCCGTCGTTCGGGTTTTGCGAGAGATAACGTGTTCCGATAGCGATGTTGCACACCTTGAGGCAAAAGCTATATCCGATATCGTCCGTTCTCATTTTTTAGTCGATGAGAACCAGATGATAGCTTTTTTAACGAAAGCAGCGGAAGAAGTTCGGGCGAATCTGCCGATAAATGACGTTTACGCTCTCTTGAATCGAACTTACTGCGAACGACAAAAAGTTCTTTTACTGGCGGCTTGTTGGCGGATTGTACTTGCAGACGGCCAGATTGAGCGAGCTGAGAAGAGGCTCGCAACGCAGTTGCGGTATCGGTTTCAGCTCTCAGAGGACCGAGAAGCAGAAGCGATTCGGATTGCTGAAGAAGGGTGAGCCAAAGATGGGCTGATCTAATTGGAAGACGTAAATTAGACTCACGTCAAAAACTAGCATCTCCCTTTTTGCCTTAATGATCATCGACGAGTGCCGACTCAATAGTTCTTAAACTACAGGAATAGAGCCCTATGACAGAGCGAATTCAGTATGCTTCCGGTTCCCCGTGGGAGCCGCTTCGAGGGTTTTCCCGCGCCGTTCAGGTGGGTGATGTTCTCTATATATCGGGAACGACTGCGCAGGTTGCTTCTGGCGACATTGTGGGTGGTACCAGTGCTTATGGACAAACCCGCTTTGCTCTTGATCAGATTAAGCGAATCATTAATGAGGCTGGGTTTCGGCTGAGCGATGTTGTTCGCACCCGTTTGATGGTGACAAATATCTCTGATTTTGGTGAATATGCGCGGGCTCATCACGAGGTATTCGAGGCGATTCGTCCTGCGAGCTCGATAGTGCAGGTTGTTCGGCTTGTCGATCCTCGTCTTCTCGTTGAAATTGAGGTTGAGGCCGTTCGTGGAGTAACTGAGTGCTCTTCTCGCCGATTAAAATCGCTTGATGGTCAAGGGTAGGTGTGGTTTCGTTCTGTAAAGAGGTAGTGAAGTATGAGTAGTGAAGGTTTAGCAGGAGGTGATGGGCACAGAGTTGCTCATGAGGTCGGTTTGCGTCGCACCTTTGCGATTATCAGCCACCCCGATGCAGGAAAGACCACATTGACAGAGAAGTTGCTTCTCTATTCAGGCATGGTGCGAACGGCTGGGATGGTTCGGGGCAGGAAGGGGAGCAAGGCCACAAGCTCCGATTGGATGGGGATGGAGCAAGAGCGAGGTATCTCGATTACTGCATCGGCGATGCAGTTCCCGTACAAAGGGAAAATTATCAATGTGCTCGATACTCCCGGCCACCAAGATTTTAGTGAGGACACCTATCGAACGCTCACTGCGGCTGATAGCGCAATTATGGTGATAGACGCCGCAAAAGGGGTTGAGGAGCAGACGAAAAAGCTCTTTACGGTTTGTCGGATGCGAGCGATTCCGATACTAACCTTCATCAACAAACTCGACCTTCCTGCGCGCGAGATGCTCGACCTTTTGCACGAGGTTGAATCGGTGCTCGGTATTCAGTCATCGCCTCTAAACTGGCCGATTGGATATGGGAGGGAGTTTTCAGGAGTTGTCGATCGGCAGCGGGGGGTTGCGCTCCTTTTTGAGCGCTCCGAAAAGGGTGGGACCCTTAAAGCGGGGGTTCGGGAAGTTCCGATCGATCAACTAGCTTCTTTCGTTGATAAATCGGTCCTTGAGCAGCTTAACGAGGAGCTTGAACTTCTCGATATAGCGGGCAACAGCTTCGAGCGAGAAAAATTTCTTGCCGGTGAGTTGACCCCCGTATTTTTTGGTTCAGCTCTTACAAACTTTGGGATTGAGCCATTCTTTGACGCGTTTCTCGATTTAGCTCCCTCTCCTCGCTCGTATCAGGCGAAAGATCTTCAGGGTGAATCTAGGGTGATTGATCCGGTAGAGACTCCATTTTCCGGATACGTCTTCAAGATTCAGGCGAACATGAATCCCAAACACCGAGATAGCATGGCTTTTTTGCGGGTCTGCTCGGGGCGTTTTGAGCGAGATATGGTGGTCAAACATCATCGAAGCAGCAAAGAGGTGCGGCTCTCGCGCTCTTACTCGATGGTCGCGCAGGATCGCGATACGGTTGAAGATGCATTCCCGGGAGATATCGTTGGGGTGATCAATCCAGGGCTTTATGGGATCGGTGATACGATCTCTGAATCTGGTGGGTTTAATTTTCTCCCGATGCCGCAATTTCCGCCCGAAGTTATGGCTCAGGTCCGGCCCAAAGATGTTTTGCGGCTTAAAGCGTTTGAGAAGGGACTCGACCAACTCAGTAACGAAGGTGCGATTCAGATTATGCGGTCGTGGCAACATCCTAGCGATTCGCCGTTTGTCGCAGCTGTCGGAAAGCTCCAGTTTGAGGTGCTCGAGTATCGGTTACGTGAGGAGTACGGGGTCTCTGTCTCGATAGATTTTTTACCGTATCGGTTGAGCTCGTATCTTAACGGTGATCCAAAAACTTTGCGAAAGACCCAAGGGTCGTACCTTGCCCTCGATAAAGCAGGAAGAGTCGTGTTGCTCTGTTCGAGTGAATGGGAGTTGCGATTTGTCGCAGAGCAAAATCCAGAGCACTCTTTGGAGAGCTTTTTGGGTTAAAGCTTTTTGGCGCTATGAAGTGGGGGCCGGATGAGCGACCCCCGAAACGAAACGCAATGCGAACTATTTAGCGGGCTCGTCGTCCATCGGTGTGCCTACCCCCGCGTCTGCCGTCTTTGCCCAGTTTAGTTGAGCGGTGGTGATCGTGATTAATATTCAGTCTCTCCTTTACGGCGGCTTTCCTAATACCCTTTCCTAACTCGCTCCCATGATGAAGGTGTCGAGCATACGGATTATACCAGGCGGAATCGATCTCTGTCGCAAAAAACAGAAACGGCTTCAACTTAGATTCCTCAGGCGTGCTCCCTGAACCAATACTGAAGGGTACCCCAACGACAAGTTCAACGGAGCTGTTGATGAGAGAATCCTTCGGTAACCTACGCACTCCATCCCCATTTGTCCATCCTGCTCGGACCCGCTTGAAAGCAGAATCGATCATGCCTCTCCACACGCACTCAAGAACCTGTCGCCGATAGTCACGGCTCCAGAGATGGGGCTGTGTTCGGTCCGGTGCCAAAGTTTCATCAGGAAGATCGACGCGATCTCTCACCAGCTGGCGAACGGTTAGAGCTCGCTCCAGCTGAGCTTCTTTTATTCCGTGCGCCTTCAACCATTTTGAACTGAATCCCTCAGCGGCGTGCAATATCGCGAGCTGAGCCAGAAGATCAGATTGATTCTCCGACCCTATTAATTTCTTCCATTCCCGCTCCTTGCGAGAGTCCGTAAGTGAGCTAGTCTCGAAAAGTGCGACGATATCCACGATATCACGGGTAATTCCTGGAAACTCTTTTTCTCGTTTCAGTGCCTCGGAGATCATTATCCCCGCTCGGACATCAACGGGCAGCTTGACGACCTCTTTTCCGAGCTGTGTCACCGTGAAGGACTTTCCATGTCGATGGATTAATCCCAGATCTTCGAGCGTCTCGTAGCTGTGATGAATCTGCTCGGGCGAAGGTTTAAAGAGGAGATCGATACTTTCAATAGGTCGGCCCGCATTAAGCGTTCGCAAGGTGAGGGGCTCGATAGAGGTTCGCAACAGATCGGGAATTGGTTCAGCTCGGAGCTCATGGATGGGTGTATTACCGTAATATACATACCTCCCATCTTTGTCGCGACCGGCACGGCCTCTTCGCTGGGATACATCGAACTGGGATATGGGTGCTACATCGAGAGCTTCGGCATTGTCTACCAGTGATATGGTTCTCTCCAGACCGCTATCGATCACCGTATCGATTGAGAGGGTAAGACCAGTCTGAGCGATATTCGTGGCTAGAATGACGCGGGGACGCTCACCCTTAATGAGGGCTTTTGCTAACTCATGACTCGGCAATTCGCTGTGAAAGGGTAATATATCAGCATCAACTCCGAGTCGCTGCAAATTTTTACGCATCCCCTCAATCTCTCTCTTACCCGGAAGAAAGACTTGGATTTCTTGACCATTTTCGACCCGCTCGGCGATATCTAACTCCATCGAATCTTTTGGCTCTTCCTCCTTTACCTCAAAGGTCCTTCCGGGCACCGAGAGTATTGGCGCACCACCCATATATTCGGAGAGGGCCTGCGCATTCATCGTTGCAGACATGATGATGAGCTTCGGAGGAGACTCTTCGTGACTGTGATTCTGAACGTGTTCACGCGCGAGAGCGAGCAGGAGAAGCATGTTCGAGTTCATCTCGTGGATTTCATCGAGCACAATCGCGTCGAATTGCTTTTTTGCCGAGCCGTTGTTGAGCTCTTGGATAAGCTTGTAGCCATCCGTCACAAAAAGAATTTTGGTGTCTTCGGAATAGCATTTCTCTAGGCCGTGAGCGAATCCTACAGTACCACCAAGTTCTACCTCCATTTCCTCTGCAACTCGTCGGGCACCGGCCTCTGTCGTTACCCGTCTTGGTTGGGTTACGACGACTGAACGCCCATTTTCGAGGAGAATCTGGGGAACCTGGGTTGTTTTACCTGACCCGGTTTCAGAGGTCATGATGATAATGTTGTGAGAAGCAAGAAGCGCCTCAATCTGACTCTGGCATCGTCGAACTGGCAAATCACCCGGAACTATTGAAGGGGGCAGGGCAGAGTCTGATAGGTCGAGAGGGCGGGGAAACTGAAGCTGTTGTAAATCGTAGCTTTGCGGAAAATGGTTAGGGTCTAGGGACACGGGCTCTCCAGAGTGACTTTAGACATTACGCCGATTTTGCTTGTTACTACCGAAATGTTTGAAACGGAGCACAAGCTAGGTCACTTTGAGAGCTAAAATCAATAGACTTATCAGAAAAATAATAAAACTAACCTAATTTTCAATCGGCGAAATACAACCCTGTTAACTCATGTTAACACCCATACGCCTGAATCATCCGCTCGGCCGTGGATCATCGCCTCGGCAGAAAAGCTTCTTCCCCAGTTGCCCTTGCTATCGACCGCAATCACTCCACCGACTCCACCGATTCGTTCGCTAAGATACTTAATTGCTTCTGCTGTGGCCTCGGCTACTGAAAAGTTGCGATACTCCATATACTCGGCAACCCGACGCGCAAAGACGGTTCGTATGAAGCCTTCGCCGTGACCTGTCGTTGAGACTGCGCACGTTTGGTTGTCGGCAAAGACCCCCGCACCGATTATCGGCGAGTCGCCGACCCGTCCGAACTTTTTGTTGGTAATTCCCCCAGTTGATGTAGCCGCTGCTACATTCCCGTCGAGATCGCAGGCAACCGCGCCGACCGTTCCAAATTTTTTCTCGACGCTTGGGGTGGGATCGTCGTGATCGAGGGTCGTTATCGCAGCTTCGTGAGCTCGTTGCCACTGCGCACGCCGCCTCTCAGTGATAAAGAACTCTTCATCCTCAAACTGAGCTCCCTCAAGCCGAGCGAATTCGACGGCGCCTTCCCCAATTAGCATGACATGCTCCGAGCGCTGCATGACGAGGCGAGCGAGCGATATCGGATTTCTCACCCCCGATACACCGGCGACCGCACCCGCAGTGAGGTCACTTCCGTTCATAAGCGCTGCATCCATCTCTACTGCGCCGTGACAGTTGAGGACCGATCCTCGACCAGCGTTAAAGATCGGGTCGTCCTCGAGTAGCCGCACGCAGTGCTCGACCACTGAGAGCGCGGATTCGCCCGCCATCAAGCGAGTTCGACCGGAAGCAAGCACTGAGGCGATACTATCGTGGTAGTCCTGCTTCTGCAGCACTAGACCCGCGCCGCCGTGGACCATAAGTTGAAATGGCATGATTAGGGCTCCTCGGAAAAAGAGTGCAAGTTTGGTTTAACCGTTTTTACCGAATGAGGGGAAAAAATCAAGAAAATAGCGATTTTTCACATTTCCTTTTTGGCACAAACAGCAAATGGGGCTATACTAGCCTCGAAAAAGGCCATTTTCTCTCGAGGGCCGAGAGGTGCTTTTTGGGGAAGCGAGGATGGCGAGGAGTAGTAGTCGTGGGCCGAAAAAAGTCACAAAGTATTTCAGCCGAGTGCATTACCGTGCTGAGTCTTATCCTCGGCGCACTCTTTTTTACTCTTCGACTTTCCCCTGCTTTTGCCACCGCTCAACTTCCCCCCGAGGCGTTGACTCCCCTCCACTCTGAACCCTCACCAATAGATCTCTTACTATCAAATCAGCTTTTTGCACTATTTTCCGTTGTCTCTTTGGGACTGTTGATCGGAAGAATTTCAATAGCAAATCTCTCTCTTGGTTCCTCAGGAGTTATTTTTTCCGCACTTTTGCTCGGCCATCTACACTATTCGGTGCCCAAAGGGGTTGGAGCATTGGGGCTGGTGCTCTTTATTTACAGCGTCGGTATCGGAGCAGGGCCCTCGTTTTTCGGCTCTTTTGCGCGATCGGGCGCTCAGCTAGCAAAGCTCACCGCAGTGGTTGTTTTCGGTGCTGTGATAACGGTAGCCACAGCATCAATCATCACTGGATTACCGATTGAATTGGCTGCGGGTATCTTTGCTGGATCGTTGACCAGTACTCCGGCGCTTGCTGCGGCGCTTGATTCTATAGTTGGAGAAAAATCGCTTATTTCGGTCGGCTACGGAATTGCGTATCCGGCGGGTGTGCTCGGTATCGTGTTGTTCGTACAATTGCTTCCTAGAATTTTGCGGCTCTCGCTTGGAGCTGATGAGCGCTCAGCCCGACGAGATCCTAGCGCGTATCGGATTGTCCGATTGGGGGTTCGGGTTACAAATCCGGTTCTTTTCGGAAAGGCGATCGTCAGTCCGCAGGCGGAGGTACTTTCTGGATGGGGCTTTAAGGTTACCCGTCAGATGGTGGATGGAAAGCTGGTTCCGATTACCCGAGATTGTCATTTTTCTGAGGGTCAGGTTCTCCTCGTTGTTGGCGATGCTCGACACGCTGAGACGGTTATCGAGTATTTCGGAGAATCGCTCGATGCTCAGGAGTGGCACGATGACGAGCTGGTGAGCACTAGAGAGAGCTTTGTTGTCACCTCGGCTATGGTCGTCGGAAAAACGCTTGCAGAGCTTGATCTCTTTAGGGTTCACGGAGTTCTCGTAACCAGAATTCGGCGAATTGCAGGGGAGTTTGTTCCATTTAGTGCGACACGGCTTGAGTATGCTGATCAGGTAACGGTCGTTGGGAGTGGTGAAGCGCTCGCTGCTTTTTCCCGCTTCGTCGGTCATCGCGAGAAAGCTCTGCAGGAAACCGACCTTTTTTCTTTGGCCGCTGGAGTATTATTAGGTATATTTGTTGGGTTAATTCCACTCAGTTTGCCGGGTACAAAGCCGATTCATCTTGGGCTTGCTGGAGGTACTTTGCTTGTGGCACTCATCCTCGGCCACTGTGGTCGAATTGGGAAGCTCGCAGGACGGGTGCCCCTTGCGGCGCAGCAGGTGATGCGGGAATTAGGTTTGCTTCTTTTTCTTGCAGAGGCTGGAGTTGACGCGGGTGGATCGTTTGTCTCGATAGTTCAACAATATGGGGTGTCGTTATTCTTGATTGCGGTTCTAACCTCGGTGATTCCGCTTATGATCGGATACACATTAGCGCGGATCTGGCTTCGTGTTCCTCCGCTTGAAACGCTCGGCGGGTTGTGTGGCGCAATGACCTCAACTCCGGCGTTAGGGGTTATGACCAACACGATCGACTCGACCGTTCCGATGGTAAGTTACGCAACGGCTTATCCTGTGGCGTTGATTTTGAAAATAGCGGCTATTCAGCTTTTGGTTTTTTTGATTGGGTTGTTTTCCTAAATAGTCCACTTTGTCCTTATAAAACCTCTTTGGAGATGTTTTGGTGAAACAAGAATCTAGCAATCTTGATAAGCAGCTCTTTACTGCGTCTATTTCTTCGCCTAATCAAACGATACTTCCCTCCTCAGCGCGGGTTGTCGATGGAGAGCTGTGGCTCGGAGATTTCTCAGTGAGAAGTTTAGTAGAGCAGTATGGATCACCTCTGTATCTTCTTGATGAAATGCATCTTCGATGGGGGTGTCGGAGCTTCGTTGATGCGATGCAGAGTGAATATCCAGCGCCATCTAGAGTACTTTTTGCGACTAAATCGCTTTGTACACGCGCAGTCTGCGCGATCGTTAGAGAGGAAGGGCTTGGACTTGATGTCGTCTCAGAGGGCGAGTTAGTTACAGCGCTAAACTCGGGCGCTCCGGGAGAGGATATTTATCTGCACGGAAATAATAAGTCGCGGAGTGAACTTACTCGAGCGATTCGTGCGGGTTGTACTATCATTCTTGATAATTGGTACGAGCTTTCGGTGATTCGTGAGATAGTTGCTGAATTTCCGGGTATTGTTGCTCGGGTTATGCCCCGCCTCTCACCGGAGGTAGAGAGCCATACTTACGATGAGGTTCGAACTGGACAGCTCGATAGTAAATTTGGCTTCTGTCTCTCCGATGCAGAGCGACTTTTTTCAGAGCTGGCGCAAGATAAATCCGTTGAGTTTGTGGGAATCCACGCGCACCTTGGGTCACAACTTCTCACTCTGGCACCATTTCGCGAGGGGGCGAGGGTGATGGTTGGGTGGTACGCGCGGGCGCGCGCAGCTTCGCCGAGTGTTCGCCAACTAAATATTGGTGGCGGACTTGGAGTCTCTTATGTTTCAGAGGATCATCCCCCCACGGTGGCTGAATATGCTCGGGTCGTTTCTGCAGAGGTTGTTGCGGCGTGTCAATCGGCGGGGGTTGAGCTTCCCGAGCTGCTGCTTGAGCCCGGCCGTGCCATAGCGGCCCCCGCGATGATGACGGCTTATACAGTGGGAAGTATCAAAGATATTCCCGATGTTCGTCGCTACGTCGCGGTAGATGGCGGTATGTCCGATAATCCACGGCCAGTAACTTATAAATCGCGACACTCCGTTTATCATGCGACCGCTGTTCTTGAAGTTAAAAGAGAGCTAATGACGATTGCGGGTCGCCACTGCGAATCGGGTGATATTTTGGTTAAAGATGTGATGCTTCCCCCGATCTCGTCAGGCGATATTATCGTGATAGCGACAACAGGAGCTTACAATTACAGCCAGTCCTCGAATTATAACCGGACACCAAGACCTGCGATGGTACTCGTTGCGGAGAACCTCAGCGAAGTGATAGTTCGTCGTGAAGAGGTTGAAGATCTGCTCGCGAATGATGCAGTGCCGGAGCGTTTGAAGAGTGCGCGATAATGGGCACTAAGTGAGAAGTCAGTCGATTAGTGGTCAGCGCTCTTGATCCCAGCTTAATTTTCGGGTAAAAGACTCTTCGTTGTGATTGTGCCCAGGTGGTGGAATTGGTAGACACACCAGCTTGAGGGGCTGGCGGATGCAAGTCCATGGAGGTTCGAGTCCTCTCTTGGGCACCACTTCCTTCTTAATAGAAGAGAGGGGTGAGATAGCTCAGCACAACGAAGAGGTTTTAAAAAGAGGGGGTTAGAGGCAACAACATCTTTCTTTGTTGAGACCATTTGCAAATCTTAAGCTTAGACACCGATATTTTTGTTTTTGAGCAAAAATTTTCGGATACCGATGTTCGAGGTGTTCTCATTCTTGGGCAGAGGCGCGCGGTAATTTTTGATTCGCTCGTCGATCCAACCGCAACTGCGAAACTCCTTCCGATGATAGGGGCGCGGGAACTGTCGCTTGTTTATAGCCATGCCGATTGGGATCATGTCTGGGGGAGCTGTCTTCTCGGCGATATACCGATTATAGGCCATAAGATGTGTGGGAACCGATTTGCGGATCCACTAGATGTAGCAGCTACTCTGAAATCTTATCAATCATCATTTCCACATCTTCATACAATTCGCCTCTGTCCACCGACGAAGCTCTTTGAAGAAACAGTGGCTATAGACCTTGGTGGTATTACCTTAGAGTTGATTCACTGCCCTGGACATACTAGTGACAGCATTATCGCTTTGATTCCCGAACGAGGCATTCTTCTTGCAGCTGATTGCGTTGAAACACCTCTTCCACTGATTGATGAAAATTGTGCAGCGGTCCCTGAGTGGATCGAAGTATTAAGGCGCTATGAGTCAGATTCCTCTATTTCAACGGTGATCCCGAGTCACGGTGATATCGGCGGAAGAAGATTATTAAGCCAGACGCGGGAATATCTGGAGGCTGTTTTTCAGGGGGATTGTAAACTAAGCGGTGAGCTTGATCCCTTCTACGCAGAAGCTCATAAGAGCAATCTAAGAATTGTTGCCAAATATAATAGCGTTAGTTAGTTCTGAACCTTCGGAGATCTTTAACGCATCTCACTTCTATTCTTGTCCGCATCGAGAGGAACTAATTTTGTTGATTGGTTTTTTGAGGGTGTTTATTGGGCAGAGATAGAGTCTTTTAAGTAGAAAGAGTTTGCGATTTTAGAAGATTATGGCGAGGAAGGGGAAACGCTCAGGTAAGAAGGTTGCGGTGCTGCTGATTGGGCTTGTGGGGGTTGTTCAGCTTGGTTTTTGGTATCTTGCGGGAGAGGAATCTGAGGTTGATGAACCTGCTTCTATGATTGATACGGCGGTGGCTGGGATTAAAGACCCTCGTAAGCGTTTGCAGCGTCGAATGGTGATGTCGGTTGAACAGTTTCGGAAAAAGCAGGGAAGATTGCCGACCCGATTGGAGGAGCTGATACCCGAATGGTTTGATAAGATTCCTGTTGACCCGCAAAGCGGTAAGCCGTTTGCGTATTTAATCAATGGCCAGCGATTTTCAGTTGGAGAGGTAGTAAAAGAAAGCGGTAAGACAGGGGACGCAGATAAGTTGGAGTTTTCTGAAGCTCAAAAAGATGCGCTGCTCGCATCCCTTAATGAATCTGGACCAGATGGTGAATATCGGTACGATGCAACAGGACGTCGAGATCCATTCACACCGATCGATTTTTCGGTGAAGGTGTCGGTTGATACAACGGTCCCACCTCTTCAACGATTTACCCTCGGACAGCTTAAGCTTTCAGCGATTCTGCGAGGCGGTGATGAACCCTCGGCGATGGTTGAAACGCAAGAGGGTATGGGATATCCGGTGAAACGGGGAACGAAAATCGGGCTTGATAATGGCGAAGTCGTGGAGATTCTGGAGAATAAGATCGTCATTCGTGAGACGCAATCAGATTTCTCTGGGGCGGTTACTGAGCGGCTGGTAGAGATGAGCTTGCGAGCTCAAGATGAGAAAGGTGGATTCTCGCGACCAACCGTTCGGTCAAAAGATGAGTAGAAGAGAAGAAGGCTAATAGAGAACTAAGGCTAATAAAGCGGTCGAGATTGCAAGAATATCCTAAAGAATACTCTTCCCCATAGCTGATTCGATAAGGCCGATCGCAAATTCTGCAGTTGTACCCTGATGATCAGAATCGGGATTATACTCAACGAGCTCTACCGACAAGAGATTAGGGGTTTGGGCAGCGAACTCCATGATGAGATGAGACTCGCGGTAGGTGAGGCCTCCTCGGACGGGGGTGCCTACACCCGGAGCGACAACAGGATCGCAGACATCGAGATCGAATGAGACCACAAACCCGCCAAATGAGCTAAGGCGGGCGAATACCTTTTCACAAATGGGCCCGATGCCGTGCCGATCTATATCGTGCATAGTGTAGGCGGTAATGCCGAGCTCTTTGATTGTCTCTACCTCGGGAGGATCTATCGACCGCAATCCGAGATAAATAATCTGCTCGGGTTTGAGCTTAGGAGAAAATCCGCACAGAGAGGTGAGGGCTGGTTCCCCTTTCCCGAGAAGATGTGCCACTGACATGCCGTGAATATTGCCAGAGGGGGTAGTTTCAGGAGTATTTATATCGGGGTGGGCGTCGACCCACAAAAGAGCTACATCTCCGAGAGCGTTTTGGCGGGCGTGTTCAACGGCTGCTGAAACCGTTGCAATCGATATTGAGTGGTCGCCTCCGATGACGATTGGTGTCCGTCCATCGCGATAGACGGCTCGCATCGCGTTGATGAGTTGCTCGGAGTAGGCGATAACTTCAGGAAGATGCTTTTTTTTCGGATCGATCGGTTCAACCGCTACTGGCTCAGGTAGAGATGCGCTTTCGACGATATCGAACCCGAGCTCCTGAGTACGCGACAATAACCCGGCATCGCTGAGAGCTGATGGTCCACGCACGGCTCCTCTGCGACGAGAGGCGAGGCCAAAACATGCCTTAATAAGGCCGTAACGTTTATTCATAGCGATTAGGCTCAGCGTTTTCGGTTACCCTATTCGTCTGTTACACACCCTTCGCTCGCGCTCTTCACATTCTTTATATATTTGTACAACGTTCCCCGCGTTGCTTTGAGGGGAGGCGCTTGCCACTTAGCGCGACGGTCGGCAAATTCGTCCTCAGATAATTCAGCGGTGATAGTGTTGCCGACGGCATCAATAGTCACTATGTCGCCATTTTTCACCAACGCGATTGGGCCGCCCTCTTGCGCCTCGGGAGCGACGTGTCCCACGATAAATCCGTGGGAGCCGCCCGAAAAGCGTCCATCAGTCAGAAGAGCGACAGAGTCGCCAAGTCCAGCGCCGATAATTGCCGAGGTGGGGGTGAGCATTTCTGGCATTCCGGGTCCACCTTTGGGGCCTTCATAGCGTATAATCACGACATCTCCCGCAGAGATTCCACCCTGCTCCAGGCTTCCGAGCATCTCTTCCTCAGAGTCATAAACGCGGGCAGGACCGGAGAAGTGGTTTCCTTCTTTGCCCGTTATCTTTGCTACGGCGCCTTCCGGAGCGAGATTGCCGGTGAGGATCCGGATGTGGCCGGTTGATTTGAGCGGATTTGAAAGGGGACGGATTATCTGTTGACCCTCAGCGAGATCTGGAAGTTCCGCAAGGTTTTCAGCGATGGTTTTACCGGTAACTGTTAGACAATCGGGGTGAATTAGACCCTCTGAAAGAAGTAGTTTCATAACGGCTGGAACACCACCAACCGCGTGGAGATCTTCCATAACGTAGGAACCGCTCGGTTTAAGATCCGCAAGATACGGTACCGAGTTGCTCAATCGCTGAAAGTCTCCGAGTGCCAATTCCACATTCACTGCTCGAGCCATCGCGATAAGGTGAAGGACTGCGTTGGTTGATCCACCTAATGCGAGAATAACTGTGATAGCGTTCTCAAACGCCTGTCGCGTCATTATATCGCGAGGTTTTATGTCACGCTCAAGGAGTAGCTTGACCGTGTGGCCTGCCTGAATACACTCGGCGCGCTTTGCTGGGTCATTCGCGGGAATCGAAGCAGAGTAGGGTAAAGCCATCCCCATCGCTTCAATCGCGCTTGCCATTGTGTTGGCGGTATACATTCCTCCACACGCGCCTGGTCCCGGGCAGGAGCTGCGTAATATGTCCTGTCGCTCCTCTTCGGAGATTCGTCCGCCGATAAACTCTCCGAAGCTCTGAAACGCCGAAACCACGTCAAGTTTTTTGCCGCGAGCAGAACAGCCAGCGCGGATGGTGCCCCCGTACACCATTAGGGCAGGCCGATTTAGCCGTCCCATCGCAATAAGACAGCCGGGCATATTTTTGTCGCAACCCGGAATTGCGATGAGCCCGTCATACCACTGAGCCCCCATAACCGTTTCGATCGAATCAGCGATAAGATCTCGGGATTGCAGCGAATAGCTCATCCCGTCGGTACCCATCGAGATCCCGTCGCTGACTCCGATTGTGTTGAAGCGGAATCCGATGAGCCCCTCCTGTTGAACTCCCTCTTTAACGGCCGCGCCGAGATCGAGGAGGTGCATATTGCACGGATTCCCCTCAAACCAGACGCTACAGATCCCGACCTGGGCTTTCGACAGCTCCTCAGGGCGAAGCCCTGTTGCATGAAGCATCGCTTGTGAAGCTCCCTGCGATTTTGGTTCGGTTATGCGACGGCTGTAACGATTGAGGGGCATGAGATTCAGCTCTTAAAACGTACAATTTGGGGGCCGATTTTGCGTTAATTAGCCTGATGCTCAATCGGGTTTTCAGGTGCAAGGACGAGGAGATTGTCGCGCCGATCGAGTCGTACTGACAGATCGTCGGAGTAGCGAGAAAATCCGTATCTAACAGCGCCTCCGTTGTCACGCAAAAGATCGCGACAAGCCTTGTCTTTACCGCCGAACCAGAGGTGTTGATACTTCTCGAGCAACGAGGTGTCATCGAGCAGTTCACGATCGATCATCGCGAGGCAACGGGTATTTATATATAGAGTTCCGGCTGCTTCTCCATCCTCAATCGATGCATCAGCTCCCTGAATATGCTCCGGATGTATAACGATTGAGTACCGGTACGGGTCGCGGTCTATCCGGTATGTTCCGGGCGCAACATCGACAACCAATCCTCCGAATCGCTGAATAAGGCTCACTTTTTTTGCTAATGGCTCATCAACAATCTCGGCATAAGCAGCGACAAATTCGGGATTTGCAAGCATGAACTGGTCTATCATGACCAAGCTGCCGCTCTCTACGGCGATCCGTTCTCGCTGATTGCCGGTATCAAATCCAGGCCGTCGTCGGTATCCGCGATTGCCTCGGTTGTGATCGGGTCTACCCCCTTCCTGCCGATATCCTTGACCCGAGTGACCGCGAGGTCCTCTTCTTCGGTTAAATCTCTTTTCCATAAAACTCCAAATCAGAAATGAGCTGAAAAAATTGAGCTCTTTCAATGCTACCTGAGCGTGGAGGGATTTGTTCGCTTCGCTGGTAATTTAAACAGACCCGGAACTCGAATAACCTCCCACACCTCCTCGGCGCTCGCTGCTACTAAATCGGCGATTTCGAGACCTTACCGGCCTGATGCTGGGCAACTGCCCAAAAAACACCGAACATGACTGATGATTACACGGTAAATCGACCGGTCCGTCAACCGCCTGAGCGCAGAATAGAATGAGATGGCGGAGCTCAGGTTTTTGAAAAAAGTCGCTGTTGGGTTCAGGTGCTCCTCAAGCTTGGAAACGATGTAACCGATACAATGGTTGAATCGATTGTGAGTAGCTCAGAGAGAAAAGAGGGTGGAGCCCTCTACTATATCAATACTTAATGGGCTAGGGGCTCGCAGGGATGGGATGAGGTAACTATTCAGGGAGGAATAGGGCTTTCGACGGTGGTGACTGCTGGGATGCTCTTTGGGGGATTTGTTGACGGGCGTGAGTGCAGCGGACTGTTGGGGTTTATTTTGGTGGTTGTACAAATAGGGCGGGTTTCATGCAGAAGTCAGAGCTTGAAGCGCCGGTGGTCGCTCTTATGGCGGGCGTTGAGTTCCGGGGGGAGGTCTTTTTCGACCCGGACATCATTATGCTTGAGGGTCGATATTCGGACGAACTGAGTGCGCACAGAGCGCGGCGGAGTTGGGTGAAGATTTTTGAGGCGAGTTTTTTACTTGAGCCAGAGCACGATTTTTTATTGACCGTCAGTTTGATGACGGATGAGGACGGTTTTGCGCTGCGGTGCTCTTTTGTGTCGGCGTGCGGACGTTACGCTTTTTGGCGCCTTACCCATGGTCAGGCTCAGGATGCGCAGTATCTGCTCGAGACGGCTCATGTTCCGAGCTCTCTTTATAATTCGGCTATGCTAGTGGGGGCGCCTGATCTGCGAAGAGTGCAGAGCCGGAGTGTTGTTGGTATCGAAAGTTCGGGGAGCTCGGAGTCGGCTCTCAGGCATCGGGGGATGTTGCAGTGGATTTCACGACCACGTCTTGCGCTGAAACGGTTTTTACGTCAGCTTTCGGGCTGACCCGAGATTGTAGCTAGCGATGGAGCGAGAGGGATAGTTCTATAAGGACTGGTCCGTGAGCTCTCGAAAAAGAGGTGAATGTGGACCGTGTTCGTAGTGAACAAGAGAGTGTAGTTAAGGATAGGCGTCCCGCTGGGGGGTTAATTTCAGCCGGTGAAGTGGGGCAATTCGTTTTTTGCCCGGAAGCGTGGCGTCTAAGGCGCATGATGGGACAAAACGGGGAGAAGTCTGAAAAGTCGGAATTTGGAAAAGTTGAGCACGACGATTGGGGTGGAGTAGTAGACCGGCTAGAGGCCGTTAGATTTGGACTTCGGGTGTTGTTCGGGCTGTGCGTTGCGGCGTGCATTATACTTGAATGGGGGATCGGTCGGTGAGCTGGTTGTTCGAGCATGGAGGTCGCCGATTTATTGAGACCATTCGAGAGGCTTCCGGCGTCGATAGTCAGGTGACAGTCCTTCTTATCCTGTTCATCTGTTTTGCGGTTCTTGTTGATTCCCTATGCGCCTTTATGAAGTGGGCGCGACGGCGAACGGGTATAACGCGAGGTATGATCGTTAGGGGGGTCGAGGGAGGTAATTTTGTTGCAGGCAGAGAATATCTGTCCGAACGATTTGGCCTAGTGGGGCGGCCTGATGCGGTGGTGGAGGAAAACGGTTGTTTTATACCGATCGAACGGAAGGCTTTCGGCAAACGGCCGCGCGATAAGGATGTAGCGCAGCTTCTGGTGTACTGCCGCCTTATCGAGGAAGAGTCCGGAGTGCGGCCCCCTCACGGGTATCTGATCATCGGCCCGCAAGCCAAGCGATTCAAAGTGGCAAATAGCGCAGAAAAACAGCTTTGGATCGACACGATTATTGAACAGATGCGCTCAGTCCTTGTTGGGGGCTCATGTGTTGCTACGCCTCAAAGTAAAAAATGTGAAGCCTGCGCGGTTCGGGCTAGTTGCGCGCAGCGAATTTGTTAGGCAGCCGCGTTTAGAGGCTGAGAAATTTCGCTGACATCTTTAAGCTTGGATAGGAAGCTCGACCCGGAGTTGAGGCGGCCGGCGGGAGATTAAATCAACCACCGCGGAGGTCTGGCGGATAAGGGCTGGACCAACCGGACCGAAATTTTGTGAGATCATGAACTGATCTTCGTGAGATTCGAAAGAGTCGCAATTTGTGCTCTCTTCGCTCTTAGGCGGAGCCTCGATTCCGATTGTTAGCACGACAATAGATCCATCACTTATTCCCGACACAGTAAGCTCGGCATCAGGACAATCGCCATTCATGAGAGCAAGCTGTCCTACTAATTCGTTCAAAAGAAGCGCCCAAGCAGTAATCTGCTGCATCGATATCGGCTCATCTGGCATTGTTAGATTCATCTTAGGGAGAGTGATTCCCCCGAAGTGGGCTGTTTTAATTCGCACCAGTGCTCGGTTAAGGAATGAGGTGAGTGGTAAGAGCTCAGCAGGTTCCGATGGGGAGGGTGGGATCATGAGATCGTAAGCATCTGAAAAGATCATCACGGCTGCTCTCATGCGAGCGAGTGCCGATGCGCCAGCTCGATCCTCGATATTGCGGCTGTGCAGAGAGCATAAGCTGTGCAGCACCTGCATACTATTTTTTACTGCGTGAAGGAGTGAACCGGTTGCCGTTGAGCGGGGTGGTGAGGGTGGTTGATCAGCGCACATGCAGAGAAGAGTGAGATTTCTGGTTAAGTTCGAGCAATCCTAATACCGTATCGTTGCTCCTGAAGAGAGCGGTGATTGTATTGCGGATCCATGAGTAGCGCCATCGCGCGGTACGACGATGGGCTGACCGATATTGCTTCCAGGAGCCACCGTTGCATTGCCAATCTGGGATAGATTTCGCACCGGAACGCGCTCGAGTGTAAGCGGTATTGAACCCCCTCGGAGCAGTTTACTGATCTCTTTTGTACGGCTCATCTCAACTGATGCCGCTGAGAGGACTCGAGATGAGGATGGATCAACAAGCCGTACATTTACATACACCCTTTCGGGGGATGCTGAATAGGTGCCAGCTAAAATAGCGCCGAGGCGCTGTGAGCGCCTGACCGCTGCCGCCTCGCGAGATAGGCTAAATTCGCCATCAGGGTTGAGGAAAGTGATGGCATCGCCGTGACGGAGCTCGATAACATCGTACCCGCGCATGGTTAACTCGCTCATCAACTGCTCTCCACACAAACGACCAAATGGCGAGGTGGTATGGAGGTCCTCAAGATTGACAAATGTCGTTATTCCAACGGGGCCCGGGTCCGTACCTCGGAAAAATTCATCTATCTGATCGGCGATGTAAGAAGTTTTAAATCGTCCTACCGATTGGTTCTCATAGTCGCCGAGACCGAACGGAAAAAATGAGGGTAAGTCACTATACCGTTTGCTACAGCCCGCAAGGAGGAGCACAGTAAGAAAAAGGGTGGCTCGACGCAGGAGAGCACGGGTGATGAACTGGCGGAAAACCTTTGGGGAGGGTGATATCGTGATACAGCTTGGTCGAAAGGAGTTCGCGTTCATGGGTATGCTCAATCCTCGTACATCGCCCGTTATGGGGCGTTATTGTCGTTCGATAGCCACACTAACCCCTCGACGGTACGATTGGGGTTGGTGGCGCGTCAGCTCTTTGACGATATTTCTGCTGCTATTGTCTGGATGCAGTCTATTTGAGGGTCACCACCCTACCTCGTGCAAAAGCCATGCCTATATCAAAGTTGGTGTAGAGGATTATATAAGGAATAACTACTCCAAACCCGATACAGTTAGAGCTGTTGTTTTACCTTTCTTCGCTCCTCTTAATTTGAAGCCTGCACGGTTTGATCAGGTTCCCGAGTCTTTCGGTTCGGAGATCGCCCGGATTGTTCATGCGCAACTTCTCGAGTCGCGAATTTTTCCGATAGTTGAGATTTCTTTTAATGGCCCAAGAACGGCGCCGTTTTCGGACTTTTTCGGTGGAAATCAGGAGGTAATGGAGTGGGCTCGTACGCAGGGATACGACTTAATCGTTATTGGTCAGGTCGAGCAATTTACGACACTTACTGAGATGACGATTACCAGCAAGGTCATCGATGTGACGAAGGGGGTAACGTTGTGGTACGGTCACGGCAAAACCTCTGCGAAACAATCCACACTCCCAGAGTATAGGCTCTTAACTGAAGAAGGGGTGCGTTGTTTGTTCTCAAGTCTGCTGCAAGATGTGGACGATTAAGAGGTGAGATAGGCCTCCCGTTTTTCGTGCCTATTGGATTGAAAAATATAAAGATCGGGCCCTGGCAACGAGCTCAATTACTGGAAGCCGCTCTTCAGCAAGTTAGGAGGCGGATTCCGTCGATCTTTCCTCCCATCTGGATTGCGTTGAAAACCTAAATGGTAATGGCTAGTACCTTGAGTCGCTTCCTTTTTCGCATCGTCATTCCCTGGTGCTGCACTATTGGTGCGCTTTATGTCTGTTCGCAAGGAATGGAGTGGGGGCGGTTTGCGGAGTGTCTGAGGGGCGTTAATATCCCGTTTCTAATCTTGCCGATAGTATTGACTGCGCTCTCGTATGTGCTCCGCTCGATGCGATGGCGTCTGCTTTTTCCCCGTACAGCTCCTTCACTCAAGGTAACTTACAAGGCCTTGGTGTTCGGATTTTTTATGAACAACGTGCTGCCGGCGCGGGCTGGAGAATTGGTGCGGGCTCATGTGGGAGCTCGCCTATCGAGAGAGTCGCGCTCATTGGTACTGGCCACCATAGTAGCAGAACGAATTTTGGATGGTCTTGCTTTAAGTCTACTCCTGACTGTCGCATCTTTATCCATTCACGGTGCAACCTATACACGCCAGCTCCAGTACGTCGGATTTGCCTTTGGTGGAGCCGCTCTTTTTATTGTGCTATTTCTCTCGCAACGGCAGATAATCGAACGTCTCCTTAACACTCTTGAGGCGAAAATCTCCTCTCGGACCGTTGTGCTTTTTGTAAGCAAAAGTCGCCATTTTATCGATGGTCTAGCCCCCCTATTTTGCTATCGACGACTTCCCCTCATACTATTTTGGACCTCGGCGGTTTGGCTTCTGGAGCTCTCCGTGTTTTGGTTGGTTTCTTCCGCCTTCGCCGTCCAGATGTCTGCTCAGCAGGCGATATTTTTCCTGGTCAGTAGCAATTTTGCATCGTTGATACCTGCGGCTCCCGGTGGAATCGGTATCGTTGAGGCGGTTTCTTCCGCAGTGTTGGTTTCGCTCGGTTTTGACAGAGAAATATCGATCGCCATGGCACTTTCTCAACATGTAATTCAATACGTAATGGTGGGTATTCCCGGTCTGTATCTAATGTTGAGGTTTCGTGAGCTTCGAAGCGGGCCGAGTTTAACGGACAGGTCAGACATCACTTAATGACCCAGTGTCTTGATAAAAGGATCTCTTATGGATGTTCAGCCTCCATTTGTCATTGAGTGGTTATCTCAGCAATCAGAGGTTGAGCAGAGCTTGGTTGCAGTCTCTATTATTATACCAGCCTACAATGAAGAGCTTCGTCTACCACCTACGTTGATTCAGGGGATAGATTTTCTTGAACAGCAGGGTTTCTCCTATGAAATAATCGTCATTGATGATGGTAGTCGCGATGGAACGGCGGAGATGGTGCGACGATTCCAGCGAATTCGGCCTCAGATAGCGCTGATTCGGCTGGCCCGCAATAGAGGCAAAGGCCATGCGGTGAAAACGGGAGTTCTCAATTCTCGCGGCGATTTAGTGCTTATTGCTGATGCAGATGGATCTACTCCGTTCGAGGAGTTGTTGCGCTTGAAGCGAGCAATTGAGGAGCGAGGAGTTGAGGTGGCGATTGGCTCTCGCGCAGTTGCTGATTCTGGAATTGTAGTGGCAGCGAAGTGGCACCGAATGATTATCGGCAGGATCTTTAATCTGATCGTCAACACCCTTGCAGTGCCAGATGTAAAAGACACGCAGTGCGGTTTTAAGCTTTTCACCCGAAAAGCTGCCCGGGAGCTTTTTTCTCGTCAAACAGTTGATGGGTGGGCTTTTGATGTTGAGATTCTCTACCTAGCGAGGCGCCTCGGGATAAAGTTTGCGGAAATACCCGTAAATTGGCGCTCAATAGCGGGTTCAAAGGTCAATTTGCTAATTGATCCAATTAAAATGTTTCTACAAATTGTGATAATTGTTATTCGGCATCGCTCTACGAAGTAGTTGAAGTCGCCCATATTCCAACGCCAATTATGGGCCGTTTTTCCGAAATGAAGGTTTATTTAGCCGCTCTTTTAGAAGTTTTTACGAAACAATTACAACTAAAGCGAATCCTCGGGACAAGTGACCCCATTTTTTGTGGCATACTAACTTGTGCGTTTCTTGGAAAGAGATCAAATTGCTAAGAGACGCAGGTTCTGACTGTAGGTTGTATCGGCAAACGTTTTGAGAAGATGAATTGTTGGACTTGTTGACGCAGAGTTTTTGACTCTGAGTTCACAACGCTGAGTTCACAAGTTGCTCGGTGAGTGGTCAGCTACTCTTTTGCTTAGCCAAATTGGTTATATAAAAACGTCTCATTTCGTCAGGGAGCTCATCATGCCTAAGGATAAACGGCTCAGTGATATCGCGCTGATAGATCAGGTTCGAGAGGGTTCGGTTGAAGCCTTCGAGGAGCTCGTCTCCCGATATGAATCAACAGTGTACAACCTCGCGCTTCGATTTACTCGTAATCAAGAAGATGCAGAAGAGGTGCTCCAGGATGTTTTTTTTACGATCTTCACGAAAGTAAAAGGTTTTGAGGGTAAGTCAGCTTTTTCAAGCTGGTTGTACCGAGTAATAGTTAACTCCTCATTCATGAAGCTCAGAAAGCGAAGAAGCTCTCTAATCGTTGCGATAGAAGAAGACCAGGAGCATGGAGCTCAACGTACAGTTGAGAATGAGCGAAGTGGCGATGAGATGCTCGACGATCAACTACAAAATAAGCGGCTCCGAGAAATTCTCGGCGCGGCAGTTGATAAATTACCGGAGCAATACCGGGCGGTTTTTCTGCTCCGAGACGTTGAAGGATTATCAAATACCGAAGTGGGTGAGGTACTCGATATCACCGTCCCAGCCGTAAAATCGAGGTTACACAGAGCTCGTTTGATGTTACGTCGTAAACTCCACCGTCTGTTTGAAGATTACTCGAGCCGTCCGGTGCTAATACCGGTCGAGACAGATCTGTTGCTGGCAGCAAATTAATGCTCTGACATCGCCGTGTTTGTCGGCGGGTAACTAATAGGAGAGGCGCAAATCCTATTAGTTACATTGAGCGAAAATCTTCATTATTTAGCCCTTTTTCGGCTTAACGAGCAACCTTTCGATCGCAGCGGAGAGGTGCGGATCGGTCTCGAATAAAAGTGCAAGAACTTCTCGGGTCTCTGGATCTACTACCCCGCCATATTTATTGCCCGCTTCATTAATGATGCCATCGATCGCTTCCGAGATCGTTTCGAAGCTCTGACCCTTTAACGATTCGATTGATTCAGACCAGTCACTTGAGCTATTTTTTTCTGATAGCTGAGCTGAGCGATTGCTCTTGGCAAAAGATCGACCTCCTTTTCTTTTTTTCTCGGGCTCTGCTGCAGAGTTTTGTTTTAGCTTTACATTCATCTCTTTTTCTCCTAAAAAAATCTTATATCAATGACACATTATTGCCATGCCGAAGTCATTTGATCGAAGCTGCTGGTATTATTGTTTGCCGAATCGGAGATATCATCAGAGGGCTCATCTTCGACTAGGGTTAGCATTTCCCCGATTTCGTACGCGAACCCGACGAGCTCCTCGCGTGCATATATTGCGATCTCTATCCCATTGTGGCGCAGAATGTCACGCAGAATCGCCCGTGAACCCCGACCTACAACGATGCCATGAAGACGGTCTCGACGGGCATCAACCCACGAAGTAATCTCCTGAATGAGAGATAACGGCGGTACCCCTCCCGATCTCTCAGCGTGCATCAGAGCTCCATCAATAGGAGCCGATACTGAACCGAAGAGCCTTTTTTCGGACGATAGAATAAACGGCTGTATGATCGCTCTTCGAAGCGCAATTCGACTCTCCTCAAGGAGCGGTCGACCTGTCCCCACGAGCGGCACCTTTTCGCTTACAACCTGCAATAATCGGTCGAACGATCGGACCGATACTCCTTCAGAAAGAAGATCCCGCAAGAGCTGGGTCAATTGCGAAACAGTTATCTGGCCCGGTATAAGAGTTCCGATAAGCTCTCCTTGATGACTGTTGTGGAGATCGAGAAGGGCTCGAGTCATCGAATCGTTGATGAGTCCCGGCAGTTCGCTCTCGACGATCTCCTCGAGCTGGCGACCAAATACATCTAGAGGTTTTGACTCTTCCGGGTGAGGAGAGTAGGCGATAACAGTCGTTCCCTGTATCTCTGCGCGGAGTTCGGTTTGCTTATCGGGCGGTGCAGAGACCAAAGATAGCGAGAATACCGGTAAAATCATCCCCCATTTATCAAAGATTGATTGTCGAATTTTCTCAAGAGGTTCTATCACGGAGATAGCAGGAAGCGGGACTGAGGATCGACCGGCAGAGACAATAACTCCAATAGGTGCAAGGGGTGATGGAGAAAAGGCGGCAGGGATTGGATCAATCGAGGACTTTTTTGCGGAGCTCCATAGAACCGAAAGTCCCAGAGGCAAACCGATGACCAGACAGGTTACTGTCGGCATCCCGGGAATGAAAGAAAAAAGTATAGCACTCACCGCAGTGATTACCCGAGCTTTTGGCATCGAGCCAAGCTGACTTAAGATATCAGCCTCAGCAGACTTATCATCGCCCCGAGGCACCCGAGTTACAAGCACGCCAGCGGCAACACATGTGATAAGGGAGGGGATCTGACCAGCAAGACCATCTCCTATAGAGAGAACGGTGTAGGTATTTAACGCTTCTATTATCGGCTTCCCGTCACGAAGAGTGCCCGAAATGATTCCACCAACCATGTTGATAATAGTCACACAGATCGTGGCGATTGTGTCACCTTTAATAAATTTCATCGCTCCATCGAGCGCCCCGTAAAGCCGCGATTCGACCTGTAAATCTTGCCGCCTTTGCTGAGCTGCTAATGGGTCGAGCAATCCTGCCCGAAGGTCGGCATCGAGCGACATTTGACGACCAGGTAAGGCGTCGAGAGCAAATCGTGCGGAAACCTCAGCAACTCGCTCAGAGCCTTTACTAACTACCATGAACTGAATTATCGAGATGATTATAAAGAGAATGCACCCAACAAGTAGGTCGTCATTCACCATAATTGAACCGAATGCAGCAACGATTGCGCCAGAATCGCCGGTGGTCAAAATAGCTCTTGTCGTAGAGATAGTTACTAGAAGACGGGATACAACACCTAGAAGAAGGATAGCTGGAAGAGTTGAAAAATGTGTCGGGTCTGAAACTGAAAAGCTTCCGACGAGAAGGAAGAGAGCGAGCAAAATATTGGAAATTATAAGACCATCGAGCATCGCCGATGGAAGTGGAACTACGGCGCTGCCGATGATAAGGACGAGTAAAAAGGGAACGATTATTCCTTTCATCGGTAAGTAGCTCCGAGTCACCATAGCTCAGGATCTAGTCCAGAGAGAGATATGGTCAGTAATTATTTGAGAAAATATGTGGTGAGAGATTTAGATTACCTCTCACCATCAAGCTTAGTTTGCTAAACGATCGAACCAGTTCATTATTACTGGACGATTTTAGCGCCCAATTATGCTACTCGTACGTTACGAACTACTGTCATCCGAGTTTCATGCTCGGTACGCGACGTGTTTGTTTCCATCGTAACGACCTGCATATCTCTTTGGAACGCCATCTGCTGTTCGAGTAGAGCCCGATATTGGGGGTCTATACTGACAGAGCCTGCACCCGAGGCTACCGCGCTCATGGCGCTTGCAAATGGGGCAGCACCCTCTACTAATGACGATACCGCAGATGCGGCAAACTTAATTGGTTCAGAAAATATGCGAACACCAGTAACGTTCATAGTCCTCCTTCCGATTTAGATCAAAAGCGCCCCTTTAATTGCTTGGCAGAACCAATTTCCGCGCGAATCTTCTGTTTGATGAGGATTCTGCAAATGGGCGTTTATTTTGTCTCTATTATCGTATCAAAGCGGCGAAAGTTTCCCGTATTGGATGACGTTTTACATATTTTCGCGAAAAGAAAATGAGATAGGCTCTCCACCGCAGAGAGCTAAAATCTCTTTGAGCTCGAGAAACAGAGTGCCAAATGTATATAAATGGTCTGAATTATTTTGAACTGAGTCTTTTCGATCGGAGCGATAGGCGCGAAGTGTGCCAGATGTTCCTGACTTAATTTCAACTGTGACAATCATTTCAGGAAGTAGGTTCTGCTCGAGAGGAACCTCTTCAAATAAAGGAAAAAATGGATTACCGTCGGGCTGTCTTAGGGTCAAGGGAAATGAGATAAGGGTCTGCTGCGCTGTATCTGATCGCAGGGGTGTTTTAGCAGAAGAGCTTTTAAACCGCTCTGTCCAGGCCGCAGGAATTGGAGGATGGGGTTCAGTTTGTGACATATTGGATCCTTTAGGTTTTTTAGATGACAGATTTCGCCTTTAAAGCTTTCGATAGGCTGCTTTCAGAGAGCGTGAGCGTCTTCGTCGAACTAAAAACGTGCCGATAAAAAGTGCGATAGCTGTTCCCGCAATCGGTATGGCGATGAGCACTAGCCTTTCATGATTCCTCGTAATCCAACTCAACGGTGTCGAGGATGGCGCTATTTCTTCAATCTTTTCTTCGAGGTTGTGAGGAGAAGTCGATATAGGAGGAGAAGTTGTTGATGGTTGCTCGAGAGACAGCTGCTCGGTTTTATCGACTGGATCGGGTGTAAGGCGGGGACCATCTAAAATCTGTTGCTGGTGGGAAGATAAGAATGTATCTGCGGTCTTTGGTAACTCTGAAATAATAACGTGAACCCGCTCTTGAGCTATCGCGGTTCCGTTTGCTATGAATTGAGCGATTGAATCACGAGATATATCGGCACCTGTAGAGCTGATTACAAGAACGCTCGCAGAGCCAAGACTAACAGACTTTTTCTCCTGCTCGTTTATTCCTTGATTGGGAGGAAAAGCAATCGTTACACGAGCGGCGACTATCGAGGGAAGGATTCTCAAGGAATCCTCGAGCTGATGGGCAAGCTGTTGAGTTACGTAAAGCTTCTCCTGTTCTGGTCCAGAGAGAAAACCGGGAGGTTTGTCTTCTTGTGAGCGATCTCTTAAGAGTGGACGAATTAAAGCCGCAATCTGTGAGGCTTCGGAAGATTGTTCGGCACTTACCTCGATCTTATGGAGATTCTTTCCGTTCTCTGATGAAGATGCATCGATGCCTCGAATTCGCATCTCGTAGAGAATTTTACCTACTTCTTGCTCCGATAGATCGGAGAGAATCTCTGTGCGGCATCCGGTTAAGATCAAGAGAAAAGCGATCGGTAAAAAGTAATAGTTGAGCCGTTTCCCTTTATCTAGGTACGATCGGGTGAATAATTGTATTCGTTGAATTGTTGTCATGGGAATTGTGGAATGTGATTCAAATATCGACTTATGAAACAGTAGTATCCGGCAATTTTCCTTACGTCGATCTTTCCTCTGTCAATCTCTCGTACAGTCGTTGAATCGCCCTTGTATGAACCCGCGAAACCCACGACTTTGAGGCACCAACGACCTCTTCGGCGGCTTCAACGAAGGAGAGATCTCGAAAATAATACGCCTCAATGATAAGCCGCTCCGTTTCAGGTAGCTCAGCAACGTATCGCCGTAACAGCTCGGACTCTTCTTGATTACCTAGCGCATCCTCTGGTGAGGGGGATTGATCGGCCGGATCGAGCGCGGAATCGGGGGTGCCTGAGAGCGATAATTTTTGTACTAGCAAGGCTTTTGAGGCAAAGTCGAGAAGAGCAACTAGCTCTTCATTGTCATCTTGCGGTTTAGGGGTGACGCCACCGTATCCGTGGAAGCTCGATTCTTTTAGTGACTCGGCGGACTGAAGCACCTTTGCTAGCCGGTAGCGTCTACGACGTACTCCGGTAGAGTGCCGAATACTATCAATCACGGCACCACGAATTCGATAAAAAGCATACGTTCGAAAGGTGGAGTCGCCATTACGATCGAATCGGTCGGCGGCGTCTATTAATCCCAAGTACGCCGCTGATCGAAGCTCGTCATGGAGTTCTTCCGGAAGTGCCATCCGTTTCATTAAGATCCGAACAAGCCTCTCGGCGTAAGTTCGATACTCATCGACGAGGAGGTTTCGCTCGTCAACGGACCGTTTCCTTGGAGAGTCTCCTACATCTAACTTCATCCTTAGTCCTTGTCTCGTTGAGTAGTTCAGGGCTGTTTAAAATTTTTATCGGTATATCACCGAGCGTCCGGCCAGCTGAGGAGCGGGAACTGAAAGCACGAATTGATTATCGAATCGTTCGAGAAAAAGTTTCCTGTTCGATTCATTTTTTTATCTGGGGTGGTCAAGGGAGTTGGCCTATTATAATACAAACGCTGGTATATTATAGCCTTGTTTGCGTAATTCCTCAGGTACACTCGTAAAGTGCTTAAAACAGCGGACAATCTAGAATTTAAGGTCGGCGCGTGAGGAGGGGGAGGTATTTGGAACGGTCCACCCACAGCCCCAAAAGCTAAACTACTTATTCCTTGGAGAAGCTGCATCGGGCGGGTTAAGCTTGTTGTGGGGCGTTGGGAGGTTTTTTAACGGTAGAGGGCTTAAGTTTAGGATCGTTAAGAGGTGGGACAGAATGAATCATCAGACCGAATATCAAGTAGTTATCGCGAGCGAGCCTCTGAGTCGATATAAGTATTTTCTCAATGTTGTTATCGATACCGCTGTTGTGTGGGTTGCTCGGTCATCGGGGGGATCGATTTCGACTAATAATGTCGATGGTCGCCGAGTGGTTCCTGTTTTTGCCCGAGAGATTTATGGAGATGAGTGGGCGCGTCAACGTGTTGAAAATACTATAGAATCTGTGCCTCTTGATCTTCTTGTCGAGGAGCAAATGTGTTCGCCCGATCTTTTAGGCGTTTTCATTGCTGTAATGCCAACGGTTGAGGACTGGGGTTATATTGTTGAAATTCCTCGATTCATTCGTGATGTGCGGATGGAGTTAGATCTTATAACTTAGCGGTTCTGTTAAGGATTGATCTGTGCGTTAACCCGTTGGTTTTATCCGGCTTTATAGCCTTTTTCGATCCCTAATCTCGCTACCTTCAATGATTATTTCCCGCGTCAACTATTCCTCACTTTTCCCCAAAACGGTTTGCCGAGCCCTCGCGCTGCTTTCCATATTTTTGCTTTTGGGAGCTGTATTCAGATGCGAGCTCGGATTTGCGCAATCGCGCGGGGAATCTCCTCACGCGACTAAAGAAGCCTCTCGATCAATTTTGGCGACTACCACTCTTGTTACTGAATTGTGCAAGATCGTTGGGGGGAAGCATGTGAGCGTTGATTCCCTCATGAATCCGAACACAAATCCGCACACCTTCCGGCTTGATTTTAAGGATGTCAGACGGCTCCGCGACGCAGATATCGTTGTTTCTGTTGGGCTAGGGTTCGAAGCCCAGATTGCTGAAACTCTCCATTCTCGTTCCCAGTCAAAACCGGTCATATTCCTCGCAAATTCGCTCCCTCCTTCAATATCAACAGCGGTGGAGGGGGGAGGCGACGATGGACATTTTTGGGGGGATGTTTCGCTTTGGGCGCGAGCTGCTGAATATCTTGCCGCTGAGCTGGGCAATCTTGATTATCAGAATCGTCAGGCGTACTTGATGCGAGGCGAGGAGTATCGACGAAAACTGATGGCGTTACATCATGAAATGAGCGAAAAGCTGCGAGAGGTTAGATCCAGTAGACGGGTTTTAACAACTCCTCATCGGGCTTTTCGCTATTTTGGAGCAGCGTATGGGTGGGAAAATATCGGTTTTTGGGAGAGTTTTTTGCCGATCGATGTTGATGAAGCTGCGGGAAAAAAACGAGCGCTTGCTGTTTCAGATGAAATGCAAAAGCGTGGTACCTCAATTTTTTTCGGCGAAACGACTGCGCCAACAGATTTAATTGACGCTCTAAGCGAGGCAGCAAGAGGGAAGGGTTTTTCGATTGTCTCGGGAGGTGCCCTCAGTATCGACACTCTCGGCGAACCTGGCTCAGATAACGGGAGCTACGAGAAAATGATGCGGCGCAATCTTGAGACTATATTGAGGGCGGCGATGCACGAATAGGTTCCGGAGGGATTTTCCTAGAGAGTTACGGCTCTCCGATGGTAATTATCCCGATGATGTTTATATTGCTCATCCTAAACCCTGCCGTTGCGATTACCCCCGATTCTTGAGTACCATCTGGGTCAGACCGCACACACACCCCACCGCAGCGGCCCGGAGTATCCTCATGAATGACGCCCCGACAACACCTCTTAAAGAAACCCCTCTTGCTGATGAGCATCGACGTATCGGGGCAAAAATGGTCCCGTTTGCGGGATACGAAATGCCGCTCCAATACTCGGGGATCGTGGCTGAGCATCTTGCGGTGCGGCGTAGCGCCGGCATATTTGATGTAAGTCATATGGGAGAGCTTCTGGTCTCCGGTCCGGAAGCAGAGCAGCTGCTCAACGGTTTGCTTTGTAACGATGTGACTCGCCTAAAAGATGGGCGGGCGCAATATAGCGCGATAACGACCGAGCAGGGGGGAGTTGTTGATGATGTGCTGGTGTACCGTTTCAACGAGCACCGCTTCCTCGTGTGTGTTAATGCGTCGAACCAAGATCGCGATTTTCGTTGGTTCGTTGAGCACAATCGGTGGGACGCGGTTGTTGAGGATATGGGCGAGGCATACGGTCAGCTCGCTATTCAGGGACCTTTGGCGATAGAAAAACTAGCTACAATCGATGGTCTGGAGAATCTCTCCGCAATCGGGCCGTTCTGCTTTGAAGAGCGGTCGGTTCTTGGCGCATCGGTTATCGTCGCGCGGACAGGTTATACCGGTGAGGATGGTGTTGAGCTTTTTATTCCAGCGGATCGAACCGTTGACGTATGGCGGGCGATAATCGCTATTGAGGGTATCACTCCTTGTGGATTGGGGGCGCGCGATTCGTTGCGGCTCGAAGCTGCGTATCCGTTGCACGGGCACGAATTGGCGGAAAATGTCTCGGCGCTTGAGTCGGGGCTTGGGTGGATCGTCAAGGTGGCTGGGCGAGATTTCATTGGCGCGGAGCTGTTTCGTGAAGAGCAGGCGCGGGGAGTTGCTCGATTGTTGGTTGGATTTCAGATAACCGATGCGGGAATCGCGCGGCAGGGTGACCTTGTTCAGAGTGAAGACGGCGAGGTCATAGGAGAGGTCACGAGCGGCACAAAGACCCCCACACTCGAGCGGGCGATAGGACTAGCCAGGGTTTCGGCGCCGTTTAGTGCGGTGGGGACAAAGGTGGTGATGGTTGTTCGGGGTCGCCCGATTAAGGCTGAAATCGTGAAAACCCCATTTTATAGCCGACTTACCCGTTCGCGACCGGTGTAGTGATTATAGTAGGCCCTTAATCGTAGCTCTCGAATCGTTGGGGATTACGGTTAAAAAAATGAAGATAAAGTTCTAGCAGGGGTACGCGACAAACCGAGCCATATGGATGGCCCAACGATTTGGTGCAAACCTCAAGAGTGACACAACGTAAGGGAGGAATCGGACGATGGAATTTCCTGAGGGGTTAAGGTACACAAAGGATCACGAGTGGGTGCGAGTAACTGAAGAGGGCGCTGTGGTGGGAATCACCTCGTTCGCTCAGGATGAGCTCGGCGAAATCGTTTATGTAGATCCACCCGCAGTTGGGACAGCTCTCGCGCAGAAGGGTGTGCTTTGCGTTGTTGAATCAACAAAGGCAGCCTCCGACGTTTACGCGCCGATCTCCGGAAAGGTTATCGAGGTTAATGCTCGGCTTGCGCAGGAGCCTTCTCTTATTAACTCCGATCCGTATGGGGAGGGGTGGCTCGTGAAGCTCTCTAGCGTCGATGAAGCACAGGTTTCAGCGCTCCTTTCGGCAGCTGATTATCAGGCTCTTGTGCAGAAATAGCGCTATCACTCTCGTGCAGAGGCAGCACTTTGACTCCTGTGCAGAAATTGGACTCCGACAGTGATGCTCTATTCTTGGTGCTGATCAAAAAAGTGCCGACGAAGATCGTCGACGCGGCGCGCAACTAAATCCTCAACACCCTCTCTTAGTGGTATTTTAATCATGACCCGACCATTTAGCGAACGACACATCGGCCCGACCTCCTCCGAAATAGCAACGATGACCGAGCGTCTTGGTGTTGATTCGCTCGATGCTTTGATTGATTCGGTGATCCCCGCCTCAATTCGAGCAAAAGACCCGCTCGCTCTTCCGAGTGTGTCGGAGCCTCTCTCGGAAGATGGCGCTATTCGGAGACTTGCAGAGCTTGCTGCGCGTAATGAGCTATTCAAAAGCTATATCGGTATGGGGTACTACGGTACGATTACCCCACCTGTCATAGCCCGCAATATTCTTGAAAATCCAGGCTGGTACACTCAATACACCCCTTACCAGCCCGAAATTTCGCAAGGACGGCTCGAGGCACTGCTCAACTTTCAGACGATGATTACGAGCCTTACCGGATTGCCGATCGCAAATGCGTCGCTCCTCGATGAGGGGACGGCCGCGGCTGAGGCGATGAGTATTTGTCGAGCGGTTGCCAAGCGGTCAGATGGTGCTGACCCTGCGCGCTTTATCGTAAGCGAAGGGTGCCACCCCCAGACAATCGCAGTCGTGACTACTCGTGCAAAGGCGCTTGGCATTGAGGTTGAGGTTGTCGATTGCGAGCGTCATCAATTTTCGAGCGACGATGTCGGCCTCCTGCTTCAGTATCCGACGACCTGGGGAAGTGTTGAGGACTATCGCGGCGTGATCGAGCGGGCAAAAGCGGCGGGGGTTCTCGTCGTTATGGCGGCCGATCTCCTCGCACTTACCCTGCTAACCCCTCCGGGAGAGCTTGGCGCAGATATCGCTGTTGGGTCAGCGCAACGGTTCGGCGTGCCCCTTGGCTATGGTGGACCACACGCTGCCTTTTTTGCGTGTAAAGATGAGCTAAAGCGACTCATGCCCGGGCGACTAGTTGGGGTGACCCGCGATGCCGCTGGACGACCCGCTCTTCGACTTTCTCTCCAAACCCGCGAGCAACATATTCGACGGGAAAAAGCGACGAGTAATATCTGCACCGCTCAGGTTCTGCTTGCGATTATGAGCGGTATGTACGCCGTGTATCACGGGGCTGAGGGGCTGCGAACTATCGCTCTCTCAGTGCATAATCGGGCGCGACGCTTCGCAGCGGCGTGTCGCGATGCTGGGCTTTCGCTCGTGGGGGAATCGCTCTTTGATACCGTCACGATTGTTGTTTCGGGACGGCAGCGGGATGGAATAGTTGCGAGGGCCGAGGCTGCTCGTGTCAACCTGAGGGTCGATCACCCGGAGCGGCTCGCGGTCTCTTTCGATGAAACGGTTACCGAGGATGAACTCGCAACTCTTGCGGCGATATTTGGTGTTCCGCGATTCGATCTTGTTCATACTCCAGCCCCCGAAATAGCTGGCGATCTTCCCTCCTCGCTTCATCGCCACTCCCAATTTCTTGGCTACTCCGTTTTTGAGCAATACCATACCGAGACGGAATTTCTCCGTTATATCAAACGGCTTGAGGCTCGCGATATGTCGCTCGCCAACAGCATGATTCCGCTTGGCTCGTGTACGATGAAGCTCAACGCGACGACCGAGATGATCCCTGTAACTTGGCCCGCGTTCTCCGAGATTCATCCATTCGCGCCTCGTAGTCAGGTTCGTGGATACGAAGTGCTCTTTTCGGAGCTTGAATCCTCTCTCGCGGCGATTACCGGATTTTCCGCCGTTTCGCTTCAACCAAATGCAGGATCTCAGGGCGAATACGCAGGTCTACTTGCGATCCGTGGCTATCTCGAGTCTCGTGGCGAAGGGCACCGCACGATCTGTCTTATTCCCCGAAGTGCGCATGGAACCAACCCCGCCTCAGCGGTAATGGTCGGTTTTACCGTTGTGCCAGTTGAGTGTGATGAGGCGGGCAACATCGCGATAGATGATCTCCGTCGCAAAATATCTGACCATCGCGGAAAGGTTGGCGCGATAATGATAACCTACCCCTCAACCCACGGAGTTTTCGAGCGTGGGGTTCAAGAGGTAACCGAGCTGATCCACGAAGAGGGCGGTCAGGTGTATATGGATGGAGCAAATCTCAACGCGCTCGTTGGGGTCTGCCGTCCGGTCGATCTCGGTATGGATGTGTGCCACATCAATCTTCACAAAACGTTCTGTATTCCGCACGGTGGCGGAGGCCCCGGAATGGGACCGATAGCGGTGCGGCCGCATCTGGCGCCGTTCCTCCCGGGTGACCCATTGAACGCAACAGCAAGCCCCGTTGGTCCCGTATCGGCGGCCCCTTTCGGTAGCGCTAGTATCCTCCCGATCTCGTGGGCCTACATCGCGATGATGGGAGCAGAGGGTCTCACCCACGCCACCAAGGTCGCCATCCTTAACGCAAACTACATTGCGCATCGGTTGCGGAGCGCCTTCCCCGTCGTATTCTCCGGCGAAGGAGGTTTTGTAGCTCACGAGTGCATTATTGATTTGCGCCCACTTAAGGATCTCGCCGGTATAGAGGTCGATGATGTCGCCAAGCGGTTGATGGATTACGGATTCCACGCTCCGACCGTGAGCTGGCCTGTCCCAGGCACCATGATGATTGAGCCAACCGAGAGCGAATCGCTAGTAGAGCTCGACCGATTCTGCGACGCGATGCTCTCGATAGCCGAGGAGGTCAGCCAAATAGCAGCCGGCCACCTAGATCGCGCCAACAACCCACTAAAAAACGCCCCCCATACAGCTCTCGATATCGCCTCCTCCGAGTGGAATCGCCCCTACCCACGAGAACAGGGCGCCTTCCCATCAGCCAGGTCCCGCGAATCAAAGTTCTGGCCAGCTGTCGGCCGGGTCGATGCTGCGTACGGGGATAGGAATCTGATATGCTCGTGTCCGCCGATGGAGGGGTGAGGTTTTTTTTTGGGGGGGGTGGTGGAAAGTTCCGTTTCGCCGCCCTCAGCCATAAGTTACTCGGAGGGTGGGGGTTGGAATAACCTGTTTAGGGTTAGTCAAAGTTAAGATACCGACAAAGGAGCGTTTGCCGAATGACAGCGAGTGTGGCCGAGGCACCATCAGCAGCAATAACGACCTCATCGACGGGCGGACCGGGTACTATCGGGCAGCAAAGCGTTGAGACCAGCCAGCTCTTAGCGGCAATCGAAAGATCTAAAGTTCTTGATTCCGCTACCTTTAAGCAACTTGAAAAACTTGTGAGTGAAGGAAAGTTCAATAAGGCCGATCTTGCTGTCTTTGCCAAGCTTGCAAGCAATGCACAGGCGGGCAGAGGAAGTCCCGCAGCTGAAATGGATAGTCAACAGCTAAAGGAGGCTATCTCGGGCCTTGTGATAAATGCAGCTGATCCAAATCAAATAAATCAGGGGATGCACGCCTCCTGTACTGCTGTGGCGATGATGAGAGATCTTGCACGGAACGATACCGCTTCGTTTATACATATGGGACTCCAGTTGTTGGAACGGGGCCATATGTTGGCGAAAAATAACGAAAAAGTTGAGATAAATACGACCGCTCTAAAGTCATCCCTGGAAGATCCGACTCGAAAATTTGACAAGTGCGATATCTTCGAGCGCGTATTTGCTGCATCCCTTATAGGTCATGCAGTTGGTCCTGGCGCCAAATATGACCACCAGACGGGAAGCACCACCGGTACGATGGGAGGGGCGTTTATAAATGGTCTCGTCGGTCTGACTCCTTCTCAGTACTGCAGGATATCGACCTTATTGAAGGGCGAACAACAAACCGTCGTTAATGGTGATGCGGCGAAGGAGGTATTGAATAAGGGTCAACAGCTTCCTCTCATAGTTGACATCCGATGGAATCAATCAGGTAAAGACGCTAATCACGCGATCTTGGTCACTAAAATTGAAAATGGCCGAATCTACTACGAAAATCCTCATGGTAGTGCTTCTTTGGATAAGGACGGGCCTCCAGGTCGGCGTTCGGAAGGCGGGAAAGGGCTTGAATCCATGCCTGTTGCAGAGTTTATGGCCAGGGTTAATCGGGTAGTGGTGCCGGTTTCAGATAAAGCTCCTGCCCTAACAGCAAACTCGGATGAAGTTTTGCAGGGCATTATAGCCAGCACTCGAGACGGCGGTGGCGCTACCGTTCATATGGATCCTGCTGTGCACTTAATCTCCGGAGGAAAAAAGAATGATATTCAAGATCTAACAATTAAAGAGCTCTACGATCTAGCCGAGCAGTTTAATGACAAAATACCGCTTGTAATCCAGGAAAGGGAGCGTCGTAAAAGAGTCTCGATACTGCCTGTCGAACCTGAGGATTTAGGACGTGTTGCAAGAATAGAAGGATCCCCCCTGTTCAGGCCTCTTAAAACGACCTAATGCCGCTCAAACTTATGTGCGCCGTATCCCCGGCGCCCCTCTCCACCTCGCCCGCGCCTCAATGCCCAAATTCCGCGACCACACCGCCCATTTCCGAGCCGACGAACGCCTTGCGGCAGAAAATTCTTAATACCCGGGTTATGCTTTTATCATCAACTGATAAACCGCTATAGATTAACCTTCTTGTGCGATAACCTTAGCCCCTAATGTCAGAAAATTTTATCCCAACCCAAACCCGTGCTCTAATCTGTTTTGCCCCGAATCGTCCGCTGCACGATGCGGTGGTTCACCTTCCTCGGCTTACTTCACACGATCTCCTTCTACAGGTTCTTGCTTGCGGTGTATGTCGCGCAGATCTTAAAATACATCGTGGCGAACTTGTACCGCCGCAATTGCCGATCGTTCTCGGTCAGCAGATCGTAGGTCTTGTGCTCGCGGTGGGTCGCGATGTACGCCAAGATCTCCTGAACAGCTGTGTTGGTATTCCGTGGCGCGGTTTGGGGTGTGGGTCATGCCGATTCTGCGTTAATCAGCTCGCTCAACTCTGCCTGAATCCGCAAACTATCGAGCCTTACCCATTTGGGGGCTTTGCTGATTATACAGTTGTTGATTCTCGTTTTGCGATTCCACTTGATCGGAACGCAAACCCCGTCGAGGTTGTGCCGCTGCTCCGTACCGCCAACCCGAACCCGTCGGATGGCGAGCTTTTTTTGTCACCTGCTCGTAATCTCGAAAGGGTCGCGGCTATTACGGTGCTGCCATTAGGCCGCGCGGAGGATGCGCTTGAACTAATCGCGCGATCAGATTTCGATCGCTCCGTAGTTCTAGTTCCAGAATTAGAATAAACAGCTTCGAATTATTCTACTCCTTCCCAAACTTCAAGCACTCAAGGGTTGATGCCAGGTCGCGCTCCTCTATGACCATCAGAAGCTCAGTCCAGCAGCTCATCTCTTCGAGCACATTGACTCCGCGCTCTGCGAGTAGGCCGTAGACGTGAGCTACTACGCCGGAGGTAGTTTCGAGCCGCTTATCGAAGAGAAGCGAAACTAACGCAAGGCCAGTGCTTATTTTTTTTATCGAACCCTTAAAGGTCGCGCGAAGCAGGCCTACAAAACCGTCGTTCGTGATAATGGTGACCGCTTTTTCCCCCTCAATGAGATGAAAATCTCCCTCCTGAGATCTAATCTCCTCCTGAAGTCGTGCGAAGCGGGTGAACGAGTCCTCTTTGGCGACAATCGCAACGACGATCTGTGTTTTTACTCGCAAACGAGCCCGAGATAGTAGGCCAACGATCGGCCCCTCAAGAGGGGCTCGTTTCTGCATCCTATCCTGTTCTCGGCGACACGCTTTTAGCACAGCATCGAACTGCTCAAGAGAGCGATCTTGGCAGATTTCGCGGGCGAGCGCGGAATAGTTGATGAGTCCCCGTCTGAGACACTCCCGGACGTGAGGGCGGGTGATGAGGTAGTTTCGGATTACAGCAGAGACGGTTAGTTTTGGTGGCTCCATAAGGGTCTCGCAAAAATGTGTATAGTCCTATTTTAGACTCAAGTGTCCGACCCTGTCGATGGGGTGACTCAAGGGGGTGTTTTGCCTGCTTGTAGGTCTCGCTTTGCGAGTCAATCGGGCGCAAAATTTAGGGTATGAATACTGTTGCCCCTCCCCTTCATGTCATCGCTCATCCGCTACCGACCCAATCTATTGGGTCTTTATCAGCCCGTTCAGATCGTCTAGCGGGGCCCTTCCTTCTTTCTAGTGAAACGGGATGTTCGTACCCCATCGCTGCGGGTATCTCCGCTCTCTTTGATAAAGTATATGGAGAGCAGTATCACCGCTCAGTAACGAAGAACCCACACTCCGTTCAGCGGTCTATAGAGGAAGGTTCTTGGGTTGCTTGTGTCTACACGGGGCAAAACGGAGATGTGGTGGCGCACGGAGCGTTGCTGCGCAATCAAGGTAGCGACCGTTTAGCACGGGTGCTCGTTGATGAATCAGCGCGAGGGCTTGGGCTAGGAGAGAAGTTGACAGACACTTTACTCAGCCATGCAGATAGAGGTTCCTATGAGGGCGAGGCGCCGATCGTTACAGAATCTGTGACTGCACATCACGGGACTCAGCGGATTTTTGCGAGAGCTGGATTTCGTCCGCTTGGATTGCTTGTCTCGAAGTTTAATGATTACTTTAATACTGGCTATCGCGAGTCTGCTGTTTTGATGGGACGAGCCGTTACAACGAGTGCAGAGGCTGTTTTTGTTTCCTCCGCGATTGCGCCGATAGTAAAAGAGATTTTTAAGTGGCACGGAATTACCACTAAGGTGAGAACTGGACGGGATCGGTGCGGAACTGCGCTGTCGTCTCACAAAAATAGTGGGGTCTCTTTTGCATTTGATGAACATATGAGAATCGCCCGACTTGCTCTTGGGGGTGGTGCGGATCTGAACAATCTAGAGGGACTCGTAAATCAGGCCCGAATCGCAACCCCCGCATTTATCGAGCTAAAAATCGAAATATCCACCCCTGATGGATACGCTATTGCTAAAAAAGCACTAGCTAACCAATTCACATTTGCAGGGGTTGAACCTCACCGTGATGGGGTATGGCTGCTCCTTCAGCAGGCTAGCAATATCGCTCAGCGAGCTGCTGCGCTTACTTTTGCCTCTGAAGAAGCAAATTATCTTCAATCGATCATCGCCAAAGGATAATCCGCGCTAGTTGGCGGCAACGCCCCTCTTCCTGATACACTTGGTCGAACCTCTGATGGATAGGGCCAGTGTAGAGGCGGAGAGTACGGTGTTTTCAGGTGTGAGGGTTCCATGGCGAGTGGTGGTGGGGGTATTGTTCTTCATAGTGTTTCAAAAGGGTTTGGCGAGCAGCAGCTTTTCGACGAGGTCTCGTTTACGATCGGCTCGGGGGAACGGATAGGGTTGCTCGGACGAAATGGTCATGGCAAATCGACCCTGTTCAGATTGCTCCTTGGGCTCGAAACGCCCGATTCTGGGATGATCTCAATCCCGCGCGGTTATCGAATTGGACACCTCTCGCAACATATAGATCAGCGTCAGGAGACGGTTCTGGCTGAAGCCGCGTTAGGGCTTCCCGAGGATCAGCGGGACACCCCGTACGAGGCTGAGCGGGTGCTCGATGGTCTGGGATTTGACCAGGCACAGCTCTTGCTCCGTCCCGATGCGCTATCCGGTGGGTATCGGTTGCGGCTTGAGCTTGCAAAACTTCTCGTCGCTCAACCGCATCTTCTTCTCCTCGATGAGCCGACCAACTACCTCGATATCGACGCCGTGCGGTGGCTTCGTACCGAGTTGCGCTCGTGGGAAGGCGAATTGATGCTTATTTCACATGACCGCGATTTTCTCGACGCGGTAACAACCCACACAGCGGGGATTTATCGTCAGCGAATTCGTAAAAATGCAGGCTCAACTGGCGATCTCCTTGCGCTGTTGCGTCAGGAGGACGAGATATATGAACGAACTCGTGATGCACAGCTCAAAAGAAAGAAGGAGATAGAAGAGTTTGCGGCGCGTTATAGGGCGCAGGCCTCAAAGGCAAAACTTGTTCAGTCGCGACTTAAAGAGCTCGATAAACTAGATATCGGTGATTCCCTCTCGTCGGAGCAAGATCTGGCGTTTCGCTTCTCTGCGTGCGAGGCTCCGTCAAAGCGTGTTCTTGAAGCAGGAGAACTTGGGTTTCGATTTGGTGATGGGCCAGTTCTCTTTGATAAATTGTCGCTTTCAGTAAGAAATGGCGATCGCATCGCGGTGGTTGGGAGAAACGGAAAAGGAAAATCCACCTTGCTTCGGTGTTTGATTGGTGAACTTGCTCCGGTGAACGGTTCGATTTCGCTCCACGAGAAGGTTAAAGTTGGTTATTTTGGACAATCGGCGATTGAATCGCTCAATCCGAATCTCACAGTTGAAGAGGCGGTTGGTGAGGCGAATTCGCAGCTCTCGCGAACAGCGGTGCGCTCTATCTGTGGTGCAGTGATGTTCTCGGGAAGTCGGGCAGAGCGGCGCGTAAAGGTGTTGTCGGGTGGCGAACGGAGCCGAGTATTGCTTGGGAAATTAATCGCGCAGCCGTCGAATCTTTTGGTTCTCGACGAACCAACAAACCATCTTGATCTCGAGGCGGTTGAGGGATTGATTGAGGCGGTTCGGCAATTCCCGGGCGCCCTTATCGTTGTAACTCACAACGAATATATGTTGCGTCAGATCGCGACAACGATCGTGGCGTTTGGTCCTCAAGGTGTCGAGGTTTTTCCGGGAACATACGAAGAGTTTTGCGAGCAGCGAGGATTTAGGGATTCGCCCGGAGCGTTGCGGCGTTCGGGGGGATCCGGAAAACAGGAACGGGGAGGTGGAGGGTCATCCACTCCGCGACCAAAGAAGAAAAATGAGCATAAGGTGCGTCAGCTGCAGAACCGATTTGATCTTCTCGGAAAAGAGATAGAGTCCGCTGAGGTGGCGATTCAGGCTGCATCCGAGGGAGGGAGGTTCAGCGAGGTGCAAAAGCTCGTTGCAGCAAAAGAGTCTCTCGAGGCGCAGCAGCTTTCCCTGTTGGAGCAGATTGAGGATGTTTCGGGGTGATTAAGGCCACGCAAAACATATTAAACGCCCCGTGTTGGGTTTGCGGTTTGTAAGCTAGACTTACTGGCACAGATTGCCATCATGGGGGTGTGTATGAAGATTAAAAACAGGACCGGAAAATTGTTCCGTGGAATGCTCGCTGCGCCTTTTCTTGTTTTTGTAGGATGTATGCAAACAGCGGCGCAACACGCATCACAGCTGCACTCTGAAGCAGATCGCCAGCTCACGGTCGGTACAGTTCAGGCGAAAATTGTGCGTGGCATGTCATCAACCGAGGTGGCAGAGGTGCTCGGTTCTCCAAATATCGTGACCCGTGATCAGGGGGGAGACGAGAGCTGGGTGTACGATAAAATAGCGACCGAAGCTTCGTATTCCAATGACTCAGGGGGCGGCGTTGGGCTGCTTGGTGCAGGAAGAAATCCAGGAGTATCGCTCCTGCTTGGGGGATTGGTTGGTACCTATTCGCGCTCGGCGGGAGCATCAGCAACGCAGCAGAGAACCTTAACAGTTGTGATCAAGTTTGATTCACGGAATCGAGTAAAAGACTTCTCGTATCACACCTCCCGTTTTTAGAAGCAGCTCTTTTGACACGGATGATTCGCCATGGTGATGACTCGAACGTTGCGGATATTTTGCGGAGCAGTTTTGGTGTTGGTTTCGGGGTGCGTTGTTGCGCCACCGCGACCACAAAAAACGCAGCTTGAGGTCCGCCAGCTTCAAACCCGCACCTATCCAAATCGCAATATGAAGCAGGTGATGAAGGCCGTTATTAATGCGTTGCAAGATGATGGTTTTATTATTCGCAACGCCGACAAAGAGCTAGGATTTGTAACTGCAGCAAAGGAAAAGGAGATCGGTGGTTTTGGTGGTGGCTTTTCGGTGCAGATGTGGGGCGGTGCTGAACCTCGCTTCGATCGCGCCGTAACCTTTGAGGCTTCTATCAACGTGACCGAATTTGGCGAAGAGACGAAGGTGCGTGCGGTCTTCCAGCGCCGCGTGATAGATAATTTCGGAGCACCATCTTCGGTAGATCAGATCGAAGACCCTCGCTTTTATCAGGAGTTTTTCTACAAAACTGATAAAAGTCTCTTTATTGAGCGCGAGGG
>Ga0114972_10000147_pt1 | contig 48974 bp, 33 predicted proteins | sample M_140807_EF_Meta_FD_87354 | JGI IMG/M metagenome (GOLD analysis project Ga0114972, IMG submission 87354) | Freshwater microbial communities from Lake Montjoie, Canada to study carbon cycling - M_140807_EF_MetaG | ecosystem: Environmental > Aquatic > Freshwater > Lake | place: Lake Montjoie... | reverse complement strand
GTTACCCTCAAAATGGGTCATCAAAACTTAGGTGAGGCGAGAGATTTAGAGGTTGGGTTAGCAAAAAGCGGCTCGGACATAGGAAAAATTACGGAAGAAGGGGTTTTTCACCACCCTGATAGAGGTAAGGAGACATATAAAAACCCCAACTTGATACACTTCGAGGTATATAGCGACGTATTTCTACTCCCCTATTAGCAAAAAGCTTTTTCCTCTTTGGCGCTTGCGGTTTCGGTAAGAGAACCTTAATTCGGACCCTTCATGCTGCTGATGAGCTACTTTTTGTTAACCTCTTGGAAGAATCGCAGGTTGGTCGGGCTATTGTGGGGCGACCGGAGTTGGATGGGGTGATATAGGCGGCCGTTGATGAATGTCGGCCGGTTTTTATTGATGAAATCCAAAAAGTGTCTCGCCTTCTGTCAACATCGGCGGAAAATGCAAATAGTGGAGCGTTTCATAATTCACGAGATAGTGCGTTGATCCATCTGTGCCCGAATGGATTTAGCATTCCTATTCATTCGAACGGCAAATGTTCAAGAGATCGGGCTTGTAATTGATCGCCCGGGAATGAAAACAGCTGTGGTCGAGATAAAATCATCGAAGATTATTCGCGATGAACAGACCGAAACAGTGGCTCGATTAGGACACGATATTCCGAATAGTGAACTGTTCTTTCTGTCGCGCGATCCTGAGCCGAAGCAGTTCGGCGGGGTGTGGCGGGAGAGGATAGGTCAGATAATAGCGAGGTAAGGGAATTTTGTGATGCCATAAGCCGCGTGAAATCTTGGCCTCACCCCCCAAACTCTGCGCGGCTTGGGCGGCGTAGGAGGTTTTGGAGGGCTTCGGCGGGGGTGGTTGTTCCGCTGATGATTAGCTTCATCTGCTCGGTAATTGGCATCGAGAGATGGTAACGCGCGGCGAGCTCTAGGACGCGATCTACGGTTTGGACACCCTCTGCGACGGAGCCGAGCGATTCTATAATTTCGCTTAACGTTTCCCCCTGACCGAGCCGAAAACCCACGGTGCGATTTCGGCTTAAGGGGCTCGAGGCGGTCATGATGAGATCGCCTAGCCCCGATAATCCAAAAAGGGTCTCTGCTTTTGCTCCTGCTGCCGCGAAAAAAGGGCGCATCTCGGCGAGACCTCGGGTAATTACCGCCGCGCGGGAGGAATCTCCGAGCCCTAATCCATCGCTGACACCTGCTGCTATCGCAATCACATTTTTTAAGATACCCCCCAGCTCAACCCCGAGAGGATCGTCGGAAGTGTAGACCCGAAGAGGGGTGCCAACGAAGAGCTCGGCAACGAGCCTCGCATCGTCCTGATTTGTTGCTCCTGCAACCATTGCTGCTGGTAAACCACGGAGAACGTCTGCCGAAAATGATGGTCCTGAGATAACAACTCGCCGATGATGAACTGGAAGCGATTGCTCGAGCACCTGAAGGGGAGTGCGACAGGTGGCAGGATCGAGCCCTTTGGAGGCGCTCACCAAAACAACCGAGGGAGAAAGAGAGGAGAGGGATGAGGCGACCTCAGCAAAATAGCGGGATGGGATCGCCAAAATTATGACATCGGCGGCCTTCATATCCTCGAGTCGATCAACGATTGTCATCCCATCGTGAAGAGGTTCGACGATCTGATACATCGCGTTGCAGCGCGTTGTGCGCAACATATCACGAACGGCTGGATCTTTTGTCCATGCGATAACAGAGCCGTGACGCTGACTCAGGCAGTGGGCGAGCGCCGTCCCCCAGTTGCCTAAACCAACGACGCCAATCGTTCTAGTTGATTGTCCACTCATTGCTAAGGCAAATTATAGATGGATGAGTACTGCACGCTAATTGAGATATCGGCCCACAAAAGCGGGATTACTGCTGTATCTCATCTTCAAGCACTAGAGGAGTAGCCGCCAACACCTGTTCACCCTCATCGAGATTAACGAGCTTCACTCCGCGGGTATTTCTTCCGAGAACTCTCACATCTTTTGCAGCGAATCGAATGGCCTTTCCGCCCGAGGTCATCAAAAGAACACCTGCATCGGGCGGTATAAGAAATGAGCTGACGACCGCTCCGTTTCTTTCACCTGTTTGGATGTCGATGACTCCTTTACCACCCCGATTTTGAACTCGATAGCTGCTAAGTGGAGAGCGCTTGCCGAACCCGCGCTCACATATCGTAAAGAGGGTGAGCTCAGTATCTGAAACAACGATATCTGCTTCGCCCTCGGGGATCTCTGAATCTCCAGTCACCCCAATCACCCCAGTCACTTCAGTCGGCTCGATTGCCTGAGGTGCTGTAGTCATTGAGATAATCTCATCCCCATCATCAAGATTAATGCCTTTAACTCCTCTTGCAGAGCGACCCATCGCTCGAACGTTATCCTCGTTGAAACGGATAGACATTCCTTGTCGAGTGCAAAGTACGATATCGTCCTGCCCAGTTGTGATACCAACTCCGATTAAAAGATCGCCCTCATCGAGCGAGCACGCAATAATTCCGTTATTTTTGGCCCGCGCGAAATCAGTGAGATTCGATTTCTTTATGATGCCGCGCTGTGTTGCCATCACCAGATATGAGTTCTCGGTGAAGGCTTGAATTGGAATGATAGCTGTAATCTTGTCGTTCGGTTCAAGATTAAGGAGATTTACGAGCGCCCTTCCATGCGAGACTCTTCCAGACTCTGGAATTTGGTAGACCTTGAGCCAATATAATCTACCACGCGAAGTAGTGAATAAAATGTAAGACTTCGCACTCGCCACGAAGAGGTGTTCGATGTAGTCCTGCTCTTTTATTGCAGCTCCACTGATACCTTTACCCCCCCTGCGCTGTTGTCTGTATTCCTTGAGAGGCGTGCTCTTTATGTACCCCGCATGGCTAATGGTTACCGCCATCTCTTTGTCTTCGATGAGATCTTCGAGAAGAATTTCATCTCCCTCATCCTCGATAATCTCAGTTCTGCGGGCATCGCCGTATTCTTCTCGCACCCGCTCGAGCTCCTCGATGATTATCGCATCGACCTTCTTTGCGTCAGCAAGAATTCCGATTAGTCGCTCAATCTCAGCCGCTAACTCTCCATGCTCCTGTTCAATCGCGAGTCGTTCAAGGCCTGTGAGTTTTTGAAGTCTAAGGTCAAGAATAGCCTGACTCTGGATCTCGGATAGCTCGAAGCGACTAACAAGAGCATCTCGAGCATCCTTTGGACTCTCTGCAGAGCGGATTATCTGAATAACCTCATCGAGATTTAGGAGTGCTATTCGGAAACCCTCAAGGATATGCATCCTTTCTTGTGCCTTTTTGAGCTCAAACTGAGTTCTTCGCGTAACAACGTCACGCCGATGATCGATAAAGCGATTCATCAGATCGCGACTTGAGAGGGTAACCGGTTGACCCTCGACGATCGCAAGGTTATTTACCCCGAAACCAACCTGAAGAGGCGAGCTCTTGTAGAGCTGATTGAGAACAATCTCTGCGGTTGCATCCCGCTTCAGCTCCATCACGATTCGCATACCCGATCGATCCGATTCGTCCCTTAGTTTGGATATGCCCTCAACGATCTTTTCAGTCATGAGCTCTGCGATCCGCTCAATCAGAGTCGTTTTATTCACCTGATAAGGAATCTCATGCACTATTAATGCATCAACCTCGCGGGTTGCAGTCTTGATGCGCTCGATCTCAACGCGACCGCGAACCTGAATCGTGCCCCGTCCCGTAAGAAAGCTTTGACGGATCCCAGATCTTCCGAGAATCATTCCGCCCGTTGGGAAATCGGGGCCGGGAAGGAGTCGAATAAGCTCCTCTGAGGAGATTTCTGGATCAATAATTAGAGCTATCGTAGCGGTGATCACCTCAGATAGGTTGTGCGGAGGCATCCGACACGCCATACCTACGGCTATTCCCTGAGCGCCATTTATTAGGAGGTTTGGTGCTATTGCCGGAAGGACAGTTGGCTCTTCACTTGAATCGTCAAAGTTCGGCTGAAAATCGACCGTATCCTTTCCGATATCAGCGAGAAGCTGCTCGGAGAGCTTTGTCATTCGACACTCGGTGTATCGGTATGCCGCAGGAGGGTCACCATCAACCGATCCAAAGTTTCCCTGGCCGTCGATCAGGGGGTACCGCATGTTCCACCGTTGGGCAAGTCGAACGAGCGCATCGTATACCGGTTGATCGCCGTGCGGGTGGAGCCGCTTAAGCACCTCTCCAACAACCCCAGCACACTTCGAGTGTTTTTTCCCGGGAAGATGTCCCTCTTCAAACATCGCAAAAAGAACGCGCCGCTGCACCGGCTTGAGTCCATCTCGCACATCGGGAAGAGCTCTTCCAACGATTACGGACATCGCGTAGTCCATGTAGGACTGCCGCATTTCATCTTCGATATTTACCAGCGAAAGGGCTTCCATGCGTGCCTATTTGATCTGCTAAGGGGGACTACTAAAGAACGAGTTCGCTCGGAACCCGACTGTTCGATACTCTGAATTTTTTTTAAACTCCGAGTTCTCTCAAAAGCTCAGAGGACGAAAATCGCGAGCTCTGACCCTCGGTAGCCTACCTGTCAGGGAGTGCTGAGGCAAGCTTCTGCCGACAGTACGACGACTCGGGTTATGATTTTCGCTTTCGTGAGGAGCTCTTTGGCTGGGCATTTTTCACATTATCGACGGCGGCACGACCGAGCATTTCAACCACTCTCACTAAGGTCTTGACCGCAAATCCAGCCCCTCCTTTCGGGGTTGAGCCGCTTCCCGATTCATCAAATGCAGGTCCCGCGATGTCGAGATGGGCCCATCGCGCTTTTTTAACGAATCGTTTTAGAAAAAGCGCCGCCGTTATCGCTCCTCCCCACTGATTGCCGATATTCTTCATGTCAGCCACCGAGCTCTTTAGAAGCTCATCGTACTCAGCTGCAAGCGGAAGACGCCAAAAAAGCTCACCCGATCGACGAGCGGCATCAAGAATCGTCTGACAAAGCTCTTCATCATCAGAGAAAAGACCGGCATATTTCGTTCCGAGCGCGACAACGCAGGCCCCTGTTAAGGTCGCAACATCAATTACGATATCGGCCCCTTCACGCTCCGCAAGGGTGATGGCATCGCAAAGAATAAGCCGTCCCTCGGCATCGGTGTTCAAAATCTCGACCGTTTGCCCATCGAGGCTCTTTACTATATCGCCCGGGCGGGTTGCCTTGCCATTGATCATATTTTCAACGGTCGGAATATAGGCTCGAACCTCGATCGGTAACGATCGTTCAGCGAGTGCAGTCATTGCACCGATAACCGCTGCCGCTCCCGACATATCAGCTTTCATCTCCATCATCGCTGCTGCGGGCTTGATTGAAAGTCCACCACTATCAAAGGTGACTCCCTTTCCGACAAGAGCAATTACCAAACCTTTCTTTGCAGGAGGCGGTGTGCTGAGCGTTATCAAAAAGGGTGGCTGCTCAGTTCCTTTCGCAACAGAGAGAAGAGTGTGAGCACCAATTTGCTCAAGTTTTTTCTGATTAAAAATTCTGCACTTCAAGCCCCCTTTTTTTGCAAGAGTTTCACTATAGCTTGCAAGGAACGAAGGGTTGCAATCGTTCGGTGGCATATTAATAAGATCGCGAGCCGAGAATACGGCCTTAGTGAGCGATTGCAGATGACGAATTTCTAAATCGGGAAGAGTAGCAAATCCAAAGAGAGTGAGCTTTTTGGGCGATACATATTCTTTGGATTCAGCAGTCTGATATCTCGAAAATCGATAACTAGCCGCGAAAAAAGACTCAAGAAGAGTCGTCGTTTCCTGTTCGCTCACCGGAGAACCGCCCGACTCAAAAAGCACAGCTACCGAGGACGGTTTTACCGAAGAAACTTCGGCACTCATCGCTGAGCCAACCTGTCTAAGGGCAATATTTACTGCATCTCCTGGCGATTTTCCAAGACCGACGAGCAGGATCCGAAACGCACCATTTTCGATATCGAGGGTGCATCGTTGGCCCGATTTTCCTGAAAAGTCGCTCTCTAAAATTCGCTTCTGTAGAGCACGACCGTGATTCTGTTCGAGCCAGTTAAAGGGTTGAGTGCTCTTGCTTTTGTTATCAATCTGAAAGCAAGGAACGACAACTAGATCAAAACGGTGCAGAGAAAAATTTTCTGTTGCAAACTGAACTTTCATCGAAACCCTCGCTTTATGAGATAAAAAAAGACTCTACTACTGGATTACTCCAGTACTGGGAAATCCTTTGCTGCAAGGGGACACTGATTGGTCCCCTTTTCGTCACCCTATTATCGACGAACGCACCCCAGTCCTCCTGGTAGTCTCATATCTTTGCATCCACGCCGCCGTTCTTCAGGGGAACATTTCTGTTCGCTCGGCGAAAATCCGGAAGGGCACACCTCTCGAACAGGTCTCTCGCGTTCGCGCTCTCTTTCCCGTTCTCGCTCGTATCTGTCACGAAGCTCCTCTTCTCGGCGGCGGCGCTCCTCGTTTCTCCTTGCTTGCTCAAGAGCATCACGCTCCGCTTCAAGCCTATCTCGCTCGCGCTCAATTTCTCGCCGCTCCCTACGATTAATGTCGTGTCGATATCCATCGTTGTACCCACCTCCATAGCTTGGCTGAGAATGGGGGGAGTAGTATGGGTCATAGGCTTGCTGAGAGGGGCGAGTACGATACGGATCGTAGGGCTGATTTAGCTCCGCGCACCCAGTAATTAGCAACCCAAGTATTCCAACAAGTGGCGAGTATCTACGACATATTCGATTCATGAAGTTTGTTCCTCAAAGGTAGCGATTAAGCTAGAAGTGTTTTTCCGCACATTCACTTTCTGCCCCGATAGTAGCCAAGAGCGGATAAATTCGGCAACACCGGTAGGAGATCTTTGGTTCGGGTGCGAACAGTGATATAGTGTAGAGATTGAAATCTGGGAAGGCGAGGCGGCTTTGGACCGCCCTTTTTGTTGCCAAGTGCTTGATTTTACTATAGTTGAGTCAATCGGCTGCAGCCGGTTGTATTCGGGGGAACACGGGGGAGAGGGAGTACGCTCATGGATTCTTGGAACGTTGAACGAAGCAGAGAGCTATATCGGGTTCGGGAATGGGGAACCGGTTATTTCGATGTTAACGAGGCTGGAAATGTTATTGTTCGGCCCGATCCACACGGTGAAGAAATAGACCTATTTGAGTTAACACGATCTCTGGAACATAGGGGTATATCTGCGCCAATCCTGTTTCGATTCGATGGTATCATTGAGGATCGGGTGAGACTTCTTCAGACCAGCTTTGATGATGCAATTCGGGCGTGGAATTTTAACGGGGTTTATCGTACGGCGTTTCCAGTAAAGGTAAATCCGCTCCGTCATGTTGTTGATACTCTCAGAAAATCTGGACATACCCGAAATATTGGCCTTGAGGTTGGCAGCAAACCAGAACTTCTCGCGGTACTAGCGATCCATGATCTTCCGGATACTCTTCTTCTATGTAATGGATATAAAGATGTCGAGTATATCGAGCTCGCATTGACGGGGAGAAAGATCGGTCGACGATCGATTATCATCGTCGAGCAGTTTTATGAGCTGCAACAGATATTGGAAGCTTCCCGAAATCTTGGTATTGAGCCGGAGCTCGGGATTCGAATGAAGCCACTCACCCGGGGTGGAGGATATTGGGATAAATCGGCTGGAGATCAGGCAAAATTCGGCCTTACTACCTCTGAGCTCCTCGGAGCGATTCAGATGCTCAAAGATAATGGCTGTGAGCATTGGGTCAAGCTGCTTCATTTTCACGTGGGGAGTCAAATCCCGAATATTAATAGTGTTCGTAGAGTGCTCAAAGAAGCAACTCGGATGTACGTGGAGGTAGCTCGTCTCTGTCCATCTCTCTGTTTGATGGATGTCGGCGGCGGGCTTGGGATCGATTACGATGGTTCAAAAAGTAATTACGAATCCTCGATGAACTACACGATGGATGAGTATGCCGACAGCGTCGTGGGTGCTCTTTTCGAGGCGTGTGAGCGAGCGGGCGTTCCTCATCCCGACATTATTACTGAATCTGGAAGGGCCGTAGTTGCGCACCACGCTGTTCTCGTGACTGAGGTTATTGATGTCGCAAGTGCGGTTCCGCTTCGGCTTGACGAACCGACACCGGGTATAAGCTCAAACGAGACGTTGGCTCGTTTCGAAGAATTAGGTCAGGAGCTGACGGTAAGAAACTTGCGAGAAACTCTCAACGAGGCGCTCAGTTTGAGAGAAGAGATGTTTCACCAGTTTGTTAGTGGTCAGCTGGGCCTTGAAGCGCGAGCACGTGGAGATATCCTCTATCGTCATCTATGCGGACAAATGCTCGAAATGAGTCGTGGACTCAAAAATCCTCCAGAGGAGATTAGTAAAATCGCCTCGGACCTGCGCGATACACTTTTCTGTAATTTTTCACTGTTTCAAAGCATGCTCGATTCGTGGGCAATCGATCAGCTTTTTCCGATTATGCCGATTCAACAGCTTAAGGATGAGCCAGTAGGACGAGCCATTGTTGCTGATTTGACCTGCGATAGCGACGGCACCATCGCTCGTTTCATTGATTCTAGAGATGTGCGGGGCGATCTTCCCTACAACAGGGCAGCGTTTGAGTCATCTCCATACTATTTGGGAGTCTTTTTAGTCGGTGCATATCAGGAAATTCTAGGCGGTCTTCATAATCTCTTCGGTGACACGAATGCGGTACATGTACGCATTGGCGACGATAAGGAGATAGACATATGCGAGGTCGTAAGAGGTGATACGATACGGGAGGTTCTCTCCTACGTGGAGTACGATGTAGCTGACCTTGAAGAGATGTATCGCCGTTCTCTTGAGCGGGCGATCAAGTTAAATCAGATAAAACCTGATGAATCGGCCCATCTTTTGAGACGATATCGAGAGGCTCTCGCGGGGTATACTTACCTAGTTAAGTAGTGGCTGGGGAAAAGGAGGCGGTATTTGATAACCGGTAGCCCACCCCTTTTCTCACTCTTTTTCTGCATCGAGCCCGAATTTTTGCATACGGTATCGAAGAGACCTTAGGTTAAGACCGAGCAATTCTGATGCAGTTTTTCGAGTACCTCCCGATTTGTGGAGGGCCGCGATTACGTAATCTCTCTCTATTGAAGAGAGGATGGCATCAAGATCGCATGGAAGTTCATGGATTGCGGTCTCCTCTCTTATTAGAGCAGGTCGAGTTTCTAGTGCTTGAACCTGCTCAGGAAGATGCTCAGGGAGGATAAGAGATCCACCGAGAACAACGGCTCGTTGGATTATATTTTCAAGCTCTCGAATATTTCCCGGATAATTGTACGAAACGAGGAGACGAAGGGTTTCTGACGCAAGCTCGGGTAGCTCTTTATCTTCTTCCCGTTGCAACTGTCGCAAGAAGTGTCCTATTAAAAGTGGAAGATCTTCTCTTCTTTCCCGAAGAGGTGGAATCGTAATGTTGACGACATTTAATCGATAATAGAGATCTTCGCGAAATTTACCAGCCTCTGATTCGCGTCGTAGATTTTTGTTGGTCGCAGCGATAATCCGAACATTTATCGGAATATCTGAACTTCCTCCAACGGGCCTAACAGATCGCTCCTGAATTGCGCGAAGAAGAGTGGCTTGCACAGCAATAGGAAGCTCGCCGATTTCATCAAGAAAGAGGGTGCCATTCATTGCCTCGCGAAAGAAACCGATATGATCTGTCGTAGCGCCAGTAAATGAACCTCTTTTATGCCCAAAAAGTTGACTTTCGATGAGAGAACTCGGAATCGCTCCACAGTTGACCGCAACAAACGGGCCTTTGCTCCAGCCGCTTTGTTGATGAATCGCTCGTGCTATAAGCTCCTTCCCCGTACCAGATTCACCATAAAGAAGAACCGTCGCATCACTCGAGGCAACTCTGCGGACTAGGTCGAGCACCTTTCGAAATAGTTTACTTTCTCCAACAAGACCCGCGGTACCGATGACTGGTTCTCGGGCAAGCTCGACTCGATCTTTAGCAACTTGATACTGTAGCTGAGCAAGCCTAGTTTCTTCCGATTTTTTTTCCTCGGTTATATCTTTGAAAAGAAATATTGAACCTCTAGCATTCCCCTCAGGTGTAAAAAATACCTTCTCAACGCACTCGATAAATTTTTGCTGATTATTTTCATCTCTGAGGGTTAATTGCTGCTTCTTTTCCGATTTACCGTGAACATACCCGAGGAAAGAAAATCCAGGAAAAATGCTACGAAGAGATTGATCAATTGACTTGCCAAGCAATTCGTCCCCCCGTCTCAATAGGTCTTTAGCAACACTATTTACCGATGTAATAAATCCAACTTCGTTAGTTGTTATCAATGCATCAGAAACAGCATCAAAAATGAGGCGATTCCTCTCCTCTCCTTCAGTAATTAATTGAGCAGCATCACGAGCTGCTCGCTCTTTTCTATCAATGAGGCTGCGAAGGTAGTTTGTAGCGAAAAAAACGGCACTCATTGCAACAGCAAGATTTATCGCCTGAAAAAGAATAAAGGAATAAGAAGCTGTAGTGCCGGAATAGGCTGAGGGGACCGAAAAAAGACCCAATCTAATCCCAAAACCAATCAGCATATTGAGTGAGCTGCTTAGGCAAATAATAAAAACTCCGGAGTCTCTCCCAAAAAAGAAAGCTGCATAGACAACAAGTGGAACAAAGAGAAAAACAAATGGGCTGAGCGATCCCCCGGTGGAATAGACGAGGATGGAAATGACAATTGAATCAATAGATAGCTGCTTGAGCGTTGAAATGTGGGTTGATTTCACATTCCTGAATGTAACCAAACTTTTAGCAAAAAATCCAAGTAATAAGCCGATTCGGATTACATCAAAAAAAATTGATGAAACAGGATAAGCAACCGAACAGATAATCGTCACAAGAATAAAGAATATTCTTGCTGCTAAGAGCATGCGAAATGGGTGCACTAGGAAGGTAGTGTCGATATCTCTTCGAAATTGAGAGAACATCAAAGCTCCTCACGGAATATCAAATTTTAGGATCATCAAAGATTGATAGCTCGATTTCTCCTTAAACTCTATCTATCAACAATTGCTCCCATCTTGAATATCGGCAGGTACATGGCAATAACTAGCGCACCGATAATGACTCCCAAAAAGAGAATCATCAGTGGCTCTATTAGCTGTTTTAAACCAGATACTGCGGTATTGACCTCGTCTTCATAAAAATCAGCTATTTTTTGGAGCATAGAGTCAAGGGCACCAGTTGCCTCTCCAACTCCGATCATCTGTACCACCATAGTCGGAAATACTTTTGATTCGGTCAGTGGCTCAGTTAATGATTTACCCTCAGAAATTGCCGTTTTCGCCCGTGTGATATCATCCTCGACAACGGTATTTCCGGCGGTTTTTGCGCAAATAGTAAGGGCATCTAGTATTGGAACGCCTGAGCTTATCATCGTTCCTAGCGTTCTTGTAAAACGAGCCACTGCAACTTTTTTGAACAGTTTGCCGAATACTGGTAGTTTAAGAATGAGTGGATGAATTGTCCTTTTACCTCGAGCTGTTTTCGAGAAATTTAGAAAAAGTAAAAGAGATGAAATGAGGCCACCAAATATCAGATACCAATAAGATGCAAAAAAATCGCTTATGTTCATTACGATGATTGTAGGGAGTGGAAGAGTTGCTCCGAAATCAGCGAACATATCTTTGAAAGTTGGAATAACAAAGATCATTAAAACGGAGGTAACAATAATAGCAGCTAATATGACAACCGAGGGGTAAATCATCGCTGCCTTTACCTCACGCTTCAGTTTTAGCGATTTTTCGAGGTGTATTGAAAGTCTCTCAAGGATGGTATCGAGAATACCTCCTCTTTCTCCTGCAATTACTAGGTGAATGTAAAGTTCGTCGAAAACCCGTGGGAACTTAGCCATTCCGTCGGCCAGAGTTCCGCCGTTTTCAACCGTCTCTTTAACTCCGAGTAGGACTTTTTTCTGAGCAGGATTCTCTGATTGCTTTGCGAGAATATCGAGACTTTGCACTATAGGGAGACCGGCATCGACCATCGTTGCGAACTGCCGGGTAAATACAACTATCTCTCGCGTTGTTACTCTCGGACCAAGGCCTGGGATGTTTATATCACGGTTTAAAATACCCTTTTCTTTGATCGACGAGGCATCCGGAATGATTCCTCGGTCTTTTAGTGATACAAAAACCTCATGCCGGTTAGATGCAACCATCTCCCCGCTAATTTTTTTCCCAGCCTTGCTTCCAGTCCAGATATAGCTCGTCATAGATTGGCTCCTTGATCGGAGGCCGTTACTCGAATGACCTCCTCAAGAGTAGTTAGCCCTTCCCTGAGACGGCTTAATCCAGAGACCCGCAGAGTCGTCATTCCTTCCTTAATAGCCTGTCTTTTAAGATCTGCAGCAGAGGCTCCGTGTAAAATAAGCTCCCTCAGCGATTCAGTTACCACCATCGTTTCATACAGAGCGATTCTTCCTCGATAGCCCGTTCCGGAGCATTTTGAACAACCTTCACCTTGATATACCGTCATGTGTGCGGCCTCAGCTGCTCTCATTCCTGCTGATACCAGAACCTCTGGATTTATAGATGTTTCAGCTTTGCAGTTGAGACAAATTCGTCGGGCTAGTCGTTGAGCAACTATTATGTTTAGTGATGAAGCAACTAAAAACGGCTCAACCCCCATGTTGAGGAGACGGTTTATTGTTCCAGGTGCATCATTTGTGTGAAGAGTTGATAGAACTAGATGTCCGGTCAGAGAGGCTTTAATTGCTATCTCGGCGGTTTCATAATCTCTTATTTCGCCGACCATGATGACATCGGGATCTTGTCGAAGAAATGCCCGTAATGCAGCGGCAAATGTAAGTCCTATGTCCTCATTTACCTGAGCCTGATTTATACCAGGTATATTGAATTCGACCGGATCCTCGGCGGTATTTATGTTAGTGCTCTCTTTGTTTAATTCAGTTAGCGCGGAATAGAGTGTTGTTGTTTTTCCGGACCCGGTCGGTCCAGTGACAAGAACCATTCCGTGAGGTTTGCTGATTGCCTCCTTTAGGCTACTCAGCTGAATTGGATCCAAGCCGAGTTTAGACATGTCTATTTGTAGATTTGATTTATCGAGTAAACGAAGAACTACTTTCTCTCCGAAAAGAGTTGGTAGAACGTTAACCCGAAAGTCCATCTCTTTTTTCCCACCAAGAGATAATTTTATCCGCCCATCCTGAGGCAATCGTCGCTCAGCGATATCGAGGTTCGCCATTATTTTGAGACGAGAGATAATCGCGTTTTTCAATTTTTGAGGGGGTGTCATCACCTCGTATAAAATTCCGTCTATACGAAATCTTACTCGGAAATTTTTTTCGTAAGGTTCTAGGTGAATATCAGAGACATTCTTGTGGATCGCATCAATTAGAATGGCGTTAACCAGTTTTACGACTGGCGCATCCTCTGTTGGCAGCTCTATCTCTATAAAATCGTTGTTTTGCTCTGCTTCTGTTACAACCTGAATATCGTCGGCAAAGGAGTCGAGTAGCTCATCTAGATGAGGGCTTGATCCAAAAAGTCGTTCCTGGCCAGCTATGATTGAGCTTTCAGAAGTAAGTCTCAGCTCAATATCGAGATTTGTTAGAAACTTGAGCTCGGTAATAACAGAAAAATCAGATGGGTCAGCGATCGCAACGATTAGTTTTTTTTGATTAAGTGAAATTGGGATTATTCGATGCTTTTGGCAGAGTGCAGGAGGTACAACTTGTAAGAGACTGTTGTCTATGGAGTACGGGTCAATCTCTATCGTTGGTATGCCGAGGTGCGCGGAGAGCGTTTTAGTAATATCCGCTTCGGTTAAAACACCCATTAATACCAGCTGAGCGCTGAGCGATTTTTTCCCTTCTGCCCCGCGGATCCGCTCTGCTGAAACTCGTTGCTCATCAGTTATCAATCCCGACTGAACAAGAATGTCCGCAATACGAGAGTTCATTGGTGATGCACTTCAGCTTTTACAAATTACTCAAAGAATTATTTGGGTTGTGAGGAGAGGAAACAGACTACCGTTTCAGCCATAGAGGCCGACAAGATTTTTTAAAGAGGTATCTGACCGCCCTACACCGCTATTTTGCATCGGCAATTTAGGGATAAAGCTTGAATGAAAAGCTGAGGTGCTCTAATTTGGTGGGCAGATGCATAGTGCCGTGAGGGACATTCAATGAAATCGGGTGAGAGCGACGAAGGCTCAGATAAAAATGGGGATTCTCGTGATGCCGAATCGGCAGATGAACGATTGGAGCGTCATGGGATTGACGATGCCGTTATACTTGGCGCTGATAGTGATTCCGTGGGCGACGAGGAGCTCATGGAGGAGGTCGAGCTCGATACAACTCTTCCTGTCTCCGTTGAGGTGGATGAAGCAGCTGATGAGCCCCGCGAGCAGGGACTTGTTCGATACGATTCGTTGTCGGCTTATTTGAGGGAGATTAGCCGTATTCCTCCATTAGGTCGAGAAGAAGAGCGTGAGCTTGCGGTGCAGTACAGGAGAGATGGAAGCACCGAGGCGGCTCGGCGGTTGGTTTTAGGAAATTTGTGGTTGGTTGTTCGGGTAGCGCGTGAGTACGAACGGGCTGCTCGCAGTATTCTCGACCTCATTCAGGAGGGGAATATTGGATTAATGGAGGCGGTGAGAAACTTCGATCCTGAACGAGAGGTTCGATTTCCGTCCTATGCGATGTGGTGGATTAAGGCGTATATCATTCGATACGTAATCGCCAACTGGAAAATGGTAAAGATTGGCACCACGCAGGCTCAGAGAAAACTATTCTTCAATTTAAACAAGGAAAAGGAGCGGCTTGAGCGTGAGGGATTTTATCCGAGCTCAAAATTGATAGCAGAAAAGCTAAATGTAAGGGAGAGCGACGTCATTGAGATGGAGCAACGGATGGAGGGCTCCGATCTTAGCTTTGAGGCTCCTCTGCCGGGCGATTCTGATATGAGCCTCGTTTCTGTTCTTCCCGCCGATCAGCTAAGCGCGGAGGATGCAGTAGCTGAAAAAGAGCGAGAGCAGATGGTGAGGGAGAGTTTTGCAGCTTTTACTCTTGAGCTAAACGACAAAGAATTACTTATCTTTCAGGAGCGGCTCTTGGCAGAAGATAAAGCAACGCTCCAGGATTTGTCGGATAAAATAGGTGTAAGTAAGGAGCGGATTCGACAGATAGAAAATCGAATTAAGGATAAGTTGCGATCGTTTCTAACAAAGCGTCTCGGTCAAAATCTTCCTATACTTACTGGGGAGAGTGGTTAAAAACGAGAGAACGAAGACGATAGGGCGATCGGCTTCTTACCGGAGCCACGAAAATGTCCCACGAGATTCTCCGATTAGGATCGGAGCTGATTCATTTGCTTGTCTTCTTATACTAGCAAATCCGACCGCGCCATTACTCGTCAATACGCTCGAGCATACCACACCTATTTTTTCCATCGAACCGTCCTGTTGCTGGGTAAATAGCGGAGTATCGATTGATATAGCCTCTTTAGAATCACATGAAAAACGGGCAAGAAGACGGGGTGTAGCTCCTCTAGATGCCACTCGCTCGATAACTTCCTGACCGACGTAGCACCCCTTGTTGTGACTGATAATTCCCTCTACAGGGGCCTCTGTAAGTAAATGAGAGTCATTTAACTCATCTGGAAATTGGGGTTTGCCGGATGAGAGCCGAAGTTGGTGATAATCGATCTCACGTAGCTGTTCTCCTTCGGACAGAATATGAGTAAGCTCAGCAAATCGCGGATCGGTTCTAGACACCCAAAGGTCGAATCCATCAAAACCAAGTCTATTTCGGGGGATTATCGCCTTAATTGATAGACTATTCTCGGGTGCACAGTGGCTCTTTATCGCGCCTTCAATCTCGGCCAGAGAAAATATTCTTGCCGCCAATTGTGACGAGCAGTGAATAATAGTATCTGGATGCTCTATTAGATTGATAGAAACTCTATCGGCCACAATATAACGACGCAATGCAGATTGAACCGTGTCACAATTTCCTCCATCGCACTGAAGAAGATAGGAAGACTCAGCTTCTCGGAGGCATGTAAAAAATCCCTCCGTTTTTCCCTGAGGGGTAAGGGCCGCTGCGAGACAAGAGTAGCCCACGGGAAGTTTTTTAATATCGTTTGTGAGGCGATTGTGTAGATACCGAGTGGCATCTTTGCCCTCAGTGCAAAAGATGAACGATCGAGCAAGAGTGTAGTAAGTAAGAGATTGGGTCATGAGAGTTTTGATTAGGAGAGGAGTGTTCTAGTAACTTGGATCGAAAAATTAGCGAAGCTCACCACCGCGAACTACAAAACCTCTATCGCTCTCATCTTCGTATTCTTCCGGTTCGGGCGCATCTGGATCAACCACAACATATCCATTTTTTTGCATAACGCTTTTCTTAACCCAGCGGTTGCAACAGGTAACAACAGCAACAATTACCGCTAAACCGAGTAGTTTCATCACTACGCTCGTATCGGTAAATCCAGATTCACTGTAATTCCGAGTACTCATCTTACCCTTTCCCCTTTAATACTTTAGAAAAATAGATCAGTTTTTATTAATTTAACTACGTCGCTGTAATTTGGTAGATCGTTAAGATCTCTAACCTTAGCACATACCCTAATTATACATCCTTTACATATCCTGCTTTCAACCCCCTCGGATCTGCGAACCCATCATGAATAATTCTGTGCGATCGATTCGCTGCGGTTGATGAGAGATATTCTATTACTCCATCGAGCTCATTTACGTTAAGAATCCCGCCAAGGCCCCTTATGATAACACTGCTTGAGCGGGGAAGAGCTGAGCATTCTTTAAGAAGAATGTACCTGACGCGATCCTCTTTGGGGAGTTCCCGCTCTTGTGTTCCAACGGGTGTATCGCCAAGTCCAATACTACAAAGCTCGGCACACCCTTTCTGTATCGGCACAATCGAGCCGAAATAGAAGAGAAGGGCTCGAGGATTTTCATTGAAGAGAGCGGGATACGGAACACCGCGGAAGGTAAGCTGCTCAATGTGGTGCTTGAAACGGGTGCCAGAGCAGCGAGGACAGGTGATAGTGAGATGCTCTTCATGAAGCTGTCCGTGACCTGCGCAATGTTCACACCGATGAGATTTTGCTCCAAATAGAGAAAGTTCCCTAGCTCCGATTCCCATCGCTTTTGCCGCAGTAGTTTGAGCGTAGAGATTTGTAAAAGCCTTGAAAATGGGTAGCGAAATAAAAAATGGATGTATTGATGGAGTTTTGTCGAGGAGGGAATGCACTAGATCAATTTTTTTCCAGGAGTCGCTATCCTCAATCGAGTCCTCAGAAACTTTTAATATCGTTTCTGAAGCGCTTATGGGAAGCGCCATTATTTCACCCGGTGCGAGAGAAAAAAGAGGGGAGTTCGGGTGGGACAAGCTGTCATAAGAACTGTCCGTTGCTGTGATTGAAATTGCTGCCGTGGAAACAGAATTTTCTGGGCCAATATCTGCAGTTTTTTCTCTTCCTAGCATTACTATTGTTTGGCCTTTTAAACTCTCTTTATCGAGCCATTTTTTAAGAGTTACACTTTGCGGTGTTGATAATCCATAGTCAGGTAGTTCGATAGCTAGAAGTGAGCCTCTATGGGGAGATATGGCGAGAAATCTTAAACATAGCCTCTCAGAAAGAGGAAGATCAGATACCTGACTAGCCAGATTACCCTTCACCTCGAATTCGGCAAGAAGTGTGAGCGATTCGGTTATGTGTGGAGAGGCGGGGAGTGAAAAATTAAGCAGTTCTTTGGGCGATTTTGAGAGAAGATTCAGCACTTCCGGATACCACTCTAATTCACAAGAACTAGATTCATGGCTGTGCTCTTTTGCTAATAAACAGAGCCGTGCTGGATTAAGGGGGCGGGTAGATTTCCCACACGATGGACAGGTGGGATTCGATCCGTAATATCGAAGAGCTGGAAAGTTAGCTTCACAGGAGCGAATCTCAATAAATAAGCCTCCAAGCTCATGCATGAGAGAGATCAGGGAAGAGAATTGCCCCTGTTTTGATGGTGATGCTTTTCCCTCAAAAAGCATTGCTCCAATCCAGTTAGCTGAACTCCAGAGAGAATCTGGAATATCCAGAGAATCCCATCGAGTTCCCTCAATAATCACGGCAGAACACCTCTGTCTTATATCGTTATGGGGAGTGGTTAATGGCGTTGTTATTATAATTTGGCGATCGGAATATCTTTCGATAATAGAAATTGCAATTTCATCCGGGGATAGAGTTTCAGCCCTGGTTCTGCAATACGGGCAGAGTGCTCCATGTGTCTCTCCAAGCAAGCAGATGGTTTCCTCTAGGTTGAGGAATTGGTAGAGGAGCTGAGAAGAGTTGGGGAAGCTTTGCAAACCGACTAGAGTCATAAGTGGAAGAGGCCCAACACCAATCCTCTGATCCTTTCTGAGACTAATAGATGAGGCATTTAGCGATGATATTCGGTGTATCTCTTGATTAATGCCCCGAAAAAAACGTCGATGTTCGGAATCGATTTTCAATATGGTTAGTTCACCGGGAGCTAACTCCATGTGGTGGCAGCTGCCGTCGAGAGCGACATAAGAGATCGAGTTTTGGGGATGAGAAGAGCTATGACTCATGGTAAAAAGTGATTACTTTTGGAGAGGTGTGTAAAGTTATTAATCTTTTCGATTATGGTACGACAAGAGAGGTCAGGAGAGGAGTTCTTTTTGCCAGATAAAGATCTCTAGAAGGATGCTTTTTTGAAAATGAGCAAGAGGAGGGAGTGACTCTATGGATGAATCGATATCTGAATCTCCTATCGCAATACTACGCCGTGAAACTGCCAACCTTCATAGGGAAGCTGAGCAAATTTTTCCGGTGATGAGGAATTATCTCACCCTTTTGGAGTACGGAGAAGTTTTGAGGGTACTTTCAGAAATGTATCGTAGTATCGAGCAGCAGATACCCTTATGCCCCTCCTCCATTATTCAAAGATTTGCCGATGAGCGACGCCGATTTCCAACCCTTGAGGATGATTTATCTTCGCTGTCTTTTAATTCTAACGATGGATATCTGATACAACAACTTCCCCAAACTCCGCTCCTCGAGAGCGAAGCTTCTTGGCTCGGTACTCTGTATGTAACTGAGGGCTCTCGCCTTGGTGGCGTATACATTGCGCGACATCTAGAAAAACATTTTGGTTTTTCAGATGGGAAGGGCTATTCATTTTTTGCGGGGGCAGGCCGAAAAACTCGCGAAGAGTGGCAAGTTTTTTGCGAACTTTGCAATGAGCTAGTTGATAAAACAACGATCACGCAAGTTGTCGATAGCGCAAAATTGGCCTTTAGCTGGTTCGGCGAATGTTTTCGGTCGCTCGATTGCGCGGAGAGGAATAAAGCTAGTCTCGGATAACTTTTAGTCTTTCTTATCTTCCTCACCATTCTGCCCCTGTTTTGAGAGGCGCAAAACCGATTCGGAACTTGCGCTGGAGCTCACTTTCGCAAAGGCTCCTCGATTTAACTGCTCCGAAAAGGTAGCACCATCTGACGCAAGCTTTATTTTTAGTCTCAGATTGTTTGGGCTATCTGCATTGAGCAGAGCCTCCTCAAGAGAAATATCTCTGTTTTGATACAGTCTAAAAAGAGACTGATCAAATGTTTGCATTCCAATATTTTCGCCCTTCTCGATAGCTTCTTTTAGTTCAGGTATTTGCCCTTTATGAATCAGATCCTTGATTCGGGGAGAATCGCGTAGAAGCTCTACAGCCGGTATCCGTTTTCCATCATGTGTGTGTATAAGCCTCTGACCGATGATAGCTCGGAGGCTGAGGCTTAATTGAAGATATATCTGTCGATGGCGCTCAGGGGGGAAAAAATTAAGTATGCGCTCCATTGTTTGATTAGTATTGTTGCTGTGAAGAGTAGCAAGGCAAAGATGGCCCGTTTCGGCGAACGCAATTGCGGCATCCATCATCTCAGCTGTCCGAATCTCGCCGAGTAATACAACATCGGGTGACTGTCGAAGACAATTCTTGAGAGCGCTCTCAGCAGAGTTCGTATCAATTCCAATTTCTCGCTGACTTACGATTGATTGTTTGTGAACATGAACAAATTCTATCGGATCTTCTATCGTTATTATGTGACCGGAAGAGGTGGAGTTCCGATGGTCGATCATCGAGGCAATCGTAGTTGATTTTCCTGAACCTGTTGCTCCAACAACAAGAACTAATCCCTGTTTTTGTAGCACTATCTCTTTAAGGATTGCCGGTAACGCCAGCTCTTCAATAGACGGAATGTCTGTCTTAATGCGCCTAATGACAAGAGCAACAACGCCTCTCTGTCGCATCAGATTCACTCGAAATCGGCCAAGGGATGGAATATAAAGAGCAATGTTGAGCTCTTTTTGCTCTTCGAATTCTTTTTTCTGGGAATCATCTATTATCGATAGAGCGAGATTATTTGTATCGTTTTGTGTGAATGGAGTGTCATGAGTTGTAGTGTTGATCCCATTTATTCGGTAAACAGGAGGGCTATCGACAGTAAGATATAGATCGGAAGCCTCCTGCTCCACCATTGAACCTAGAAGTTTCTCGACATTTATCGTAGTCACGTGAAAAAATGTTCCTCGATTTTAGCGCCCTGCTAGGTTACCGTTCCGAAATAATTCACTATTTCCTGATTTCTCGATCGCTGTTTCTCGCGTAATAAGGCCTCTTTGTGCGAGATCTTTTAGGGCCATATCCATGGTCTGCATTCCGATTCCTTGTGATGTTTGCATTACACTCGGAATTTGATGAACCTTACCTTCTCTAATTAGGTTTCTAACCGCTGGTGAACCAACAAGAATCTCGAGGGCAGCAACCCGCCCACCTCCTATTTTTTTGCAGAGAACCTGGCTGACGATCGCCTGAATTGATTCAGCGAACATTGCACGGACCTGTGCCTGCTGATTGGCTGGAAAAACGTCGATAATTCGGTCTACTGTTTTGGGAGCACTTGATGTGTGTAGAGTGGCAAAAACAAGATGTCCCGTTTCGGCCGCGGTTATTGCAAGTTTAATCGTCTCAAGGTCTCGCATCTCTCCAACAAGTATAGTGTCTGGATCTTCGCGAAGGGCTGCTCGGAGTGCTTTTTCAAACGAGTTGGTATGAAGGCCGACCTCTCTTTGGTTGATTAGACATTTTTTATTTTTGTGCAGAAACTCAATCGGGTCTTCAATCGTAAGAATGTGCCCCTCGCGCTCACGATTGAGTAGATCGATCATCGCTGCAAGAGTTGTCGATTTTCCCGATCCTGTCGGACCTGTAACGAGCACCAATCCCTTCTCACGACGCGCGATCTCTCCGATTATATGGGGTAAACCGAGCTCCTGTACCGAGAGTATTTCAGCAGGAATTTTCCGAAAAACTCCGCTTATACCCCGATATTGTCTGTAAACATTGACCCGAAATCGTGCTGTGCTGCCCATTTCGATCGAGAAATCGATATCGTTTGTCTCCTCGAAAAGCTTTCGATGATTATCGCTCATAATATCGTAAAGCATCGCCTGACACTGTTCGGCCGTAAGTGCAGCTGATTCAACCTTCTTCAAATCTCCATCCACCCGAATCATAGGACTCTCCCCTGCACTGATATGAAGATCAGACGCCCGTTGCTCGTGGGTAAAGAGAAGGAGTTGGGTTATATCCATGGAATTGAAAAGAGCGGGGATTTTTAATTGTTGAGGAGATTGAGCTAGTTCAGAAAGGGAGTTCGGATGGTTTTGGATTTTTCTTGAGGGTTTCCGATCCCTATGAGTTAAAGAGGCTCGGGGGTAGAGAGGAAGGGTTTTGAACGATCAAGGGGAAACTTCATTCGGGGAACGATCCTGGGTCCGCGGGCCTCCGGCCCGCATCTCTTCGGAGTATTGTGGCACTTTATGCGGACCGGAGGTCCGCGGACCCAGAATCGTTCCCATATTCCCATGGCTCCATTCCTATTCTCTCTATGGCTCTGAGCTAGAGAGACTTGTGGGCTAGAGAGGTCGAAGACTATTCTGGGATTGGCGTCATAATAGTCGTAAGTGGATTAGGAATGAAGGGGCTTCGTGGGCCTCGATCTTTGGTCTCTGAAATTGGTTGTTAAGATGGTAAGGAAGGGGTTGGGGTACGCGAGGGGCTTTTGCTGGAATCTTCGAGTGTGCCGTTTGCTTCGTGCGACAGGAGGTCCGCACGCTTAGGGAGCTTCTCTCCTCATCTCTATAGCTAAGTGTGATAGCGGTCCTCGGCAGAGGAGAAGGCCCTCTCCGCCTCTGCGCTGAAGAGGGCATAAACATCGTATATTAATATCTTCCTTGCCGTGCCTCATCATCTGGGTCACCTGTTGGACCGGTGCTCCGAGCCTCTCTCATTGCATTTTCATGAGCTCGTTGCGCGGAACTCGGATACGGACGTTCGGCCACAGGAGGTGTCGATGTATTCGGTGTCGAAACGGGCTGTTCCGATTTAGCTACTTTTTCCTGGACAAGGCGAAATGCCAGGTTGTCGGGGTTCATCCCTTTTTCTGTGGCGAGTTCGGCGAGGGCTTCGCGAAAGGCGGGGATGAAGGTGTCGGGGAGGGGGCCGTTGCGAAGCATCTCCCAATGTATTGATAACTTTTCCCGCACAACCTCGGATGCGGCCGTACAAACTGTCGCGATTTCCCCCGTCAACGAATTACCGCTCGGGGGCTCGGATCCAATCGCTATACCATCCCCAATGCGGAGTGGCACAAATGGAGTGTCCCGCCCCGAGAATGAATCCCTTTCTTTTTCCCAGACTCCGAGAACAACGTCCAAAACGGCTTGCGCATCTCGTTCGCCTACGGCAATCACTATTCCGTCAGTACGTATATTTAATTCTTTTTCCTGGTCAAGAGGGGGCAGAAGCTCGTTCGGTCGAGCGTGAACCTTGCCGTGCGCCGCGAGCCCCGCCGTATTGAGTTCCGTCATGATAGTTTCGAAAATTCTAGCATTGTCTTCAATTTTGGGGTTCAAATAAATTCTGTGTGCTAGTGGCGGTGCTTTTGTTTTGGCTACTTCTGTGTCTAGATGGATCCGATTGTCTCCGGATTTGACGTGCACTGCCTCTGCGAGCACCCTAGCGTCAGTCTCCCAATGTATGAACACTGAACGTGGGCTATTGCCATACTGACAGAAAATGTTTGAGTGGATCGCAGGATGCTTCTGCTCTATGTTTAAGATATCTATTACGCTCCCATCGCGGGCTGTTAAGAAGCGACCCTCGGGGGTTCTTAGCTGGAAACCATCAAAAACAATAGGGGCCATCCCATTATAATCAGGCCATTCTCCTCCCTCAAAGTAATGCTTTGCTATGTCACTGAACACTTGGTCACCGTGGTCCAAATATTCGAAGTACTTACCCTTTGTGTGTCTGACTACTTCCGTCATCGTTTGACTGCCGTCGTCGCTTGCCGAGAGACCCGAAACTACGGATATCCTCAGATTTCTCTTAATCATTTCGTTGTAAGGGAGGCGCATTCGGGTGAGGTCTTTCACATTCTGGAGGCTTTTTTCTTCGTCGCTCGCTTTGCACGTTACGAATGCCTCGTATGGGCTCCGACAAAGCCAGAGTATCTGATCATCTGAGAGCGGATTCGATACCTTTGCCGCCTCCGCAAACGACCGAATCGTGATTTCCTGTTTCGCTGGAGTCGTGCTACTCGGTGCCACAGGCGGATTAGCAGCCGCTGCTGCTGAAGTTGTTGCTGCTGAAGTTGCAGCCGCTGGAGTTGCTGCCGCGACCGAAGCCCCTGGCGCTGGTGGAGTTGCTACCGCTGGCGGAGTTGCGCCCGCTGCTGCTGCCGCTGCCGCTGCCGACGTCGCAGGTGCAGACTGGCCCGCCGCTGCCGAGCCATTTCCTGCACTTGGTGGATTCTTCGCTGGCTTCTGAGGGACCGGCACCCGGAACACATCCGGCGTCATAGTGTTACGCGGATCCCGCAACCACCCTTGCACGAGAGCAACGCCTTTCTGCTCAGCCGCGGATCGCTCCTGTGAAGCCACGGCCGTGTCTGCCACTATGTCAGCGAGTGATTTGATAACGGCGAGGCGATCGTTCGCAAGATTCTTGTCAGTGAACCATCGAACTTGCGCAGCTTCATCCCCTTGACTCTCGAGGGAATCCATCACTTTCTTGAACTTCCCTGCGGACCCACTGCCCCCTGTCAACGTGCTTGCTATGACAGGGTCACCAATCACTAAAGATGATGCCGCAGCAGCTGCGGGAGAGGCTGTCGGTTGAGTCGCCGCTGGGTCCACTAACGAGGCGGTGTCAGTGGCTGCGCTCGTTGTGTTACTCGCCGCGGCTTGAGAGCCCGGCGCCGGTGCAACCTGCCACACCGCTGTTATCGAGGCGATTGGAAGCGTCGGAATTGCCGGTGCTGCTGTTGCGGGCACCGAAGGGGTTCCCGCTGCACGGGGCGCTGCTGCCGCATTCAGCAGCGCATCGCATCGGATCGATGCCGGTTCGACGAGTGCCTTAATCTCGGTGAGGGCGGATGCTCCGTTGTAATTGCTTGAGATATTTTTTAGATACTTGTGGACGGCAGCGTTTTCAGTATCGTTGGCACTAAATCGGGTATGCTCGTCATACACCGTGCCCTGGAAGAATTGTTTTGCCTCATTTTCCGAGAGCGCGAGAACAAATGCTGCAAAAGTTTGAGCTTGTCCGTTACTATCAACGAATCGTATCTGGGATGCATCAACCCCCCGAAGATCGATATTCTGAAATTTATCAGGGTTAAAAAGGTTGCTCTCGTTAACGGGGATTGAGGAGCCCCCTCCGTGAGAGTGTCGAGCGTTAACTTGGGCAAGCACACCCTGATCGCGCAGCTTCTTAAAGAGCTCCACCCGTTGAACGTCGTGCGCTACAACCTCGATCGCATCAGCAATCGTTTGCACCCGCTCTGCAAGTCTTTCAGCAGGGGAGAAGGGTGTGGGAGCTGCCGCCGTGACTGCGGTGTTATCCGATGAATCTGGGCGATTAGAGGCGGAGGATTTGTTTGTGGGGGGGGGGGGAAGCTTGCATAACTTTACTCAAATTCAGATTACGAGGCCCTCGCCCGCGGCATTCGCACCTCAGGGTAAATCGCTTTTGTTAAACCGAGGGGGTGCTCGGGTGGAGTCTCTTTGCCTCACGGGACCGTCTTTGTTCCGGGGGCGGAATAAGAGGGGGATTGTCTCAGTTATGAAACCCGACGCAATATTGGTGCCCTGATATTCCGCAATTTTAATTTTTTTCTACCCTCCTCAACACCCCGAATCTCGGCGTGAACCGAGTTTTTTTGGGGGATCTGAGCTCATTTGGCATGATTTGAGGCGTTTGTAGAGGGAATTAGAGGACGTTTTAATACAGCTATTCTTTCTATGCGTCTGAACCAAAGAGGTGCGCGGGTAGAGAGGAAGGGTTTTGAACGATCCTGGGTACGCGGGCCTCCGGCCCGCATCTCTTCGAAGTATTGTGGCACCTCATGCGGACCGGAGGTCCGCGCACCCAGGGATCTTGTCCCCCAGATGATTCACGACGTTAGCCGCCCCCCCTGGGTACGCGGGCCTCCGGCCCGCATTTCTTCGGAGTGTTGTGGCACTTTATGCGGACCGGAGGTCCGCGGACCCAGGGTGGGCTTTTCGCTTAAAATCTTTCTTTTGATTGGCAAGCGTTTACATTGAACGCGCGTAGTAAACAAACTACTCCACCCGGTGATACCAGTCTCATGTGCGAGCGATATAATGCTCGATACCTACCCCAAACCCTTCCGTCCCAACACTCAAAACAGTAGTATAGTTGGTCTCTGAAGCACCGAATCCAGGTAATCCGGCCGATAACCCTCTGATCCAACAACCCCATGCCCACAAAAAAGCCCATTATCTGTTCTGGCCTTGAGGGACCGGCGCGTGCTTGGTGGGTGGCTGAGTTTCTGCGGGAGAGGCGAGTTGGGATTGTTGTTTGTGCCGATTTTAGTAGAGCAGAGCAGTTTGCGGATGAGCTTTCGTTTTTTATCGGGGGGAATGGGGCGCGTTTGTTTCCCTCGTGGCAGATACTCCCGTTTGAGCGAGTGTCGCCAGAGCGAGAGCTGATGGCGGGGCGGGTTGGGCTGTTGCTCAATGGGGTGAGGGGGCATGCTGCTGTCTGGGTTTTAAGTGTCGAGGTTCTTGCGCAGAGGGTCCATCCACCGCACCGATTGATTCATCTTCACACGACACTCTCGGTCGGTGATCGCTTTGAACGGGAGGCTATTATCTCGCTTCTTAATCGGGCCGGTTATCGGAGAAATCCTGTTGTTCAATCGGTTGGTGATTATGCATCGAGTGGAATGGTGCTCGATATATTTACTCCTGCTGAGCCGTTTCCGGTGCGGGTGTATATCGATGATGAGGTCATAACCCGTTTGCGCAGATTTGATCTACAAACTCAGCGAACGGTTGATGATATTCCGAGTATCGAACTTCTTCCCGTTTCTGAGTGGGTAGCGCCGAGTGAGTCTGAAGTTTCGCTCGAAGATATTTGTCAGAGGATTCGGGAACGCGGGGGGCATTTGCATCTGCCGAGCAAGGTGGTTCGGGAGATGGAGGAAACGGTAAGAGCTGATCTGACTTTTCCGGGAATGGAGGGTTTTCAGGGATTATTGTATCGCGACTTAGTTCCGATTGCCGATTATCTGCCAGCAGATGCACCACTATTTTTCGATGACAGAGTCGCATGTGAGGCAGCACTTGATGCCTTTTGGGATCGGCTTCAGGCGCGGGCTCTCCAGCTTGCAGGTGAGCGCGCTCTCTTTCCTGAGCTTGAAGATCTATATATCAATCCTGATCAATTTCGTTCCCTCTTTAGCAGCCGTTTCTCTGCTGACCTGAGTGGAGTTGCAGGGCTTGAACAGAAAAAGGTAAAGGCGCTTACATACCGAACGAGTAGCAATACCGAACTTGAATCATCACTAAAAGCAAAAGCGGGAAGTGGTCAGGCGCTCGCGCCCCTGAAGAAGGCGCTTAACGGTTGGCTGAAGGCAAATTATCGGGTGATATTTGTTGTTGGTGCGGCGGCGCGAGCTGAGCGATTGATGGCGATTCTCGAGAGTATCAAGGTTGCAGCGATCCTATACCGTGGGCCGCTGCAAGATTTTATGCGAGATGAGGCGGGCCCCGTGGTCGCGGTCATGGAGGGCACCCTTTCGCAGGGAGTTCAGATGCCCGAGGAGCGGCTCATCATCGTTGGAGAACATGAGCTGTTTCATGATCGCTCAATCCGTCGCCGCAAGATAAAAAGCCTCAGTCAGCGACGGATTTTGCACTCGTTAAGGGAGCTGCAAAGCGATGATTTTATCGTGCACCGTGATTATGGAATCGGTTTGTATCGAGGAGTTGAACAGCGAACGGTCGAGGGATTTGTTGGGGATTTTCTTGCGATAGAATACGCCGACAGTCGGCTCTTTGTTCCGATTCAACACATAGCAAAAGTTCAACGATTTCTCGCCGCAGATGGGCATCGTCCGACTCTCGATAGATTAGGATCAAAGAGATGGTTCCGCGCGAAGGAAAAGGTTCGCGAGGCAACCGTGAGCCTTGCAGGAGATCTGTTGACGTTGTACGCCTCTCGGTCGATTCAACGGGGATGGCATTTTGATTTTGTCGGGGCAGAGGACGATCGCTTCGCTGATGGATTTCCGTACGATGAAACCCCCGATCAGGTACGCGCTATTGGTGAGACTCTTGCTGATATGGCGAGTGAAAAGGCGATGGATCGCCTCATCTGCGGCGATGTGGGGTTTGGAAAAACTGAGATAGCTATTCGGGCAGCATTTAAGGCGTTTCAACACCGAAAACAGGTTGCTGTTTTGGTACCAACAACTATTTTGGTCGAACAACATCGACGTTCGTTTCAGGAGCGGTTCCTTGGCTATCCCGCAGTAGTTGGTGCGGTGAGTAGATTTTATTCTGATGCCGATAATCGAAAAACTTTGTCTGAACTCGCTTCGGGTGAGATTGATATCATCATCGGCACCCACCGATTACTTCAACCAGATGTTAATTTTCGTGATCTCGGTTTGCTGATTATCGATGAGGAGCACCGGTTTGGAGTGAAGCAAAAGGAGCGGCTTCGTCAGGTAACTGCGGGGGTAGATACTTTGACGATGACCGCAACGCCAATTCCTCGCACCCTTCACCTATCTCTGGTTGGGGTGCGGGATGTCAGTGTGCTTCGAACACCTCCTGTTGATCGGCGACCAATACGAACATTTATCGCCCAGGATGATTCAGCCGTTGTGCGTGACGCGATCGAACGTGAATTACAACGAAATGGCCAGGTGTTCTTTCTGCATAATCGGGTGCAGACCGTCGGAAGTCGTGCTGTATTGTTGCGTGAGATGTTTCCGCAAGCGCGGGTCGAGTATGCACATGGGCAGATGCCAGAGCTTGTGCTCGAAGAGGTTATGCGCCGATTTCTACTAGGTGAGATCGATATTCTTGTTACAACGACGATTATCGAATCTGGTCTCGATGTCCCGAATGCAAATACAATCGTGGTTGATAGTGCACACCTCTATGGTCTAGCACAGCTCTATCAGATTCGGGGGCGAGTAGGTCGCGGATCGCGCCAAGCGTACGCTTATTTTCTTGTTCCTCCGAAGAAATCTCTCTCTGCGGAGGCGCGGGAGCGGCTCAAGGTGCTCCAATCTTTTGAGGATTTAGGGGTGGGTTTTGAGCTTGCGTTGCGCGATTTAGAGATTCGTGGTGCAGGAAATCTACTTGGCAAGGAACAATCTGGAAGCATTGGCGCCGTGGGTTTTGAGCTCTTTACTGATCTCCTAAGAGAGGCTGTGGGTCAGCTTAAGGGAGATGCCTTGGAGGGGGGGGAACGGCTCGAACCTGAGGTAAAATTCCCCCTTGATGCCTCGATTCCAGAGCCCTATATTCCTGATCTTTCGGAGCGCCTGCTGTTGTATCAGCGGTTAGCTCTGATCGATGAGTATCACGAGGCAGATGAGATTCTCGATGAGATGGCCGATCGATTTGGCGAGCCATCGGAGGAGGTCCGAAATCTTGTCGATATCATGAGATATCGTGGATTATTGCGCCGATTTGCAATCGCAAAAGCGGAGCGCTCAGGGCGGCGGCTCGTGTTGTGGTTGACCAATCGCTCTCCTCTTGACCTCTCCGCGCTCCTTGCTCTTGCGGAGTCTCAGCCGCAGACTTATCGTCTAGGGAAGAATCTCACCTGGTGGGTCGAGTTGAGTTCTGAAAAACTGCCGCTGTTATCCATATATAGAATTACCGAATCACTTCTTCATGGGGTGCGACAAGAGCGTCTCGCTGCTTCATCAAGTTAGTTGAGCATAGCTCGGGACCGATTTTTTTAGGCGCTGAATTTTTTATCTCCCGTACAGCTGGCATATTCCACTTTTTTTTTTTTGGACTACGCGATGAAAAGTCGTATTTTTTCTCGGCTGTTTCTCGGCTTTTGTCTTGTTGTCTCAGGCGAGATAATGGGGAGGGCCGAGGACAATTCGAGTGCTCCGATTGTCGATACGATTATCGCGAGTGTTGATGGTCAGCCGATTACGTTGCGCGATCTCGGGCGGCGAATTGGCCGCCCACTCAGGACCGTTGATGCCGCATCCGAGACCTCGGTTCAAGCTGCCCTTGATGCGATGATTGAGGAGCAAATTGTGCGTATCGAAGCTGAGGCAAAACAGCTCTCGGTCTCGCAGCAAGAGGTTGAGATATACGTTGCTGAGGTTGCTGAGCGAAACGGTATTAGTGCCGCGCAGCTCAAAGAAACCGTTGAAAAGGGTGGAAAGCAATATGCGGATTATCTCAAAGAGGTAGAGTTCGATATTCTCCGCTCAAAGCTCGCGGGCTCTATTTTGCGCGGTTCGGTATCGATTACTGAAAAAGAGATCGATGATTATCTTCGGCAGGAAGCGGGCCACAGCTTTACGATTAAGAGCTCTGCGGGGGTTGATCTTTCTCAGGTGACGATAGCGCGTTCGGGCCGAGCCGATCGAGAGAAACGGATCGTCGATGAAGTTAAGGAATTTCTCGAAGATGGCGGAGACGTCGGGGAAATTGCTGATGAGATATCTCAAGCAGATGGTGTCTCTGGGAGTGAGTTGGGAGTAGTGTCAGAAAAGGATCTTAGTCCTGAAATCGTTGAGGCGATCCGAGGTCTTGATGAAGATGAGGTTAGTAAGCCGGTGATGAGTGGTGCGACTATCCGCATATTTCGGGTGAACGATCGCCAAGATAGCTCAGATGAGGAAGAGAGTGAGGAGAATGATGAGGTTTCTGTATCGCAGGAGCGTCGTCGAGAAATTCGGGCGATACTCGAACAGAAGCGTATGCAGGATCGTATAGCGAGCTTTTCAGCAGAGCTGTTAAAGCGTCATTCGGTTGAGAAATTGCTTCAGCAAAAGAATCAAAAAAGGATAACGAGGGAAGGTGGCAGCCGTGATAGATAAAGGAGTTTTTCGGGAGAACGATATTCGAGGAGTTGTTGGGGAGCATCTATCTCCAATCTTTGCGCGTGCTCTCGGTCGAGGATACGGCGTGATGGCGCGTCGCTCTGGGTTCAATCGTATCGGTATTGGCTGGGATTGTCGGTTGACCTCCGAGTCTTATGCTGAGGCGCTTGCTGAGGGGATAACATCGGCTGGAGTTGATGTTGTGCTCACTGGGATGGGACCAACGCCGCAGCTATATTACGCCATTTTTTCGGAGGATTTTGGGGGCGGAATTCAGGTAACCGGAAGCCACAATCCAGCCGATATGAACGGCTTTAAGATGTGTCTCGGTAAAGAAACTCTATCGGGTGCGGGAATTCAGGAGCTGTATCGAATCGTCGTGGAGGAAGAACATGGCGCTCCATCCGAGCCGAAGGGCTCGATAACTTCTCTCCCAATGCGCGAGAAATATACAGCGATGCTGATAGAGAATAGCCGTCCTGCGATGGGCCCTCGTCGATTGCGGGTCGTTGTTGATGCAGGAAATGGGGTAGGTGGTCTTATAGGGCCGGCGGTATTGCGAGCGCTCTCGGTTGAGGTTGTAGAGCTTTTTTGTGAACCAGATGGACGATTTCCAAATCACCATCCAGACCCGACCGAACTAGAAAATATCAAGACCCTTGCAGCGCGGGTCGTTGAGGAAGGGGCTGATTTTGGGATCGGCTGGGACGGGGATGCTGACCGGATTGGTGTGGTAGATGAGACAGGAAAGCCGATTTTTGGAGATATGCTTCTTCTTCTTTTTGCTCGCGCACTAATGACCGAGCTTCCGCATCCAACCGTTATTGGTGATGTTAAATGCTCGTCTCTCCTCTTTGACGATCTTGCGCAACGAGGAGCTCGGCCAATAATGTGGAAGACGGGCCACTCCCTGATAAAATCGAAATTGAGGGAAGAAAAAGCCGATTTGGCTGGAGAGATGAGCGGCCACATATTCTTCAAGCATCGATACTTTGGATTCGATGATGCCCTTTATGCGACTGCCCGTTTTTGCGAGCTAGTCAGTCACGAAACAAGACCTGTCTCGCAGCTCCTAGCAGATCTTCCCCCCAGAGAATCAACTCCGGAAATCCGAGTTGATTGCCCTGACGAGATCAAATTTCAGATAGCCGAACGTGCCAAAACCGCCTTCGCCGAATATCCGGTAGACACTACCGATGGCGCTCGCGTTACTTTCCCAAAAGGGTGGGGCCTCGTGCGAGCCTCCAACACTCAGCCGATTCTGGTCCTCCGTTTTGAGGCGGAGACACAGGTGGAGCTGGAGGAGTATCGGCGGATAATGGTAGAGCGGATTGATGAGATTAAGAGGGAATTGCGGGGGTGAGTAGAGGAGATAAACTGATGGGCTCTCGGCAGAGCCCATCGGTCAATCATCCCGCACGTCCCGTTGCCTCGGTGATCTCTCCGAGCCAGGCAACGGATGACTTCAACGAATCATTGAATCGCCAGCTCCAGTTATCCCAACGAGCAAATCCGGGCCGATTCATGCGACCTGTGCTTCCAAGACCAAGAATGTCCTGAAGGGGTGTTATTGCGAGTTTTGCAGGGGTCGAGAGTGCCAAGCGCACGAAGGCACGCTCAAATTCCGAACGCGGTGGCTTGCCCATGAGTGTGAACATTCGTTTTCGCTCCTCGGCCGACACTGAGCCTAACCATCCCTTGGCGGTATCGTTATCGTGGGTGCCGGTAAAAATAGCGGATTGGGGTGAGACGTTAAAAGGAGCGTGTATATTGGTGTTGTAACCATCAGCACCAAATCCAAATTGAAGCACCCGCATACCGAGTAGATTAAAAGAATCTCTCAATTGATGAACATCATCGGTGATGAACCCAAGGTCCTCAGCAACCACCGGAACCGATCCGAAAGCTTGCTGAAATGCCGAGAGGAGTCCATCACCCGGACACTTATACCACTTTCCATGTTCTGCTGTTTTTGAACCGTACGGTACAGCATAATAGGCTGCCAGCCCGCGAAAGTGATCAATCCGAACGACATCAGCTAGCTGCATCACTGTTCGCATCCGATCCACCCACCACGAAAAGTTATCCCGCTTGAGCGCGGCCCAGTCGTATATCGGATGGCCCCACAGTTGCCCAGTCGTCGCAAATGCATCAGGTGGGCAGCCGGATAAGAGTGTGGGGCGTTTTTCTTTATCAAGAGAGAAAAACTGTGGAGAGGCCCATACATCCGCGCTGTCATCAGAAATATAGATCGGTAGATCGCCAAAAATAGCGATTCCTTGTTGATTCGCCTTTTTCTTAAGAGCGGTGAACTGCTCAAAGAAGATCATCTGACAATAAATCTCAAACTCAATCTGATCTGAGAGTGTCTTAGTTAATTGTGCAGCATTTTTTTGATTTTTTACCCGAAGCTCACGAGTCCATTCACTCCGAGGTTTACCCTGACTTTTGCGAAGGCTTGTGAAGAGAGCAAAATCCTCTACCCAACTCTGCTCCGATCGAAACCGATCTAGTCCCCGCTTCACAGAGCTCTTGGTCTTTTGCTGATCAAATACCTCTCTTAAAAAACGCTCCTTGTGAGGGGCCACTTTTCGAAAATCGACCCTGAGAGGATTTTTGCCGCGACAACGACTCGCGAAAGAAGCGGCAGCAAGTGCAGAGCAGGCACCCGACTCAACGAGACGATCGGGAGAAATAAGGAGAGGGTTTCCCGCAAATGCTGAATACGATGAATAGGGGCTGTGAAACTCTCCAACGGAGGTTGGTGAGGTCGGAAGCATCATCCATAAACGTTGCTTTGATTCAGCAAGAAACTTAAGGAAGGTATCTGCAGCTGGACCGATATCACCGATGCCGTAAGGACCAGGTAGCGAGGTTGGATGCAGAAGAACTCCGCTGCTTCGTTGAGTTAGAACGGAAGAAGACTTGGGAGCGGACGGTTGTTTTTTTGTCATGATGAGGCACAGATAAGGGAAGTGACGAAGACCGGAGAGAGTCGATCTTTGCAGCAACTATTTGAGGCAATTAATAGAGGAAAAGCTTAGTTTCTCAGGTTGATGGAAGTCAATTACTTTTGATTCTCACAGATGTTTCGACGATACCAACTGTAACACGTACCAAGCGACCCTCCTTCACCTCAAAATCATACGATTCGACACACGCCGGAACAAAGAGTCCCTGACCGGTTGTAAGGGCGAGTGAGGAACCATCAGGGGAGGTGATCTTTGTAGTGCCTTCAAGCTGCAGCAAGAGCTCTGGTGTTCCTGATACGACAGCGTGAATCAAATCCGTTAAGCCTCGAGTTATGCCGACCTGGAACTCGCTTACAGGAGGGATAAAGAGGGTAGTTTCTGGATTGTTCGGATCGATCTGTGGCGAGATGCGGCCTGAGCCTGAATGCGCATAATCGAGCATTTGAAGAAGTGTTTCTTTGTCCTGAAACTTCCTGGTTAATCCCGCTCGTACCACGTTATCTGAAGCGGCCATGCACTCAATCAGATCGCCACTAAGATAGGCGTGAGGAATGCGGGGAGCGATGTAAAGAGCCTCTCCAGGGCTTAAAGTAATCTCCTTTAGCAAAAGTGCAGAAGCAATTCCGATATCGTCTGCACCATACTCTTTTATAAGCGATGGTATGAGCTTCTCGTAGAGAGATTGGGTGGAGCAATTTGCTAGAGTAGCGGCGATCGTATTTGTTGCGGTAGCTCGCTCTGCCGAGGATGCTTCGACGATAGATCGGTACGCTTCATATCTTAGCTCCTCTTCGGAGAGAGGACTTGCTCCGGATCTAATATTTTCAGCGACAACGCGGGGAAGAAGATCGAGCAAAGCGGGATGCCGAGTGAATGTATTGATAAGCTCGATTTTTGTCTTGAACCCGTACAAAAGATCAACAGGAGTCAGAGCTATCCCCATCTCTGGTTTGTGGTGAGGATCGGGATAGTGAAATCGATCTTTGAGGTTAAGTTTTTCAGCAAGTGCGGTGTCAGGATGGGCTTGGATCGAGAGCGGTTGAGCGATGGATAGAACTTTGAGCAAAAAAGGCAACTCGCTCCATTGAGCTGAAATCTTGGTTCCGAGCGTAACAATGGGATTGCGGGCAATACAATCGCGGAGAGTGATACCTGCTTGCGCATCAATGAGCGCAGAGCCACTTGGGTGACTGCCTAACCAGAGCTCTGCATGAGGTCGTTTGTCGTGGGTAGCTTCGGTAAGACGGGCGACTATCGAGCTTTCGCCCTGTTTTCCCCATGGATAATGCTGAACAAATGGTACGAGACGTTGTGGAGGTAAAAGGGAGAGGTTAACTGAGCTCATGAAAGAGTGTTAGAGATTTATGTTATGATACGAAGTATGAGCAGCCTCTAAGAGTAAGCCGAGCACTTCCGGTCCTTGTAGATCGCGCTAATACAAACGAGAATGAGTCACGCTTTTCTTAAGGCCGGGCTTTTTGGAGGCCGATCACAACAGATTTCCGATCCGCCAAAAGTCATAAGTCGACCAAAAGATAACAAATGCTCGTCCGACGACATTTTGTATTGGGAGATAGTGGGAGTCTTCCCAAAATCGGGAATCTTTTGAGTGATCCCTATTGTCACCAAGGAGGAAAATCTTTCCTTCCGGTACGACTTCAGGTCCAAAATCGCCTCCCGGTATTCGGCCTCCTTCGGCCCACCGCGCAAACGGCTCATCTAGAGCAGCGCCATTTATGAACACAGAGGTTCCACGCACTTCTACTGTATCACCCGGAAGACCTACTACCCTCTTGATGATCGCATCTTTTGCCTCGTTCTCTACCGTTTGTGGATCGTCATTACGATAAAAAACCACGACATCATGACGATTTGGATTTCGAAAAGGAACGAGAGTCGTTCTGCGAAAGGGTAGGCGTAAACCATACCAAAACTTAGCAACAAAAATCCGGTCGTTTATCTGGAGTGTTGGCTCCATCGAGCTTGACGGAATAAAAAAGGCTTCGAGGGCAACTCCTCGGATTATGATGGCAATCCCAAATATCAGAGCAATAGATTTTGTGAAGGACCAGATTTCGCTAGTGAGGGAGGTTGAGGGAGTTGCCGCTTCTTGAGCCATGATCAATCGTCTTTTGTTTGCTCTTATAGTTGCGCTACCCCTTTTTACCGAGGAGTTGTTTGAGGGTTATCACTAGAAACTACTCCAGTGATAACCCATTTCAGCGCTATCCTTTCACATATAGTCGCTCATAGTATTCACGAATCATGCGATCAGCCGAGAATGCATCCTGAGTGGATTCGATACTTTTGATCATCATCTGTTTCCACTTCGCGCGATCATCGTAGTAGGTCGGGATAACACTTTTCGTTAAAACAGAATAAAGTGAAGCGGCGTCTCTTTTATCCTGCTCTTCAGTAGTAGCAGGCACAACTTCATCGCTTATCTGCCAACCGTTCACCCCGTGCTCACAAGCCTCGGGCCACCATCCATCAAGAATGCTAAGATTTAGCACCCCGTTCATCGCTGCTTTCATCCCAGAGGTTCCACATGCCTCCATCGGTCTGCGTGGGTTGTTCAGCCAAACGTCACAGCCTCGCGTCAACAATGCTCCGATCTCCATGTCGTAATTCACGAGGAATACGACACTTTCTGGGTATTGTTTCATCATCTTAACAAGGGTGTGGATAATTGCTTTTCCACCCTCATCGAGCGGATGAGCTTTCCCGGAGAAAACAATCTGAACCTTTCGATCCCGCAACAATGGCGCGATAACGGACTCGTCAGCAAATATCAGATCACTGCGCTTATAAGTCGCCGCGCGGCGAGAAAAGCCGATCAGGAGAGCCTCTGGGTCGAGCTTCACTCCCGAATGTTCTGCGATAAAATTAATCGTCTTTATTTTAAGTGCCTGGTGAGCATCCCATACCTGTTCCTTATTAGGAAGCGCAGATACGATCTCTGGAGCCTGCCAAGTTGGATTATGAACTCCGTTCGTGATAGCAATAATTTCAGGGCGATTGTCGACCGGTTTCCACATTTCACACGCGGTTTCTCCGTGAAGCTGCGCCACGGCGTTTGCTCCTCGACAGAGCCGCAGACCTGCAACGGTCATGTTGAAAGGTGTTCCACCGATTTCGTGCATCTGCTGAATAGTGAGACCTAATTGCCCTCCCATATACTCGAGCAGCTCATGGGAATGAGTTTCGTTCCCTGCTTCAACAGGGGTGTGAGTGGTGAAAACAATTTTTTCTCGTGTCGATCTCCATGCCTGGTGGAATGGCACTCCCTTTTCCATCTCCTGACGGATAAGCTCTAAACCAGCAAGGGCGGCATGGCCTTCATTGAAATGATACACATCTGGCTTGATGCCAAGCGCTTCGAGCGCCTTTACTCCGCCGACTCCTAGAACGAGTTCCTGAGCCACTCGCTCTTCCCCGAACCATCCATAGAGCTGCCCGGTGATCCACCGATTGCCATTCTCTGGAACATCGGTATCGAGCAGGTATAGCGGAGCGTTACCAAAGCAATCGACCTTCCACACCTTGCAGTGGACGATATTTTTTCGGATAGGAACGGTAACAACGATGCCTGTATCCTCGAGAAACGGATACATGCGGGATCGATAGGAATCGTATGGCCGACCATCTTCATCGATAGCTTGTTCGTGATATCCCTGCTTCCACCGAATACCGATTCCTACTAATGGAACCTGTGCGTCATGCGCTGCTTTAAGGTGGTCTCCCGCAAGGATACCGAGCCCTCCGGAATAAGATGCAAAGGTTGTATCGAGTCCAAACTCCATGCAGAAGTACGCAACCTGGGGGAGAGAAGGGGTTGGCTTGGTCATAAGTGCACCTACGGAGAAGAGAAAGGGTGTGCAGAGTTTTTGAAAAACTCAACACTACAAAAAGGGGGGATTTCGAAAAAGAGTTCGAACTATGACCGCTCGTAACCAACTAACAACGATTGTCGCCTACCCCGAAAATTGGAAATTTTCTTAAGATGATAGGTGCTAACAACACCGAGATGTCGAAAGTTCTCTCTCAGCGGGACGGTATAACAGAGAGGATAACGAGTCAAATGAACTTTTGAGAGGAGGAATTATAATAGATTCTAGGGGAGAACTTATCTCTCCCCGCTGTAATCGAGTGTTGCTTTAAGCATCAAAACTTGTTCTTTTACCGAACACTACCGTCGAGCACTTTACTCGAATCGTCTCCTCTTTTTCGACTATCGTGGAGACAAATATTCCCGGCTCAAAGGCTCGCTGTTTGATGAGATTAACCTTTTCAGATTCTGGAATCGCCATCGAGGCGCGAATGTGGAAGTTTAGCTCGACGATTACGTTGCCGGGCTCTTCGCTGATGATTTTCGTAATCATTCCATAAATCGGGTAGGTCTTTCCTACCTCAACCTCACCAGATGTAACCTCTAAACCCATCTGTTCAAAGAAATTTTGCTCTCCCCCTTCCATTTGTACCGCCCCCCAGCAAAGTAAACACGGTTATTGTAACCCCTTATCGTACCGGAGTGAGGAAATGGTTCAAGTTCTCCCGAACAAAATAAAATGTTTTTTCCAAATGTTAGGTCTATCTAACCTCACATCATAATCAGGAAATGATGTTAACGCTTAAGCCTTTGGTATTATTAGGAAAAGATGCTGCGCCGAAGGTGACACAGGTATCTGATGAGGGGTCAAAGGTTAGCTGATAATCGAGAAGGTTTGGGGAACCGCCAAGCTGGAGAGTATTTAGGAGGTCGAGCAGGAGGTACATAGTCGGAAAGCCGCACATTCTTCCTGCGTCCTGATCCTCGACGATATGGGCAAATAGTGCTCTTGGATCTCGCGCGGCGATATGGCTGAGATATTGTGAATCGCGAAGTTTAATGGCCTCTAGATCTGCAGGTGTCAAAGGAGCCGGATCGCCAAAAGCCATGCCTCTATGCGCCATGTCGACACCCGCAAGGAGGAGGAACGACTCTCCCCGAGACGCGATCGTGCGACAAAGCTCAACTAGCGCTCCCAAGAATGTTTGATACGGTTCTGATTCGCTCGGCAATCTTTGCTCTCGAATGAATGGATAAAAGCTTCCGACTAATACCGGAACGATTGTTGGGGTCGCGGCGATACTCGCGTGCAGGAATGGCAGCTGAAGTTCGAGCGAATGCTCATGCTTGTGGAGAAATTCATCAACAAAGCTCCGCTCAGCACCGTAGTGATGGGCAAGAAGCGCCGTAGATGCGGCATCGTTTCGGAAGGTTCGAAAGGGAAGGGCGAAATCTTTTGTTGTCAGGTGGAAAAGGTGAGGAGATGCCTGGTGCGCGGTACCTAGCAGAATGACAACGTTGGGTTGAGAGTTTTTGAGAGCAGAATATCCGATCCCATAAGTCGTTCCTCCTCGACGAAAATCGATGTGAGGTACCATGAGGGCGCACAACGGTGGGGGTGTTGTTGTTTGTGTGGCGAGTGATTGCGTGCCGGATGATTCGCCGAGGTTCAGGTAGGAGTTAACTAACGCCTCGAGGTCCTCTCTCTCTGCGGGATATGCGGCGCCAGCATGAGCGGCGCGCCGAATTGGATCAAGACGAAACGCCTCAAGGATCGCGTGTCGCTGTTCGAAGAAGCGAGAAGATTCGAGAAGGAGATTTTCGTCGCATAGCTGCGCAACATCAGCTACGAGCTGCCGAGTTGCTCCCATCGGCGCAAGTGTCGCAGCGATATCGTCGACCGATACTTCTCCGTTGAATCGCGAGATTATTGGCGCAATCGTTGCGTTAAAAACAACCGGCTTGATTATGCCAAACGGACAGCGAAAGACTAAAAATGATTCCTTTTCTGCTCCTTGGCCTTCCGTATGAATTGTGACATCGAGATGATTGCGCAGCTTTGGGAAGAGCATGAAGGTCTCTGAAACGGATGAGGTTTGTCTTTTCCGCGCTGGGTGGCGCAACGGGGGACTATCAATAGCAGAATGGTAAGACCGCGCAACAGAAAATCATTTTTCACCAAGCTGCTAGCTTAGTCTGTAGGACTACCACTCTTGAGACTATTTTCCTATACAGAATTTGGAGAAGATCCTACCCAGTATATCCTCGGTTGAAGTGACTCCAACGATTTCATCGAGTGATGTGAGGGCGTGTCGGAGCTCAAGAGAAACTATCTCGGTTGGTTGGCCAGCGCGATGTGCCTCTCCCGCTCGATGAATCGCATCGTGGGCGCTTATTAGAGCAAGCCGATGACGTTCATTGGTAATGGTGGTGCTTCCTCCCTCTGCTGCGATTGCGGCGTTCCGTACCTCTTCAACGAGCGCCTCCTGAAGGGCAGAGAATCCGCTCTCTGTTTTCGCGGAAAGGAAAAACCTCTGACTAAAAAGGGTTGGTTCAATAGTAACGGTTGAAAATGCATCGGGGGCGATATCAACCTTGTTGACCACGAGCCACACCCGTCTCGCCAATCCCCTGAGATGACTTGCCGCGAGCTGCCACGCCGCATCGGTATCCCCGCCATCAATGATAAAGAGCACTAGATCTGCCCACGGAACGCGGCTTTTTGCGAGCTCGATACCGACCTGCTCAACTGTGTCAGTTGTTTCTCGAAGTCCTGCGGAATCGCAAAACACAAATCGCAAACCATCGAGAGTAACCTCTTCCTCGAGCAGGTCACGGGTTGTTCCCGAAATAGGGGTGACGATAGCCCTCTGATGACCGACAAAAAGATTAAGAAGGCTCGATTTGCCGGCGTTCGGCGGACCTGCCAGAAGTACCCGAAATCCCTCTTTGACGACCTGGCCGTACGCATAGGAATTAATTAGTTTTTCAATCTCTTTACCGGTCTTTTCGATTTCAGCAACGATGCGCCGCTCAGAAGCTGGATTAATATCCTCCTCAGGAAAATCGATCGATGCTTCAAGCTCCGCGAGGGCATCTCGCAGTGGAGTACCAATTGAAGAGATTGTACCGCTGAGTCTTCCGTTGAGCTGCTCAGCGGCGAGTTTAAGCGCCTGTTCCGTTGAGGCCGATATAAGGTCACCTATCGCTTCAGCTTGAACGAGGTCGAGTTTGCCATTAAGGAACGCCCGTTTTGTGAACTCACCGGGATGCGCGGGCGCTACTCCGTAACTGTAGAGCGAACGGAGGATTTTGCGAACGAGAAGCGGACTGCCGTGACATTGAATTTCAGCAACATCTTCGCCTGTAAAGCTCCCGGGTGAGGGCATGAAAAAGACTATAGAACGGTCGAGCGTCTCCTTCGTTGTACTATCTAATACATCACCAATGACTACTGTTCGAGGGTGCTTTATAGGATCGATACGTGACTTAAAAAGGGCTCTTAATGCGCCTTTGGTGTCAGGACCGCTTATACGGATTATTGCGACTCCCGCTGGAGCATTTGAGGTGGCACACGCAGCAATAGTTGCGGAATGTTTTTGTACCACCTTTTTCTCTCCTCACACAGTCAAGTTATACAGTCAAACTATGTAGTCAGAACAGCGATAAATCCCGACACAAATAGCACAACACTCGTTATGATCGTTGCGACAAATGGATGGGTTCCGTGAGCGTTTCTCAGATACAGCTGCTGAGTAATGCTCATGATGTTGTTAACAAGCCAGTATAAGACAAGTCCGGCCGGCATCGGAAAAACTATGAACATACCGGTGAAGATTATCGGCATGAACATCATCATTTTTTTCTGTTGTGGGTCGCCCGTGGTTGGTGTCGTCCACTGTTGCCAGATCATAGTTATCCCCATGATTATAATCATTAGGGGAATTGGTATGCCGAATAGGACTAGTTTTTCCGGCGATGAAAGGTCGTTTATCCAGAAGGCAAAGGGCTGATGTCGAAGCTCTATCGATTGCAAAAGAGAGTTGTACAGACCGAGAAATACCGGTATCTGGATAACAACCGGCAAACATCCACCGAGAGGATTAACACCTCTCTTTTTGTAAAGCTCCATAACCGCCTGATTAAGCTCGGTAGCATCTTTGTGCTTCGCGCGCAGCCTTTCCATTTCAGGCTGAATCTCCTGCATTTTCTGCATCGATTTGAAACTGACAGCGGTGAGTGGATAAAAAGCGATCTTAAGGACTAGAGTCAACAAAATAATCGCCAACCCATAATTGCCGAAAAGAGTGTTGAAGAATCGGAGAAGTTTAAGCAGGGGGTCTGCTAAAAAGGTGAAAAAGCCAAGATCTATAGAGCGATGAAGATCGAATCCTGTCTCCTTTAACATCCCCTGATCTTTTGGCCCAGAATAAAGTAGAAACTTACCCATCTGCGGCGAGCCGCTTGCTCTTACACTCAGGGTATTTCCCACATGTCCAAGCTCAAATGAGGTAGTTGTATCCTGAGCTACAAGTGCGGTTTCAAAGTAACGATCGCCAAGAGCAGCCCATTTTAGTGCTCCTTTGTTCGTCGATCCCAAAGCCACCTTGTCGGGAGCTACGCGGGAGAGATCGCCATCGGGGGTAACAAGGGTGAACTGCCATGGGTCCCGACGAGCTTTCGCAGGATCGTTCGGGATGTAATGGCTCCATTCGAGCGCGATCGGCGCACCCGCAGGTTTTTCTAGCGAAACATCGACACCGATAAGATATCCCTGCTGTCGTAGACGGATAGTTTTTTTAATCTCTCCCCAATTTGGGTGGGTTCCGGAAAGGGTGATGGTTCCCTCAGGTTGTGTGAGTCGATAGTTCGTTCCCGAAATCTCTACCCCATCCATGCCCCAGACGGTATAAGCAACGGTGTTGTCGGTATCGCCGAGTGCAGAGAGGCCAAGTGGGAGAGAGAATCCTGCCTCCTCTTCTACGAGCTCTACGCGGTTTTCACTACCTAGAGATGCTGCATAATTATTGAGAGTAACGCCCTTGAGCCGTCCCCCGAGCTGCGCAACCTCAAGGGTGAGAACTTCCGATTGAAGAGTGAGGATTCCGGCAGCTTTGACCTGTTCGCTTGTTGGAATATTTTGTTGTGGCGCTCCCTGTGCAGTGCCACTAACCGCCGGTGCAGACTGCATTGAGGAGGAAGACGTTGCGGAAGGGGCGGATCCGGATAGCCCATCAGTTGATTGTGGCTGCGTGAGTTGACTCTGCTGAGAGGGCGGCGGCGAAAAAAGGCTCTGCGAGTACACGAGCACTACGATAAGGCTTAGAACAATCGCTAGGGCTGTACGTCTATCTTCCATGGTGATATCCGGTGATTAGGCAAAACCGATAGTGGTTGGCTTCCGTAAACTGCGCCTGTAACTGTACAGTGAGGCTTAGAGTTTATATAGGCTTAGAGTTAAAATTGAGGATATTTAGTTGTGTCCAATCATCGAGTTTGTCGTTCAACTATTTTGTCGCTAAGGAACTGGATCCGGCCCACCCGGGAAAAGCGGATTACATCTCAAGATACGACACAGCCCGTAGGCGGCTCCTTGAATCCAACCGTGTCTCTCGATTGCATCGACGGCGTATCTTGAGCATTCGGGATGGAATCGACATCTAGCACCGAAGAGGGCAAAGAGCGGCGAGAGTGTCCATTTGTAAACGTTGAACAGCAGCCGGAGCGCCGATGAAAAACGGGGGGTTTCCAGCGGCTCTTTCTCGCTACTGCTCATTCCTATTACCGTGACGAGTGTGTGAGGGGGAGCCTTGTGGTTCACCAATTAAACGCGCCCGAGATAGTAATTCGAACAGCTCATGCTGAAGCTGGGGGCCCGTTAAGGTCACACATCCGGGACGCGCTGAGACAACGACTTCTATGCCACGGATTACTGTGTGTTGGTGTCGCCGAAACGCTTCACGAAGAGCTCGTTTGATTCGATTACGCTCGTGTGAACGCTTGTGGATCTTTGTGGTGACCGTAATGCCCAACCGAGGACGAAGAAGTGGGGCGTTCCGATTATCGGATCGGTTTTGCATGCGGCGTTGAGGGAATTCTTGCGGCTGGCTTCCGCGGGCCGTTCGAACAAACCCCATCAGGTGCGGACCGTGGATACGGCGACCGGTATTCTGGACCCGAAGAAAGTCGCCTCTTTTTAGAATGCGGGCTTCCTTCGGGAATGAGCAATCGATCATACGAGACCGCTTGGATTCCGTTTGTTCGGTCATCCGGTTCGATCACCTATTTATAATGGCCCTTACGGTATACCGCTGGCACAATTCGTTTACGGCCGCGGGCTCTCCGAGCATTAATAATCTTACGGCCTCCTTTTGTGGCCATCCGGGCGCGAAACCCGTGGGTTGTCGCTCGACTTTTCGTATGTGGTTGATAGGTACGCTTCATAGTGACTTCCTGACCGATGTAAAGAGGGGCAGTGCTGCTACCCGGCGAGCTCTAAAACTTGCGCTCGGCCCTTAAGGGTACGCGCCTGAGATTGATAAATCAAGCGGTAGCTGGGCTCTTTGGATGATAAAACGGTGGATGCTGAGCTAGGCAATCGCCATTCCGCGAGCGAGATAGCCTCGAACATAGTCCGCAACCCCCTCTTCGAGCGAAGTTTTCGCCCCTGGCCACCCCTTTTCTAAGAGTCGAGTCATCGTGGCCTCGGTGAAATTTTGGTAGCCAGGCACCAGCGATGGGGGCATATCGAAATACTCAATCGCCGACGGAAGGTCCATCGCGGCAAAAATAGCGTTTGCTAGATCGTTCCAGGTTCTTGATGAGCCGGTGCCAACATTATATACCCCATGAATCGAGGGGTTATTAATAAGCCACCAGATAGCATCGCAACAGTCACGGACATAGATAAAATCACGCCGTTGTCCCCCATCGGGGTAAAGTGGATCGGTTGATTTGAAGAGCCTTATTCGACCTGTTTCTAGTGCTTCGGGATAGGCGGTGAGAATACGGCTTCTCATTTTACCCTTATGGTACTCGTTCGGGCCGTAGACGTTGAAAAATTTAAGGCCACAAACTGAGTTGTGGAGCCCCTGATCGAAGAGCCAAAGATCTACGAGATGCTTGGAGAATCCGTAGGGGTTGATGGGGCGGAGGTTGGAGAGGAGGGCGGGGTCGTCGTCAAAACCTGCTTCGCCAATGCCGTAAGTTGCTGCGCTGCTCGCGTAAATGCACCGGATGCCGAACTCGGCGCAGAGGCGGATAATATTCTGTGAGAGCTGGACGTTGTTGCGCATGAGAAAGTCCATGTCCATCTCTTGCGTCGATGAGCAAGCACCAAGGTGGACTACTGCTGTAAGGTCGCGCCGATGGTGTTCGATGAAAGGAATAATAGTCTCTTTCGGAATTATCTCCCGAAATTGCTTGCCCAAAAGTGTCCGCCACTTCCCCGCAAGTCCATCCTGTTTGCCCAAATTATCTGCGATTACGATATCTCGGATCCCTTTATCATTTAGTAATTTTAAAAAATTACTGCCGATAAAGCCCGCGCCGCCTGTTAAAAGAATCATCTGATTGAGCTCCCATTGAGAAGATTGAGGAGGAGATAAAAGGTCGGGGCTGGTTTAGTTCCTCACCAGTCGCGGGGATAAGAGTATCCTTATGGATACTATGTTTCAATGATGCGGCTGCTTTATTGAAAGATTGCATCGAAGGCTTGACCAGCCCTTGCTTTGGAGGGTGACTATGTGTTACCTAATCGCTCCATGCTATGCCATGCAGTATTTTGGGTAGCCAAAGCTGCGGGTGGATTCGTTCCCTTATGATGGGTCTATTCCATCATAAGGGAGGTGTTGTCGTAAGAAGGGAGCAGAAAAAAAGATGGGGTCAGTGGTCAAACGGTTATTGAATGTGGAATCTGAAGCAGACGGTCGATTCTCAGAGGGACGATTGAGATGGTCATCTCTGAGGATGGCAGCTTTCTGCGGCGCGTGTGCTCTATTTCCCCTGGGTTCTGCCTCGGCAGACACCCTCGCTGAGCTCAACGCTCTCAAGGCGAGAGTTGAGGAACTTGAATCTCGGGTAAGGGAGGAACATGAGAAAACCTCTGTGCTGGCTGATGAAGTTGCCGAGACAAAGGTTCGTCGACTTGTCCCTGAAAAAAAAGAGCTGAAATCTGAGTACGGATTCGGTCCGAGCGCTTCGAGTGTTTACCGTGTTGACCAAGGTATTTCTCTGGCTGGGTACGGGGAGACCTACTATCAGGATTTCGTTCGAGATGCGGGGGCAAAGCGCGATCGCGCTGATGCGCTGCGGGCAGTCGGTTACGCTGGATACCGATTCAACGATTGGATTTTAATGAACACCGAGATCGAGTTCGAGCACGGAAGTACCGAGTCGGGTGCTTCGGGAGAGGAAGGCTCAGTATCGGTTGAGTTCTCCTATCTCGATATGTTTTTTAGGCCTGAGGCAAACGTGAGGACCGGATTGGTCCTTATTCCGATGGGTTTCATTAACGAAATTCATGAGCCTGCTTATTTTCATGGAGTTCAGAGACCGGAGCTTGAGAGGAGTCTTATTCCGACAACTTGGCGTGAAATTGGGGTAGGTGCATTTGGGAAATTCGGTTCTGAACTCGAATATCGGACCTATCTCGTCAACGGGATGAGAGCAAGCGGCTTTACTTCGTCTGGTATTCGCGGTGGAAGACAGTCGGGGATTGAGACGATAGCGGAGGATGTTGCGTGGGTTGGGCGAGTTGATTATACGCCCGGCGCGGCTGTACCTGGTTTGCTCGTTGGTACATCGTGGTATATTGGAAATTCAGGTCAGGATGATGAAATTGCCGGACTTTCGCCGAATGTACGAACCTTGATGATGGAGGGTCACGCTCAGTATCGGGTTTCATCTCTCGAACTTCGCGCCCTTGGAGTTTGGACGGCGCTCGATGATTCTGGACCGCTCAGTCAGGCTCTCAACCAAACGATAGGAGACCGGCAGAATGGATGGTATTTGGAAGCAGCGTATGATGTGCTTCCTCTCTTCGGTGATACTGGGGGCCAATACCTTGCTCCGTTTGCTCGCTACGAAAGTATTGATACCCAAGCATCAGTTCCATCCGGTTTTGTTCGAGATCCATCGCAGCGACGGTCTATACGTTCGCTCGGGCTTACCTATAAACCGATAAGCCAGGTAGCATTCAAGGCGGAATATCGAGACTTTGAGCTCGATGGACCAACCGATGGTGCCGACAGTGTGTATCTTGGAGTCGGGTTCGCGCTGTAATGTGGTTGCTTACTGAGAGATGCTGAGCGGAGGTACGGTGTATGGCCCATATTAGATGGTTAATGCTTACCTTCGTGTTTGCGTTATTCGGGGGACTGGTAACTCCAGTTCATGCTCAGGTGTTGATGGCACAGGACGAGGCTCTCCATCGAGCTTTTCCTGACTCGACCTCTGTGCGGAGGCGCTCTCTTGTACTAACCGCTGAGAAAATCGGAGCAATCGAACGGGCTGAGCAGCTGCGACTTAAGCCTGGCATCGTGACTTACTTTGTCGGGTATCGCGATACTCAATTCTTGGGTATCGCGACGATAGATGCCGGTGTAGTGCGCACCCATCAGGCGGTATTCATGTCCGTATTTTCTCCGGACGGGGTGCTCAAGGATGTTTTCGTGCTCGCGTTTAACGAGCCACCTGAGTACATCCCAACTGAGGAGTGGTTTAATCAATTTCGGGGTAAAAAGCGGGATGAGCCACTTATTCCTGGAAAAGATGTGGCAGGAGTAATGGGCTCAACCCTTTCGGTTCAAGCCATCACTGGTTCTGTTCGCCGGATGCAGGCCATTTTCCCGCTTTTTACGACTGACTAGAAATTGTCGTAATAGTTGATGAACTATCGTTATCTCTGAAGAAGGTATGTATGCGGTATCTCATCACAGGAGAGTGGAATCGCCATCGAGTGATGCGATTGATAATGGTTTTCTTCTCGTTTTATGTGGCAGGGTTTTGGCTCACCAGTGCGCTTCTCTATTTTCTTCACATGGATCTGACACCTCTCTCGGTAATTCGGTATTACCGCGGAGATGAGGCGCTGTTCATGCCTCCCCAAAGTTATCAAAGCCTCCTTGAGCTCACCCATGTTCATCTTTTTGCGATGGGTGTATTACTTGTTACCCTTACTCATCTTCTTCTTTTTGTTCCTGGTTCAGATCGACGCAAAGCTGCGCTCTCTGCAGCAGTCCTTGCTTCCGGCTTTATCGAATCTACCTCGGGTTGGTTAGTTCGATACGTTCATCCCCTTTTCTCTTTTGTAAAAATTGGTTCATTCCTATCTCTTCAGCTCAGCACTGCGCTCGTTTTAGTATTTATTATCAAAGCGCTTCGAGCGAAGAATAAATTGTCCTATCAGGATGAAGCAGCAACAGCCGCTGCGGAGGCGCGACGAACAAAGCAGCGCGGAACAGAGAATAGTGGAGGAGCTGGAAGTGGATTAAGCGCGCTTATACCGCTCTTATTTGTTGTGAGCGGTGTGTTACATCCAGCGAAAGCTGAGACGAATCTCAGCGATCAATCGCCAGTTAAAATTTCAGCTCCAAATCTCGAAGAGGTTATTGTTCAGAGTCGTCCAGCGATGGGAACTATCCTCTCTATCTCATTATGTCGGACACCTTCTAAGGATACGCAACATATTTTCGATCGAATCTTTAAAAAGGTGGAAGAGGTTGAGGAGCATATTAGCGAGTGGCGTCCATCGAGTGAGGTTTCGCGTATCATCGCGAGTGCGGGAAAACGAGCAGAAAGGATTAGTGCTGATACCGAGCGATTTCTTCGGCTCTCTCTCTTGATGTGGCAGGAGACGGATGGTGTTTTTGATATTACCTATCGGACGTCTAGAGCAGCAGGTTCACGGGCAGCAGGCCTGATAGCCGATAATAAAAGATTGTCTCGTTCATTCGTTCATATTGAAGCAGGGCGCGCGTTTCTTACGGAAGCGGGAGCTACGATTGATACGGGGGGCATTGGTAAGGGATTCGCTCTTGACGAAGTAGTGCCGGTTGTCAGGGAACTTGGAATATCGTGCGCGCTCTTTGATTTTGGTGGCAGCTCGTTTCTTGCGATCGGTTCGCCTGAGCGCACTGAAGGGTGGCGATTGGTCGAAGAGAATCGGAACCAACCGCCGATATTTCTTCGCGATCGATCAGCCTCAACGTCTTCATCTTTCGCAATGGCCGATAGCCCATCCGAATCCCATCCCCATATCGTTGATCCTCGAATGAATGAGACGGTAAATACTCTACGTAACGCCACATTATTGTGCGATTCAGCTGCTATCGCTGATGCTTTGAGTACTTATGTTATCGTTGTCGGAGAAAAAAAGGCTGAGGCTGTTGTGAAAAAGCTGTCATGTGAAAATGCGAGTCTCTTGACTATCACTAACGGCTCTAAAATATCCTAATATACATCTCGAGCTTGCAAAAAGGTCGTCTTTGGCAGACACTTATGGTGCTAGAAAAAAGCTAGAATAGAAAGAGCTTATTACGAGCTAACGACACACCGCGAGCCCCTAGAAAGACCATGAAGATAGCAAACCCAATTTACGACGCTGTATTCAAGTATCTCCTTGAGGATAAGAGGGTTGCAAAACTTTTGCTTTCAACAATTCTTGATGAAGAGATTTTAGATATTAATAT
>Ga0114972_10000145_pt1 | contig 49375 bp, 52 predicted proteins | sample M_140807_EF_Meta_FD_87354 | JGI IMG/M metagenome (GOLD analysis project Ga0114972, IMG submission 87354) | Freshwater microbial communities from Lake Montjoie, Canada to study carbon cycling - M_140807_EF_MetaG | ecosystem: Environmental > Aquatic > Freshwater > Lake | place: Lake Montjoie... | reverse complement strand
TTTGAGGGCGTTGGTCTGAGTGATGAACGTCTTGATCGTCGGCTGTGGCGTTTGGCTGAGGATATCTCCGGCCAGCCGGAGTACCCGATCAATCAAGCGAGCAAAGATTCTGCCGCTACTAAAGCAGCGTATCGATTCTTTGACAATGAGAAGGTTACAGCCGCAAAACTTCTCTCGGCGCATCGAGGCCGGACACTTGAGCGGATGCGCGATAAGCCGATAGTACTTGCTATCCAAGACACTACATTTCTCAACTACAGCGGACATAAGAAGACTCGAGTCTTGGACCTATTGGGGACAGCAAGGCGAACGCTCAGGGACTGATAGTACATTCATGTCTTGCAGTAACACCGCACGGTCTACCTCTTGGCGTTCTCTCCCGCAGGTGCTGGGCGCGAGCTGGATATAGAAATTCGAATGAAACGCTTCCTGAGATTCCTATTGAGGAGAAGGAGAGCTATCGATGGATTCAGACACTGCAAGAGACTGTGAGACTTTCCGCGTCTTATGCCAATAGTATGGTCGTGACGGTTGCCGACCGGGAAAGTGATATCTACGAGTTTCTTCTGGAAGCTCAAACGCTTAACGCTAAATACGTTATTCGAGCTTGTTACGATCGTCACATCGACCATACTGAATACAAGAGGCTCCAAGCGTACCTGAACAAAGTCGAAACGATCGCTATCGTTGAGATTGATGTTCCAAGACAAGGCAGAAGGGCATTTCTTGATTTACGGATCGCAGCGGTAACGCTCCGCCCACCGATGCGCATGACGAGCTCAAAATCAAAACTTCAGGTATCTTGCTGGGTAATCCACGTATCTGAAAGAGAAGCTCCTCAAGGACTGGAACCTTTGACGTGGACGCTGCTGACCAACATTCCAGTCACTTCTGCAGAGCAAGCTATCGAACGGCTGGGCTGGTACCGACGTCGGTGGTCCATTGAGGAGTATCACAAAATACTCAAATCAGGCTGTCCCGTCGAAGATTGTCGATTACAGACTGCTGAACGGCTCGGAAAATATATCGCGCTTATTTCGGTAATAGGATGGCGCATTTTTTGGCTGGTACACATCAGTCATGCCGATCCAAATGCTCCAGCGGAGGTAGTTCTCACTCAAGTCGAAATAGGAACGCTGCGTTCGCTCAAACGTTTCCGAGAAAAAATCCCACAAAAAGGACCTCTCACTATCAATCAAGCCATCGTCGCAATCGCATGCCTCGGCGGATACCTTAATCGAAAAAAAGATCCCCCACCCGGAGCTACAGTACTGTGGCGTGGATGGCAGCGCCTCGACTCGATGTCAGAGATATACGAAAGTATTGCTATTAGTTATGGGTAATAGTGAGGGTATGCCCCTCCTCGGGGTGGCCCTCCAAGAGCAGTGGTTGACTAGAGCTGAGCCTAGTATTCGCTGATTACTACAGCTATCGTTGAATTTTATAAAAAAGTGTCTGAAAAAAGGGGCATCCCTCCAGAAAGATTCGCTCTAGTAAATCAACTACCGACTATTTATCCGTTAGTCATTTACAAGCAAAGAAAAATTGTGCACGATAGCGGCAATGCGATTGAGTAGTAACCTACAGGGGTAGCTTAGGAAGTTCTAATGGGGCGATGTTTGTAAATCAGATTTTGATTCCCAGAAGGAAAGACTAAGGCAAATTGAGGGTTATTAAAAAAACTAAAGTCGTATATGCGGGAGTAGCTCAGTTGGCTAGAGCGTCAGCCTTCCAAGCTGAAAGTCGCGAGTTCGAGTCTCGTCTCCCGCTTACCGTTTTTACAAAAACCATAACCTAGCTTTTGAGAGCCTCGTTGTTATTCCGAGCAATAACGCCTTGAAGCATCACTACTTGTAGAACGGCAAGTTCTGAGCTGTTGTCGGGTTCAAGCTAAGGTGTTGGTATTTACGGGACCTAGGATAAGTACGGTGAGATGCCCGAGTGGCTAATGGGGGCAGACTGTAAATCTGCTGGCTTGCGCCTACGGGGGTTCGAATCCCTCTCTCACCAACTATTTCATATTAAAAAGTCAGTTCGACATTTATTTGCCCCTTGGGGGTTGAGTAATGTTTAACGGCTTGATATCCTCCCGCTCGTTGAAGCTGATCATTAGCGATAAAGGACGCGACTTCCCTTGGCGGGGGAGTAGTCCAAAACACCGACAGGTCTCTAACGTCAGGTGTCGCTGGGTAAATGCACAGCCCAAATGCACGATATGGTAGAGGGCAAAGCTAGATCGAGAAGTAGATTCGAAAGGTAAGCGTTGGCGGAAGACGGCCAACTCGAGAATTAACTTTCCGAAAAAAGTTTTGTCGAGGAATTGACCTTTGGCGGCGTTAACTTAAAGGGTGTGTTTGTGGGAAAGTCAGCTCAAACTACCTCAAGGCCTAAGCCTCTACAGGCAACGTTCTCATATTTTAGTAGCAGTTTGGCGGAGCTCAAGCGAGTTCAGCCCCCCTCAAAGCAAGAAGCCATCCAACAAACGATCGCTGTTCTCGTTTTGATCGTCTTGTTCTCGGCGGCATTAGCGATGATGGACGGTGCGTTTCAAGTTCTAATGGGTTGGATAGTCGGCGGTCAGGGGCGTGTGCAATAGGTAGACAGTGGATGAGTGCCTGACCGAAGTCTGGGCTCGATGGAGAGAACAGGGCTATGACGGAAGAACGAACAGAAATCATAAACACCGAAAAGATGGCCTGGTATGTAGTACATGCATACTCTGGGTTTGAGATTAAGGCCAAGCAGGCGCTTGAAGAGCGTGTTCGCCTCGCTCACATGGAAACCCTCTTCGGCGAGATTCACGTCCCTCAAGAGAGGGTGGTAGAGCTAGTAAAAGGCCAGAAAAAAACAAGTAACAGGAAGTTTTTCCCCGGATACATCTTGGTTCAGATGGTATTAAACCAAGATACTTGGCATTTAGTTAAAGAGACGCCGAAGATTTCGGGTTTCATAGGAGATGCGACCGATCCTGCACCTCTTTCCGAAGAAGAGGTAAAGCGTATCGTTTCTCAGGTCGAGGAAGGCGCCTCGTCCCCACGTTCTCGAATTTCATTCGAGCAGGGAGAGACGGTAAAGGTGGTAGACGGACCCTTTGCCGAATTTAGTGGAACCGTAGAAGAAGTAAGGCCCGAAAAGGGTAAAGTTAAAGTACTGATCAGCATCTTCGGGAGGGCTACCCCCGTAGAGCTTGATTTTATGCAAGTGGAGAAGTGCTAACGTGGCTAAAGAGGTAACGGCAATAGTTAAGCTGCAGTTGAAGGCAGGTCAAGCAAACCCAGCCCCTCCTGTTGGACCAGTGCTAGGTCAGCACGGTGTGAACATCATGGCTTTCTGTAAAGAGTTTAACTCTCGTACGCAGAGTAAGCTTGGAGAGGTCACACCAGTGCTATTGACGGTTTATAAAGACCGATCATTCACCTTCGAGGTAAAGACACCACCTGTCTCCTATTTGATTAAGAAAGCGGTCGGCATTGAGTCGGGTTCCGCCGTTCCGAACAAAACAAAGGTAGGGCAGCTCAAGCGAGCCCAAGCATATGACATCGCCAGGGCTAAGCTCGTTGATCTCAATGCTAACGATGAAGATGCGGCTTTTAGGATTGTGCAGGGGACAGCCCGAAGCATGGGTGTGGACATCATCGACTAGGATGATGGACTGACGGGAGACGGCTAGCCTAGCTAGTCGTCTATTAACCTAAAAGCAGATTTGAATTACCAAGTTGATAGCTGATCAGAAAATGCTCATCGAGCTTTCTCGATTCAGACCTAAGCTAGAGAGATGGTTATGGCACAGAAAGGAAAGCGGTACAGAAAAGTTGAAGCTTTGGTAGACAAAGCGAAGCTCTACTCAATAGATGAAGGGATCCGTCTTCTCGGTAAGACTGCATCAGCTAAGTTCGATGAGACCGTAGAGCTAGCGGTGGGTCTAGGAGTTGATCCCCGGAAGGCTGATCAGAACGTGAGAGGGAGCGTGGCTCTACCTCATGGTCTCGGCAAAACGGTTCGCGTCGCTGTCTTCGCACGAGGAGCAAAAGCTGCAGAGGCTGAGGCAGCCGGAGCAGATGTCGTTGGAGCTGAGGATCTAGTACAACGAGTTCAGGAAGGCTTTCAGGATTTCGATTCCGTGATAGCAACTCCTGACATGATGGTTCAGGTCGGAAAGATCGGGAAAATATTAGGTCCGAGAGGCCTTATGCCATCGCCGAAAATTGGAACGGTGACGTTCGATGTTGGCGAAACAGTAAAGGCTGTCAAGGCCGGAAGGGCAGATTACAAGGTCGATAAGACCGGAATAGTACATGTGCCTGTAGGTAAGGGGTCCTTCAAGGCTGAGCAGCTGCAAGAAAACCTTATGGCAGTCCTTAATGCGGTAATTAAGGCAAAGCCGTCAACCTCGAAGGGAGTGTACGTTAAGAACGCCTCGATAAGCCTAACCATGGGCCCAGGGGTTCGGCTTGATGTCGCGCCACTGCGGGCCGTTTAACGTTAGAGAGGTATTAGATGGATCGTGCTCAAAAAACAGAAGAAATCAAGACTCTGACCGATTGGTTTACGACATCCCAAGTGGCTATCTGCGCCGACTATAGAGGGATGACCGTGGCTCAGCTTTCTGCCTTCAGGCGGGATATCAGAGCTGTCGGAGGCAAGACTCGTGTTGTAAAGAACACTCTTGCTCGTCGGAGTGCTCGTGAAGCTCTCAAAGGCCGGACTCCGTCGGCTGTTGAACAGTTTGTATCAGAATTAAAGGGGCCGACACTTGTTGTCTACTCTTTTTCTGACCCAGTCGCTCCAACCAAAGTTATCGCAAAGACCGCTAAGGATGTCGAAGCGTTCACCGTAAAAGGAGCCTTCCTCGACGGACAATTTCTCGATTGTCAGGGAGTAGATGAGCTTTCGAAGATGCCGGGTCGAGAGGAAGTGCTAGCACAGTTGCTACGATTGATGAATACCCCGGCTACTATGTTGGTCCGATTACTTGCCGCGCCAGCGACCCAGGTCGTTCGTGTTGTAGATGCGTATCGGGAAAAATTGTCAGCTGGTTAGACCTAATCGTCCACTAGCTACTATTAGGCAGAGAGAGTCGAACGAGAGCAGTATTCAAATAGAAGCGAAAATCGAAAGCCTATCCAAATGAAGAAAGGCCGTAGTTTGCTGGAGACAGCCGCATTCTAGGAGATATGTTGAAGAGAGCAATACCTGGCGATTCCGTGCGTTCAGGTACGTGATAAGATTAACCAAAAACGGAAAAGACGGAGTGAGCAATGAGTGAAGTAAGCATGGACCAGGTAAAGGATTTTATTAAAAACCTTACCCTCATGGATGCCGCAAAGCTCGTTAAAGAGCTGGAAGAGGAGCTTGGAGTGTCAGCAGCAGCACCGGTAGCTATGGTAGCAGGCGCAGCGGGAGCTGGTGCAGCGGCACCGGTTGAGGAGCAGACGGAGTTTACACTTATCCTCGATGACGCTGGAGCAAAGCGAGTAGACGTGATTAAGATTGTAAGAGAATTGACCGGCCTCGGCTTAAAGGAAGCTAAGGATCTGGTTGATGCAGCTCCAAAGCCAGTCAAGGAAGGTCTTTCAAAAGCTGACGCAGAAGCAGCGATTAAGAAGTTCGCTGAAGTTGGAGCAAAGGCGTCGTCCAAGTAAGCACCAGAAACGATCCGATAGCGGTGGCATTCCCCAAGTGGGACTGGTCAACCCTTGCCGAGCACGATATACTCTCGTGCTGCGGCGGGGTTTTTCTACATGCTATCGGTTGAAGATTGCCTTTGAGGCAACTTGCTAAAAGGTGTCTACCTTACTGCTGAAACCCGTTGGCCGATAGTCTCGAAAATATCAGATCTGAAGTATTTGCTAAGTGCAGATAGTCACTCTGATTGCCCTTGGCCGTTCGTGTTTGGAAAAGGCCGAGTCGTGTCTTGATATCCGAGAAGTCTTCTGCTATTGCTCTCCGAGGGTTACCTTGAGGTGATAGTAGGCGCCGGTGATAAGATTATCGAATAATTCCGTCGAGAGTCGGTGAGAGGCCAAGCACATTAATCGGACTATATTTCAGGATGAGGTGCATTAGAGACACTAAGGTAAGTATCCCCCCAAACCAGATGAATTCGAGCATGAAAGTGGGAGATCCGTCTTCCTTCTACATGTCTAAACTATTTGGGGTCCTGCATTCGAGTGAATGTTCAGGTGATTGATTTGTCATATCCGCGTGTTCCACTCAGGAACAACTCCAACAATTGTTGAGCTATAACCGATGACTCAAAAACTACCGTCCACCAAATCGAAATCTTCCCGAATCAAAACAAACCTGAGACTTCGTCGAAGCTATTCGAAAATAGCAGAGGTCTCCGATCTCCCAAATCTCATCGGAATACAGAGGAATTCTTATGAGAGGTTTCTGCAGGCGGATGTGGAGCCGGAAAGGAGATTAGATATCGGACTTCAGCGGGTATTCCGGTCGGTATTTCCAATAAAAGATTATAACGATTCCACGTCACTAACCTTTGTTAGCTACAGCTTGGGTACACCCAAATATGACCAAGAGGAGTGTAGAGAGCGTGGGATGACCTGGGCTGCTCCATTGCGAGTAACTATTCAACTTGAGCTCTGGGATGTTGCGGCGGACACCGGCCAACGCACTCTCAGCGCATTAAAAGAGGATGTGGTCTACTTCGGCGAAATACCCCTCATGACAGATAAGGGGACATTTATAATAAATGGAACCGAACGGGTCATTGTTAGTCAGCTTCACCGGTCACCCGGAGCCTTTTTTGATCACGATGACGGGAAGAGCCACGTTTCTGGAAAATTGCTCTATTCCGCACGTATAATCCCCTACCGTGGGTCGTGGATCGATTTCGAATTTGATATCAAAGACGTTCTTCACGTTAGAATTGATAGGCGAAGAAAGCTTGGTGCAACAGTTCTACTTAGAGCTATTGGTCTGTGCCCGGACGATATCATATCGGAATATTACAAAAGCGATACTATTCGATTTGGTAAGAAAGGATTGGTCACCAAGGACTTTAAAGCTGACCAGCTTGAAGGGCAAAAGGCATTTCAGGAGATTAAGGTTGGAGGCCGGGTCTTAGTCCGACAGGGTGGCAAGCTTAATAGGGCTGTTATTCGCCGTTTGAAGGAAGCAGAGGTTACCGCAGTAGAGATAGCTCCTGATTCGGTAATTGGGATGATCAGCGCGGATACCGTTGTGCGAGCTAAGGGGGATATCATCAACCGCCGCACGGGTGAAGTTATAGCAGAAGCGGGCGAAGTACTCGTCGGTTGGGACATTATTAAGGAAAGGTTCCAAGAGATTTTAGAGTCTGCCAACGAGCCAGAAGTAGTTGCCTTATGTGGAGAGCTCGAAGTCATCGTTCACGCTGGAGAAGAACTGACAGCGGACAAGGTGAACGTCAAAGGAGATGTTCTCGAGAGTGGGACTCTATCCGCTCTTAGGGATGCTAACATCGATTCTTTGCGGGTCCTGTATCTCGATGATCATCACATCGGGGATGCCTTGCTTCGAACACTACTGACCGACAAAATTGAGATCGACAGAACGTCTATTGCCGATAGACTGTTGGGTAAAGGTTCTACTGAGGCAGTCATCGAGATTTATCGTAGACTTCGTCCAGGGGATCCTCCTCGCGCGGAAACGGCTCACGCAACCTTCAAGAACCTGTTCTTTAATCCAGAGCGATACGATCTATCCGACATTGGTCGATATAAGATTAACCATAAGCTCTTTATATCTCAGGGGAAGGAGCCGCCACCACTTACGGAGGGCGCCCTTACATTCGCGGATATTAAGGAAACGATACGGTACTTGCTTCACCTCCGAACTTCCTCGGATTCGGTCAGGTTTGCTGTTGATGATATAGATCACCTCGGCAACAGACGAGTTCGTGCTGTCGGCGAGTTGATCGAAAATCAGTACCGTGTTGGATTGGTGAGAATGGAGCGCGCCGTAAAGGAGCGCATTGGGATGCAGGATGTTGATACACTCGTACCCCAAGACCTCATTAATTACAAACCTGTATCGGCAGTTGTTAAGGAGTTCTTCGGATCCTCGCAGCTTTCTCAGTTCATGGATCAAACTAACCCCCTTTCTGAGATAACACACAAGCGACGATTGTCCGCCTTAGGGCCAGGAGGTCTCACTAGAGATCGCGCCGGGTTTGAAGTCCGGGACGTGAACCCCACTCACTACGGTCGAATCTGTCCGATCGAAACTCCAGAAGGTCCGAATATTGGACTGATTGCGTCCTTAGCAGTTTACGCAAGGGTTAACGAGTTTGGCTTTGTGGAAACCCCTTACCGCGTTATTGACACTGAAAATCGCGTGTCGACTGATATCGTCTACCTTTCAGCTTTAGAGGAAGAGCGAGAAACAATTGCTCAGGCAAGCGCTCCTCTAGGTGTCGATGGACGGTTTATCGGAGCGGTTTCGTGCAGGAAAAACGGAGAATACGTCCTAGCACCCGGTGCTGATGTTACTCGAATGGATGTGAGCCCGAAGCAGATCGTCAGCGTCGCGGCTGCATTGATACCATTCTTGGAAAACGATGACGCCAACAGAGCCCTGATGGGCTCGAACATGCAGCGTCAAGCAGTTCCTTGTTTAAGGACTCAAGCGCCGCTTATCGGGACCGGAATGGAGCGCCCTGTAGGATGTGATAGTAAAGCAACAGTAGTAGCGAGTCGATCCGGGCGTGTAGTCGCTGTTGATTCAGAGAGGCTGGTAATTCGGGCTGATCAGACCTCAGATGATGAGCTTGATACTGGCGTCGACATTTACAATTTAGTTAAATATCGACGCTCTAACCAGAATACCTGCATCAATCAAAAACCTATCGTTCGTGAAGGAGAAACGGTTAATGCTGGCGAGGTGATCGCTGATGGTCCGAGTACCGACATGTCAGAGTTGGCATTAGGGCAAAACTGTCTAGTCGCTTTCATGCCGTGGGGTGGATACAATTTCGAAGACTCGATCTTGATAAGTGAAGAGGTGGTTAAGAATGACTACTTCACCTCTATACACATTGAGGAGTTCGAGTGTGTGGCTCGCGATACCAAGTTGGGTCGTGAGGAAATTACCCGGGACATTCCAAACGTCGGAGAGGAGGCTCTCAGAAATCTCGATGAATCGGGTATAATTCGAATTGGAGCAGAGGTTGCGCCGGGCGACATCCTCGTTGGTAAAATTACACCAAAAAGTGAAACTCAGCTCAGTCCTGAGGAAAAGCTCCTCAGAGCGATCTTTGGAGAGAAGGCTGGTGAAGTCAGGGATACGAGCCTTAAGTTGCCGCCAGGTGTTGAAGGAACCGTCGTTGCAGCACAGGTCTTTTCACGAAAAGGTACTGAAAAAGATGAGCGTACCCTTGCGATTGAGCGCCGAGAAATCCAGAAGCTGGAGCAGGATCAGCGAGATGAGATTAAGATAATTCGCGATACAGCTCTCAAAGAGGTGAAAGAGCTTCTCGTAGGCAAGACAACGGCTGTTCCGGTCATCGACGAACATCGCCGTCAACTCGTTGCTCGAGGGGTTGTTGTCGACGAGGAGCTTATTGATGCAGTTCCTTTCGAATATCTGCTGAGCTTTGATATCGGTGATGCATCGGTTAGAGAGACAATCAACCGAATTGTTGTGCGAACTGGGCAGCTTATCAACAGTAAGCGTGCGGTGCTTCAGGAAAAGATCAAGCGCCTTATGGAGGGCGATGAACTTGCTCCAGGTGTGATAAAGATGGTCAAAGTCTTTATCGCTATTAAGCGCAAGCTACAGGTTGGAGATAAATTGGCCGGTCGTCACGGAAATAAAGGAGTTCTTTCAAGAGTACTTCCTAAGGAAGACATGCCTTTCATGGCTGATGGTCGACCGGTAGACATTGTCTTGAATCCGCTTGGCGTACCATCTCGAATGAATGTCGGTCAGCTTCTGGAAACCCATCTGGGGCTGGCAGCGTACCTCACCGGTCGACGGTTTGAGGCGTTGCTGGAACAGGTGATGGATCCGGTTACAGGTGTCCATCGGCTAGATGTTGACGACGCTGTCCGTACTCGGATTACTGAAGAGGTAAGAGAGTTACTTCTTTTTGTATTTGGTAAAGGTAACGGTGCTGAACAATTTAAGGATCTGACAAACGAGGAACTTCTAGAGGTGGCTCGTAGGCAACTCTGCGGGGTGCATTTGGCGACTCCAGTGTTTGATGCAGCAACCGAGGGTGAGATTAGGGAATTCCTTGGAAAGCTTGGGGTACCAGAGACTGGCCAGGTTCAGCTCTATGATGGACGAACTGGAGAACCTTTTAAGGAAAAGGTTACGGTTGGGATTATGTACATCCTGAAGCTCGACCATCTTGTTGATGACAAGATTCATGCACGCTCTATTGGGCCATACTCGCTGGTTACGCAACAGCCCTTGGGAGGAAAGGCTCAAATGGGGGGACAGCGGCTTGGGGAAATGGAAGTATGGGCGCTTGAAGCTTACGGTGCAGCCTTCACTTTGCAGGAATTCTTGACCGTTAAGTCTGATGATGTGGCTGGACGAACTCGAATGTATGAGTCGATCGTCAAGGGTGAGCACGTACTCGAGCCTGGGCTCCCTGAATCATTCAACGTAATGATGAAGGAACTTCAGTCGCTTGGTCTTGATGTCGAGCTGGTAGAAGCAAACAATGCATCTGGCGAGTCAGACACCGATGGAGAGCCAGTGCCTTCCTTTGGAATCATGTAAAAAAGGCCCCGGGTAAAGTTTGCTCTGGGGCTTCTACTTGGATTTCCAGATACGGAAAATCATTACTTTCGCAGAGCGGTGTCCGGACGCAGCATGAATCAATTAAATTGGAATGGCTTTAATTCCATTTAACACGTTCAGCACTTTAGTGATTTCTCTCATAAAGTCACAGTGATTTAAGAAGGGTCAGAAACATGGATAATTTATTCTCTTTATTCGAAAAGCCAAAAAATCCAGTCTCCTTCACCGCACTTAAAATATCTTTGGCTAGTCCTGAGAGAATTAAAGGTTGGTCTCATGGGGAAGTTACGAAGCCGGAGACGATAAACTATCGGACGTTAAAGCCTGAACGCGATGGTTTGTTCTGTGCGAAAATCTTTGGCCCGGTTAAAGACTACGAGTGCATCTGTGGAAAATATAAAAGGCTGCGCCATAGAGGGGTGGTCTGTGAGAAGTGTGGTGTAGAGGTAATTCAATCAAAGGTTCGCCGAGAGCGAATTGGTCACATCGATTTGGCCTGTCCAGTAGCCCATATATGGTTTCTTAAGAGTCTGCCCTCCCGAATCGGAGCAGTTCTGGACGTATCGTTGCGGGATCTGGAAAAGATTCTCTATTTTGAAAGCTATATTGTTACTGACCCTGGTGAGTCTGACCTTCAGGCTGGCGAGTTGCTCACTGAAAAAGAATACCGGACAAACAGGGAGAGGTTTGGTTCTCGTTTCGAAGCCGGGATGGGTGCTGATACCATTTTGCGACTTCTAAAATCGATCGATGTTCCAAAGTTGTCTCAGGAGTTAAGAGAGGAGCTAAGGAATGTTACCTCCGAAGCGAAAAAAAAGAAGCTAACTAAGAGACTCAAAGTTCTATCTGCATTCCACCAAAGTGGGAACAAGCCGGAATGGATGATTCTTACAGTTATTCCTGTAATACCGCCTGATCTTCGCCCACTTGTTCCGTTGGATGGTGGAAGGTTCGCAACGAGTGACCTCAACGACCTCTACCGCAGGGTTATTAATCGCAATAACCGCCTCAAAAGGCTGATAGAGCTTAGTGCGCCTGACATTATCATTAGAAATGAGAAGCGCATGTTGCAAGAGTCTGTTGACGCGCTTTTTGATAATGGCCGTCGTGGACGGACTATCACAGGTCCAAATAAGCGTCCGCTCAAGTCTCTGAGCGATATGTTGAAGGGTAAAGGAGGCCGTTTCCGTCAGAATCTTCTCGGAAAGCGGGTAGACTATTCCGGTCGGTCCGTAATTGTGGTCGGTCCGGAGCTGCGACTCCATCAGTGTGGTCTTCCAAAAAAGATGGCTCTCGAGCTCTTCAAGCCCTTTATATACAGCAAGCTAGAGGAGCGTGGATACGTAACAACCATCAAGAGCGCAAAAAAGATGGTGGAAGCTGAGAAATCAGTTGTTTGGGACATTTTGGATGATGTAATAAAAGAGCATCCAGTTCTGCTCAACCGAGCCCCTACTCTCCACAGGCTGGGAATTCAGGCGTTCGAACCGCTTCTTATCGAAGGAAAAGCGATTCAGCTCCATCCCTTAGTCTGTAGCGCTTTCAATGCGGACTTTGACGGTGACCAGATGGCGGTACACGTGCCGCTCTCTATTGAGGCTCAAGTTGAGTCTCGCGTTTTGATGATGTCGACAAATAATATTCTAAACCCTGCTAATGGGAAGCCGGTAATTGTCCCATCGCAAGATATTGTTCTCGGTCTGTACTATATGACCCGAGAGAGGCCCTTCAGTCGCGGAGAAGGTCGAATATTTGCAAACATGGACGAGGTTTGGCTCGCATGGGAATCCAGAGAAGTCGAACTGCAGGCAGCGATTAAATGTCGTGTTGAAGGATCGATTGTCGATACAACGGTAGGTCGAGTTCTTCTCTGTCACTTTTGTCCACCGGAAACCCTTCCTTTCAAGCACTTTAACAAAGTGATGAAGAAGAAGGAAATATCCAATCTCATAGATGAATGCTTCCGATTGTGCGGAAATAAGGCAACAGTATTATTGGCCGATAAGTTGAAGGATGTCGGTTATCGTTTCGCCACGATTGCTGGTATTTCCATCGGAATCGCCGATATGGTGATACCGGAGACGAAGCAGCAGCTGCTCGATGATGCAGATCGTAAGGTTGCGGAAATTTTCGGGCAGTATCAAGAAGGCTTGATTACTGCGGGTGAGCACTATAATAAGGTCGTAGATATCTGGTCCGATGTTACTGATCGGGTTGCCGATGATGCGATGCAGCGTATTTCTTCGGCGACTTTCACCGATGAAGCGACCGGTTCAACCAGAAAAGGTCCATCTTTTAACTCCGTATACATAATGGCCGACTCCGGGGCCCGTGGTTCGCCCGCTCAGATCCGGCAGGTCGCGGGTATGAGAGGACTATTTGCCAAGCCCGATGGTTCGATTATTGAACAGCCGATCAAAGCTAATCTGAGAGAAGGGTTAACGGTACTGCAATATTTTGTTTCGACTCACGGTGCCCGTAAGGGTCTAGCCGACACAGCCTTAAAGACGGCAAACTCGGGATATCTTACAAGGAGACTGGTCGATGTAGCGCAGGACTGCATTGTGACCGAATATGATTGCGGTACGACTGATTCAACTGAGATATTCGCCCTGATTGAAGGGGGAGAAGAAATCGAGCCATTGTCCTCCCGGATACTTGGGCGGGTCGCTGGAGAAGATGTCCGTGATCCGATTAGTGGAGAAGTCCTTGTTGAACGAAACCAAGAGATAGACGAGGATCGTTGTGCCAAAATTACTGCCTCTGGGCTTGATAGGGTTCAGATAAGGTCCGTACTCTCGTGTGAAAGCCGAGTTGGCGTTTGTGCACTCTGCTATGGTCGGGACCTAGCTCGTGGGCACCTCGTAAATATCGGGGAAGCGGTCGGTGTTATCGCGGCTCAGTCTATCGGGGAACCTGGTACTCAGTTGACGATGAGAACGTTCCATATCGGTGGAGCGGCATCTGGTCGAGCGGAGCAAACATCGCTTGAAGCACGTTATGCGGGTGTAGTAAGACTTGAAGAGGTCAAATTTGCCACGAGAAGAGACGGCGGCATGATCGTCATGACCCGGAAAGGCGAGCTCGTAATTCTCGATGAACAGGACGGTCGAGAGCGAGAGCGGCATCCACTCGTGTACGGGTCACGCCTCCATGTTCAGGCAGGCTCTTCAGTGCAATCAGGTCAATTACTGAGCGAATGGGACCCGTTTACCACCCCAATCTTGAGTGAGGTGGCGGGACGCGTTGAATGGGTCGATATAAATGAGCACACTTTGGAGGAACGTGCTGATGAACGCACGGGCTTCGTAGAGAAGGAAATAGTTCAAGCCAAGGATAGGACTAGCGATCTTCGGCCAAGGCTCGTTATCCACGGTGATGAGGGTGAAAGTAGGGTCTATAATCTCCCAGTAGGCGTACGTCTAACCGTCGAACACAATAGCGATATTGATGCTGGAGATGTAATCGCGAAACGAGAACGTGCGACTACAAAAACTAAGGATATTACTGGGGGTCTTCCTCGGGTTGTTGAGCTTTTCGAGGCCCGCAAGCCAAAGGATCCAGCAGTTGTTGCTGATGTTGATGGCACCGTTGACTTTGGAGAGGATTCTCGAGGGAAGAGGAGGATTATCGTATCGCCTGAATTTGGCGAGCCAAGGGAATATCTGGTAGCAAAAACCAAGCACATTGAGGTGCAAAAAGGTGATCGTGTTAAGGCTGGCGAGGCCCTCACCGACGGATCAATAAATCCGCACGACATACTTCGTATTGAGGGGGTCAAGTCGCTAGCGAGTTACTTAGTTGATGAAGTACAGGAAATCTATCGCTTGCAGGGCGTGAGAATTAACGACAAACATATAGAGGTGATTGTTCGCCAGATGTTACGTCGGGTTCGTATAGTTGATTTCGGAGATACTGATTTCCTTGTAGGGGACAGTGTCGAACGTTTCCGGGTCATTGAAGCGAATCAGGAGATACTTGGATCGGGAGGACGGCCAGCTGTCTACGAGCCACTCCTTTTAGGTATCACGAAGGCATCTTTATCGACTGATTCATTTATTTCGGCTGCGAGCTTCCAAGAGACGACAAAAGTACTCACAGAAGCAGCAGTATCCGCGAAAGTAGATCCTCTCCGTGGTTTGAAGGAAAATGTAATTATGGGTCGGCTCATACCAGCGGGCTCTGGCATGGCGGAGTACGCTAATCGGCATGTGCAGGTTGACGGTAAAGTAATATCCGATACGCCGAAGCCGCGGGTGGATACGCGAATGACTCAGACAACGATTGAAAGCTTGTCCGGGTTGCTGTAGGCGACGGAATCTGTAGGAGCCTATCGGATCAGTTCCGGAAATTAGATGGAACTTAGCAGGGTGGGAAAAATTGATTCCGTCGTGAGCATTTTGAGAGTTTTGACGAAACGAGGAGGTGTTGACGAAAAAACCGCAAACGTTACCCCTGAGATACGTTGAGGATTTTTTCGTTGACGCCGACGAAGGTGCAGTCAAGCTATCAAAGTTCGCAACAGGAAATAATTTTCACCACCTTGTTTGGGCTTTATAGTAAGGTAAGAAAAAATAAAGTCGTAACCACTGGCACATGCTAGTCTTATTAGTCTCTAACCCGCCACAGTACCATTGCGCTTCAACGCTCCCCGTTGCGCCTACTTAATGGTCGGTGCTTGCCGCGATGTCCCCTGACTCAGTCGACTGTGTTCGGTTGACAAATGAACAAGACAGGCCAAAGACGATGGTGAGACCCAGGAAGCATAGGAGATGAACGATTGGTATTAAATGCTCCGACCAGATTTCAAGGGATTCAATTCATCATCATCTGCCTTTCCACGAAGCTCGCACCCTCCCGCTGTCATGCAGCTAGAGAAACCGTGCTAAGCAGCCAGTGACAGCCGTGGTCAACGAAACCTCTAACTCAACCACTATATTTTTTCTCAGTCTGACTCACGACGTTGTTGAAAACGAGAAAGTTGTTCGGTATGTACCGTGAAACAATAAAAAAGGGACTCTGATCAGAAATCGATTCGTTGCATTGCGTCTATTTCGCTCTTGATAGCCCAGATTAGTCAGACCTCCTCCTAAGATTCAAATTCTGCACAATTTATCCTGATTGAAGGCCAATCTGGTTAGTCCATCTTACAGTGACTGACCTAATCCTCCAATATATCAGACCGTTAATAACTTTGAGAGAAAATATCGACCGCCGATAACAGGAGAGATTTTACTCGGAGTTCACGGTCGAATATCACAAATATTTGAAAATCAGTTTTGAGGGGCTTGACGCAACTGGAAAAAAAGGGCATAAATCACGTCGCTCAAGGGCAAACAACCGATTGATAGAAGCTAAAAAGCTTCCTAGCTGGGATGCGCTGCTTATACCCGTAGGCAACATCCAATGGTTCTGCCACCAACTTAAAGACCGGCTATCTGGCAAATCAGGAGTCGCGTCTGTCCGGGAAAATCTGAGACCAGTTTTTCTGTTCCCAAGTTTGAGAGTGTCGCTCCGGATTGGCTGACATTAAAAGCTCCCGCATAGGACTGGAGTGAAAAAGTTACCGGAGACATGTGTTGCCGGTAAAATTACTGTAACGTTTGGGCGTTTCGCGCCCTGTTTTTGGAGTCTGGTATGCCAACTATTAACCAGCTAGTGAGGAAAAGACGAGTGGTAAAGGCTTGGAAGACTAAATCTCCAGCTTTAGTGTCTTGTCCTCAGAAAAGGGGTGTATGTACAAGGGTCTACACGCAAACTCCTAAGAAGCCAAACTCAGCTCTGCGAAAGGTTGCTCGTGTTCGGTTAACAACCGGGATGGAAGTAACTTCATACATACCAGGTGTTGGACATAATTTGCAGGAACACTCTGTTGTCTTGATACGTGGTGGGCGGGTTAAGGACCTTCCAGGGGTCCGGTACCATATTGTCCGTGGAAAACTTGAGGCGCACGGTGTTCAGAACCGTCGTAAGTCAAGGTCGAAGTATGGGGCGAAGCGTCCGAAGTAGATCACAAAAAGAATTTCGGTATCTGTCGAGTGTACCGGATACCTGTATTTGAAGACATTACGGCCAAGAGAAATATTATGTCGAGAAAAAAAAGAGATTTTGAACGCGAAGTACTTCCTGACCCCAAATATGGTAGCGTGATCATTTCTAAGACGGTCAATGCCATTATGGAAAGCGGTAAAAAAGGTGTGGCAGAGAGAGCTCTGTACGAGGCGCTCGATAGGATTTCCCAGAAAGTCCCTAACTCTGATCCCGTCCAGATATTCTCGGCCGCTCTTTCAAATATACGTCCCATTGTTGAGGTTCGGTCGCGGCGAGTTGGGGGGGCTACATATCAAGTTCCGACTGATGTTCGGGCCGCTCGCGCTCAGTCGTTAGCGCTCCGGTGGCTTATATCCGCCGCAGATAGCAGGAGTGAGCGAACCCTATCCGAGCGGCTAGCAAATGAGCTTCTAGATGCTAGTAATAGCCGTGGCGCTGCTGTCAAGAAAAGAGAAGATACTCATAGGATGGCTGAAGCTAATAAAGCTTTTGCCCATTTTCGATGGTAGGTTGGGCTAAGGCCGGTTGGGGCCGGCCTTGTCTCGGGAAAAAAAACAAGAAATTAGAGTTTGCTTGGTACATAGGAAAAAGTCGTGGCAAAGATAGATCTAGCGAAGACCCGAAATATTGGAATAATGGCGCATATTGATGCCGGTAAGACCACCACGACTGAAAGGATTCTCTTTTATACAGGTATTAATTACAAGATAGGCGAAGTTCATGAGGGTGCAGCAACCATGGATTACATGGAGCTGGAGCAAGAGCGCGGTATCACAATCACAGCAGCTGCAACAACCTGTGAATGGTCCGGTTCTATGGGTGACAAGCCTACTCATAGGATTAATATTATCGATACTCCTGGCCACGTAGACTTTACTATAGAAGTCGAACGAAGTTTACGAGTCCTCGATGGTGCGGTAGCAGTGTTCGACGGTGTGAGCGGAGTAGAGCCACAGTCGGAGACTGTTTGGAGACAGGCGAATAAATTTCGTGTTCCTCGGTTCTGCTTTGTCAATAAGATGGACCGAATGGGCGCGAATTTCGAGAAGTGTGTTGCTGCGATCAGGGATAGGCTTGGAGCTAATGGAGTTCCGATACAGATTCCGATTGGTGCAGAAGCAGAGTTTCTGGGCGTTATAGACTTGGTCTCCATGAGCGCCGTTGTCTATTTAGATGAATCTAAGGGTGCCCGATTTGAGCAGCGTGAAATTCCGGAAGTTCTGAGGAAGGATGCTCTCAAGGCTAGGGAGCGGATGCTCGAAAGCCTTGCTGATGTCGACGATAAGATAATGGAGAAGTATCTAGCAGGGGAAGAGGTTTCGGAGTCGGAGATTCGGTCCGCGCTTCGGAGAGGTACTCTTTCTATGCAATTGTTCCCAATCCTGTGCGGAAGCGCCTTCAAGAATAAGGGTGTCCAGCCTCTTCTTGACGCGGTAATTGAGTTTCTACCATCACCACTTGATATTCCTCCAGTCGAAGGTATTTCACCTGACGATGCTAACAAGCCGCCTGAGACCGTTGAGAAGATTATTAGGAATGCTGACGCCTCTGAGCCTTTCTCCGCTTTAGCATTTAAAATCGTGAGCGATCCGTACGTGGGAGGTTTAACCTTCTTCAGAGTTTACTCTGGAACGATAGCGGCCGGTACTACGATTCTGAATTCACGCCGAGGTAAGAGAGAAAGAATCGGCAGAATCGTAAAAATGCATGCTGATAAGCGAGAAGAGGTAAAGGAGCTGTCGGCTGGGGATATCGGTGCTGCGGTAGGTCTGAAAGAGACGTACACAGGTGATACACTGACTGAAGAAGGTTCACCCATACTTCTCGAATCTATACACGCTCCTGAGCCTGTCATCAGTATCGCGATCGAGCCAAAGACAAAGGCTGACGAAGAGAAGATGGGTTTGTCTTTAATGAAGTTGGCGAAAGAAGACCCTTCTCTGAAAGTATTCACTGATGAGGAATCTGGACAAACGATTATCGCTGGAATGGGAGAGCTCCATCTCGATATTATTCAGCAGCGTCTCCTCCGTGAATATGGAGTGGATACAAAAGCCGGTAAGCCTCAGGTTGCATATCGTGAGACGATCACTCAAGAAGTTGAGCACGAAGTTAAATACGCTAAGCAGTCAGGCGGAAAGGGGCAGTTCGGCCACGTATTCTTAAGGGTAATGCCGCTTGAAGCTGGTAAAGGGAACGAGTTTCACGATGAGATTAAAGGCGGGGTAATACCGAAGGAGTACATACCAGCAGTCGAGAAGGGTGTGAAGGAAGCCCTTGGAGGAGGTATTCTTGCAGGATTCCCCGTTATAGATACTAAGGTAGTTCTTTACTTTGGTAGCTTCCACGAGGTTGACTCCAGTGAAATTGCGTTTAAGATTGCCGGGTCGATGTGTGTTAAGGAAGCTTGTCGAAAGGCTGGGCCGCAATTACTTGAACCGATCATGTCAGTCGAAGTTGTCTGCCCAGACGAGTTCGTTAGTAATATCGTCGGTGACATTAATAGACGACGGTCAAGAATATTGGGAATGGAGCCTCGGTCCGGTGCTCAGGCAGTAAAGGCAGAGGTTCCTCTTGCCGAGATGTTTGGGTATTCAACCGATCTTCGTTCCAGTTCACAGGGTCGGGCAACATTTACGATGGAGTACCACCATTATGCGCCGGTGCCGAATCACGTTGCCGAATCGATAATTAAGAAGTGATTGAATGTCTGTTTAGAAGAGCAGTTCATAAAATTAATTAAGTTGCAGGGAGAATCCTATGTCAAAAGCTAAATTCGAAAGAACAAAAGATCACGTTAACGTTGGAACAATAGGACACGTTGACCACGGAAAGACAACATTAACTGCTGCTCTTGTTAAGGTCCAAGCAGAGAAGGCTCTCGCGAAGGCGAAGAGCTATGCCGATATCGCGAAGGGCGGTACGGTTCGTGATGCCACCAAGACAGTAACGATTGCGAGCGCGCACGTTGAGTACGAGACCGCTAACCGTCACTACGCTCACGTTGACTGTCCAGGACATGCTGACTACGTAAAAAATATGATTACCGGTGCCGCTCAGATGGACGGTGCTATTCTCGTTGTTAGTGCGGCTGATGGTCCTATGCCACAGACGCGCGAGCACATTCTTCTCGCACGTCAGGTAGGGGTCCCGAAGATTGTAGTTTTCTTGAATAAAGTTGACATCGTTGACGATGAGGAGCTACTTGAATTAGTTGAGATGGAGGTTCGCGACCTTCTCAATAAGTATGACTTTCCAGGGGATGATACTCCAATAATCAGAGGTAGCGCCTTAAAGGCCCTGAATCTAGAAGAAGGCGAATTGGGGAAGGGTTGTATCGACAAGTTGCTTGCGACAATCGACGACTACATCCCAGTGCCTGAACGAGAAGTCGATAAGACCTTCCTGATGTCAGTCGAAGATGTTTTCTCGATAGCGGGTCGCGGCACGGTGGCAACTGGTCGTATCGAGCGCGGTAAGGTCAAGGTCGGTGAGGAAGTCGAGATCGTCGGTCTACGGCCGACGGTAAAGACCACTGTCACTGGCGTTGAGATGTTCAATAAATCGATGGAAGAGGGGTTCGCAGGTGATAACGTTGGTTGTCTGTTAAGAGGCCTCAAGCGGGACGATATCGAACGCGGGCAAGTTCTTGCAAAGACCGGTAGCATCAAGCCGCATACCCGGTTTAAGGCAGAGGCTTACATTCTAAAGAAGGAAGAGGGTGGTCGTCATAAGCCATTCTTCTCCGGTTATCGGCCTCAATTCTACTTCAGAACTACTGACGTTACGGGAAGCATAAAGTTGCCCGAGGGTGTAGAGATGGCAATGCCGGGTGATCACATCAATATTGACGTTGAGCTAGCACAGCCTATCGCTATGGAACGTGGTGTACGTTTCGCCATTAGAGAAGGTGGTCGTACGGTTGGTTCAGGCGTCGTAACTGAAATTATTGAATAGCAACACTTCGGTTAGAATCCAAAGTAACGCCCAGAGGCCTCTCTGGGCACTATATTTAAGGAAAGACATGATGGTCGGAAGTCAACAGATGAGGGTGAGGTTGAAGGGTTTCGACCACTCTCTCCTTGATACTGCAGTAGCTGAGATTGTAACTATCGTCCGACGAACCGGCGGGAGGGTCGCAGGTCCGATCCCGTTGCCTACTCGGACTATTAAATATACCGTCCAGCGCTCCACATTTGCAGATAAAAAGTCGAGAGAGCAGTTTGAGTTGAGGATTCACAAGAGGCTGATCGACATACTCGAGCCAACACTGCAAACGCTTGATGAATTGGGTAAACTTGAGCTTTCAACCGGTATTGACGTCGAAATTAAGCTCCATTAGTACGACTTCATGGCAAAATTCCCCAACCGAGGGGCTCCCGAAGTTCTTGTGTGTATAAAGAGTATCAAAGAGGAGAAGGTCAAATGACGACCGAAAAGAAATACCCGAAAGGGCTCCTAGGGGTAAAGGTCGGGATGACCCAAGTTTTTACCTCTCAAGGGGAAGCAGTTCCAGTTACTGTGATTCAAACTGGTCCATGCTACGTTCTCCAAGTCATCGAGAAGGCTCGTGAGGGTTACGACGCCGTTAAGCTGGGTTTCGTTTCCAAGAAGCCATCTCGTGTTAACAAGCCTGAAACTGGACTGTTCTCTAAGGTCGGATCCGGTTCCTTCCAGCATGTCCAGGAGATCCGCTGCCAACCTAAGGAGCTCGGCTGGGATTCCGTGGGTGCAGAGATTCGAGTTGGGGATGTATTTAGCGATGGTGACTATGTCGACGTTTCAGGGACTTCCGTAGGGAAGGGTTTCCAGGGTGTCGTTCGGCGTTTTCACACAAAGGGTCAACCGGCTACTCGTGGTACGCACGAATATCGGAGGCATATCGGTTCCGTTGGTTGCCGTAAATTTCCAGGAAGGATTTTCAAGAATAAGAAGATGCCGGGAAGAATGGGCGGCGCATCAGTTACCCTCCAGAATTTGCAGGTGGTAGGTGTTAATGCTGACCAAAATCTTTTGTTAGTTAAGGGTGGAGTTCCCGGCTCAAAAGGTGGTCTCGTCGTGATTAAGAAGGCAATAAAACGCACTGCCACTGTCTAGTCTAACGACAGGTATAGTCTCTATTGAGAGGAATTATGTCAAAAGTGTTGTACCAGCTTGTTGATAGCTTGGGCAGTAATGTTGGTTCGGTCGAGCTGTCTGGTCGAATTTTTGCCGGGCCGAAGTCGCAGGTGGCGGTTCATTCGACCGTTGTATGGCAGCTATCCAAGAGGCGTGCTGGGACTCACAGCGCACTCGAACGAAGCGCGATGAAAGGCGGTGGGAAAAAACCCTTCAGGCAAAAAGGAACGGGCAGAGCTCGAGCTGGATCATCAGTGTCTCCCCTGTGGGTAGGTGGTGCGGTTGTTCACGGGCCGAGGCCGCGTTCCTACGAAAAGGGCTTGAACAAAAAAGTCCGTGCTTCAGCTCTGTCGTCGGTTCTCACTGATTTAGTTGAGTCGAAGAGGCTAACCTTAGTTGATACTCTTGAATCGTGTAAGGGTAAAACGCGAGAGGGGGCTGTTCTTTTGAAGGGCGTCGGCTGCTCTGGCACAACTCTAGTTGTACTCGCTGCAGATGAGCTTAAGGCTGCACTCTCTTTTCGGAATTTGAAGGGGGTTACGGTCCTTCCAGTTGGTGGTCTCAATGTTTACGACGTAGTGCGTAGTAAACATGTTCTTATGTCCAAAGCCGCGGTCGAAGCTGTCGAGATTGGACTCGAGAAAAGATTAAATGTTCGTTCGGAGGTGGTGAGCAATGTCGGTCAATGACGAGTCGGGTCGCGGCGCTTCGTCGCAGCACTACAACATAATTAAGAAGCCAATACTAACCGAAAAAGGGGCCAGCTTAGGAATCCTAACCCTTGCGGTGGATCCTAGGGCGTCAAAGTCTGCGATCCGAGAGGCGGTTGAACGCGTCTTTCAAGTCAAGGTAACAGGAGTCCGGACGGCAAATTATACCGGGAAGCCAAAACGTGTTGGTCGCTCAGTTGGTCGTCGGTCTGGTTATAAGAAGGCCTACGTGAGTCTGGCTGAAGGGTCTGAAATTAATATTCTGGAAGGGGTATAGGTATGGCATTGCGGCGTTTTAGGCCCATTACTGCGGGCAGGAGGCACGCAGTAAAAGTTGATCAGGGTGAATTATCTCGTAAGGGACCTGAGAAACGGTTGCTTGGAAAAATATCTTCCTCCGGTGGACGTAACTCTCAGGGTCGAGTTACAAATGTTAATACCGGTGGTGGTCACAAGCGTCGTTATCGTTTGATCGACTTTAAGAGAGTAAAAAGAGGAGTTCCAGCTAAAGTTGTGGCGTTGGAATATGACCCCAACAGATCGGCCAATTTGGCTTTGCTCTGCTATCGCGATGGTGTCAAGTCGTACATCATTGCGCCAAATGGGTTACAGGTCGGTGGAAGCGTTGAATCAGGAGAGCTTGCAGAAGTTAAGCTCGGAAACTCTCTTCCTCTTAAGAGTATCCCAACGGGTCAACCGATACACAACATTGAGCTCAAGCCTGGTGGCGGAGGTCAATTAGTTCGATCAGCGGGTAATGCTGCTCAGCTTGTTGCTAAAGAAGGCAAGTATGCCCTAGTGAAGCTTCCTTCAGGAGAGATGAGAAAGATCCTTTCTGAATGTTATGCTACTGTTGGTGGGGTCGGTAATTCCGATCATTCTAATCAGGAATTTGGTAAGGCCGGGCGTAGTAGATGGCTCGGGATAAGGCCAAAAAATAGAGGGGTTGCTAGAAACCCAGTCGATCACCCGATGGGTGGTGGAGAGGGTAAGACTTCTGGCGGAAGGCATCCCGTTTCTGTAACGGCAGTTCCTGCCAAAGGATATAAGACGAGGAAGAATAAGCGTACTGCTCGGTTTATCGTTAGAAAGCGCGGCGCTAAGAAATAGTTTTGGGGGTTACAATGCCACGTTCCATAAAAAAAGGTCCATACATCGAAAATTCACTGGTGAAGTGGATTGATCGGGCAAAGTCCGGGGCTCACAAGGGCCCTATCAAGACTTGGTCTCGTCGGTCGACTATCATACCCGAGATGATTGGACTAACGTTTGCCGTTCATAACGGCAAAACATTCAATGCTGTGTTTGTCACGGACAATATGGTCGGGCACAAGCTCGGAGAGTTTTCTCCAACTCGTACCTACCATGGACACGCTGCAAAATCTGGAAAGAAATAACAAGGGGAATCGAAGATGTCACGAGCTAACCAACCAAAAAGTGTGCCGGTTGCCATCAGTCGACTGAGAGGGGTTCGGGTTTCCCCCCAGAAGGCTCGTCTTGTAATGGATCTGGTGAGGGGCCAAGGGGTAGCTAAGGCTCTTAATACCCTAAGCTTTCAAAAGCAGAAGACGGCAAGATTGGCTGAGAAGCTAATACGCTCGGCGGTAGCAAATGCAGAGGATGTTGCGAACGCTGATGTTGACAGTCTCTATGTCTCGGAGGTTTACGTGGATTCCGGTGTTACCCTTAAGAGAAGTATGCCGAGGGCGCGAGGTAGAGCAACGCCGATTCGAAAGCGATGTTCTCATATCACTGTTGCCCTTGGGGTGGCAAACGTCTAGCCAAGAGATGCTAAGAATTTAGGAAACCACGCAGGAGATATAATGGGCCAGAAAACACACCCGAGAGGACTTCGGACAGGCATTTTGTACGGTTGGGAATCTAAGTGGTTCTCTCAGCGCGATGCCGCTAAGTACCTTGGCGAAGATCTGAAAGTTAGAACTTTCTTGAAGGCTAAACTGTTGCCAGCCGGCGTAAGTAGAATAGAAGTCGAACGGGCTGGTGAGAAGGTTAAGATTAATATTTTCGCCGCAAAGCCTGGGTTGGTTATCGGGAAGAAGGGCAAAGATATTGAAAATCTGAAGAGGGACGTCTGTAATCTTGTACAGCGGGGGAAGGATAAGGTCGCTCTCAACATTGTAGAAAGCCGAAAGACCGTGATGGACGCGCAGTTGTTGGCTGAAGGGATAGCATTCCAGCTTGAGCGCCGGGTTAATTTTCGTCGTGCCATGAAGGATGCCGTCACCAAGGCAATGCGGAGCGGTGCAGAGGGAGTGAAGGTCTGTGTAGGTGGTCGTTTGAATGGTGCCGATATAGCTAGGACTGAAAGTCAAAAAGAAGGTCGGATCCCATTGCATACTTTGAGGGCTGATATAGAATACGCAACGGCGGAGGCAAAAACTACCTACGGAATCATAGGTATTAAGACTTGGGTATTCAAAGGTGAGCGCTTCTCTCAAAAAGAACAAGGGAGTGCAGAGGCTCTTCAATTGTGACGGTCACTGGCCTGCTAATTGGTCATATATAACATAATGGGTGAAGTATGCTTTCTCCGAAAAAGCCAAAATACAGAAAACAGATGAAGATGTCCCAGCACCTTCAGGGCATTGAAACAAGGGGCTGCGATCTCGCATTCGGTGACTATGGGTTGAAGGCCGTTGAGCCGGCATGGTTAACCAGTAGGCAGATTGAGGCTGGTCGAATCGCAATGACTAGGCACGTAAAGAGAGGTGGGAAGGTCTGGATACGAGTCTTCCCTGATAAGCCCATGACTAAGAAGCCCGCTGAAACACGTATGGGTTCGGGAAAAGGTTCCCCTGAATACTGGGTGGCTGAAGTTCGCGCTGGTCGGCTGCTTTATGAGATGACAGGTGTGTCGGAGTCGGTTGCTGCTGAGGCTTTTAGGCTTGCGGCTGCTAAACTCCCGTTTAAAACGAAATTTATTGCACGTTCCGCGAATTTGCTGTGACCGGTACCAGAGGAGGAGATGAATGAAAACAAAAGAATTTTTGTCAGAGCTACGGTCCTCGTCTATCGAGGAGTTGTTTTCTAAAAGGACAGCAGTAGCGGAAGAGCTTCTTAAGGGGCGGTTCAAGGCAGCGGTCGGGCAGTCGGTGGCGGGTGCGTCATTGTCTAATCTGAGGCGCTCTTTGGCGCGTGTCGAGACTGAGATTTCGAGACGTCGTAGCTAGTGAATGCAGTTAAGTTATTCTGGGTCGTGTAAGATGGAAAAGAGAAATAAGGCTCGAAAAGGGCAAGAAGGTCTGGTCTTAAGTAATAAGATGGAAAAGACCGTAGTGATCGGTGTGACTCAGAGGGTCGAACATCCGCTATACAAGAAGTACGTGCGCCGAACTAGGAAATTTTTAGCTCACAATGAATTTCCAGATTGTCAGATAGGAGATTTGGTTCGAATTGAGGAGTCACGCCCGTTAAGTAGAAGGAAGCGGTGGGTGGTAAAAGAAGTCCTTAGGCGTTCGAATTGAGCTCTTTGGTTGCCGGGTCAAATTAACCAGGGTGGTATAATGATTCAATTAAAGTCAGTTCTTGATGTTGCAGATAACTCTGGCGCACGTAAGGTAGTGTGCGTAAAGGTTCTCGGCGGTTCGAGAAGAAGGTATGCACGCGTTGGCGACATCATTGTGGTGGCCGTAAAGGAAGCACTCGCGAATAGTAAGATTGCGAAGGGGACGGTCCACAAAGCTGTTGTTGTTCGTACTGCGAGCTCGATTTTTCGCCCAGACGGGCAGTCTCTTCGGTTTGATGACAATTCGGCCGTATTGATAAATGCGAGTAAAGATCCTGTCGGTACTAGAATTTTTGGCCCAGTAGCAAGAGAACTAAGGGCTAAAAAGTTTATGAAGATTGTTTCACTTGCTCCGGAAGTTCTTTAAGGATGCTGTCATGACACAAAATAAGTCTCAGTCAAGAGGAAATAGCTTGCTCCGAGTGGGAGATTCCGTGATGGTCATTGCGGGCGGTAATAAGACAACCAATCTCCTAAAGCGGCAGGTTGGCAAGATTTTAGGTTTCGCCGGGGATAGGGTGGTTGTAGAGGGCCTCAACCTTGGGGTTAAGTACAAGCGGCCAACTCGAGTCGGGGAGAGGGGTGCTGTAGTTCGTGCCGAGCGGTCTGTACACGTATCCAATGTAATGTTCTACGCTGAAGAGCTTAAGCGGCCTGTTAGGTTGGGTACAGTCATTCGCCCTGATGGACTTAAAGAGCGGGGTTATAGAGATCCTGTTTCTAAAGAATTTATCACTGTGGCATCGCGCTAATATAATTTCGGCTTCAGCCGTTTATGTTGAGATAGGAAGATTTTATGAGTAGGGTAGCAGAGCGTTATAAGCGGGATGTAGTTCCTGCGTTGATGGAGCAGTTCAAGTATAGCTCCCCAATGGAAGTTCCTCGGGTTGTCAAGGTTGTTCTTAATGCTGGCGTTGGAGAAGCGTCTGCAAACCCAAAGGCTATACAGTTCGCCGACTATGCGATGCGCAGAATTAGCGGTCAAAAGCCTATGATTACTCGTGCTCGTAAGAGTATTGCTTCATTTAAGCTTCGTCAGGGGTCGCCAGTAGGTTGTATGGTTACACTGAGAAATCGTCGGATGTATGATTTTCTTGATCGACTGATTTCAGTAGCTTTGCCGCGGTTGCGCGATTTTCGAGGTGTTCCGAAGAAAGGGTTCGATGGTAACGGTAATTACACCATGGGATTAAAGGAGCAGATTGTTTTTCCCGAGATTGATATTGATAAGCTTGATAAGATTCGCGGTATGGACATCTCGTTCGTTACTACTGCGAAGAACGACGATGAGGCGAGGGAGCTCCTTAGATTGTTGGGCTTACCGTTTAGGAAGTAGTTTGATTCGGTGTTTTTTGGCGTGAGGGGAGAGTTATGATTTTAGATCCACTAGCGGACATGCTGACCCGCATAAGAAATGCCCAGCGTATGGGGCATGAGGCAGTGACAATTCTAGGGTCCAATCAGGTTGGTCGTGTTCTTGCGGTTCTAGTTGAGGAGCGCTTTATAGAGCGTTTCGGTATGGTCGATGTTACAGGCCGTGGTGGATACGATTTTAGAGTTGTCCTCAGGTACGGTAAAGATGGAAGGCCTTTGATTCGTGAGTGTCGCCGCATTAGCAAGGGCGGTCGACGAGTGTACGCTCGAGTGGACGAGCTCAAGAAGGTTCGAGCTGGTCTCGGTATAACTATCGTTTCGACCCCTCAGGGTGTGATGTCTGATGCATCAGCTAGGCGAGCACGGGTTGGCGGTGAAGTGTTGATGGCGATTTCGTAAAGGGTGTTATGTCGAGAATTGGAAAACTGCCAATTGAAGTGCCAGCGGGGGTAAGCGTATCTGTCGATGGTAGTGTAGTTAATGTAAAGGGACCTAAAGGGGCACTTAGCCGGAGTATGGCTGCGGGGATTTCTGTCGTCGTAGAAGGCAACGTCATCCGGGTAGTACGTCAGGGTTCGGGTCGTCAGATCGAAGCGAACCACGGTACTATCAGAGCAATAATACAGAGGATGGTAACAGGGGTAGCCACTGGTTGGAAGAGAAATCTCGAAATGACCGGTGTTGGTTTCGGTGCTAAGCTCATCGATGGAGATCTCGTGCTCAATTGTGGGTTCTCTCACGAAGTAAGGCTACGAATTCCCGAAGGTGTGACGTGTGCAGTTGGTAAGACCAGTATTGAAGTCGTCTCCTGCTGCAATGAGCAAGTCGGCCAATTTGCTTCTTCGGTTCGTTCCGTTCAGCCTCCGGAGCCGTATCTCGGTAAAGGGATCCGCTATTCGGATGAGGTCGTCAGACGGAAGGCGGGCAAAACAGGTAAGAAATAGCGGTCGTTGTTGTAATCGGTTCTAGAGGTGGCAAAATGGCAATAAAGTCTCGTAGCTCAATGATGACCCCGCGGAAGCGGAGTAAGATACGAATTCGCAGCAAAATTTCGGGAACAACTGAGAGGCCCCGCATAAGCGTATTTCGGAGTAGCAAACATATTTACGCGCAGCTTGTAGTCGATGCTGACAGTCGAACAATAGCGGCTGCATCCACTCTTGATGAAGAGGTGTTGGCTCGTTTGAAAGTGGCGGGTTCTTCGGAAGGTGAATCCGTTAGTTGCAAGAGTGTAGCTGCGGCGCGAATAGTCGGTTTGGTTTTGGCCGAGCGGTGTAAGGGGGCTGGTGTCGATCGAGTAGTGTTCGATCGAAACGGCTTCGAATACTGGGGCAGAATCCGTGCGCTCGCCGAGGGTGCCAGAGAAGCAGGTCTGATTTTCTAGAGTGGGATTTTCATGCGAGCAAGAAAAATTTTAAACCAGCGGGTTTCGGTTACCCAGTGTGGCGAGCTTGTCGATAAGACGATTTCGATCCGGCGCGTTGCAAAGGTAGTTAAGGGTGGACGTAGGTTCAGCTTTAGCGCTTTAGTTGTCACGGGAGATGGGCAGGGACACGTTGGAGTTGGTTTGGGGAAGGCTGCCGAGGTTCCAGAGGCTATTAGGAAGGCTGGCGAGCAAGCTCGGAAGAGTTTAGTTCGTGTTCCCATGAAGGGTTCAACACTAACTCATGAAGTGGTAGGAAATTTTGGGCCTACCAAGGTCGTAATGAAGCCAGCAGGGCCTGGAACCGGTGTTATTGCTGGGGGAGCTGTTCGGGCGGTTCTAGAGGCATCTGGTGTTCGCGATGTAAGGACGAAGTGTGTCGGTTCAAATACACCACACAATGTCGTTTGGGCAACGCTCGAAGGTGTATCCCAGTTGCGAGATCCACGCGACGTTGAGGCCGAGCGTGGTAAGTCGCTCGAAGAATTGGGTTATGCACCCTTCTGATTCAATCGGAGCAATATTATGAGCAATTTAAAAGATAGCTTAGAGACAACGCCGAAGGTGGTTAGAATTCGGCAAGTAAGAGGTGTTTCCGGTCGAACCAAGGAAGTTGTTCGTACTGTGGCTGCCCTTGGTCTTCACGGAATCGGTACTTCGAGGGAAGTAAAGCTAAACTCTTCTACAAGGGGGATGATACGAAGAGTAAGTCAGCTTGTTGTTGTAGAGCCTTTAGGTCAGTAAAGGCCTCTTCTTGGTCGGGTATCAGAACACAATTGGGGGAGTCATGGAATTGAGGCTTGAAAACTTGAAGAACAGCCCTGGAGCTCGTAAGGCTAGGAAAAGGGTTGGTCGTGGCGAGTCGTCGGGAATAGGGAAGACCTGCGGTAAGGGCGGAAAGGGTCAGACTGCGCGCTCTGGAGGCAAAATACGGCCAGGGTTTGAAGGGGGTCAAATGCCTCTATATAGAAGGCTGAGGAAGTTCGGCTTTCGATCCGTGACCAGGTTGAGGGGCGATAACCTCCACACTTTAGTTCCGGTAGAAGCGCTTAATTTGTTTGAGGATGGCGCTGTTGTCGATGCCGACGCTCTTAAGGCTATTGGCATTATCCCAAGCAGCCGTGAAAAGGCCGGGTATAAGCTTCTAAACGACGGAGAGGTTGTAAAGAGAGTTGTTGTACGCGTTAGTTCAGCTTCCCAGTCGGCGATTCAATCTGTCATCGCCGCGGGCGGAACCGTAGAAATAGTCTAAATGCAATAAGTACTTCGTGTTGGACGGGGCGGTTTTATACTGGTAAGGTGCTGTTTGTCTTGGCCCGCTAGGGGCAATTTATTTGGGTGGGCTTCATGCAGCTTTTATCGGTTTTCTCGCGTATCCCTGAGCTAAGGAAGAGGGTCCTTTTTACTCTTGGAATGCTCGCTGTTTATAGGGTCGGAGTTTTCGTTTCCTCTCCCGGAATAGACGTTGCAAGATTGCGGGGCCAGTTCGCAGCGAGCGGTGGAGGGCTTTTCGGCCTGGTCAATATGTTCTCCGGGGGTGCCTTGGAGAACTTCTCGATTTTTACACTTGGGATTTCCCCTTACATTTCCGTTTCCATTATCATTCAGCTTCTTTCGCCTGCTGTCCCCTTTTTAGAGGCGCTACGGAAGGAGGGGGCTGCTGGTCGTAGAGTGCTAACTCGGTATACCAGGGTTGGCACAATAATGCTGGCCTTGCTTCAGGGTTACCTTATTTCGGTAGGTTTGGAGAACCAAGGGTTTGCTCTTTCTCCTGGTCTTCTGTTCCGTTTGAACACCGCCGTAACGTTGTGCGCAGGCACAGCATTTATGATGTGGTTGGGGGAGCAGATTACTGAGAGGGGTATAGGAAACGGGACAAGCATTATCATTTTCGCCGGCATAGTGGCCCGAATGCCTCTGGTCCTTATTTCAACTGTTGCTTTGGCTCAAAACGGGGCGATACCGGCCACCGCTGTCCTAGCGCTGATAATTTTTTCGGTGTTAACCGTTGCCGGTATCGTTTATGTCGAAAAATCACAGCGCAAGGTTTTAGTGCAGTACCCCAGGCGGACGATCAACAACCGGTCCACTCAACCTACTACTCAATTTATTCCGTTGAAAGTGAACATGGCGAGTGTTATCCCGCCCATTTTCGCATCAGCCATACTTGTTATCCCCACCTATTTGCTCGGATTTAGTGCGTCAGAGGGGGTTAGGGACTTCGTTTCACTCCTTGTTCCTGGTGCTTGGATTTACGAGGTCTTATTTGCGGCGTTAATAATTGTGTTTAGTTTCTTCTACACGTCGGTTGTCTTCAACCCCGATGAAGTGGCGGAGAATCTTAAGAAGAATGGTGGTTTCATCCCCGCGGTTAGGCCAGGAAGAGAGACGGCAGACTATCTGTTTGGAATACTCAATCGTCTAACTCTTTGGGGAGCTCTTTATTGCGCAGCGATATGCATCGGACCACAGCTTATTTATATTTCGCTAGGGGTTAGGGACTTTGCTTATGTATTTGGGGGTACGGCGGTCCTTATCGTTGTAGGGGTGACTCTTGATACGGCTGCTCAGATTCAGTCAATGGTTGTGGCGCGAAATTATGAAGATTTGATGGCTCAGTCGAGTGGCGGTCGGGCTCGATTCGATGGGCAGGCAAAGTCTAAGCGTCGTCTTTTAAGGCGAGGTTGAGGTGGGTAACGAAGTCGGTGGTAAACAGACCAAGATAATAGTCTTGCTGGGCCGGCCAGGGTCTGGAAAGGGTACGCAGGGCGAATTGCTGAAACGGGACTTGGGATTCGTTCATATTTCGACCGGCGAGATATTGAGGGCGGCGATTCATGAGAATTCTGAGCTGGGTCTTGAGGCAAAGGGTTATGTTGAAAAGGGAAGCCTTGTGCCAGACGGCTTGATTTTGTCCCTAATATCTGACCGGTTGACGAAACTTGTGGGTTTTGTCCCCGGTGTAATCTTTGATGGGTTTCCTCGGACCGTGTCACAGGCAGAGTCATTCCAGCAAATTTTGACGAGTCTTGGAGTTGGGTCAACGTTCATTATTGAGCTTAGACTAAATGATGCTGCTGCATTGTGTCGAATAGAGGGCAGAAAGAACGAAGCTGGCTCTGAGACCCGCAATGATGATCGGACCGAAATCGTCGCAGCTCGTATGGAGGTATACGAGAATCAGACAAGGCCTGTCGTGGATTTTTATGAACAATTGGGGGTCCTGCGAGTGGTCGACGCTAGTGGTGACAGGGAGTCGGTCTTCCATCGTATATTGGACATGTGTGGCGTAGTATCGAACAATGGGTGTTAGGATTCAATTTTGGTTAATTTCTGTTGAAATTGTTCAAATCTACGCTTCACCGTATTGAAGTTGATTCCAATATACGTTACCCTCTTCGCCCAAGCTGGGCAGGAATAATATCAGATTTCAGCAGACACGTGAAAGAAAGGCTTTAATAAGGCCACCATCGGAGAGTGTTATGAAAGTGAGAGCGTCCGTTAAGCCGATATGCGGCTATTGTAAAGTCATCCGTCGTCGAGGGGTTGTATATGTAATTTGCAGCCGAACCCCGAAACATAAGCAGCGCCAAGGGTAGTCAAGATTAAGGGAGATTTGTATGCCGCGCATAGCAGGAGTTGACCTTCCGAAGAACAAGAGAGTTATTCGTGGGCTAACTTATATATATGGTATTGGTTTAACCAAGTCGAAGAAGATTCTCAGAGAATCGAACGTATCTGAAGATACCAGAACCGACAGGCTCACTGAAGAAGAGCTTGCGCGGATACGCGCTATTATTGAGACCCGCGAGAAGGTGGAAGGGGACCTTCGGCGAGAGGTCGGTATGAGTATTAAACGGTTGATGGACCTAGGTGCATACCGCGGTATGCGGCATCGGCGTAATTTGCCAGTTCGTGGGCAGAGAACGCGGACAAATGCTCGGACACGGAAAGGTCCTAGAAAGGCGGCGGTCGCAGGTAAGAAAGCGCCTGGTAAGAAGTAGTTTGAGGCCGCTTTGGGCGGTTCCGATTATTTCCAGTTATTTAGCCATGTAGGAGGTCAATTGGTCGAGGCAAAAAACACTTCTAGAAAGAAGAAGGTAAAGAAGAATGTTCCGGTTGGGGTTGCAAAGGTTTACGCAACATTTAATAACACGATAGTGACCATATCGGATCCCCGCGGTAATGTCGTAAGCTGGTCGAGCGCGGGTTGTGGGGGGTTTAAAGGATCGCGTAAATCTACTCCTTTTGCCGCACAGGTAGCAGGCGAGAACGCTGCTAGAAAGGCTAGGGAGTGTGGGATGCGGTCAGTGTCTGTCTTTGTTAAGGGACCCGGTTCTGGAAGAGAGTCTGCACTTAGGGCGCTCCATTCATCCGGTTTGAATATTACTTCCATTCGTGACGTTACTCCGGTGCCTCACAACGGATGTCGACCACGAAAAAGTCGGCGAGTTTAGTCTAAGAAATGTTTCCGAGGTATTACTATGGCTCGTTATTGCGGTGCAGTATGTCGTTTGTGTAGGCGAGAAGGCGAAAAGCTTTTTTTGAAGGGTGAGCGGTGCTTCACAAGCAAGTGCGCCATGGAGAAAAGGCAGGGTGGCCCTGGCCAACACGGGAAGGGTCGGCAGTCGACTTCAGATTACAAGGTTCAGCTGAGGGCGAAGCAGAAAGCGAAGAGAATGTATGGTCTTACAGAGCATGCTTTTCGTAGATGCTATGATGAGGCTACCCAGAAGAAGGGTGTGACGGGTACGGAGATGCTCGTAAACCTTGAGCGTAGACTTGACAACTGCGTTTTTCGGCTTGGGTTCGGTATTTCTCGTGCACAATCTCGACAGTTGGTTTCTCATGGTCATATCTTGGTGAATGGCCACAAGGTAACTATTCCGTCATACTCGGTATCGGTCGGTGACGTTGTTGAAGTTGTAGAAGCCAAGCGCAATAGCGTTGTCGTCAAGGGTAGTATTGAAGCAACGGCGGCTCGTCCAGGGGCGGGTTGGCTTGTTCTTGATAGAGAGACACTGAAGGGCTCGGTCATCTCGCTTCCTACTAGAGAGCAAATTCCATCCTCAATAAACGAGCAGCTGGTTGTTGAGCTCTATTCACGATAATCTGCTGCATCGACGAATGTTGTGCAGGAGAATACGCTAGCCATTTATTGCAGTTCCTGACTTATTGGAGACCAATATGAGGAAGATTAGCTTGCGGGATTTGATATCCCCCAAGAAGGTCGAAGTTGAGGGTGATGAAAAAGCTCTTTTCTATGGTAAGTTTGTAGCAGAGCCATTAGAGAGAGGGTTCGGTCTTACCTTGGGTAATAGCCTTCGCAGGGTATTACTTTCTTCGTTGCAAGGGGCGGCCGTTACAGCGATCCGTTTCGACGGAATAATGCATGAGTTTTCAACCGTTCCTGGCGTCGTCGAAGACGTTACGGAGATCGTGTTAAATTTGAAGGAAGTAGTCCTTCGAATGGATGATAAAGATGCATCTACTGTACGGATTGACGTTCAAGGCCCATGCACTGTGACAGCGGGAATGATAACCGGGGATCCGGGCGTTGTTGTCGTTAATAAAGACGCTCATATTGCGACTCTTGGCGACGGTGCATCTATGTCGCTGGCGTTAGACGTGAAGGTCGGGCGGGGTTACGTTCCGTCAGACCGCAATAAAGAGGAAGGCGCGGCGATCGGAACGATTTTTATTGATTCGATTTTCTCCCCTGTTCGTCGCGTGAACTTTAACGTTTCGAACGCCCGGGTTGGTCAACGCACTGATTATGATAAGCTCGTCCTAGAAGTGTGGACTGACGGGTCGATAGATCCGAGGTCAGCACTTGCGCAGGCAGCACATATTTTGACCGAGCAGCTTTCAGTCTTCGTCGGCGAGGACTTGGTTGTTGCCGAGGAAGAGCTGCGTGCTGTAGAGCCGAAGCTTAAGCTTAACGAGAATCTTTTCAGGCGTATTGAGGAGATTGACCTTTCCGTTCGTTCTGCTAATTGCCTTGAGAATGCTGATATCAAGTTTATCGGCGAGCTTGTGCAGAGGTCTGAACCGGAGATGCTTCGTACGAAGAACTTTGGTAGAAAGTCGCTCAACGAGATTAAAGACATGTTGACGGAAATGGGTCTTGGGTTGGGCATGAAGCTCGATAATTTTCCTGGGCGTAAGGAGCTAGAGGGTATTCGGGAAGCAGGGGATCATTAGTAGCTGACTGTGGGTCTGTGTCTTGAGCGCGGGCTATACGGTGGTATCTGTATAAGGTGAGGTATTTAAAGTGAGACATAGTAAGGCCTTCAGGAAGTTTTCTCGTTCAAGTTCACACAGACGGGCCCTATTCCGTAATATGGTCACTTCCTTGTTGCGGGAAGAGCGGATTGAGACTACCGTTGAAAAGGCAAAAGATCTCAGGCCGATTGTTGAGAAGTTCATTTCCCTAGGTCGGGTCGAGTCGTTGCATGCTCGGCGACAGGCTTATGGTTATATTCTCGATAAGGCGGTTGTTCACAAGTTATTTACTGAAATCGGCCCTCGATATCGGACTCGTCCTGGCGGATATACCCGTATCGTAAAAGGGGGTGTTCGTCACGGTGATAGTGCTGATATGGCGATGATTGAGCTGGTAGGGGAGTAGGTGAGGGAAGATCTTCTGCTCCAACTAGTCGGTTCTGCCGAGAATGTTTTGAGGGAGGGTCTTTCAGAGGATCAGATTTTAGATTGCGCCGAAGATTATTCAAGGGCTGTTGAGTCTTTTGTTGAATCTGGTCCAGTTCTTTCACATTCTGAAGCTGCTTTGGTTCTTCGCTTACACGAGGCAGTTATAAGCGCGGTTTCCGTTGCTAGTGGTCGCTCTCAGGGGTTTGGGCATCGCCGGGCAGCTGTTAAAGCCTATCTGGCTGCTTTCGGGCCTCGGTTTGGGGAGGGTCGTTCGTGATTCGCTTGGCGTGCGTTTGTAGCTTCTTGGTCTTGGTTACTGGGTGCGGTTATTCCTTTCAGGGGTCTACTACTATCCTACCTTCATCGGTTAGAAAGGTTTTTGTAGCGCAGGTAAAGAACAATAGTACTGACGCGCGTCTTGCGGTTTTGGTTACAGAAGCGTTGAGGGATCGGTTTGACAGAGGGGGTGTAATTACTCTCGTTGATAGTATTGACGATGCAGACGCGGTTTTAACCGCTTCTATTAAGCGAGTTGATGGAGGAGCAGTTACAAGTACCTCCACTACTAATCAGGCACTTCAGGTTAACAACACCTTGGTTCTGTCCGCTGAGCTGCGTCGGTTGAATGGCCAGATTTTATGGAATAATCCTTCCCTAGTTGTTAATCGCTATTCGGCTGCAACGAGGAGTGCGGTTCAGACGAGCACGGGGGATTTTGCTTCAACAGGATTGTTGGCTTCGGATGTTGTTGGGTTGAACGATAGGGAAGTAGCTCGTTCACAGCAACAATCTGTCTATGGCCCATTGGTTGACGAGGCGGCTCGGAGAGTATTTGAGGAGTCGGTTGGGCCGGATTTTTAATCTATCGGATTTGGGTTTTTACAGAGGTGTTTAAAACCTGAACTAGAAATAGGTTCAGGTCATTGGTGGGGTGAGGTTGGAAAGGGCCATTGGAGTTAATAGCCCTTACAGGCTGCGGCACCCTCGCCTCGAACCCCCCGATTTCGCAGCCTCTTAGTTGATAATTGCTATCGTTTTACCTCTATTGAGATCTCGTCCTGTTCATTAAATTCAGGATTTTCTACTGAGAACTCTTGAAGGTCCGCTATAGTTGGATCGTTAACATCAGCATCTAGCTCTATTTTTCCTGAACGAACTTCCGAGCCAGAATTTAGCTCGAGTACAAGAGTTCCTTCGTTTTCTTCCGTGAATAGAGCGCGGTTGAGGTTGAAGACGAGATAAGTTTTTCCTGCAACTTCATCGGTTTGGTTAAATTGAGGTGTGAGCTTCCGATCTGAATCTTGAGCGCTGAAGGAGGCTGTACCGGTTGCATAGGAAAAGCCGTCAGGATAGCGAAGTTTTAAAAATATACCGTCGGGGTGGACTTCATTAATTCGAGCGGTAACTTGAATTCGCTTACCTGGGTCTGTTTCTCGCGGGACTGCATCGATATTTACTATAGCCGCTCCCACAAATGCATCCGATCCACCACCGCCACCACCGCAGGCAGAGCCTGTTAGGGCCAAAGCGGCTAAGGTGCATCGAGTTGCCGAGGATTGGAGGAAGCTTCGACGGGATTTGTTTGATTCTTGGAGTGAATCGATCGTGGGTGAGTTCGGCTCAAAATTGTTCGGTCTGAGGGATTTTATTAACGCAAAGGATCTCATGAGTATTCCTGTTAGCTGATAGAAGCAGTAGTCAAGATAGCCGCTTTATTTTGAGGTCTGTTGATACAGGCGGCGTGACTTTTCGATAGCTTAGACAGAAAGATTTATTTTTAAAAGGGGATAATCGAATTCGATTGTTCGGTAAAGGAATTAATCGTTTCGGGTAGGATTAGACTAGTTAGCCTTTCCAAGAAAAGATCATCTAAACCCAATAATCCTATTCTGAGCGTTAGCTCTAGATCTTTTGTAAGAAGGCGAAAGTTTGTCCGAGCCGTTTTTTAATACTGCTCGGATAAACTGGCTATAGTCGCGGTAATCGAACTGCCGATAAGAATTGCTCTGGTTCGCGTTTGGTGATGATCTGAGTTTCTTCGCCTCGTTGGTAGACGATAGAAGGGGGAACTATGCCGTTGAACCAGGAGAAAGTTACATCGAAATAGAAGCCCATGTTACGAAAACGGAGAATATCTCCTTTTCGAATTTCTTTCTCAGAGCGATAAACTCCTTTCGTGTCGCACATTGCACATGAGGCGCCGCCGAAGTGATAAAGAAAACCGTTTTCTTCGGTTGCTGAGGCTTTATCCTCAATCAGTGTGAAGCCATCGACTTCTAGGGGGAGGGTTTCCATCGCGGATCCGACGAGGAAATCGCTGCCGTGGGCCCGAAATGAGAAGTCAACGATAATGGTTTTTACTCCGGCAGCTTCGACGATATCGACGACCTCAGATTCGAGCGTTCCAGCATTCCAAACCCACGCTTCGCCCGGTTCAAGATAGAGAGCGAGGTGGGGATGACGAGCGGAGAATTCGCGAAGAGCCGTGGTGAAACTGTCACGATCAAAGTCATCGGAGGTGCAGAGTTGGCCTCCACCTAGGTTGAGCCACTTGAGGTTTGGAAGGAAACGCTCCACACCTTGTTCAAACGCAGCGAGCACGTTGGTGAAGTCTTCCGCGCCACTTTCGCAGAGTGCGTGCATATGGAGACCGCTGACCCACTCTGGGAGCTCTTTAGGGAGTTCGTTTACATCGGCACCGAAACGACATCCAGCTTTGCATGGGTCGTAGTCGGCGTGATAATCGTCTTGCGATACTACTGAGTGACGGGGGTTGATCCGCAAACCGCACGAGATGCCTTCTTTTTGAGCGCGAGAGTGAAACTGGTCGCCCTGGCTTAGAGAATTAAACGAGATATGCGATATGAGGGGTGAAAGAGCGGCCCACTCTCGATCTTTTATTGATACACAGAAGGCGTGGCTTGTGCCTCCAAGTTGAGTGTTGCTGAGGAGCGCTTCGGAAAGTGAGCTGACTTCGCCGATGATTCCTTTATCGCGAAAGTAGGGAAGGACCCCGTAGGATGCTTTTAGAGCATATAGAATAGTAAGTTTGCCACCCGCTAAACTTTCTATCTCGCGCATTCGAGCGATGTTCTTATCAAGAGCATCAAGGTTGTAAACGACCCGTGGAAGGGTATCTCGATCTATGGGATTGAGGGTGTCGTTCATTTCCCCCCCCCTACGTCTGATTGTTGGTGGCCTGTAATCATCTCGCGTTCTCCCTTCTAGCTGGTCGTTGGAGCCGAATTTGGGCCCGTTCCTTGCGTTACTACCGTGTGGATTCTAAACTCTAAGGCTCTGCTAATCAAACAAGAGAAGGAAATCTTCACCTGGAAACGATCATCTGAAAATTAGGAGCTGTATGGCTAGGCTTATTGATTCGCTCGAGCTTCCTGCGGGAATCCGCGATCTCGCCGCCGACGATTTGCGGACTGTTGCGATTGAGCTGCGAGAGGAGCTGATAAGCACCGTGGCCTCAGTGGGGGGGCACTTTGCGTCGAGTCTTGGTGTCGCTGAACTGACGGTTGCGCTTCATCACGCATTTTCTACCCCTATCGACAAGCTAATTTGGGATGTCGGGCACCAGGGGTATATTCATAAAATGCTAACTGGGCGTCGGAAGGAGTTGGCATCAATTCGGACGCAAGGCGGTATCTCGGGGTTTTTGCGGCGAGATGAGAGCCCCTACGATGCGTTTGGTGCGGGGCATGCTGGCACGAGTATTAGTGCCGGGGTTGGGATGCGTGTTGCGCTCGACCAGCAAAAAGATGCCGATACTTTTGTAGTGTCGGTGATAGGGGATGGAGCGATGACGTCCGGAATGGCGTTTGAGGCGCTCAATCATGCGGGTTCGCTCAACCTCAAACGGTTCGTAGTTGTTCTCAATGATAATGAGATGTCTATTTCGCCGAACGTGGGGGCGCTCAAGTGGCTCTTCTCGCGTGCGCTCACATCCTCGGCTACCAACTATGCGCGTTCGGGGATTAAGAGTCTTTTTCAGCGGGGATACATGCCCGAGCTCCTCTTTAAGGCCCTCGATCGTGCAGAGGATGCTGCTCAGGGATTTGTCGCGAGCCCTGCGATGCTCTTTCATTCGTTTGGATTTCGATATATCGGCCCTGTTGATGGTCACAACATGACGGAGCTGCTCACCGCCTTTGAGCATGCAAAAAGTCAGGAGATTCCGGTTTTGGTTCATGTGCACACCGTGAAGGGCAAAGGGTATCAGCTTGCAGAAGATGACCCCGTTGGTTGGCATGCCGTCCAGCTCTTTGATCCATCGAGCGGCGTGCCGAAGCAGCCGACTCAACCGGTTCGGCTTCCACCCACCTACACCACTGTGTTCGCAGAGACGGCGGTTGCCCTTGCTCATGAAGACCCCTCGATTGTGGCTATTACGGCAGCGATGTCGGGCGGGACGGGTCTTGATCTTTTTCAGAATGCTCACCCGACCCGTTTTTTTGACGTAGGAATCTGTGAACAGCACGCTGTTACCTTTGCGGCGGGCTTAGCTTGTGAGGGGCTAAAGCCCATCTGCGCGATCTACTCAACGTTCTTGCAGCGGGCGTTCGATCAGGTGGTTCATGATGTTTGTATTCAGCGCCTTCCCGTGGTGTTCGCGATTGATCGAGCTGGCCTGGTCGGTAACGATGGGGAAACCCATCAGGGGGTTTATGATATTGCCTATCTGAGAGAGATTCCCCACTTAACGATCATGTGCCCCTCCGATGAGAGTGAGCTTCGTCATTTAATGTACACGGCGATACATCACTGCTCGGGACCGGTGGCGGTCAGATATCCCCGAGGCGCTGGTGTTGGGGCTCCGCTCGATGAGCCTTTCCGAGAGATTCCGCTTGGGAAGGGGCGGATTGTGCAGCGAGGTGACGATATCCTCTTGTGCTCTATTGGTACAACGCTGCACAGTGCGTTGAGGGCGGCTGCGGATCTTCAGGCTGCCTATGGTTTGTCATGCACGGTGTTGGATGCTCGGTTCGTTAAGCCGCTCGATGAGGAGATATTCACGGCGGAGGCGCCGCGGCATCAGCTCGTGTGTACTATTGAGGATCACTGCCTCCCGGGAGGATTCGGAAGCGCGGTTTTAGAGCTTCTCTCGGACCGCGGTGTCGTTCTTCAGAGACCGCTTATTCGTATCGGTGTTCCCGATGAATTTGTCTCGCATGGTACTCAGGCTGAGCAGAGGGAGCGTTACGGCCTTAGCGCTCAAGGGATTGTGGCGCGGATAGTCGAAGTGCTCGGTGTTGGAGAAGAAACAGCGAAGTCAGGAGAGGGAATTTCGCAGGTGGGGTGAGACTTAGAAACGGACTCGACTCGAGCGCCTTTAATTCAAATTCTTTGATCTCCGGGAGGGGCTATGAATGGCTCTTGGTATCGGTTTCTGTTGGAAACTTTGTATGGATGATCGCTCAGCTGTCGGGATGCCCTCCCGAAAGAGGTGCCTGCCAAGGATATCGATGGCAATTGCCCTCGGTGTCCTCGCGGGGTGTGGATCAAGCGCAAGCTCGGTCGATAAGAATGCGCCACGGGAGGTGACCAAGGCGAGTCTTCCGGTTGCTGATGAATCGGAGCGCGAGATTTTTAATCAGGCCCAACTCCATTTTTCTCGAGGCCTCTACTCAGCCTCGCGGGAGCGATTCCAAACGTTGCGCAGCTCATACCCTGATGGTCCATTTTCGGAATATGCCCTACTTAAGATAGCTGATACTCATTTTTTTTCAGGGGCTTTCGGAGATGCGGGTGGAGCATACGAAGAGTTCATCACAACCTATCCCGGTGCTGCTTCGGCACCTTACGCACTCTTTCAACATGGGCGTAGTTTGATGCTCTCTATTCGTGGGGTTGGACGAGATACAGCACCCGTCGAACGAGCGGTCGAATTGTTTGACCAGCTGTTGACTAAGTATCCAAGCTCGCCTTTTGTCGAACAAGCAGCGTCATTCCGAGATCAGGCTCTCAATACACTAGCTAAACAGGACGAGCTGATAGGTGATTTTTATAGAAAGCAGGAGCAAAATGCTGCTGTACGATATCGCAATCAGCGTCGACAAGAGCGGCTTGATGCCCAGCGGATGGGTACGGGCGGAAAGTAGCATTTCCCATGTAGTTTCTTAGTTGTGCCTCACGGACGTGCAGGGTCCCTCTTGCCCGATGTGGTCGAATGGCCTCACTATTTGGTGGACTCAGAATCCTTGCACCGGGTATCGTGAGCCCGAGCGCGATTCATTTTTAGTTGGTGCTGAAAAATCGTTCCCTGCGTTTTTTAAGGACGGCTTCAGGCGTATTAGCCGTATTCTTCTCAAGGCTTGATTAGTGACCCATCTTTCGATTCGCATCCTTCCTGGCCACATTGCGCTCGCTGCGAAAGTTTTGCGTCGATGTGCGTATGGGTTATGGGCTGTTGCAATCGTTCTTCTCGGTCGCAATGTCGTGCGGATGTGGCTTGAAACTGAGACGCAGCGAGCATCGCTTGTTGCAGCAGTTCGAGAGATTCAGGCCGACTCGCCGAGCGCGCGTATGACGACGAGTCTAAGCAAGGGGGAGGGTCTTATTCGAGGTCTTGGCGATAAAAAGATATTTGGAGATCTTGGTCGAATAGCGCCACCTGCTGCCGCCCCAACACCCGCAGTGACACGCCCTCCGATGGCGCTGAAATTGGTCGGAACGTATGTTGCCGCTTCGGTTAAGGATTCGTACGCGATAATCGAGCAGATGCAGAAGAACGAGCAGGATGTTTTTGCTGTGTCGGATTCTGTATTTGACGATGCACGGTTGCTCTCAATAGAGATTGATCGGGTATTTCTTGAACGTGATGGAAATCGTGTTGAGCTTACCCTTAATGAGGGGAATGCCGATGCTTCAAGTGGTGGTTCGGATGGACTGAATAGTGTTGTTGTAGCAGAAAGCGATGTCGACGAGGCCCTAAGTAATCTACCAGTGTTGTTGACTCAACTTAGAGCTGTCCCCTATTTCAAGAATGGTCAGGCAGTTGGCCTTCGACTTTTTGCCATAAAGTCGGGTAGCCTGTTTGAGAAGATTGGGCTTAAAAATGGCGACATATTAGAAACGATAAATGGTAATCAGCTCGGAGATTTTTCTCAGGCTCTTAAATTATTTGAGCAGCTAAAATCTGAGCGCTCTTTGCGTTTGGTATTGGAGCGAAACAGGGAAGCGGTCACCTACAATTATGTTATTAGGTAAAGAAGAAGATGGATTTCGCTTCGGTGTGACTAGACCGTGTGACATTCAGCGCAATATTGGCTCTGGCAATACCTTTAAGAGCAGCTATCGATGAGATACATACGAAATGAACAGGTTGCGGTAAAAATGAGCGCTCGACCCACTTTTTTAACCACTATCGCTGCGATGAGTGGTTTGCCCCTTTTTCTGGAGCTAACGGTGCTGGCTTATCCTGTGTCGCCGAGCTTTGCTCAGGAGCAAACGACACCAGCGATCGCAGTCTCGCCAACGACAGTCTCGCCAACCGCAGACGACGCCGAGTTGAACGTGAGAAACGCCGAGATTGGAGCCCTTATCCGAATCTTTAGCAAACGCACGAAGCGAAATTATCTTCTTGATGAACGGGTCAAGGGGAAAGTAACGATGTATATCCCTGGTAAGCTCTCGCCAGAAGAATCCATAAAAATTCTCGATTCGATTCTTGCACTCAAGGGTTTTACGACAGTACCCGTTGGACAAAATCTCTGGAAAATTATTCCCGCAAAAGAGGCGCGACAAGCAACGGTGCCTTTGTTGGAAGATGGTGAGTCGGAGGGAAGGGCAGCAGCTATTGTTAGTCGAGTATTTCCACTCGCGCATGTGAGTGCCGATGAAGTGCAACCGCTTGTTGGCCAGCTCATCTCAGCTGATGGTTTTGCGAGCGTTTTTGGTGGTTCTAATTCGCTCCTGATTATCGATTACGAGGATAACAGCGAGCGCATACGTAAGCTTCTTGAGACGCTTGATGTGCCGATGATGAATCGGGATATGACGATAATACCGATTCAGAATGCTGAGGCGGGTGATATCGCGGAAAAATTGCGTGAGCTATTGGGAATCGGTGATGGTCAATCTGCTGGAGGCGCGGGATTGCCGGGAGTTCAATCGACGGCTCGTGGTCAGATGGGACAACCGTTTAGAGGTTTGGGTTCGGTTCCGCCGGGCCAGCTATCGGGTGTGATTCCTGCGGTGGACGGTCAGCCTTTAGGCGGGGCAATGGTCAACGCTCCTCGTAAATCGCCCCCTCAGTTGATTGCCGATGAGCGCACCAACAGTATTATTGTTGTCGCTGATGACGAGATGACAACTCGTATCAAGGCGCTGATATCTGAGCTTGACAGCAAGGTTGATCTCTCTGGAAATCGTTTCTACATCTATCGGTGTCAACATGCCAAAGCTGAGGATCTCGCCGCGGTGTTGGGCGGATTAGCAGGTGGTACGGGTGCAGGCAGCTCGGGGAGTGGTGGTTCATCTCGCCAAGCGGGGGGCTCTGGTCTAGGCGGTGGCGGAGCGTCAGGTGGTGGGAACGGATTGGGAAGTCAGGGTCTTGGTGGCGGAATCTCCGGTGGCGGTGGCATGGGTCAGCGGGGACGTACTGGTCTCGGCACGGGAGGAGCACAGGCGGGAGGGCTCGGCGGAGCGGGAACTCCCCGTCAATCGGCTTCTGTTCAGCTAAATGAGTCAACTTCAATCACTGCAGATCCAGCAACCAATACCTTAATTATACAATCAACTCGCTCTGATTACGAAAAAATTCGGTCATTAATCGACAGCCTTGATATCAAGCGCCGTCAGGTACTCGTTGAGGCGATGTTGCTAGAGGTAAGTGTTGATAACACTCAAACAACCGGTATTGACTTTTTGACCTCAACCGGTGGCGATGATGGAGGGGTTCTTGCGCAAAATCAGCTAGGTGGCTCTCAGGGTCTTCAGGGGTTGTTGGCCGATCCGAGAAGTCTGGCTGGATTTTCGATCGCTGCGGCGAGCCGAGGATCGCTCACACTTCCTGGGGATATTACGATTCCGACGCAGGCGGTTATGCTGACTGCAGCTCGCTCAAATCAAAACGTAAACGTTCTCTCAGCGCCCACGCTGCTTGCGACCGATAACGAACCAGCGGAGATAGTGGTCGGCCAAAATGTGCCGTTTCTCGCGAGTACCTCAACTAATCAGACGAACCTCAATAATACCTTTAATCAGATCGACAGACAGGATGTGGGGATCACCCTTCGATTAACACCACAGATCTCTTCCGAAGATTTTGTGACTCTTAATATCTTTACGAATGTCTCTGATCTCGTCGCGACAGCAAATTCAGACCTTGGCCCGACAACAACCGTCCGAAGTAGCCAAACAACGGTGATTACAAAAGATGGTCAGATGATCGTCATCGGCGGATTGATGGCAGATCAAAATAATGATGCTGATTCTGGAGTCCCATTTTTGAAAGATATTCCGATCCTCGGTAGTGCGTTTCGGCGCAACACTGAGCGTCGAGTGCGGACTAATCTGTTAACATTCATCACGCCCCACGTTGTAAAAGATCAGTTTGATGCGCGAGATCAAACGATTGATCGACGAGACAAGATTAAAGGAGTTATCGAGAGGGAGAATTCAGAGCCAAAACGAACTGAGCTTTTAGATAATCCCGATATTGATAATGTTCCTGAGGTCGAGCGGGGTGAGTTTATCGCACCGGGCACTATTCAGGGGCCCGCTACAAGAGGGGCGCTATCGGACAAAAGTGGAATAAATGAGAGGCTAAATTCAGATAGTGCTCGAAGTGATAGAGGTCTAGGAGGCTCTGATCGTTCTCTTACAAAACAGGCTCCGCGAGAAGTTCTGGTCGCTCCGCGTCTGCCGTCCGATACGACGATGAAACCTTCGTCGGTCGGAAGCGAGCCTTCGGAGAAGCGAGGAGCTTCTGCTTTTCTCATTCTTCGGGTTTTAAAGGGCAATTTCAGCCCGAACTCTCCCCTAAAGCCGACAAAGGGGATAGTAGCGATTAAGCTGCCACAGGGCACACCGGCATCTGCGCACGATTTTTTCGGGCTCGGACGCCGAGTCGTGTTTGATGATCCTCAGGGGCCCGTAACTCTCGAAGTAGTAGAGAGATATCCAACGGCCGAGAGTGGCTCTCAAACACGTGCTTTGCGAACGGGAGATTGGCGGTCTCTTTCGCCATTTGAATTATTGCGATTGGGGCAAGGGCCGTGGCGTTCTGAAGCTGCAAAAAGGTAGGGGGCTTTACAACTAGATGAATGAAGGAGCCGCGCAGAGAGTTGAAGAGAATCTGGAGAGCCTTGCTCGGCTCTTAGGGTATCGTTACGAAGAGCATCTACCCGATCCGGTTTTGCCGCTTCCCTTTATTCGTGGCGAGCTCGATCGGATCGCTGGGGCGTGGGGGCGGGAAGCTCTTTGTGTTCCGATTGCGGCGTATGACGATCGAATTGTTATTGCCACCGCAGATCCACTTAATCTTGAAGCTCTCGAGCAGATCCGCTTATGTTTTGGTCAAAAACTGGAGATTGTTGTTACGCCCGCTGAGGAGATTTATCTTGCCATAACGCAGATACGTACAGCTCTTATGCAGGATAGATCGAGCGGCCTTGAGAGCGCTGCATCGGAATACGAAGAATTTGATGCACCTCTTCGTATAGATGTAACCGATTCCGAAGATGCAGATGCTCCAATTATACGTTATGTAAACTCGATTATTTTTCGTGCTGCGCAACGACGCGCTTCTGATATCCATATCGAGCCGTATGAGGATCGGTACAAGGTTAGATTTCGGATCGATGGTGTTCTATACGAGGTCGATCAGGAGGATAAATCATCTTACTCCTCCGTTGTATCGCGCATGAAGGTGATGGCGGGCCTTAATATCGCCGAAAAGCGATTGCCTCAGGATGGTCGTATCGGGATCGGCATAGCAGGACGTGATGTTGATATACGTGTGTCGACGATACCTACGCAGTTCGGCGAACGAATAGTGATGCGACTCCTCGAAAAATCCGGGAAAGTTCTTAATCTTGAACAGCTCGGGATCGACGGAGAACTTCTCGATTCTGTGGAGAAATTAATAGCAAAACCGAACGGAATCATCCTCGTGACCGGCCCAACGGGGTCGGGAAAAACAACTACCCTCTACTCGTGCCTTTCGAGAATAAATACACCCGATCTCAATATTCTCACCGTCGAGGATCCCGTCGAATATCGACTCGATGGAATTGGTCAGATGCAGGTTAATCCGAAAATAGATTTCACCTTTGCATCGGGGCTACGCGCTATTTTGCGACAAGATCCCGATGTGGTGATGGTGGGTGAAATTCGGGACGCAGAGACCGCTCAGGTTGCAATTCAGGCATCGTTGACGGGGCATCTCGTGCTGTCAACGCTCCACACAAATGATGCAGCGGGTGCGGTAACGCGGCTTCTCGATATGGGGGTTGAGGCGTTTTTGGTTTCATCGAGCGTGCTCGCTGTGATGGCTCAACGGTTGGTGCGTCGGCTCTGCTCGGCGTGTCGAGAACCGTATGAAATTACTGAGCAGGAAATTCGTGAACTCGCAGTTCCTGCCGATATGATGCGGGGTAAGGTGATATATCGTCCCGGCTCAGCCGAATGTGCTGTCTGTCAGGGAACTCGCTATTTCGAGCGAACGGGGATTCATGAGCTGTTACTCATCGACGATGTGGTGCGCTCACTTATTTTACAACGCGCTGATTCAAATTCGATTCGGTCTGCGGCGGTGAAGCGTGGTTTTAAGACCTTGCGTATGGATGGTGCCGATAAAATTCTGCGCGGAATCACATCAGTTGAGGAGGTGTTGATGGCTACGCACGAGGAGCAGGAAGCTCCTCTTTCATCGTGAGCAGGTAATACAGTCAGCAGATACACAGTGAGCAGATGCGATGCCGATCTTTGAGTACAAGGCCCTAGATGAAAAGGGCAAACAAGCCAAGGGCTCGCTTGAGGCAGACAATGCTCGAGCAGCGCGGCAACGGCTTCGAGCGCAGGGTATGCTGCCAACGACGATCGAAGAGTCACGAGCTCGTCCCTCTGAGCAAAATAAAAAGAGAACGCAACGATCTTTCAGCAGCTCGTTCAATGAGCGGGTTGGTGCTAAAACTCTCGCCTTTTCAACACGCCAGCTTGCAACGCTTCTTTCTGCCGGTATTCCACTCGTTGAAGCTTTGCAATCTCTCGCCGAGCAAACTGTGCCCACGTTTCGTCGGATGTTGGTTGATATAAAGGAGCAGGTTGAGCAGGGTACTAGTTTTGCTCGGGCTCTCGGTTCATATCCAAAGGTATTCCCACGTCTCTACGTCAATATGGTTGCATCGGGTGAGGCATCAGGAAAGCTCGACTCAGTGGTAACGAGTCTGGCTGAATACCTTGAGGCACAGTTAGAGCTTCGGCGTAAGCTAATTTCTGCCCTGATATATCCCGTGATAATGCTCACATTTTGCTCTCTTGTCGTTGCGGGGCTTCTTGCCTTTGTGGTGCCTCAGATCGTTGAGATATTTACCAAACAGGGCGCAAAACTGCCGGTGCCGACGCGGATTATGATAGCGATATCCGATATACTCGTATTTTACTGGTATGCCGTTGCGCTCTTTGTAGTTGGGCTCGTGTTTGGGTTAATTCGGCTTTATCGTTCGGAGAAAGGTCGTTCCTTGATTGACTCGCTTCTCTATCGAGCGCCCCTCGTTGGTGGGCTCTACACGAAGGTGCTCACTGCCCGGATTACCCGCACTCTCGGCACTTTGCTCACGAGTGGAGTTGGGTTGCTTGAGTCGCTCGATATGGCGAAAAATGTCGTAGGAAATGTCCACTTTCAGCGGGCGATTCGCGATGCTCGAGATGGGGTTACTGAGGGGCGAAGTTTGTCGCGTGAGCTGTTGCGTTCGAAACTTTTTCCACCGATGGCGTGTCAGATGATTGCTGTAGGTGAGCGGAGTGGGCGGCTCGAAGAGATGCTCAGTATCGCAGGCGCGACCTTCGAAAAGGAGGCATCATCAACGATAGCGGGGTTGACCGCGTTGATAGAGCCACTGATGATAATTGTGCTCGGCGGTATCGTTTTGGCTATCGTAGTCTCAGTTCTACTGCCGTTGACTGAGCTCATGGATTTGGTTGCGGTCTAAGAGGCACTCGGATCGTCCATCCTATTGCGGTTTTTTGGAGCTCGAACGAAACTAGAGGCGAGCCATTTGGCGGGTGCGGGTTGCACTCGATGAGTTAATCAAAGGGTAATTATATGCCAGAAAAAAATATGCGAGAAAGGGGATTCACCCTCGTCGAAATAATGGTAGTCGTCGTTATTTTAGCGTTGCTGGCTGGTTTTTTGACGAAGGGGATTTTTGGTGCGGGCGATAAAGCCAAGATGAAATTGACCGAGATGAAGCTCGCCAAGGTGCAGGGTCTTATCAGTCAATATCAGACCTCATACAACGATATTCCGCGATCTCTTCAGGATCTCATGGCGTGCCCAGCGCAGGAGTCGGGTAACCCGTGTGCTCCCGTAACCTCCGACCCCGAAGATCTGAAAGATGGTTGGGGAAATCCTTTCGTTTATAACTTCAATGATGGCAACTATAGCTTCACCCTCCGCAGTCTCGGCGCTGATCGTCGGGAGGGAGGCACCGGTATAAATGGCGACTTCACCCGAACAGGGCCGTAGGCGCTAATTGCAGGTGGATCAATGTCTATGAAGGAGGGGCATGGTTGTCCGTCGAGTTCGTGAATCAG
>Ga0114972_10000143_pt1 | contig 49435 bp, 35 predicted proteins | sample M_140807_EF_Meta_FD_87354 | JGI IMG/M metagenome (GOLD analysis project Ga0114972, IMG submission 87354) | Freshwater microbial communities from Lake Montjoie, Canada to study carbon cycling - M_140807_EF_MetaG | ecosystem: Environmental > Aquatic > Freshwater > Lake | place: Lake Montjoie... | reverse complement strand
GGATCGTTGCCGGCTGGATCGTTCCCGACCGGCCCGTCCCCGCCGGGCGTCGCGGACATCAGGCCTGCCCTCCTGAAGCGAACCTGTCCTCGGCCATCGAAGCCAGTTTTCGGAGATCGAGTTTTCCCGAACCAAGCACCGGCATCTCCTCGATCTCGGCGAAACTGTCCGGGGACGGAATCCAGAGATTGGGCAGGCCGCCATCGGCGAGGCCGCGGCAGACCTCCTGGGCCGAGCGGGGCGTGGGCAGATGGAAGACGACGAGCCTCTCCCCCTTCTTCGGGTCGGGCACGGCGGTGACGACGGCCAGCATTTCGCCGTCGGCCGCCCCCAACTCACGATTGATCGCCTCCTCGATCGCGATGTGCGGCACCATCTCGCCGCCGATCTTGGAAAACCTGCTCTCGCGTCCGGTGATCGTGATGAACCCGTCGGCGTCGATCTTCGCGATGTCCCCGGTGCAGTACCAGCCTTCCTGAACGACCTTCTCCGTCAGGTCGGGCCGGCCCATGTAGCCCTGCATGACGTTCGGGCCGGTGATCCAGAGCAGGCCCTCCTCGCCAACCGGGATCTCCCGGCTTCCGTCACGGTCGCTGACCCGGGCCCGACAGCCGAGAATCGGCTTTCCGACCGTGCCCTCGCGGGCGTCGATCGGACGGCCGGGAACCTGCCTGGAAGGGGGCACATTGGCGGCCACGAGCGGGGCCAGTTCCGTGGCCCCGTAGGCCTCCCAGGGTCGCACGCCGAACCGCTTCTCGAAGGCATCGGCCACGTCGCGTGTAAGTTTCTCGGCGGCCCCGAACACGACCTCGAGCGTCGAAAAATCCTCGGCCGGCGTCCGCCGAATGTAGATCCGCAGGAAGGTCGGCGTCGCCATCAGGATCGTGGCATGGTGTTCGCGGGCCAGTCTGCCCACCGTCTGGGCATCCCGCGGGTCGGCGTGGTAGACGACGGAGGGTTCCAGCGTCAGCGGCGTCCAGAGCGTCGTCGTGTAGCCGTAGGAGTGGAAGAAGGGGAGCACGCCGAGGGCGACGTCGGCGGCGGAGAGATGCAGGAGGTTGTCGATCGCCCGCACCTGCGAGCCGACGTTCTCCACGGTCAGCACCACTCCCTTCGGATCTCCCGTCGATCCGGACGTGAAGATCACCGTCAGCACGTCCTCGGGCCGGATCGCATCGAGGCCGAGCATCCGGTCGAGCCAGGAAAGCGGCGTGACCGTGGCATGAACGAAGGCGGCGATCTTGTCGAAGGCGGTGAGTTGGGTTCGCAGGCCGCCCGCATCGAGCAGCCTTTCGCCGACGTCGAGCTTGACCCGGGTCAGGAATGCGGGGCTCGAGATCACGTGCCGCAGGCCGGCCTTGGCGATGCAGGTGTCGAGGATCGACTGGCTGGTGGTGTAGTTGAGGTTCACGGCCACGCGGCCGGAGAGCGCGAGCGCGGCATTGACCACCATGCCGCCGGCGGTCGGCGGCAGGAGCACGCCGACCATCGTCTCTTCGCGGTCGAGCACACGCTCCAGAACGCTGCGGGCGGCGAGGATCCGCGTCAGCAGTTCCCTGCCGGTGAGCCGGGTTCCGAGTGAGTCGGCGACCTTCATCCTGCCGGAGGCACTGCGGCAGGCGCGGAGCAGCAGCCGCTGCAGGACCATCGGCGGTTCGACTTTCGGATCGGCCATGAACGCTCCGCAGCGGCCGGGTTGGGCGGGTCTCGTTGCCCGATTGCCACCGGTCACTAAAATCAAATTCCATTAGACCCTGCGCCGTTCGAGGTGACCAGTTCACCACCGGACGGGACCTCAACCGCGGCCCGACGCTGCCGCTGCCGCGACAGATGCCACGTTACCAGCCGTCGCTGATCGAGCCGAAGTGGCAGGCGTGGTGGGAGTCGCAGCGGACCTTTGCCACGCCGCGGCTGCCCGGGCCGGGCCTCTCGCCCGCCGAACCGCAGCGCAAGGCCTACGTCCTCGACATGTTTCCCTACCCGAGCGGCGACGGGCTCCATGTCGGGCATCCCGAGGGGTACACGGCCACCGACATCGTGGCCCGGTTCGAGCGGATGCGGGGCAAGAGCGTCATGCACCCGATGGGGTTCGATGCCTTCGGCCTGCCTGCCGAGGAGTACGCGATCCGCACCGGCACGCCGCCGCGGGAGAGTACCGACCGAAACATCGCCACGTTCACCCGTCAGCTCAAGATGCTCGGCTTCAGCTACGACTGGGACAGGGTCCTCTCGACGACCGATCCGGGCTACGTCCGCTGGACGCAATGGATCTTTCTCGTCCTCTTCGACACCTGGTTCGACACGACCCTGCAGAAGGGGCGGCCGATCGCCGAACTCCCGATTCCTCCCGAGGTCGTCCGCGATGGAGAGGGGGCCGTCGCGGCCTTTCGTGACGCCCACCGCCTGGCCTACCAGTCGGAGGCCCCGGTCAACTGGTGCCCCGCCCTCGGCACGGTGCTGGCCAACGAGGAGGTGATCGGAGGCTTGAGCGAGCGGGGTGGCCATCCGGTGGTCCGGATCCCGCTGCGGCAGTGGATGCTGCGGATCACGGCCTACGCCGACCGCCTGGAGCGGGAACTCGAGGGCCTCGACTGGCCCGCCAGCATCAAGAAACTGCAGTCCGACTGGATCGGACGGAGCACCGGCGCCGAGGTCGACTTCCTGATCTCCGCTCCCGGCGCGGGTGTGGAGGCCTTCGCGGACTGGCAGCGGGCGCGGGCGGCGGGCGGGTTCCCCGAGAAGCCGGGAAACGACGTGCTCCGGATCTACACCACGCGGCCCGACACGCTCTACGGCGTGACCTTCATGGTCGTCGCACCCGAGCATCCGCTGATCGATTCTCTGACCGCTCCGGGCCAGCGCCAGGCGATCGCAGACTATCGGGAGGCGGCCGCCCGCAAGAGCGACCTCGACCGCACCGATCTGGCCCGCGAGAAGACGGGGGTGTTCACCGGTTCGCACGTGATCCACCCGCTGACCGGCAGGCCGCTGCCGGTCTGGGTGGCAGACTACGTGCTGGCGACCTACGGCACGGGCGCGATCATGGCCGTGCCGGCCCACGACGACCGCGACCTTGAATTCGCGAACGCCTTCGGAATCGAGGTGGTCACGGTCGTCGAGCCCGCCGACGGATCCACGCCGGCCGAGGGTAGACTGTTCTCGGGCGACGGCCGTGCGGTCGCCTCCGGTCCCTACACCGGCCTCGCGACCCGGGACTTCATCAGCCGGGTCGCCGCTGATCTCGCGGCCGCCGGCCTCGGCCGCCCATCGGTGAACTACAAGCTCCGCGACTGGCTCTTCAGCCGGCAGCGGTTCTGGGGCGAGCCGTTCCCGATCCTCCACGAACTCGACGCCGACGGCAGGCCCACCGGCCGGATCCGCGCGGTCGACGAGCGGGAACTGCCGGTGCCGCTTCCAGAACTCACCGACTACCGCCCCGGAGACACCCCCGACCCGCCACTGTCGAGATCGGCGGACGAGTGGTTGTTCCTGGAGCGCGACGGCAAACGCTACCGCCGCGAGACCAACACCATGCCCCAGTGGGCGGGGTCATGCTGGTACTACCTGCGGTTTCTCGACCCGAAGAACGACGTCCGCTTCCTCGAGGCAGAGATCGAGCGGGCCTGGATGCCGGTCGATCTCTACATCGGCGGCGCGGAGCATGCCGTGCTCCATCTGCTCTACAGCCGCTTCTGGCACAAGGTGCTCTACGACCGGGGGCACGTCTCGCAGCCCGAGCCGTTCGGCAAACTCGTCAACCAGGGAATGATCCTCGGGGAGATGGAGTTCACCGGCTACCGCAGCGGCAAGGGGGGCTGGGTGTCGGCGGAGAAACGCGGCCACGACGATGTCGCCGCCAAAGTTCCGGCCGACCAGGTGGAGAAGCAGGGGGAACACTTCGTGCTCCGCGACGCCCCGAAGATCCGGGTCGAGAGCCGGGCCTACAAGATGTCGAAGAGCCGCGGCAACGTGGTCAACCCCGACCAGGTGGTTCGGGATTTCGGTGCCGACTCGCTGCGGCTCTACGAGATGTTCATGGGACCGCTGGAGGCGACGAAGCCCTGGAGCACGACCGGCGTCAGCGGGGTCCGCGGATTCCTCGACCGCTGCTGGCGGCTCGTCGTGGACGAGCGGGCCGAGGAACTCCTGCTGGCACCACAGGTCTGCGAGGATTCCCCGTCGGAGGATCAGCTCCGGGAACTGCACCGCACGATCGACAAGGTGACCAAGGACATCCAGTCGCTCTCGTTCAACACGGCGATCGCCCGGATGATGGAGTTCGTCAACTTCTTCACGCCGCTGGACCGCCGGCCGCGGGCGGTCCTCGAGCCGTTCGTGACCCTGCTTGCCCCCTTCGCCCCGCACCTGGCGGAAGAACTCTGGCAGATTCTCGGCAGACCGGCCCCGGTGTCGCTGGTGACATGGCCGGCTGTCGAGGACCGCTGGCTCAGAGACGACACGGTCGAGATTCCGGTTCAGATTCAGGGCAAACTCCGGGGCCGGGTGGCCGTTCCTGCCGACGCCGACATCGAGGCGATGAAGGCGGCCGCACTGGCCGACCCGAAGATCGCCGAACAGCTCGCCGGCAGGGAGATCCTCAAGGTCGTCGCCGTCCCCGGCAGGCTCGTCAACTTCGTCGTCAGGGGCTGACTTCCGGGACTGGATGAGCCGGCTTTCCCGGCCGAGGCGAATCGGCTTTCGTGCCGGGCGGCCGTTCCGTAGCATGGTGCGATCGTCCCCAGCCGATGGCCCACGTGAGGAGCGACCGATGCCGGTGAAGCGTGTTCTGGCTCTGGTCCTGGGCGGTGGCCGCGGCACGCGGCTCTATCCGCTGACCCGCGACCGCTCGAAGCCCGCCGTGCCCCTCGCCGGCAAGTACCGGATCATCGACGTTCCCCTCTCCAACTGCATCAACAGCGGTGTCCAGCGGATCTACGTGCTCACCCAGTTCAACTCGGTCAGCCTGCACCGCCACATCCGCCGCACCTACACCTTCGACCCGTTCAGCGGCGGATTCGTCGAGATCCTCGCCGCCCAGCAGACGCTCGACAATTCCGGCTGGTACCAGGGCACGGCCGACGCGGTACGGCAGAACATCCGCTACCTGCAGCAGCCCGACATCCGCCACGTGCTGATCCTTTCAGGCGACCAGCTCTACCGGATGAACTACGCCGACATGCTGGCGACCCACATGTCCCGCGGGGCGGATGTCACCATCGCCAGCATCCCGGTGCACGAGGAGGCTGCTTCGGCGCTCGGCATCATGCGGGTCGACGGCGACGGCCGGGTCGAGGGCTTCCTGGAAAAGCCCCAGACGAAGGCCGAACTCGACATGGTCCGCACCGACCCCGGCTGGATCGATCGGCAGGGCATCGCCTCCCAGGGTAGGAACCTGATGGCGAGCATGGGCATCTACCTGTTCGACAGGGACTGCCTGCTCGATCTGCTCACCAAGACCGACTACCAGGACTTCGGCCGTGAGGTCTTTCCGGCGGCGATCCGCTCCAAGCGCGTGCAGCTCCACCCCTTCGACGGCTACTGGGAGGACATCGGCACGATCCGTTCCTACTTCCAGTGCAACCTCGATCTGGCGGGCGCGGCGCCGCCGTTTCAGCTCTCGAGCGCGGAGGCGCCGATCTATTCCCGCGGCCGGTTCCTGCCGCCGTCACGGATCGACGGGGCGAGCATCCGGGCGAGCCTGCTCTCCGACGGCTGCATCGTCGGGCATGGTGCCGTCATCGAGAACAGCGTGATCGGCCTCCGCTGCCACATCGGCCGCAACGTGGTCATCCGCAACTCCGTCGTTCTCGGCAGCGACTTCTACGAAGCCGACGACGACATCGCCGCCAACAACGCCCGCGGAATCCCACCGATGGGCATCGGCGAGGGGACCATCGTCGAAGGCGCCATCGTCGACAAGAACGTCCGCATCGGACGCCGGGTTCGCATCTGCAACGACCACGGATGGGAGCAGACCGGCGACAGCCCCATGTTCACCGTCCGCGACCGAATCGCGGTCGTTCCGAAAGACGCCGTCGTCCCCGACGGCTGGCTCCCCGAGCCCGGCATCGCTCTCGGCTAGCGTCGGCCCGGATGGGGCTGCCTGCACGAGCGGAGGCCAGGGCCTGGCCGTGGCATGCCGTGGCAGGATGCCGTTGCTGCGGGCCCAGAAGTCGTTTTGCGGAGCCGATCCATTGGGCACGGGCCCCGAGTAGTCGAAGGGATCGGGGCACATGGTGCACCCCGCCGAGGCCAGAAGCATGGCCGCGGCGGCGATCGGAGCGACGACGGCTCGGCGCGAGAAACCCACCATCGGCGACCCTCCCGGGCCGGACGGTCGCCTCGACCGGTCCAGCCGTGGTGAACAGCAGCGGCTGTTCCACCCCCCAATGACCCCGACAATTCATCGGATCGTTGCGACCGGCACCTTGAGCAAATCGGCTACAGGTCGACGCCCGTCCGGGCCATGAGGATCTTCATGTCGTCCCAGACGTGCCGCTTTGCGGCCGGATTCCGCAGCAGGTACGAGGGGTGATAGGTGCAGATCACCTGGGAATCGCCATGTTCGAACCAGCGGCCCCGCAGCCGGCCGATCGGCTCCTCTGAGCGGAGCAGCGCCTGGGCAGCGGTCGTGCCGAGGCAGCAGATGAACTCCGGCCTGATGATCTCGAGTTGTCGCTCGAAGAACCCCCGGCAGTTGGAAATCTCGTCGGCAGTCGGAGGCCTGTTGCCCGGCGGCCGGCACTTGAGCACGTTGAGGATGTAGACATCCTCTCGGCGGAGCCTGCAGGCCTCGATGATCTTCGTCAGCAACTGGCCGGCCCGACCGACGAAGGGGATTCCCGAGGCATCCTCGTCGGCTCCGGGAGCCTCGCCGAGGAAGCAGATCCTCGCCTCCGACGATCCCGTGCCAAACACCGTCTGGGTCCGGGCACAGGCCAGTTCTTCGCAGCTGCGACAGCCCGCCACCTCGGCATTCAGAACCTCGAGCATCCGTCCCTGTTCTCCAGGCTCGGCCGTCCGGGTGACGGCTGGCCGTCGCCGGGCCGGGACTGGCTCGCCCTGGGGCACGTCCGAGCGGGGCAGGCCCGTCGCCGGGGCCGCTCGTGCGGCCTGAGCCGAGGTTCGCCGAGGCAGGTCGAGCACCCCCGCATCGGCGAGGCTCTCGAGTTTCTGCCGCACCGCCCGGGGAGATGGAGCCGCCCCGCGGCGAGCTTTGCCCTTGGTGTCGTCCATGACGTTCGTGGCCCTTCGATCCTGCGTTGTGCTCGGCGACCGGAAATCCTGCCTGCGCCCGGCAAGGACCAGAGCACTGGTTACAGAGCCCGGCGAAACCGTTTCGGGGCCCGCCCCTTGCCCAGCAGCGCGGCGGCGGATGGCTTCTTCGGCGGTTCTTGAGCTGCCGCATCGATCGCCTGTTCGGCGGTGTCGGCCGGGCCGATCCCCTCGCGAACGGGCAACGGGCCGGGCTTCGGCCGCCGATCGAAGGCCTCGAAGCCCGCGATCTCGTCCCGCTTGAGGAGTTTCTCGATCCGCATCTCGATCCGGGTCAACTGCGGCCCCTCGTCGGGGGCGACGAACGTGTAGGCCACGCCCTCCCGTCCCATCCGGCCGGTGCGACCGACCCGATGGACGTAGTCGTCGCAAAACTCGGGGATGTCGTAGTTGATGATGTGCGAAAGGCTGGAGACGTCGATGCCACGGCCGACGACGTCGGTCGCCACCAGCACCTTGACGGTTCCCTCGCGGAATTGCTTCATCACCCGGTCGCGGATGCCCTGGGAGAGATCGCCGTGGATGCAGGCCACATCGGCCGCATGGCCGCGCCTGCGGGAGAGCCGCTCGAAAATCTTGTCCGTGCCCCGCTTGGTCCGGCAGAAGACGATCACCTGACGGGGTTTCTCCCGCTCCAGGAGCCGCTCCAGCAGATCGAACTTCCGGGTCGGATCGACGGTGAAATAGAACTGATCGATCGTCTCGACGGAGATCTCGTTGGTGGAGAAGTCGAGGATCTCCGGATCCCGCATGTACCGCGTCGCCAGTTTGGCGACGGGCGGCGGGACCGTGGCCGAGAGCAGGAGTGTCTGGCGGCTCTCCGGACAGCGTCGCAGGATCTTCTCGATGTCGGGGCGAAACCCGATGTCGAGCATCCGATCGGCCTCGTCGAGCGTGACGATCTCGAGCCCGGAGAGCGTGATCGTGCCGCGGCTGAGGTGGTCGAGCACGCGGCCCGGAGTGCCGACGACCACCGCAGGATGCCTGGCCAACTTGTCGATCTGGCCCTTGATCGGCTTGCCGCCGTAGACGGCGACGCAATGGATCTTGGAACCGTGGGCGAGCTTCTCGAATTCGTCCCGGACCTGCACCGCCAGTTCGCGGGTCGGCACGAGCACGAGGGCCCTCGGCCCGCCACCGCGGCCGGGCTGTGACACCCGTTCCAGGATCGGAAGCACGAATGAGGCCGTCTTGCCTGTGCCGGTGCGGGCCTGGCCGAGCAGGTCGGCACCTGTCAACGCCCGCGGGATGAGACCTGCCTGCACGGGGGTCGGAACCGTATAGCCGGCCCGCTCAACGGCGGCGAGCGTCGCGGGCGACAGCCCGAGGTTCCGAAAACTCCCCGCTGGGGCGTCGGCCGCATTCGCGGGGGTGCCCCCTGAACCTGCCGAGGCCCCGTCAACCGCTCCGACGGCCGTGTCCGGCTCCGCCGGCCGACCGTCCCATGATTCAGAAACCACTCGCTGTCCCCGTGAGATCCCTGTCCGCCACGCCGCGTGAACGTTTATTCATGCAGGCAGACTACCACGGCCGCCTCGTTCCGGCAAACCGGAGGGCAGGCTGGCCGCGTGCGGCGGCCAAGTCCGCTCAGCGGTCGAACAGCTTCTTGATGGCCCAAACGGTGGCCGCCCGTCCTGCGCGGGCGATCGACCGGGTCAGCGGAATATGCTTGGGGCAGACCGCGACGCAGTTCTGCGCGTTACCGCACATCTGGATGCCCCCCTCGGAGGTCAACGCCGCCAGCCGCTCGTCGGCGATCATCCTGCCGGTTGGATGGGCGTTGAACAGCATCGCCTGACTGATGGCATGGGCGCCGACGAACCCCCGGTCGAAAGCTGCCTTCCTCCTGGCGTCGAAGGCCTCGGTCGATTCGCCTTCGCGCTGCACGACCTCGGTCTTCGTGTACTGCGGACAGGCCTCCAGGCAGCAGCCGCAACTCATGCAGGTGGAGAGCGGATAGGCGTCCTCCTGGTCCTCCGGAGAAATCCGCGGACCGGGGCCATGATCGTAGGACCCGTCCACCGGCACCCAGGCCTCGACCCGCTCCAGGCCGCGGAAGACCCTGCGCCTGTCGACCACCAGATCCCGAACCACCGGAAACTTCGACATCGGCCGCAGTTCAATCTCCTCGGAGTTGTCCTCGAGCAGCCTGTCGACGAGCGCCGTGCATGCCATCCTCGTCCGCCCGTTGACGAGCATGGTGCACGAGCCGCAGACCTCCTCCAGGCAGTTGCAGTCCCAGGCGACCGGTGCCACGCTGCGACCGTCCTCGGCCCGGGCGGCGGCGGCGATCCGTTGCAGGATGCTGATCACGTTCATGTTCGGCTCGTACGGGATCGCATGCCGCTCCCAGTAACTTTCCTGCCCCGGGGCGTCCTGCCGCAGCACCCGAACGTGGATCGTACGCGACGCCGACCCCGCACCGTGCTCGGTGGTCGCGGCCGGATCGCCGGCGTCGTGGATCGTTTCAACAGCCTGGATCATCGGATGCTCCTGACTTCATTGTGCTGTCTTCCCGGCCCCGGCCCGGATGGCCGTGCCATCGTCCGTTTCGGTCCTCAGGCACCTGCCGTCGCCGGCTGCTGCGCCGGCTGTCCGCCCCGTCCTGCGGCCCGCTGCCGTTCCCTCCAGACCTCCTCGATCACGTCGCCACCGACGAGGCCGTAGAGCCTCGGTCGCGGCGGAATGAGCGAGGTGTCGACATCCTCGTAGGAGATCTGCGGATGACCGTCGGCGCCATGCTTGGCGATCGTGCTCTTGAGCCACTTCTTCGTGTTCGCCTCGAACCGGTCGCACCATTCCTCTGCCTCGCGTCGCTGTTCGACGGGATCGGTGGCGGCGATCCCGGGCATCGCGGTCGACGGCTTGTAATGGGCGCCACGGCACTCGTCCCGGAGCAGCGCACCCTTCAGGATCAGCTTCGCGATCGGGAACATGTCGCCGAGCGACTTCGTGAAGACGACGTTTTGGTTGGTCCAGTTGCCGGTGTCGGAAAGCGAGCAGCGCCGCCAACGCTCCTCGAGGCCGCAGACCTCGTCATAGGCGGCCGCGAGCTGGTCGTTGCGCCGTACGACCGTCGCCACACGGGTCATCAGCCCGCCCAGCTGCTGGTGGAGATCGTAGGGATTCTCGTTGCCGCCGCGCCTCGCGAGCAGGGCCTCGTGCCGGTCCTCCTGCCTCCGCAGCGAGGCTTCGAAGAGCCGCGAAGACTCCTCCGCCGACGTCTTCCGCACGGCCGTACCCGAGGCGATCACGCTCGGTGCGCAGAACAGTCCGCTGAAGATGCAGGAGAGCAGCGAGTTGGCCCCCAGGCGGTTGGCGCCGTGATACTGGTAGTCGCACTCGCCGATCGCGTACAGACCCGGGATGCTCGTCTGCTGGTTCTTCGGGTCGCCCTCTTCCAGGCCGCCGGACCCGCTCTTCTGGTAGTCTACCCAGAGGCCTCCCATCGAATAGTGGACGGCCGGAAAGATCTTCATCGGCACCACGCGCGGGTCGACACCCTGGAACTTTTCGTAGATCTCGAGGATGCCGCCGAGCTTGCGGTCGAGCATCTCACGGGAAAGGTGGGTCAGATCGAGGTAGACGCAGAGCCGATCCTTCTCGACGGAGAGCCCGTCGGTCGTGCAGATGTCGAAGATCTCCCGCGTGGCGATGTCACGCGGCACGAGATTGCCGTACTTCGGATACCGCTCCTCGAGGAAGTAGCAGCGATCGACCTCGGGGATCTCCCTCGGGTCGCGGGAATCCTGCGGCTTTCGTGGAACCCAAACCCGGCCTCCCTCGCCGCGGGCGCTCTCGCTCATCAGCCGTAGCTTGTCAGCCCCGGGGATTGCGGTCGGGTGCACCTGGATGAACTCGCCGTTACCGTACCAGGCCCCGGCCTGATAGGCCCGGCTCACCGCGCTGCCAGTGCAGACCATCGACATCGTCGACCGTCCGTAGACCAGCCCGCACCCGCCCGTGGCGAGAACGACGGCATCGGCCGGGAAGGCCCGGAACTGCATCGTGACCAGATCCTGGCAGACGGCGCCGCGGCAGCGGCCCGAGGCGTCGAGCACCGGTTCGAGGAAGTCCCAGAACTCCCACTTCTTCACCCTGCCCGCCACCTCGTACCGCCGCACCTGCTCGTCGAGCGCGTAGAGCAGTTGCTGGCCCGTGGTGGCGCCCGCGAAGGCGGTCCGTTTGTAGAGCGTGCCGCCGAACCGGCGCTGGTCGCGAAACCCCTCCGGCGTGCGGTTGAAGGGCACGCCGAGGCGGTCCATGAGGTCGATGATCCTCGGGCCCCAGTCGGCCATCTCCTTGACGGGGGGCTGATGCTGGAGGAAGTCGCCGCCGTAGACCGTGTCGTCGAAGTGCTTCCACTCGTTGTCGCCCTGCTGCCGGGTCAGGGCGTTGACGCTGTTGATGCCCCCCTGGGCGCAGGCGCTGTGCGAACGCTTGACGGGAACCAGGCTGACGAGGTCGACGTCGACCCCGGATTCGGCGAGCCTCATCGTCGCCGCCAGGCCCGCCAGACCGCCGCCTATCACGAGAACACGGGGTTGTGCCATGGGGTCAGGTTCCTTCGGAGGAAACGGGAACGGCATTCGGTAGGGAGGTATTCGCCGGCCCGCGAACGGAAGGAGATCGCCCCTCCTCGATCGGCGTCTCCCCCTTCAGCATCCGCTTCACCTCATCCATGCGATTCTCGACGCCCCGGGCCTTGGCGACGTCGACGGTCCGCAGTCCGCCGATCGCCCCCAGACCGGCGGCGGCCAGCAGCAGTCCGACGGCGACGCTGACCCAGTTCGCCCGCCGCATTGCGGCGGGGCTGGTCCAGAGGCCCCAGGTGATGCCCAGCGTCCAGAGACCGTTGGAGAAGTGAAACACCGTCGAGAGCACGCCGATCGCGTAGAGGATCGACACCAGCAGCGGACGAATCGCGACGGCCGCCGAACTCGTCGCATGGTGCGGATCGAATCCCTCGGCGCTGCCGCGGAGAGGTTCGCCGAGCCAGTGCAGCTGGATCAGGTGGCCGATGATGAACGCGAAGGCGATCATTCCGGTCGCCCGCTGGAGCGTGTAGCGGAGGTTCCCCACGTAGGGGTAGGAGCCGACGTTCGGCAGCCCGCCGGCGATGATGGCGAACCCCACGGCGGCATGAAACAGCATCGGCAGGAAGATGAAGGCGATCTCGATGGGCACGAGCAGAGGCCCGAGCGAGTGGATCATGTCGACCCGAGACTGGAACGACTCCGGTCCAGCCAGGACCGAGGCGTTCGTCAGCAGGTGCACGACCAGAAAGGCTCCCACCGGGATCAGTCCGGAGAGGGAGAACAGCCGATAGATCAGGAACTGGTGCCGGGAGAGAAAGGATCGCGGTGGATCGGACTGGTTCACTGACTGCCTCGTGGCACTGGCTGGATGGCTGCGCGGCCGGAGAGGGCCTCCGGCCGGGGACGATGGGAGTATAGGTTGGCGAGCAGCACGGGCAACGCCGATTGGGCATTTGGCGGCACAGGCGACCGGATTTATACTCTGTTCGTCAGCACGCCACATGGAGGGTCGCTGGTGTCCGAGACGACCACATCGTCCGAGCGAGGCCCCGAGCGGGCCGACGGAACCGGTATTCCCCGGGCCACGCCGGACCTGATCTGCAACGTCGTTCTGGACCATTTCCCGGACGGTGTCGCCCTCGTCGACGTGCCGCCGCCGGATGTCGAGCCTGACTCCGTCGACGCGGCAGTCGTCTGGGCGAACGACCGCTTCTGTGAATGGTGCTCCCAGGGCAATGTCTCCGGGTGCGGCTTCTTCCAGGCACTCGGCCTGCCGGAAATTCTCGGTCCTGAGCCGTCACCTCTGAGGGCTGCCGCCAGCCTGCGGAAGACGGTCGGCACGACACTGCGGACGGCCGCCCACCGCTATTTGAGCGTGCTCGCGAGTCCGGCCGCAGACGGTCCTGAAAGCCTGCCGAAGGCCGGCTGCCGGGTCATCGTCGCGGTCCGCGACGTCACCGAGACGATCCTCGAGCAGCAGAAGCGGGCCGCCATCCACCAGGCGGGTCAGAAGCTCGCCGATCTCTCCCCGGCCGAACTGGCCGACATGACCGTCCAGGAGCGGATCGAGCTGCTGAAGAGCAACATCATCCACTACTCGAAGGACCTGCTGCAGTTCGACGTGCTCGAGATCCGGCTCCTCGACCAACAGACCGGACGGCTCGAGCCGCTGCTGGCCGAGGGGATGCAGCCCGAGGCGGAGGCCCGCATCCTCTACGCCCGGCCCGAGCACAACGGCGTCACGGGCTACGTCGCGGCCACCGGACACAGCTATCGGTGCGACGACACCACCAAGGATCCGCTCTATCTGGAGGGCTGCAAGGGGGCGAAGAGTTCGCTCACCGTGCCGCTCATGCTCCACGATCAGGTGATCGGCACGTTCAACGTCGAGAGCCCGGAACCGGGCGGTTTCACCGGTACGGACCTGCAGTTTCTCGAGATCTTCTCACGCGACGTCGCCGCCGCCCTCAACACGCTCGAGCTTCTCGTGGCCGAGAAGGCCTCGACCGCCGCCGAGAGCATCGAGGCGATCCACGGGGCGGTCGCCCTGCCCGTCGACGACATCCTCAACGATGCCGTGAACGTGATGGAACGCTACATCGGCCACGACGCCGAGGTTGTCGAACGGCTGCAGCGGATTCTGCGAAACGCCCGTGACATCAAGCTCGTGATCCAGAAGGTGGGGGAGAAGATGGCCCCCTGCTCGGCCCACTCGCAGCTCCGTCAGGGGGAGCGACGGCCGGCGCTCCTGGGCCGGAGCATTCTCGTCGTCGATGCCGACGAGCAGGTGCGTGCGGCGGCCCACGCCCTGCTCGAGCGCTACGGCTGCATCGTGGAAACCGCCCGCGACGGCGGCGAAGCGACCTCGATGGTGCGGGCCGTCGGAAACGACGCCTACGACGTGATCATCGCCGACATCCGGCTTCCCGACATGTCCGGCTACCAGCTGCTCCTGAAGCTCCAGGAGATCCTCGATCCCGTGCCACTCGTGCTCATGACCGGGTTCGGCTACGACCCGGGCCACTCGATCGTGAAGGCCCGGCAGGCCGGCATCGAGCTGGTTCTCTTCAAGCCCTTCCGGGTCGACCAGCTCCTCGACACCGTGGAACGGGCCGCGGTCGGCCGGCGAAATCCGAGTCGCTGCTAGTTTTTCCCGAAACGGCCTTTCAGGGCCTGTTTCCCCGGGGCCATGGTTTCGCTGGCTGGTTTTCCCGGTCCCGACATGGCCTTGACCTGCCCGGGGCGGCGCACGTACCTCTCCCGCCAGACCGTTCTCCTGCACCGAGGAATTTCAGGCCATGGCCCGCACCCCTGCCCTCCGACTGACGCTCGCGTTGGCTTTCATCTGCCCCACGCTCGCCCGTGCCGAGGATCTGCCGGCCCCGGATCGCTCGAGGGAGAACGCCGCTGAAAATACGTCTGAGACGCCGTCGGAGATCGCCTCCGAACAGGCCGCGGCCGCCCGCCGGGCCCTCGAGGAGGCCGCGGGACGGGCCGCCACCCGCCGCAACGATCCGGCCCAGCCGTCCGCCCCGAAGCCAGCGGCCGCCGCGGCCAAGGCCCCCCCCGATGCCGTTCCGCAGGATCTCGTCATCGCCAAGCTTTCGGCCGAGGTTGCGGCGCGGCAGCTGGAGGCCAAGCGTGTCGCCCAGCGTTCGCCCGCCGAGGCGATGGCGATCCTCGACGCGGTCGCCGCCGAGGTGGCCCGCCGGGAGATCCCGACCGAGGCCCGTAGCCAGCTCGAACGCCGCATCGAACGGACCCGCTCCGACATCGAGGAATCGACCGGCAAGCGCCGGGCCGAGATCGTGCTCGACCAGCGAAACGCGGCCATCGAATCCCAGATCGACCGGGAACGTGCCAAGCGGGTCGAGGTCGACGAGCGGCTGGCGATGCTCGTCGAGGAATACAACGTCCTGATCGACGAGCGCCGCTTCGCCGAGGCGGAGGCGATCGCCAAGAAGGCCGCCCAGCTCTCGCCCGACAACGCCGTCGTCCGCCAGCTCCTCTCGCAGAGCCGCATCATCCGCAGGCTCGACACCCAGAAGTCGATCGACGGCGACAAGCAGACCGGTTTCCTCGACGTCGCCGAGGACTCGGAGAAGTCGAGCCGGCCGTTCGTCGGCCCGATCGAGTTCCCCGAGACGAAGGACTGGGAGGATCTGACCAAGAACCGCTCCCGGCTGGAGGCGGAAGGCCGTTCCCGGGGCACGGCCGCCGAGATCGCGATCAAGCAGAAGCTCGCGACCCAGGTCAACGCCGCCTTTCGCAACGAGCCGCTCGCGGCCGTGCTCGACGCGCTCGCCAAGCAGGCCGACGTGCCGATCCACCTCGACATGGTCGGCCTCGAGAGCGAGGCGATCCGCACCGACACCCCCGTCACGATCTCGCTCGACCAGCCGATCTCGCTGAAGAGCGCCCTCAGACTACTTCTCGAGCCGCTCCACCTCGACTACACGATCAAGGACGAGGTCCTGAAGATCACGAGCCCGAAACTCGCCAAGGGGGAGGTCTACAGCGTCTCCTACCAGGTCGCGGACCTCGTCGTTCCGATCCCCAACTTTTCCTCGGAAGGCCTCGGCATCACCGGGGCGTTGCGGGACGGCTATGCCCGCCTCTCACCGCGGAACACCCTCTCCGTCGAGACGGGACCGCCCCCCGCCGGGATCAAGGCCGCAGCAGCCCCGGCACCGCCGGCAACGGTCGATGCCGCCTCGCTGGCCCAGTTTCAGGCGGGAGGAAACGGCCCCCCCGCGACCGGCTCGAATCCCTCGATCCCCTTCGGTCCACCGACGGTCGGCGGCAGCCAGGCCGACTTCCAGTCGCTCATCGACCTGATCCAGAACACCGTCGCCCCGCAGACCTGGAACACGGTCGGCGGCCCGGGTGCGATCCAGCCGTTCATGACGAACCTCAGCCTCGTGGTCAGCCAGACCCAGGAGGTGCACGAACAGATCGCCGACCTGCTGGAGCAGCTGCGTCGTCTGCAGGATCTGCAGGTCACGATCGAGGTTCGCTTCATCTCGCTCAACGACACGTTCTTCGAGCGGATCGGCGTCGACTTCGACTTCAACATCCAGTCGAACGTCAACCAGCCGCTCAACATGACCGCCGTGCCGACCCAGTCCAACGGCTCGACCTATCCCGCATCGCTCGGCATCAACGCCCAGCCCGGCGGTGCTTCGCAGACGATCGGCCTCGACAACACCGGCAATCCAGGCGTCGCCCTCTCGCCACTCGCGGCATCGACGCTGGGCAACACCAACGGCAACATCCTGCCGTTCCAGAGGAACAACTTCTCGATCCCGTTCCGGCAGAACAGCTTCGGCAGCGCGACTGTCCCCTCGCTCCCGGGCCTCCCCGATCCGACGACCTCCGCCGCAAACTTCGGGTTTGCGATCCTCTCCGACATCGAGGCCTACTTCCTGATCCAGGCCGCCCAGGGCAACACCCGCTCGAACGTCATGCAGGCCCCGAAGGTGACGCTGTTCAACGGCCAGAACGCCTTCGTGTCGGACACCCGTCAGCGGCCCTTCGTGACGAGCGTCGTGCCGGTCGTGGGCGACTTCGCCGCCGCCCAGCAGCCGGTGATCACGGTCCTTTCCGAGGGCACGGCGGTGAACGTGCAGGCGGTGGTCTCGAGCGACCGTCGGTTCGTGCGGCTCACGCTCGTGCCCTTCTTCTCGACGATCGGCAAGGTGGAGCAGTTCCAGTTCGAGGGCTCGCGGTCGACCAAGTCGAAGAGCAGCGACGAGAAGTCGGGGCTCGAGGGGGATACCAACGGCATCATCGACCTCAACGCCGGCGTCGGCACCGGGGCCTCCAGCTCCCGGGAGGAGGAGGTCAAGTCGAGCGGCACGACGATCCAGTTGCCCGAGTTCCTCTTCACCACCGTGACGACCACCGTGAGCGTGCCCGACGGCGGCACGGTGCTGCTCGGCGGCATCAAGCGGCTGCGGGAGGGAAGGAACGAGTTCGGCGTCCCGATCCTCTCGAAGATCCCCTACATCAACCGCCTCTTCAAGAACGTCGGCCTCGGCCGCACGACCGACAGCCTGATGCTGATGGTCACTCCCCGGATCATCATCCAGGAGGAGGAAGAGGACAAACTGCTGGGCCAAAACCAGCCCTGATCGGGCCAGCCTCTGATCGGACAGGCCTCTCGATGCGACTGTGGCTCATCTGCGGCGCGGTGCTCGGCTGGATCGGAGTGGCAGCCGGCTCGTTCGGGGCCCACGGGCTGAAGGGCCTCCTCGAGGCCAATGGGCAGGCGGCGAACTGGGAGACTGCCGTCCGCTACTGCCTGTTCCACGCCATCGCGCTGCTCATCGTCGGCCTTTTGGCCGCGCTGCCCCAGGCACAGCCAGCCCGTGCCCTGCTCGGTGTCGCCGGCTGGGGTTTCCTTTTCGGAACGCTGATCTTCAGCGGCTTCCTCGCGGCACTGGCCCTGTCAGGGGTCAAAATGCTCGGCGCGATCGTGCCGATCGGAGGCGTTCTGCTCCTCGTCGGCTGGACCTGCCTTGCTATCGCCGGCTGGAAGTGCGGCAGGTTTTAGACAGACTGCAAACTGCCTGTCCCGGGGGCGATCTCGAGCATCGTCGCTGAGTCGCCCTAAAATGTATCGTCCGCAGCCGGGGCGGGCTTTTCGGTGGCCGGTTCGTCACCAAACGGATCGTCCGCCTCGGCAGGCATGCTGCCCGGCCGCCTGACGGCCGGCTCCTCCGGCTCCTCGGCCATTGGTTCCGGTGCCTCGGGCTTGGGTGCCGGCGGCTGCAGTGGCTCGGCTGGCTGGGCCTGCATGGCCGGGGCCGGCCGACGGCGGCGGAGCACGTCGACTTCTGAATCCTGAATGTCGGAATACCGCTGGCGATTCGCCTCGCGGTTTCGCTGCAGTGCCGCGACCCGGGCCCGTGCCCGATACCGCTCCAGTTTGAGTCGATCGGGGCCCTGCACCCGTTCGAGCGCCCGGGCCACCGTGTGGCCACCACCGAAATCCGCCTCGAGATTCGCACCCTGCTCGAAATCGGCCACGGCCTCGTCCTCCCGACCGAGTTTCAGGGCGGCGAGTCCGCGGAAGTAGTAGGCGCGGGGATCGCGGGTGCCGGCCTCGATAACGCTGCCGAGATCTTCGAGGCTGCGCTGATAGTCGCCGCCGTTGAAGGCATGGACACCGTTCCCGTAGGCGGTCGCGAGGGGTGCGGGGTCGGCTCCCATTGCCGCGGAGGCGGCGAACGGGCTGATCACGAGGGTCGAAAGCAGCAGGGTTCCACAACGCAGCGACGCAAGCATGGTCATCCTCTTCCCCGTGGCGGGCACCCGACGGCGTCCGGCCGCCCTGATGCACGATTCTCGGTTGCAGATCGGCTTTTTCCAACTGCCGACCACGGATTTTCGCTGCAGGCCGAACAGACCACCCGGCCATCCCGGTCAGCCCGGCCGCAGACTCGCCCCATCCCCCGCGGCTCCACGGGCCGTGGCATGCCGGCGAAATGTCTCCTCGTCGAGCAGGACGGCGGCCCGCACGAGCTGCATCATGATCGGTTCATGCGGCCAACCGAAGGCGGCCAGCAGCCGGTCGAATGCCTCGGGCGGGCAGCTCCCCTTGAGGTCGACCAGCTGCACCCGCCCATCCCGCTCGAAGGCGTTGCCGTCCACCTGCCATGACGGCCCCTCGCGGGGACTGACCCAGACGAACGAACCGTCCGGTTCGACGAACATCCGCTCGAGCGCCGACAGGCGTTGCATGGCGTCGTCGAACGGCATGGCCATCGGCACGACCAGCTGTTCTCGCGGCAGATCGAGCGTGGGCCATCGGCCGCGATCGTCGCCATGCACCGGTCCGGGGACCGCGTCTCCACGATGATGGAGCGTGATGTCGAAGGCGTAGATCGGCGCGGCAGACGTCATCCGTTCGCGGGCTCCGTGACGGCGGCGCGAACCCAGTCGGCATACTCAGCCGAGGCCTGGACTCTCGCGACCAGGAGTTCGGGCAGTTTGTAGTCGTGGCAAACCAGGAGCATTGCACGACAGGCCTGCTCGCGTTCCGGGGTCGTCTTGCAGGTGCAGCGAAACTCCTCCGCCCGCTCGACGGCTCCCGCCCAGCGATAGGTGCTGCGCAGGGGGCCCTCGACCTGGACACAGGCGGCGACCCGTGCCCCGACGAGCCGCTCGGCGCAGGCCTCGGCCGCCTGCAGGCTGCCGAACATGGTCCGCAGCTCGACGATCAGAGCGGTTCCTTCCGGAGCGGTCACAGCCGGTCCAGGTTCGGGCCCGCCGGGAGCGTGATCCTCGTTCATCCAGGGCCACGCATCGGCCATCCGGAATCAGGCGGCATCGACGAACGGAGCGGCCGCTGCCGGGGTCCAGAGGGCATCGTCCGAGTCATCGCCCGCGGACAGGATGGGCAGCCCGCCGTATTCGTCGTCGCTGAAGACACACACATGCCGAATCATGTCCTCGGGTTCGGTCAGTGCCGCTGTCGGCGCCACCTCGATCGCCGCCATCCGCGGCCGGCCTGCCTCGGTCGAGGATTTTGGCAGGGAAGGGCTGCCGAGGCAAACGATCCGCCCGGGTCGTCGTCCGGGCCGCCGGGGTGCCGAAGGATGCCCGTAGACAGCCGTCGTCGCGCCGTCGCCCGATTCGAGCGTTGCATCGAGCGGTTCGCACAAGACCTCGCCATCCGACAGGGAATTCGGGCCGATGCCGGCCATCAGGGTCGCCACCCGATCCACCAGATCGAATTCCGATTCCACCAGCGGGGGATCCCGCCGGGCCAGTCGATGCCAGCCGTCGACGGCCCGTCGCCAGATCTCGGCTGTCATGACCTCCATCCAGGCGGCCGCTGATCCTGCTCGCCTCCCGCCGGAAAGCCAGGCCGCGAGCACGGCTGGCAGGGCGAGCGGCCGGACCGAGGCGAGTCTCCTCATCAGCCGCGGCGCCGATTCGCGGGTGGCGGCATGTTCGCGCAGCAGTCGGGCGAACGGGACCAGCAGATCGACCGACAGGCTCTCCGCCAGGGTCGGGGGCCGATCGGCTCCGGTCGCTGCCAGGCGGGATCCGATTCCGGGATCGGCCCGACCGAGATCGCAAGCGGGATCCCATCCGCTGCCATGATCGACGACGACACCACCGGAGGCCCAGACCTGTCCGACCGCGAGACCGAACCGGTTCGCTATCCGGCGGCAGGGTTCGTCCTCGAGCCAGGCGTCGCGATCCCCGGCCAGCAGCGTGACATGAACCGGAATCCGAATCGCCCCGCCCAGCGCAGGTCGGCCGCGGGAATCGGCCGGGGGCACCTCGACACCGCGTTGAACGAGCCTGGCCAGCCGTCCGAGCAGGCACCGGCCGACAGCCAGTGCCCCTGCCGCAACCTCGGCCCTGGCATGGGCGGTGGCCGCGGAACGCCGCCAGGGCCGCTGGGATCCGAGCCAAACAGAGCTCATCAGCCAGTCGAAAGTGTCGCCAGCGAGAACGATGTCGAGACGGGAGATCGGACGATACCGTCCATCCCGGCGAAACCCCGCCCGCACCGCAGAACCGCAGGATGCCGAGAGGAATCCGTCGATCGGGCGTCGACGCGGAGGGCCGAACAGCGTGCCGTCCGTGAAGCCCCAATTCGAAACGACGACGAGCACGCCCAAGGCTCCCCTGCGAATTCGTCCCCCTGCCGTGTCCCCGTGCGTTTGATCGACCGCCGGCAGCCGTCTCCTCGACTCGGCCCGGCGGAAGTGCCGGCAGCCGCCGCGGTGGCGGAACCTGTGCCGGTCGGGCCACCGGTGACGGCCCGCCGGGGGCTCAGGGATCGCCGAATGAGGTCGTGCAGACGGAATCGAGCGAGCCGTCGAGTTCGGCGCCCGTGACGACCGCCGTGGCCTTGGCCGATCCCGGGGCTGCCATGCGATAGGCCAGTTCGAACGTTGCAAGGCCGCCAGGCGGCAGACTGGAAATCGAGTCGAAGGCGATGGTCGACCCGTCGATCCGTACCCGCGAAGGCGTCGGATCACCCACGAGCCGCGCCTGATCGGGCAGCACGACCACGAGATCGAGCCTTCCCGACGGAGACGAACCGTTGTTTGAAACCGTACAGACGAGGTTGGTGGCGGCACCGACCTGGACCGGGTCGTCGAGGTCGGCGAGCGTGACCCGCAGCCCGGCCTCCCGCGGCGTCCGTGGCCGCGTCGCGGTCGATCGGATCATCACGCAGGACTCGTCAGCCACCATCACGCCCCCGACGAGGCCGCTCAGCACGCTCCGCACGCAGGACCGGGAGGCCGGCGAGTCGCGAAAGCTCGTCGTCGGGGCCAGGGCCCGAAGATTGATCTGCCGCCGCAACTGGCCACCCGGTTCGATCGCCGGCAGATCCCAGGAAACGCTCGATGTGCCGAGCTTGTAGCCGTCGGATGCCTCCAACGGCGCGAATCCCGTATCCCAGGAGAATTCCAGTTTCGTGGGTGTCGCCGGGGCGGCGCCCGTGTTGCGGACGGTCGCGGAGTATTCCGCCACGGCACCCGACATCAGTTCGCTCGGGCCGCTCAGATCGAGTTCGAGCGACGGTGCCGCGGCCGGGGATGCAGAAGCCGAAGCCAAAGGCTGCAGCACCGGCGGGGCCGCCGGGGCGGGCTGCGTCTGAACCAGTGGAGCGGGAGGCTGGAGCGGCGCCGGGGCTACGATCGGCGCCGGCATGACCGGAGGCGGCGTGTACGAGGGCTGGGCGGCGACCGGCGGCGGTGCGATCGCCGGTGGCTGGCTGACGACCGGCGGCGGTGCGAACGAGGGCTGGGCCACGGCCACGGGCGAGACCTGCACGCATTCGGTCGCCCCGCCCATGAAGGTGTGGGACTGATCGAGGATTTCGACGCGATGGCACTGTCGGCCCGGTTCGTCGAGGGAGAAGTCGAGCACCAGCCGACGGCTGGTGCCCGCCGCGAGATCGATGGTGCCCCGCTGCTCGATCGGGCTGGCGGAGGCTGGGTGATGAAAGCCCTTGTCAAAATAGTCGACGACCCGCAGGCCGGTGAGCGGCCGGCCGGAGCGGTTGACCAGTTCCACCTCGAAAGCCACCTTGTCGCCGACCCGGGCCGCGAGCGGTCCGGTGATGTTGACGAGCACCGGATCCTCGGCCAGCGCCGGAACCGGGCCGAAGGCGACCAGAAACGCAAGCCAGGCGACAGCGGATCGTAGTAACGACGATCCCGTCAGTCGCGACAGTGTCTTCGAACCCATGCAGATTTCTCCCTGGAACGGCCTCAATCGGCGGGAAGCCTACCACGCGACCGACCGCCGCTGCCACGCCCCGCCCGGCCCCCGGAACGCCAGGGTGTGAGCCAGCCGGCGAAGCCGGCCAAGCAAACAACGACAGGATGCCGTGTGTTTGCCTGAAACAGCGGGCGTTGGCTTCGGGGCGGCAAAAGTCTCGTCGCTGTGGCCCTCGAGGACTCGGTCTAAACGCTCCTCGAGCATTCGCCGACCCCTTCGCCTCCATTACTGAGGTGGGTTCCTGCCCGATGTGGGACAGGCTTCAGCCTGTCATCGCCAAGCACTACCACCCCGCGCCAGGCCCGGAGGGCCGGGTAAGTACCAGCCGGCGGAGCCGGCCAAGCAAACAACGGCAGGATGCCGTGTGTTTGCGTGAAGCAGCGGGCCGGGTAAGTACCAGCCGGCGGAGCCGGCCAAGCAAACAACGGCAGGATGCCGTGTGTTTAAGTGAACCTATTTCACTCGCTGACCCGGTGGCGGACGATGTCGCCTTCGACCATGTAGATCACGTCCTCGGCGACGTTCGTCGCCATGTCCGCGATCCGCTCGATGTGCTTCGAGACCGAGTTCACCCGCAGCAGGTTCTCGACGTTCTCCGGATTCTGCTGGATGCCGCGAAGCACCTTGCGGCGGATCTGCTGGCGACACTCGTCGACCGCGTCGTCCTCCTCCCGCACCTGGCGGGCCAGTGCGGGATCTGCGTTGACGACGGCGTCGAGGCACTGCTTCACCATCTCCTGGGCCTGCATCGCCATCGAGCGGATCTCCGGCGGCATGTCGCGGGGATCGTGATTCGCCAACTGCCCCACCCGCTTGGCGATGTTCTTGGCGAGGTCGCCCATCCGCTCGAGGTCGTTGTTGATCTTCAGCACCGCGACCACGAACCGCAGGTCGGCAGCCACGGGCTGGTAGAGGGCGAGGATCTTGAGGCATTCCTCCTCAACCTCGACCTCCATCCTGTCGATCTCCTCGTCGTTTGCGGCGACCCGCTGGGCAAGGTGCACGTCGCGATTGATGAGCGCGGTGATCGACTTCGAGATCGCCTCCTCGACGAGCGTGCCCACCCGAAGGATCTTCTCCTTGAGTTGATCGACCTGTCGTTCGATGTGGCGGGGCATGCGTGATCGGTTCCCGAGCGTGCGTCGGCGGCGGTTCGGACTAGCCGAACCGGCCGGTGACGTAGGCCTCGGTCTCTCGGAGAATGGGCTTGGTGAAGATCTCGGTTGTCGGCCCGTATTCGATCAGCCGGCCGAGGTACATGAAGGCCGTGAAGTCGCTCGTCCGGCTCGCCTGCTGCATGTTGTGGGTCACGATCAGCACAGAGTAGCGGCCCCGCAGTTCCTGGATCAGATCCTCGACCTTCCCGGTGGCGATCGGGTCGAGCGCCGAGCAGGGCTCGTCGAGCAGCAGCACCTCCGGCTCCGCCGCGATGGCCCGGGCGATGCAGAGCCGTTGCTGCTGGCCGCCCGAGAGGCCCAGAGCGCTGTCGTGGAGCCGGTCCTTGACCTCGTCCCAGAGGGCGGCCCCCCGCAGGCTCAGTTCGCAGACCTCGTCGAGCACACCGCGGCTGTGCTCGCCGTCGATCCGCAGCGGATAGACGACGTTCTCGTAGATGCTCATCGGAAACGGGTTCGGCTTCTGAAACACCATCCCCATCCGCTTGCGAAGCTCGATCACGTCCATTCGCGGGTCGTAGATCGAGTCTCCGTTGAGCCGCATGTCGCCGGTCACGCGGACGCTCTGCACCAGATCGTTGAGCCGGTTCACGCTCCGCAGCAGGGTCGACTTGCCGCAGCCGCTCGGCCCGACCAGGGCGGTGACCTTGTTGAGCGGGATCGACATCGTCACGGAGTGGATCGCCTGCTTGCCTCCGTACCAGAGATTGAAGCGGTCGATCTCCAGCACCGGATTCTCGAGCAGCACCTGCTCGTGGACCTCCGAGGGCACGTCCCGGCCGGCGGCGACGGACGCCAGTCGGTCGGTGATCGGCGGTTCGGCTCCGCTGCCGGAAGGGCCCGCGGACTGCATTCGCTGGAGATCCATCGGAGGCTGCATCGTGGTTGAAATGGAGGGGGGTGGCCAGGACTCGACCATGATACCGGGCCTGGGCCCGGCGGGGCTCAAAACTGCTGCGAGACGTGGCGTCGCCTGAGCCGTGAGCGGATCCAGATCGCGGTCAGGTTCAGGAGAGCGATGATCGTGACCAGAAGGAACGTGATCGTGAACACCATCGGTTTGGCCGCCTGGCTGTTGGGGCTCTGGAAGCCGACGTCGTAGATCAGGTAGGCGAGGTGCATGAACTCGCGTTCCGGATGAATGAAGGGAAACGTGCCGTCGATCGGCAGGTCGAGCGCCAGCTTCTTGACCCCGACGAGCATCAGCGGCGCCACCTCCCCGGCTCCCCGGGCCATGGCGAGGATCAGCCCGGTCATGATGCCGGGAAAGGCCCGCGGCAGCACGATCCGCCGGATCGTCTGCCACTTCCCGGCACCGCAGGCGTAGGAGCCCTCCCGCATCGAATTCGGCACCGCCGAGAGCGCCTCCTCGGTGGCCACGATGACCACCGGCAACGTCAGCAGGGCCAGCGTCAGCGATGCCCAGAGCAGCCCGCCGGTGCCGAACGTCGGCTGGTTGTCGGCCACGAGGCTCGGCCGGAAGAACAGGTCGTCGATGCCGCTCCCGAGCACGTAGCAGAAGAAGCCCAGCCCGAACGCCCCATAGACGATGCTGGGTACGCCGGCGAGATTGTTGATCGCGATCCGGATCGCGGTGGTCACGGGGCCAGGCGTGGCATACTCCCGCAGGTAGAGCGCGGCGAGCATGCCGAACGGCGCCACCAGCAGGGCCATGATCAGGGTCATCGCCACGGTGCCCCAGATCGCCGGAAACACCCCGCCGGCGCTGTTGGCCTCGCGCGGGTCGTCGCCGAGAAACTCCCACCAGCGTGAGAGGTAAACGCCCGCTTTGCCGAACAGCGAGAGACGGTTCGGCTGCCAGGCCCGCACGATCCCGTCCAGCTTGACCGGGATCTTCGTGCCGTCGGCGGCGAGGAACTCGACGACCCAGCCCTCGTTCTGGCCTCGCAGGCTGGCAGTCTCGCGGTCGAGGCGGGCCGACTGCTCCCCGGTCCGCTCGGCCACCTTCTTCTCCGTCGCGACCGCCCGGTCGTAGCCGACGCTCTGCCGGCCGCCGTTGATATCGGCCTGGACGACAGCCAGGCGGGCCGCCCGCAGATCCCGTTGCAGCACGCCGCGATCATGGCGGTCGATTCTCAGCGCCCGCCTCCATCGGCTCATCGCCTGCGGATGCAGTCGCTCGAACTCCCGCCAGGTCTGCTCGGGCCCCTCCGCGATCACCTCGTCACCGTGCAGGAGCCGGGACGGCGTGCCGTGCAGCCTGCCCGATTCCATCCGCTCCACGGCGGTGGCCCAGCGCGGAAGACTGACCGCGGCGATCGTGCGATCCTCGAACCATTCGTAGTGGTTTCCGCTGATCTCGAAGTTCTCGGTCCGCACCAGGCGGCGGCCGCCGGTCGCGGCCCCGTCCGCAGACGTGGGCATCTCCTCGCTGGCGGTCACCTCGCCGAGCACCCGGCGGCCGTCGGAGAGTTCGACGAGTTCGAGCGGCGTCGGCCAAAACGTGCTCGCCCCCCGAACCGCGATGAACGCCAACAGGCCCGTGATCATCGCGATCGCCAGCGCGAGTCCGCCGCCGGTCAGCCAGACCCACGGCTCGCCGTGGGCGGCGAGGCTCGTATGGGCGGAGCCCAGACGTCGCGGGGGGCGGGTTTCAGAGCTCATACGACTTTCTCCGGAACCGCTGCCTCACGATCTCCGCGGCCGTGTTGACGACGAACGTGATGGCGAACAGCACGAGTGCCGCCAGAAACAGCACCCGGTAGTGGGCGGTGCCGCGGGCCGCCTCGGGCAGTTCGGTGGCGATCGCGGCCGAGAGGGTCTGGAATCCGTTGAACAGGTTCCAGCCCATCAGCGGCGTGTTGCCCGCGGCCATCAGCACGATCATCGTCTCTCCGACCGCCCTCCCGAGGCCGATCATCACGGCCGAGAACAAGCCGCTCGTGGCCGCGGGAATGATCACCCGAATCGCCGTCTGCCAGGGGGTCGCCCCCGCTCCCAGCGAGGCACTCCGCAGGTGTTCGGGCACGCTGGAGAGCGCGTCGTCGGCGATCGTGAAGATCAGCGGAATGATGGCGAAGCTCATTCCGATGGCGACGATCATCGCGTTTCGCTGGACGTAGGTGTCGAAGATGCCGCCGCGGGTGTCGAACCGCAGGGCGTCGAGAAAGACGGCGGCCGCCACGGCGAACACGATGGTCAGCGCGAGCCCGGCCCCGAAGGCGGCAAAAGATGTGAGGGCGGCCCGGCGCCGGCTCCAGCCGACGCTCGCCTGCCGCAGCCAGGGATTGACGAGCCTGCCGCAGAGCACGGACGCGGCGATCGCCGACAGCGGCAGCATCGCCAGCATCCAGCCCCCCAGCCCGCTGCCTTCCCGTCCGTCGAGCCAGCCGCGAAAGTCTCCCTGAAACAGCAGCCGCTCCATCAGCGGCCCGAAACTCCTCGCAAGCAGCGCGCCGATCGGCAGGGCGACGAGCGAGATCACGGGGAACCGTGCCGACGCCAGCGCGTTCCGCCACTCCGTCGGCAGCAACTGCCAGAGGTGGGCACCCGTCAGCAGCGCGAGTGGCACGGTGAAGAAGCCGGCGATCACGGTCATCACCCGCGACTCCACCAGCGGCGCGAGGATCAGGCCGGCGATGAAACCGAGCACCACGCTCGGCAGGCTGGCCATCATCTCGATCGTCGGCTTCACCCTGGCACGCCAGCGGGGATGCATGAACTGGCTCGAATAGATCGCCGCCAGCAGGGCGATCGGCGTGGCGAAGAGCATCGAATAGCAGGTTGCCTTGAGCGTGCCGAAGATGAGGGGAACGAGTCCGAACTTTGATTCGAACGATTCGTGTCCGGTCGTCTCCCAGGCATGCACCGGCCGCGGGTAGTTCTCGTACCAGAGCCTGCCGAACAGCGACTGCACGGAGACCTCCGGAAAGCCGGCGTCGAAGGGCCAGGCGGACACCCGCCGCGGGTCGGCCGCCAGCAGCCGATTCTCCCGGGGCGTGATCAGGAGCAGGTCGGCGGGCGAATCGACGGCCCGGGGGGCGGTGTCCTGGATCCTGAGAACGGTCGTGCCGCCGGTCGCCTGCAGCAGCCGGATGCCACCCCCGGCATCGGCGACCGCAAGCAGTCGCGACCGCGGCGAGGCTGCGATCGCGGTGACGGCTGCGGCGGTCCCCGACCGTTCCGGGGGAAACGTCTTCGCCGCGACCATCCGCAGCCCGTCCGAGGCGTTGGCGTCGGTGGCCCGGGTGGCGAAGAAGACCCTCACTGCGCCCGTCGTGTCGGCGACGGCGAGCGACTTCCCGCCGAACAGCCGCGTGACCGCAGCGACATCGGGCTCGCCGGGCGCGACATCGAACTCCTCCATCAGCACGGGGCTTTCGATGTTCCGGATCTCGTATCGCCGGGAAGCGCCGTCGGCGTCGATCACGAACACCTGGTCGCCGAGGTCCGAAACCCGCACGAATCGCGGCCTGCGACCGGAACCGGCTTCAGTCGCGGCTCCCGCTGCCGGCGCCGGGGACTGCGGCTCGATCGTCGCCCCGGACGACGTGGAGACGACCTCGTCGGTGAGCAGGTTGCGTTTGGAGCTGATCGATTCGACGCGAACCCTGCCCTGCCTGTCGAGGGCTGCAGCCAGCGGCCCGTCCGAGAGTTGGGTCACGTCGACGTCGATGACCGGGGAGTCGAGCACCCGGGCAGGTTCGACCGCGAGTTCGGTCATGAAGCGGATTCTCGCATGGCGGTCGTTCGCCCCGCGGACGACCACGCCGTCGCCATCGGCCACGGCCTCGCCCAGCCCGAGCGACCGCAGGCCCGGCGCCAGATCGGCTGCGGCCAGGAATTCCGATTCGATTCCGATCCGGCCGCTGCGAAACGAGCCGTCCTCGAAACCGACGACCGCCTGCATCGTGCCCGGCTGAACCCGGATCGCGGAGGCTCCGGCGAGGCCCGTCTCCGCGGCCGACTTTCCGGCGAGGCGTCCTCCATCTGCCGTCTTGAAAAGGGTGACTCCACCGCTGCCGTCGAGCAGCCAGCCGACCGCGCCCGATTCATCGCTGCCAATGGCGGCCACCCGGGCGGGATCGTGGGACAGGTCAGCCCGGTGGCCCGGCCCCACCCGGGCCGATCCGAAGAGCGGCATCGCGACGGCGACGAGAAACACACCGACCATCAGCACGGCGGCGATCGTGCCGATGCCACCCATCGTGATCAGCGCCCGCGCCAGGGCGTCCGACGCCTTCACCCAGGGGTGGGCCTTGCGACGCCGTGGACGGCCCGTGAATGTCGGCTTGGGTTGCATGCCCGCGGGCAAACCTCGGCTCAGGGCCGCCTGATCAGGGGGTCACGTCGCCCACGCTCTCGAGCGCCCGCCTCGCAATCGGCGGCGTGACCGGCAGATAGCCGTCCTTCTTCACGTCCGCCTGACCGTTGGCACTGAGAATATAGCGGATGAACTCCCGACGCAGCGGATCGAGCTGCGTGCCCGGCTTGTAGTTGACGCTCATGTAGAGAAACCGCGACAGCGGATACTCTCCGCTGTAGGCAAACTTCGCGTCGGGCGGGATCGCGGCCGCGCCGGCCTTCGGCGCGAGGGGCACGGCCCGGACGTCGGCGGTCCTGTAGCCGATGCCGCTGTACCCGATGGCGTAGCGATCGCTGGCCACGGCCTGCACGACGGTGGCGCTGCCCGGCTGCTCCTTCACGGTCGGCTTGAAGTCCCCCTTGAAGAGCGCGTGCTCCTTGAAATAGCCGTAGGTTCCGCTGGTCGCATTGCGACCATAGAGGCTGATCGGCTTGTCCTTCCATTCCCCCTCGAGGCCCAGATCGCCCCAGGTGCGGATCTCGTTCTTGGCCCCGCCGTTGCGGTTCTTCGAGAAGATCGCATCGATCTCCTGCAACGAGAAGGCGTTGATCGGGTTGTCCTTGTGGACGTAGACGGCGAGCATGTCGATCGCGGTGGGAATCACGGTCGGGGCGTAGCCGTGCTTTTCCTTGAACAGGTCGATCTCGGCCGGCTTCCAATCGCGGCTCATCGGGCCGAACGTGCTCGTGCCCTCCGTCAACGCCGGCGGCCCCGAGGCCGAGCCCTTCCCTTCGATACCCTCCTGCACGCTGGGATAGAACTTCTTGAATCCCTCGGCCCAGTGGGCGACGAGATTGTTCATCGTGTCGGAGCCGACGCACTTGAGCGTGCCCGAAACCTCTCCGGACACCTTCTCGTAGGGAGCGATCTCGGCGGCGGGCTTGGCCGCCGGCTTGGCAACCGCCTGGGCATGGGCCGGCAGCGTCGCGGCCAGCGGGAGCAGGAGGGCCAGAGAGAGCGTCTGAAGCATGCCGAGCCGCATCGATGTGTCTCCTTCGAACGGTGAAGTTGCGAACAGTGAAAAAGTCTCGAATTCGGGTACGCCGGTCGACGCCGCGACCTGCCGGCATGCCGTCGAGCCGTCATTGAAGCGCGGGAACGGCGGCCATGCAACGCGGGAGTCTGGCGAACGAGTATGAGCCTTTCATGAGCGGTGGCGAATCGCTCTGAAAACCCCGGCATTCCTCTTCGGGACACCGTCTCAGCGATCGGCCCGCCGCGGTGCGAAGCCACGCCGAAGCGTGTTCTCGGTGACGGTTCGGGGAATGACGAATTGCAGGAGATAGTCGGGGCCGCCCGCCTTGCTGCCGATGCCCGACATCCGGTAGCCGCCGAATGGCTGCCGGTGGACGAGCGCCCCCGTGATGCCCCGGTTGAGATAGACATTGCCCGCCTCGAGGGCGGCCCGGGCCCGCTCGAGCCTTGCCGGGCTCCGGGAAAACACTCCCGCCGTGAGGGCATAGTCGGTGCCGTTGGCAAGGTTGATCGCCGAATCGAAATCCTTGGCCCGAAAGACGGCCAGCACCGGCCCGAAGATCTCCTCCTGCCCCAGCGGCCCGGCAGGATCGAGATCGGTGAACACGTGCGGCCCGACGAACCAGCCGCGTTCGGCAAGCGGACCGGCCGAGACCGCGGCGACGACCCGGCCCGAACGACGGCCGATCTCGATGAAGCCCTGAACCCGATCCCGCGCCTCTTTGTCGACGAGCGGACCGATCCGTGAGCCCGGCTCGGCTGCCGCTCCGATTCGAAGGCTGCCGACGGCCGCCGCCAGCCGTTCCAGAAAGGCATCGTGGACGGCGTCGAGCAGGATCAGCCGCGAGCAGGCGGAGCACTTCTGCCCCTGGAAACCGAAACTGCTCTGGACCACCGCGAGCACCGCCTCGTCGAGATCGGCGTCGTCGTCGACGATGATCGCGTTCTTGCCGCCAAGCTCGGCGATCACCCGCTTGATCACCCGTCCCCCCCGGAGCGCCGATTCGGCCGCCAGAGCGTTGATCGAGAGGCCGACGGCCCGCGAACCGGTGAAGGCCACGACTGCCGTCTCCGGATGGGTCACGAGCGGCGGCCCGACGACCTCGCCCCGTCCGGGCAGGAACACGAGGGCCGCGGCCGGCACGCCCGCCTCGACGAGGATCTCGTGGAGCCTGAAGGCGATCAGCGAAGACTGCTCGGCAGGCTTCATCACGACCGCATTCCCCGCCACGAGCGCCGCCGTGGTCATCCCGGCGAGGATCGCAAGGGGGAAGTTCCAGGGTGCGATCACGACCGCCACGCCGCGGGGCAGGAAGCCGCTCTCGTTTTCCTCTCCTGGCACGTCAACCCAGCGCGGCTGCCCGAGGGCAAGGGCCTGGTCGGCGTAGTACTCGCAGAAGTCGATCGCCTCGGCGACGTCGGCGTCGGCCTCGCGCCACGTCTTGCCGACCTCGAAAATTTCGGTGGCAGCAAGCTCGAACCGCCGACGCCGCATGATCGCGGCGGCCCGACGGAGGATCTCGGCCCGGGCCTCGAAGCCCCGCCCCCGCCAGGCCGGGACGGCCGCGGCGGCCAGTTCGACCGACCGCGTCGCATCCCCCGCATCCGCGACCGAGACGCGGGCCACGAGCCGGGTCTGATCGGAGGGGTCGAACCGCTCCAGGCGTTCGGCCTTCTCCAGGCGGATGCCGTCGATCACCAGGGGAACCGAACCGCCGAGCGTCGCCTCGATCCGATCGATGGCGGCCCGCATCGCCTCCCTCGACGAGGCCAGCGCGAAGTCGCTGAGCGGCTCGTTCTGGAAGCCGGAATCCTCCGCCGGTGGCTCCGCGTCTTCGCCGGCCGGAGGCCGTGGGGGAGCGAGGAGCGTCGCGGCCGGCAGATGCTTGACGAAGCCCGCCCGCAAAAACGAATCGTTGGAGGAGTTCTCGAGCAGGCGGCGAACGAGATAGGCCATCCCCGGAACGAGCTCGCCGTAGGGCATGTAGATTCGCATCCGCCAGCCGGCAGCTGTGACCGCGTTCTTCTCCGGATCCCCCATGCCGTAGAGCATCTGCACTTCGACCGCCCGACGATCGATGCCGAGGTGCTCCGCGACCGCCATGCCATGGGCGATCGAACGGATGTTGTGGCTCCCGAGCGCCGGCCGCAGCAGGTGGGCGTGTTCGAGGAGGTAGGTGGTCGTCGCCTCATAGCAGGCGTCGGTCTGCCACTTCTTCTGCCAGACGGGCACGGGCCAGCCCGCCCCACGGGCGTGAATGGTCTCGAAGTCCCAGTAGGCGCCCTTTACCAGCCGCACCCAAACCGGTGTGCCCCGCTGGCCGGCCCAGGCGGCGAGCTGCTCGAGGTCGCGGGGCGACTCCCGCAGATAGGCCTGCAGCACAACCCCGCAGTCGGGCCAGTCGCGAAATTCTTCCTCGGCCGCGATCTGCCTGAAGATCGCCAGCGTCAGGTCCTTCGTGGAGTGGCTCTCCATGTCGATGTGCACCTGGGCACCGCGGCTGCGGGCCAGTCTCCAGAGCGGCCGCAGTCGGGCGAGAACCCGCTCGCTGCTGCCCTCCGGGTCGATGGCGTCGAACTGGCTGTCGAGTGCCGAGAGCTTGAGCGAGAGGTTGACCCGGGGCATGGGGCCGTCCGGACCATCGTCGACGAGCGGATCATGGACCCAGCCGGCGGCGAGCGGGGGAAGTTCCTCGAGCAGCCGGGTGTAGGCTGCCGCATAGGCCTCGGCGTCGGCCTCGCTCGTGACCGCCTCGCCGAGCAGGTCGAGCGTGAATCCGCGGTGCTTCCGCCGCTGGGCGAGGGCCGCTTCCGCCGCCTCGGCCGGCCTGGTGCCGGCGATGAAGCGGCGGGCCTGGGCCAGCGTCGCCGCCCGGACGGCCCGAACCGCCAGCGGCGCCAGGATTCCGCTTCTGGCGGCCTGCAAGGCGAGCCGCAGAGGATGGGGGAGTCGGCCGATGGTCGCGTCGTCGAGATATTCCCGCACGTGGCGATCGAGCGCCGCAGGGTCGTCGAGCATCGGCATGCAGTCGACCAGCCTGAACAGCCGAACCTTCAGATCCTCGTCGTGGGTCGCCCACTCGCCGGCCTGCTGGACCCACCATTCGGGCGACGCGGGCGAGGGCTGGACCGTCAGGGCGGCGTCCAGCAGCCGGCCGCCGATCCGCTGGGTGTTCTCCTCGATCTGCCGACGGTCGGCGGCGGTCAGCCTGCTCGGCAGCAGCTGGTCGAAGGCCGATTCCCGGCCCCCGCTGGCTCGTCCGTCTGCCGTTCGATCCATGACACACCCTCCCAATATCAGGCTGCACGAGATCAGGCCGCATGCGTCCGCAAGTCTATCGAGCGTCGCAGGTTAGGTGGCATCTCCCGGCTCTGTTCGGCCATTTTTCACCGCCATCCGACGGCTGTCTGGTAGACTGCGGTCTGCGTCGGGAGAGGCAGCGTTGCCCGCCGACGCTTTCCGTCTCGGACACGCACGTGAATCGGCCGGCAGGACACGCGATCGACCAACTGGCCCTCTGCGTGGACACCCGCGGCCCGGTGATCCTGCCCGCACTCCTGCTCTGCGACTTCGGCCATCTGGCGAGAGAGGTATCCCGGCTGGAGGAGGCGGGCGCCCAGGCGCTGCATCTGGACGTGATGGATGGCAGGTTCGTTCCGCAGCTCACCTACGGGCTCGTGGTGGTGGAGGCCGTCCGCCGTGCCGCGAACGTGCCGCTCGAGGTTCATCTGATGGTCGAGGAGCCGGAGCGGACGCTGACGGACTACGCCAAGGCAGGGGCCGACATCCTCACCGTGCACATCGAGGCCCTGGCCGAGCCGCGTCGGACCCTCGACGCCATCCGGGAACTCGGCCCCAAGGCCCATCTGGCGATCAGTCCGGGCACGCCCCTCGAGCGGATCGTTCCGCACCTCGACCTCTGCGACGGCGTGCTCGTGATGAGCGTCGAGCCGGGTTACGGGGGCCAGCGGTTCAACCCCGTCGCGCTCGAAAAACTGCAGGCCCTCGACGGCATCCGAAATCAACGTGGCGGATCGTTCCGGCTCGGCGTTGACGGCGGCATCGCCACAGACACCGTCGGTGCCGTGGCGGCCGCGGGCGCCGAGTTGATCGTGGCCGGAAGCGCCGTCATCCGGGCAGACGACTATGCCCATGCGATCAGCGAACTCGAACAGCTCGCGCGGAACGCCGCGTGACATTTTTTTCACCCTGGAGTCCAACACCCTGATGGTCGATTCGCTCGTCGTGATCCAGTCCGGTGCCACGGCCTATGATCTGCAGGGCCGGATCCGGGGCACGCTCGACATGCCGCTTTGCACGGAGGGAGTGGCCGCGGCAGAGCAGGCGGCCGAGAGCCTGCTGAAGACTGCGAGCAGCCGCGGACCGATGGCGGCCCTCTACACGGCAGCGACGTCCTGCGCCGTCGAAACCGCCCGCATCATCGGCGGCGTGGTCGGTCTGACGCCCCGCCGGGTGGCGGGCCTCGACAACCTCGATCAGGGTCTCTGGCAGGGAATGCTCGTGGACGAGATTCGCCGCAGGCAGCCGAAGCTCTCCCGCCAGTGGCAGGAGAACCCGTGGTCGGTGTCGCCGCCGGATGGCGAACTCGTCGCCGACGCCTGCGACCGGGTCGAGGCCGCGCTCGAGCGGATGCTCAAGCGGCATGCCGGTGGCCGGGTCGGCCTGGTCGTGCCGCGTCCGCTCGATCAGGTCGTCCGCTGGCTGACCGGCGGCGAGGCGATCGGCGACCTCTGGACCCAGGATGCGGCCACGGCCTCCGCCTCGGAGATCGCCATGGCCGAACAATGGGCCTCGGCCGCGGTGCTGGAGAAGATTCGCAACTGACCGGCGCCGGGTTCGGCGCAGCGGTTCCGATCGGCCCCGGCTAGACTGACAGTCCGGCCCGCAATCCCCGAAGACGAACAGACCTGACGCGATGGAACGCCCAGTGGCCGCTCAACCCACCCCTGGCCCTCCCAAAACCGAGACCTCCTCGGCAGCCGGTTCCTCCCGCGCAAAACGGGGTGTGCCGGAGGGGCTCTGGCTCAAGTGCGATGGCTGCCTGGCCACGATCTATCGCAAGGAGGCCGAGGATCTGCTCAACGTCTGCCCGCAGTGCGGCTACCACTGGTACGTCTCGGCAGCCCAGCGGATCCGCCAGCTGCTCGACGACGGCACCTTCGAGGAATGGGATGCCACGCTGCGGCCCACCGACCCGCTCGGGTTCCGCGACAAGAAGCCCTACGCGGAGCGACTCGTGGCCGAGCAGAAGCGGACCGGCCTCTCCGATGCCGCCCTGACCGGCAGCGGCATGATCCGGGCCCGACGCGTCGCCGTCGGCGTGACCGATTCGTCGTTCATCATGGGCAGCATGGGCAGTGTCGTGGGCGAGCGGCTCGCGCGGCTCACCGAGCGGGCCACGGCCGGGAAACTGCCGCTGATCATCATCAGCGCCTCAGGAGGCGGTGCCCGCATGCACGAGGGCATCCTCTCGCTGATGCAGATGGCGAAGGTGTCGGCGGCGTTGGCCCGCCATTCCGCGGCCGGCGGCCTCTTCATCTCGGTGCTCACGAACCCCACGATGGGCGGCGTGGCGGCGAGTTTCGCCTCGCTTGGCGACCTCTGCTTCGCCGAGCCACGGGCCCTGATCGGCTTCGCCGGCCCGCGGACGATCAAGGCCACGATCCGGGTCGAACTGCCGAAGGGCTTTCAGACCAGCGAGTTCCTACTGGAGCACGGGTTCATCGACAGAATCGTGGCCCGCAAGGATCTCAAGAGCGAGATCGCCCGGGCGATCGACTACTGCGGCGGCTGAAGCGACGCCGCAGCGGCCGGATCGCGCACCTCCACCACCCGCAGCATCGACGGCTCGGGCCAGGGCTCGGGCCGCGGCTTGTCGCGATTCGCCGGAAGCGTTTCCCAACGGAGGAAGAACCGCCGCCCCGGCACGCCCGCAGACCCGAGGTCGTCGGCGTAGCGGACCCCCATTCCGGGAAACGTCGACCCCAACTTCCACAGGCTCCGCGGATAGCGGTGAACAACCGGCTCCGTCCGCAGCACCGCGAGCCTCTCCTCGTCGAGCACCCACACGCCCGAGCCCTCCTTCACGTGGCCGAACTCGAGCCGCAGTTCTCCCTCCTCGCCGGGCTCGACGGCCCCCAGCCGGATGTCGTAACGCGGCAGCGTGCCGCCACCGGCGAGTTCGAAGCGATGAGGCCAGTCGCTGAGCTGCACAACCTTCCAGACCGTGCCCGCCCGGCGGGCCACGAACGCCTGGGAATGGCCCGACGGGTCGTATTTGAAGTAGGAGAGCAGGGGGCGTTTCTGCGAGTCGAATCCGACCCTTCCCGAGCCATTCAGGAGGCCGCCGCCCACGGGTATGCGATCGACGATCACCCCGGATGTGGAGAGCGTGATTGGCAGCGTGATCGGGCAGTCCGAGGCGGTCAGCCAGTGGGCGAGATCTCGGCTCCGCGCGTACGAGAGATCGTGGTTCGCGGCCGCGTCCGGCGACTCCCGCCACACCCAGGACATGTGAAACTCGCCATCCGGCCCGGCGACGGGCGGCAGCGGGTAGGCGTTGCGTTTCTTTTCGCCGTCGAAGACGGGCGAGTCCACCAGCCGCCGCCATGACCGTGCCTCGAGGTCGTAGACGTTGAGAAACGTGCTGCCGTCGCCGCTCCTGCCCGAGCGATACTGGAACACGAGCCGGCCGTCGGCCAGTTTCATGAACACCGGATACGTGCACTGCTCCTCGTCGCGGCCCACCATCGCCGCCACGGGTTCGAAGGTGTCGATCGCCCCCGGCTGGCGGGTGCGCCAGTAGGTGAGCCGGTTGCAGTGCATGTTGCCGGCGAGATGGAGCTGGCCCTCTGAGTCCGCGGCCATCACGATCGAGTTGTGGCTGTCCCAGCCGACGACGGCCGACGCCTCCGCCGCGCCGTACCGCGGCGGCCCGGGCTGCTGCGAGGGGAGGCGGAAGAGTTGCCAGGTCTCGCCGTCCCGCGGTCGAGATGCGACGGTGAGATGCCGGTCGGCCGCGTAAAACGCCACGTACTGCCGGTCAGACAGTGTGAGCAGGGCGAAGCCAACCGGATGCCCGGCCCATGCCGGCGCCACGTCGACGCTGCCGACGACCTCGACGGCAGGGACGGGTGCGGCCGCAGACGTCGCCTTGGCCCAGACGACGAGCGCCGTCAGCAGGCACAGGCTGCGGAACGGTTTTGCCGCCGGGCGGCGAAGGCGGGGCTCCCAGCTGAAAATCATGGCAAGGTGTGGCCGGGTGTGGGGGGTGGCAGACGAAGAAGGGCGAGACGACCAGAAACCCATGATGATCTCCCGGACGCCGGTACGTCACCGGCGATTTCTGAAATGTGATGGACGTATGTGTCTCAAGTCCGTCGATCGTCGAACCAGGCGATACACTCCTCGTATGGCCATCGATCCAAACATCCGCCGGGAGGCAACCCGCCATGCATCGGACCGCACCGCTCACCCTCACGACGCTCGTCTGTTTCCTTGGCTACATGGCCGGCGGCACCATTCTCGGCGCCGACGCCCCGGCCGCGCCGATCCGCGTCGTCGTCTGGGACGAACGGCAGCCTGAGCAGAAACAGGCCTATGAAAACTTCCTCGGCAACGCGATCGCAGAGGCGCTCTCCCGCCGCGACGGCATCGAGGTGCGGTCGGTCGGCCTCGATGACGCCGCCCAGGGCCTCGCCCCGGAGATCATCGACTGGGCCGAAGTGCTCGTCTGGTGGAGCCACCGCCGCAACGGCGACCTGAAGCCAGAGCCCGTCAGGGCGATTGTCGAGAAGGTGAAGGCGGGTCGGCTGCTCTTCATCGGCCTCCACTCGGCCCACTGGGCGCCGCCGTTCACGGCGCTCATGGACGAGCGGGCCCGCGAGGACGTCCGCCGTCAGTTCGCCGACCTGCCGCCCGAAAAGCTCCTGATCACCGAGGTTCCAGGCTCGAGGAAGGTGCCCGCCCGAGACGCCCGGTTCACGCCCGCCACCGACGTCGAACGCAGGCCCGACGGGACCGTCGCCGTCACGCTCCACCTGCCGGGCTGCATCTTTCCGGCGTATCGCAATGACGGCAAGCCGAGCACGGTGAAGGTGCTCGACCGGCAGCACCCGCTCGCCGCGGGCCTGCCCGACGTGTTCACGCTCGATCGCACGGAGATGTACGACGAGCCCTATCACGTGCCCAAGCCCGACGCGGTCGTCTGCGAGGAGACCTGGGAGGCGGGCGAGCGGTTTCGCAGCGTGATGGCATGGACCGTCGGCGAGGGTCGCGTCGTCTACATTCGCCCCGGCCACGAAACCTATCCGATCTGGAAGGACGAACGGATGCTCCGCCTCCTCGAGAACGCCGTTCGCTGGTAGCGGATCGCCGATGGTGGCCGGGGAAGACTCGGCACGATGCAGAGGTGTTCCGCGACGCTAATACCGCGCCTCGAAGCCGGCGAATCCGCCATGGATGATCGTGCTCGATCCGGCCGTGATGGCCGAGAGGTCGGCGGCGGTCGTGATGTCACCGGGCCACTGACCGTCGGCCTGGGCGATGTTGCCGACTCCGACGACCCGGTATCCAACCGACAGACTCCAGTGATCGGTCACGTCCCAGGCCAAGCCAGTGTCGGCCGATCCCAGCCAGGAGAAGACGCCGAGCGTCGAGTGGACGTTGACGGGAGCACCGGAGGCGAACACCGCCGGCGTTCCCGTCGACGTGGCCAGTGACGACGTGTTCGTGATCGTGTTGCCGGCAAGCATGAATTTCGAAACCGTCGAGAACCGCACCCGCGGGAGAAGCCGCCAGTCAAACTTGGCTCCCATCTGTCCGCCGTAGAGGTTGTTGTTGGTGGCCACGGCGAAGTCGAGCGGAGTCGCCGCGAGCGCCGGGTCTCCCGATGTGGTGGCGAGGGCCAGCACGTCCTCCAGCTGGAAGAAGCGGAAGCCGGCCAGCCAGATCAGGCTCATCGGACGGCTGCCATCGGCTGGATCCCGGGAAAGAAACTCTGGCCGGTCGCCGAGGGCGTAGAGCCAGTTCACCTCGACGTCGTTGACGAGGTCGGACCGGCCGATCTGCTGGGCCGTGGCACCGCTGAGGTAATCGGTCGCCGGCAGGCCGCCGACCGTCGCGCTGCTGGCCTGCGGAATCGCGCTGATGCCGCTGCCGGCCACCGCGGCGCTGGAATCCATTCCATAGACACCCCAGTAGATGACTTCGACGGCGTTCCGCTGCCGGGGGCCGAACCAGCGTCCGATGTGAAGGTCGACACCGCCCGGCCAGCTCACCGCGGCGGAGGAGGTCCGGAGCTGAGGCACACCGGCGAGCGGCTGCATCGTCGGCGTTCCGGAGGGAAGCGTACGGGTCATGACGAGGCCGGTGGCTCCGGTGAACCAGCGGGGCCACTGGGGCGGTTCCGGGGGCATCACGGCGGACGGCAGGCCCGCGAAGGAGTCCGTGTCGATCGGGTCCGGCACGTACAGCGGCACCGGGGGTGGAACGGGCTCGGCGACCGGAGGGGAAGCGTCGATCGCGGCGGCGACGCCGGACAACGGTTCGGCCTCTGCCGAAGCGGATTCCCGCGGCCATGCCAGCAGAACCGACAACGCGGCGCAGGTCAGCGCGATGGCGGCCCGGGCGCGGCCGCCGTACGAGGATCTGCCGAATTCGTATGCTGTCGACATCTGGATGGCCATGCTCTGGGCTGAGTCCCGCCGGCGGCGGAAAACGGACTGCGGCGGGAGGGTCAGCGATCCCCGAGGACGGGTCAAGGTCGCTTTCCTCTCAGGCCGTCCGGGCCGGGATAGACTTTGGACATGCGCGAACGCCCAGGCAGACTGCGGAAGATGGCGAGCCCGCGTCGGCCCAAAGGCGATCTGACACGGGCCGAGGCGCTTGCCTGGCTCGATCGGCGGATCAATTACGAACGGGGCATGCCGGCCGGCAGAGGCCAGGTTCTTGGACTGAACCGGATGCGGCGGCTGCTGCGGGCCATCGGGTCGCCGCAGCTGGCGTATCCCGTCGTCCATGTCGCCGGCACCAAGGGGAAGGGATCGACCGTAGCGATGATCGCCGCCATCCTCGGCGCCGCCGGCCACAGGGTGGGCCGCTACATGTCGCCGCACGTGCACAGGGTCGAGGAACGGATTGCCGTCAACGGCGAGCCGATCGACGAGGCCGCACTCGTGGCGGCCCTTGCCGAGGTGATTCCACGGGTCGAGGCCTTCGATGCCGCGGCAGCCGGCGGAGCGGAGGCCGGTCCGACCTGGTTCGAGGTGGTCACGGCAGTCGCGTTGCTCCACTTCGCCCGCTCCGGGATCGAGATCGCCGTTCTCGAAACGGGCCTCGGCGGGAGGCTCGATGCGACCAATGTCTGCCGGCCGCTGCTGTCGGTGATCACCAGCATCAGCCTCGACCACATGCGGGTTCTCGGCCCGACGATCGAGCGCATCGCCACCGAGAAGGCGGGCATCATCAAGCGCGGCTGCATGGTGATCAGCGGTGCCACGGCCCCGGCGGCACGCCGGGTCATCGCTGCGACGGCCGCCCGGCGCCGCGCGGCCCTGCTCCAACTCGATCGGGATTTCAGCGTTCTGCACGTTCCAGATGACGGACCTGAGCCGCTGGCTGGCGGCTCGAGCCTGATCGTCGATCTGCCGGCGCGTTATGCCACCGGAACCGGGCAGGAAAGGTATCCGCTGGCAATGGCCGGCCGGCATCAGGCCGCCAATGCATCGCTGGCCGTCGTGGCCGCGCATTTTCTCCGGGAGCGCGGGCTCGAGATACCGACGGCGGCGATCGTGTCGGGGTTGGAGAAGGCCACGCTTCCGGCCCGGATCGAGGTGGTCTGCAGGAAGCCGCTCGTGGTCGTCGATGCCGCCCACAACCTGGCCTCGATGCGGGCCCTGCTCGACACGCTCCGCGGGCCGCTCGACATGATCCGGCCACGGGTTCTCGTCTTCGCCGCCAGCGAGGACAAGCAGATCGAGCGGATGCTTTCGCTGGCTGCAGGCCGCTTCGACAGGATCGTCGTCACGCGATACGCCACCAATCCGCGGGCAGCCGGCCTCGACCGGCTCGTGCAGGCTTGCCGGGCTGCCGCGCTGCCTGAACCCACACTCGCCACGACGCCGAAGTCGGCACTCCGAATCGCCCGACGACTGGCCGGCAGCCGCGGACTCGTCTGCGTCGCCGGCAGTTTTTTTCTCGCCGCCGAGATCTGATGATCCCGCCGCCGAGATCTGACGGCCGCAGTCCGCAGTGACGGCGAACGTTCAGCCGCCCCGGCGGTTGGTTGATTCAAGCACGTCGAGGGCCCGGTCGAGCGTGGGATCGACATGCCGGGGCAGCCCGGCAGCCGAATCGGACAGGGGTGAAGCCCGTCCCGGCGGATAGGCAGCATCCCTTTCCTGCCGCCAGAGCCTGACGACTTCGAGCGTCTGGCCGGGGGAATTGACCTCGTGGCCGGTGTCGGGCGAGACGAACCACTCGGCCGCCGGACCAGCGACTGCCGCCGTGTCCCGAGGGCGGATGTATTCGGTCGTGGTCAGCCTGAGCAGACCGCTGCCGTCCGAAAGCGGAACGATCGACTGGAGCGTTCCCCTGCCGAAAGAGCGGGTTCCGATGACCGTGGCCCGGCGATTGTCCTGCAGACAGGCGGCTACGATCTCGGCTGCACTTGCCGTGAGCCCGTCGATCAGCACCGCAATCGGAACGCCCGGGAAGACATTTCCTTCACTGGCACGGCGGACATCGATCGTTCCCTGGCCGCCGATGCCCCGACCCCGGGTGGAGACGATCACGCCCGCATCGAGGAATCGATCGCAGATCTCCACGGCCACGGGCAGCAGGCCGCCAGGATTGCCACGCAGATCGAGAATCAGTCCGTGCGGCCGCGGACCTGCGGCGATCGCGGCGCAGGCGGCGTCGAACTCTGCGAGCGTGTGTTCTCCAAAGCCGTCGATTCGCAGCAGGGCCACTGGCTCTTCCCCTTCGACCAGCCATTCCCAGGAGCCGTCGGGAAGCCGGCGATCACCGCGGACGCTCTCGGTCCGGAGGCCGGCCCGGACGAGCGACGTGGATCGCGGCCCGCCTTCCCGCGATTCGATTTCCACAGCCACGGTCGTCCCTTCGCGACCGCGGAGGGCCTGCACGGCGTCCCGCAGTCGCATGCCGGTCGTCGGCACTCCGTCGATGCCGGTGATCCGGTCGCCGGGCCCGATCCCCGCCAGCCATGCCGGGCCGCCGGGCAGAGGAGACTGCACGACCAGATCGCCACGCGCGGCGTCGATCGCGAGTTCCATGCCGACACCGCCGAACTGCTGGGCGACGTGATCGAGATGATCGAGGTGGGCGGTGCGATCGAGGCTGGTGTCGGGCCACCCCTGCCGGCCTGCCGGCAGAAATGCCGAGTTGGCATCGAGTTCTGAAACCAGACCGCGGACTCCGGCCGCAAAGAGCGACTCCCGATCGACGCGTTCGAGACAGTTGTCCTCGATGACGGCCAGCACCTCGCCGAACCGTCGGCCCTGAAGGCTCTGGTCGCGGGCGACCCAGGACAGCAGTCCGACCGCGGCCATGAGACAGATGATGAGGAGATTTCGCTTTGGCATGCTGCCGGGGCTCGCCGTCGGATCAGGGCATCGGGAGCGATCAGGCCGTCGTGGACATCGGGCCGTTGCGGGCGGTCGCAGTCGGCTGGAACTGGTGTCCCTTCGGTACCACGGTCACGCCTTGCGGAGAAATCGTCAACCCCAACCCGGCATCCTGCACCGGATCGAACCCGATGGTCAGGCCGGCCGGCACCCGGACCCCCTTGTCGATGATGGCCCTGCGGATCTGGGCGTGACGGCCGATGTCGACCCCCTCGAAGAGAATGCTGTCCTCGATCCTGGCAAAACTGTTGACCCGCACTCCGGGCCCGATGATCGACCGCGTCGCCCGGCCGCCGGAGAGGATGGCACCGGGGCAGACGAGACTGTCGGTCGCCTCGCCGCGGCGGGCCTCGGGGCCATCGCCGGCGAACACGAACTTCGGCGGCGGGTAGGCCGGGTGATGGGTCCGGATCGGCCAGTGCTCGTCGTACATGTTGAGCTGCGGATCGACCTCGATCAGGTCCATGTTGGCCTCGTAGTAGGCGTCGATCGTGCCCACATCCCTCCAGTAGGCCTCCCGCTTGCGGTTCTCATCCCGAAACGGGAAGGCCTGCACTGAGTGGTTCTGCACCACGGACGGCAGCAGGTCGTGGCCGAAATCATGGCGGCTGGCTGGAGCATCCGCATCGCGTTGCAGAAGGTCGAGGAGAAAGGGCCAGGAAAAGCAGTAGATGCCCATGGATGCCAGGCACATCCCCGGATGACCTGGCATTTCCGCAGGGTCCGAGACCTTTTCACGAAACGCCCGAACCCGGCCTCCGGCGTCGACCTCCATCGTCCCAAACTCCACCGCCGCCTCCCGCGGAACAGGCAGGGCGCCGATCGTGACCTCGGCATCGGCCTCTTCATGGGCGTCGATCAGCGACTGGTAGTTCATCTTGTAGATGTGGTCGCCCGCGAGCACGAGCACAAGGCGGGGCGCCGCCATTTCGAGCGAATAGATGTTCTGGTAGACCGCGTCGGCCGTGCCGAGGTACCAGTTCTCGTGCACCCGCTGCTGGGGTGGCAGAACGTCGAGGCACTCGCCGAGATCGCGGCAGAAGAACCGGTGCCAGCCGAGGTTGAGGTGGCGATCGAGGCTGCTCGCCTTGTACTGGGTGAGCAGCAGGACACGGCGAAGTCCGCTGTTGAGGCAGTTCGAGAGGGCGAAGTCGACGATCCGGTAACTGCCGCCGAAGGGCACGGCCGGCTTGGCCCGATCGCGGGTCAGGGGGTCGAGCCGGGCCCCCTTGCCGCCGGCCAGCACGACGGCTGCCACGTCCCGCATCCGCGTCTTGTCCACGTCTCTCGAACGCACGTCTTTCTCGCCTCCAGGCCTCCGCGGGCAACGGGTCTTCGAATCCAGCACCGCACCGGCCGAAGGGAACGCCGCGAATATACGCTGCCCCCCGCCATCGGAGCGATGGCCCTCCACCCGAAACCCTTTTTCGGGCCGCGAAACGCTCTGGCATGCCGGCAGACGCTTCCCTAGGATCGGCCCGTTTTCCGTCTTCCGAAGTCCTCGAGCGATCACACGCCCATGGCCAGTCGTTCCAAGTCTTCCCGCCGCGAACGTGATTCCGACTCCATGGAGGCGATCAAGCCGCTGATCGTGCTCGGCCTGCTGGGAACGATCCTCTACGGCGCCTATTCGGTCGTGCAAAAAGGGCCCTCCAGTCAGCAGCCCGACTGGCAGACCCCGGCTGCGACCCAGGCCATGGCCGAGGGCGGCCTCGGCGACGCGCCCCCGTTCGCCGCAGGTCCGGCAGGTCCGGCGACGGTCGCACCCCCATCGGTCGAAATCTCTCCGGCCCCCGCCGCGGCTCCGATGGCGTCCGCGCCCCCTCCCTTCGCCGGGCATTCACCCAGCCTCACACCCGCCCCCACCGTCCCGGAATCAGAAGGCATGGCCGGGGTGGCGGCGGCGCAGCAGCCTCCGACGATTCTGAATGCGATGTCGGCACCGCCCCCGGTCGGCGATCCAGCTGCGGCTTCGTTTCCGACACCCGTTCCGACCCCAGTGACAGCCCCGGCCCCGACTCCGGGCCTGAATCCCGGCCTGGTGGCCGATGCCGCGGCGGTCTCCGTCCCGCCGACGACCACTGCGGCACCCGACCCCTTCGTTCCGCCAGCAGGCATGGCGGCTCCGATCGACCCGCGTGAAGCCCCTCCGGCAGCAGCGTTTGCGACGAGTTGGGCCGAGGCCCACGACAAATTGGCCGCGGGACGATATGCCGAGGCGCTCGCCACGCTCTCGACCTGGCAGGACGATCCCTCGCTCGGGCTCGAGGAGAGCCGGCGTCTCGACGACCTGCTCAGCCAGCTTGCCGGCTCGGTGATCTACTCGCAGCAGGATCTCCTGCTGCCGCCCCACATCGTGGCCCCCGGCGACACGCTCCAGTCGGTCGCCGCCCAACTGGGCGTCCCCTGGCAGCTGCTCGCCAAGATCAACGGCGTCGATGACCCCGCGAGGCTGATTCCAGGCGAGCATCTCAAGGTGCTGCGCGGTCCTTTCGACGCTGTGATCAGCGTCTCACGGCGGCGGCTCAGCCTCCAGGTCGGAGGCAACTACGCGGGCAGTTTTCCGGTTGTGATTGGCCGACAGATCCAGGAACGCGTCGGCTCCTCGCTGGCGGTCGTCGATGTGCGGAGGGGAGACGCCCCGTCATCGGCCCAGCCCGCGACGACCCAGGTCTCGTTCGTCGGCTCCTCCGCCTCCCGTTCGATCGTCCTTGGCGACGGCATCAGCATCGAGCCGACCGACGACCCGGCGGCCGTCGCAGACGCCGCTCCCGCCTCGAGCCTCGTCGTGGCGGCCCGCGATCTCGACGAGATCATCGACATCCTCGGCCCAGGCTCGCACGTTCTCGTGCGCAGGTAGCCGTCCCCTGAAACACGAGCGGCCCGCGGCGCTCTCGCGCCGCGGGCCAGATCATGTACGGCAGGCAGACTTGGGTGCACTGCCGGCAGGCATCGCGGTTGCGGCCCTACCGAACCGCCTCCTGCAGCATCCTGGCGTTCGGGATCGACCGCCGGCTGACGAGCCCGTTCTCACGCGTCTCGATCACCGTGGCAACCGGGCCGACCTCCCGAACCGTGCCTTCCAGACCGGCCACGCTCACCGTGTCTCCCGCCTGGAGACGCTGGCGGACGTAGTAGCCGGAAAGGATTCCGCTCATCACGTCCCTGCCGCCGAGGCCGAAGGCCAGGGCGAAGCCGGCGGAGAGGCCGGCCGATCCGATCAGGATCAGTTTCTCGAGCAGGGCGAACTGGATGCCGAGCTGGTTGAAGGCCGCGATGAAGGTCAGGATCGAGAGAACCCAGTAGCAGCCCCCCGCGAGGTACTCCGCATACGAGAGACCGACGCGGTCGGCACTGGTGGCCACCACGCCCCGCAGAAACGTCGCCGCCAGCAGTCCGATCACCACCACCACCGTCGCCACAAGGAGCCGCGGGATGTAGTTCACGACCTCGCCCATCGCATCGGAGATGCTCTGCAGGCCGAGGATGTTGAAGGCCGCCATCACGAACACGCACATCAGCAGCCAGAACACCAGCCCGCCGACGATGGTCGGCAACGGCCGCTTGATGCCGACGTCGTTCATGCTCTGGGCAAGGCCGCTCTTCTCGGCCGCCGTCTGCAGGCCGATCTTCTCGCTCACCACCGTGATCAGGCCGGCCACCCAGCGGGCGATCACGTATCCGATCACCAGCACCGAGATCATCGCGACCATCTTCGGGGCGAGCAGGATCACCTGGCTCCATGCCTGGGTGAAGCTGTCGACCAGCGCCTGCTTCGACGCGGTCACCGTTTCGGCGGCGGTCTGACCGACCGTCGTTCCAACTCTCGTAAACTCGTTCATCGCAACCTCCGTGTGTGTGACGGCCTGCACCTGCGATCCCCGCGACCACCGCTATCGACCGTCAGAAGATTGGATGCCGCACCGCACCGCCGTGTCACAAAATTTTTTTCAGGGCTGTTTTCCCGGGGAATCCGCGGTCGGCGGCGGACTCGGCCAGCGGCCGGTGAGGGTGTATCGCAGGGCGGCCCCCGCCGCGGTGGCCATGTGAAAGAAGGCCCAGGCGGTCGCACCGAAGGCGAACTCCAGCAGGTGGGAGAGAAGCAGCCGGGGATGCAGCTTGCGGCGGACGCCAGCGTCGAACCGGCGGGCGGCGGGCGGCGGCGGAACCTCGACCGAGGCCAGCGTTTCCAGCGGATCCATCGGGGTCATCCTTTCGCGTCGATCGGTTCACCGAACAGTCGCCCGGCCCGGGAGGAGAGTTTTTCCCGAATCCGGCTGATCCGCATCCGGCATGCTCCGGAAGTCGTGCCGAACATCCCGGCCAGTTCCTCGTAGTCGTGCCCTTCGCCAAATCGCATCAGCACCAGGGCCCGATCCTCCTCGTCGAGGTTCGCGAGGAGCTGCTGGATGTCGTGGGTCGCGTCCACCTGGGCGGTACCGGCCGGCGTTCGATCGGCGGCCTCCTCCATCGGCTCCCGATCGGCGTTCTCCTCGCGGCGGCGGCGGCGGGCCCGCGACCGTCGCAGAAAAAGGCAGGTGCGGATGGCGACGGCGTGCAGCCAGGTCGAATAGCGGGACCTGCCGGCGAACTTGCCGCGGTCGAAGAACAGCCTGACGAAGACCTCCTGGGCGGCATCCTCGGCGTCGTGCGGACTGCCCATGAGCCGCCAGCAGACCCTCCAGACCCGCTCCCGATAGCGGTCCATCAGGGCCGTGAAGGCGGCACCGTCGGATCCTTCGCGGGCCGCCTGCGCCGCCAACTCCTCGTCGGCCGGGCCTGCGGCGTCGGTCTCGATCGCGTCCACTTTTGATCGACCCCGCGTCAGGAGCCTACTTCGACGCGGCGGGCATGTCCCGGATCACGTTCCGCCAGTGTGTCACGCTGGCCTCGGGTGTCATCGATGTCTCGGCGACGGCCGCCCGCAACGACTTCAACGCCTCGCAGACGACGGCCGTCTGCTGGAGGGCGTCTTTTGCCACGGCATTCTCGACCTCGGCGGTGAGCGTGGCGGATGCGTCGATCTCGCCATCCCGCTGCTGCAGGCAGGAGAGCCGGGCCAGGTAGATGATCCAGGGCTGAACCGCGTCGACGATTCCGGCGAAATCGAGTGCGGCCGCCACGGCGAGCGGTTCCTCGAACCGGGAGAGCTGGGCCCCCGTTTCAAGCTTGCTGCCGACCAGGATCCGCCCCGCCTGCTTGGGCACCAGCGAGAAGACCGCGACCGAATCACCGACACCGATCGAAGGCTGCACCTGCTCGTCGACCCCGCTCTGCGGCATGGCGAACGACCAGACCGATCCCCCCTCGACCTTGTTCTTCACGGGATCCGGCACCCGGTACTCCGCCGGAAGGGCATCAGGATTGAGATCACGGATCGCATCGACGATCTCGTCCGTCAATGCGAAGACGTCGCTCATTCCCTCGCGAAACAGTTTCGGATCATCGACCCCGAGCACGATCGCCGGCTCGACGAGCGGCAGCGGTTCCGCGGCCGAGGGCAAGGCCTTCTGGAGCCGCTGCACCCGGCTCTTGGCATCGAGAACGAGGCCGACCTGGCCGTCTGCAAGCGCCGGCAGGAACTTGGTTCGCAGGATGCCCACGAGCCTCTCGGCCAGCGGCCCAAACTGCTCGTCGACCTCCTCGACCTTCTCACGGGCGTCGTCACTGGCCTTCACAAGCAGATACTTCTTGAAGAACGTCCAGCCCATGTCGGCCCAGGAACTCAAATCGTCGAGTTGCTGCGGGTCGACCTTGGTCCGAAACACGACTGCCCCGAGCGGTGCACCCCCGGTGTGCTCGAGTAGGTCGAGCCGCTTCGAGCCATCGATCGGCAGGTTCTTCGACCAGTCCCAGACGTAGCCCTCGTAGCCCTGTTCGGCGAGAAACGAATACGCGGTCCAGGGGCCGGGCACGGGGAGCCGCTTCTTGTAGCCCGTGGCCGCCTTGGAGAGCATCCGTCGGGCCTCTTCGGCGGCCTCGTCGGGCAGGTCGGCGGCATCGGCGACCTTGTCGCTCAGCGCCGCGAGCTGCTCGATGTCGTCGGCCGAAGGCGCAAGCACCGCGGCCATCTGCTGGCTGAGGTGCGAGATCGCCGTCAGCGGCTTGTCTTTGTTCGAGTCCAGGGCCATGTGGGCCCGGACGGGAGCCAGTGCGGGTGTCTCGAGCAGCCCCTTCCCTCCAGGTCCGACGAGCTTCTCGAGGTGATCGGCCGAGTCGCCGATCGAGAGGATCACCCGGTTGCCGACCACCCCCAACGCCACCACGAGATCGAGCTGCCGCATTCTTTCGAGGACCGCATCCAGCTCGTCGCCATCGAGCCCCTCCGTCGCCTCGCGGGTCATGTCCTCCCAGGGGAGCGTTCCGCCATCGACCGTGAAGGTCACGAATTCGCCCCCCGCGATCTTCCTCCGCACGAGCGACTTCGCCAGATCGGGATTGGCCTGCGTCATCAGCTTGACGAGCACCTCGATCCGCTTCAGCTGGCTCTCCGCGGCGTCCCGTTTCGTGGTCCTGAAAATCCAGACCAGATCCGGCACGACGATCAGATCGCGGTGGTCGGCGAGCGTCTGCAGAAAGATCCTCGCGGTGAGTTCTTCGCTCGAAATCTCATCTTCGACGGCCTGAAAGCGGACCGGTCGAACCGACAGTTTCCGAACCGCGGCTGCGCCGTCACCGTCCTCGTCGTCCTCGTCGTCCTCGTCGTCCTCGTCGTCCTCGTCGTC
>Ga0114972_10000141_pt1 | contig 49548 bp, 40 predicted proteins | sample M_140807_EF_Meta_FD_87354 | JGI IMG/M metagenome (GOLD analysis project Ga0114972, IMG submission 87354) | Freshwater microbial communities from Lake Montjoie, Canada to study carbon cycling - M_140807_EF_MetaG | ecosystem: Environmental > Aquatic > Freshwater > Lake | place: Lake Montjoie... | reverse complement strand
GCTGCTCGTGCGCGCGCTGCCAGACATGCCCGAGCACCGCCGCGTCCTGATTCAGCTGCTCAGGGACGAAGGCGACCCTCAGCGGCTCCGCGGCGCGCTGAACGCGGCGGCCGAGCGATGGCCGGACGATCCCGAGGTGCGGCACGCGCTCGCTCTCGTCTGCCTCGACCAGCACGACCTGGGGTGCGCGAGCGCCGAGATCGAGCACTTGGACACGAGCGGTCGCACTCTGCGCGCTGCAGTCCTCAAGGCACGCAAGGCGCTGATGCACAAGGACCACGAGGCGGCGCGGGCGGAGCTCGCAGCCAGCCGGGCGCTCGGCGCACGAGACCGAGACTTCCTGCTCGCCTCTGCCGATATTCACCGCCGCCTGGGTGATCTGCCCGCCGCCCGTGAAGACCTCGACCGGGCCTGGCCGCTGGTGGCCCTCGACGCGCCCTTTGCCGCCCACACGCTCGCGCTCCGCGGGCGCCTGGAGCTTGAGCTCGGTGATCCGCGCCACGCTGTGACCGCGTACGAGCAAGCGTACGCACATGTCGCCAAGCCGGCGTTCGCCGCGAGCGCGCTCGCCGCCGCCCGCAAGGCGAACGCGCCACAGCTCGCAGACGCGCTCCTCAAGCGTGCCCGCGCCGAGTTCCCCGACGCCCCCATCCTCGCCCCCGCCGCGGCCCCCCCGTCGCCCGAATGACCACCCGAGACGCCCGAATGCACATCCTGCTCCTCGCCTTGAACTACTGGCCCGACAAGCTCGGGAATGCGCCGCTGATGGTAGGCTTGTGCGAAGGCCTCGTCGCGCGGGGGCATCGCGTCACCGTCGTCTGCGCGTTCCCGCACCATGAGACCGGGCGCATCGCCTCCGAGCACCGCGGCAAGCTCTTCGAGCGAGACACGCACAACGGGGTCGAGATCGTCCGCACCTACATCTACGCAGGCGAGCACAGCACCGCCGCGAAGATGGCGAACTATGCATCGTTCACAGCGACCGGCTTGGCCGCGGCGCTCGCTGTCACCGTCAGGACCCCGGTCGACGTGATCTTCACGCCATCGCCCCCGCTCACGCTCGGCCTGATTGACCACGCCCTCGCCGTCACCCGCGGCGTCCCCTTCGTCTACAACCTGCAAGACCTCTTCCCCGAGGCGGCCATTCGACTGGGCGTCCTCAAGAACCCCACAGTGATCGCGGGCTTTCGCAGGCTCGAGCGCTTCGTCTACCGCAAGGCCGCCCGCCTCTCAGTCATCAGCGAGGGGTTCCGCCGCACGCTGCTCTCTCAGGGCGTGCCCGACGAGAAGATCGCGGTCATCCCGAACTACACCGACACGGACCTCATCGTGCCGACCCCATCGGCGGCCTCACCTTACCGCGCCGAGCTGGGCCTCGAAGGGCGCTTCATCGTCCAGTTCAGTGGACGCATGGGCTATAGCCAAAACTTGGAGTGCGTCGCCGACGCGTGGCTCCGGCTCAGAGCCCAAGGGGGCCGCGACGCCCTCCACCTGATGCTCGTCGGCGACGGTCAAGCGCGCGAGCTGCTGCAGACGCGCCTCGGCGGCCGCGACGACGTCACCCTCTTGCCGACGCAGCCGCGGGAGCGCTTGTCCGACCTGCTCGCGGCGTCCGATGTGGGCCTCGCCCCGTTGCGGCACGGCATGGCCGGCACGAGCGTGCCGAGCAAGATCTTTGGCATCATGGCGAGCGGTCGGCCCGTTATCGCGGCGGTCGACGCCGGCAGTGACACGGACCTCATGCTGACGGAGGCCCGCTGCGGGGTCGTCGTGCCGCCCGAGGACCCCAGCGCGCTCGCGCAGGCCATCGCCGCCCAGTACGACTCGCCTGACGAGGCGCGCGAGATGGGCGAGCGGGGCCGGCAGCACGTGGTCGCGCACCACAGCCAAACGTCGATCATCGACCAGTACGAGCGCATGCTCCTCGACGTCGTCCAGAGAGGGCGCTGAGCGATGTGCGGCTTCGTCGGCTACGCCTCGACCCAAGCGCCCCTCGAGCGCGTCGTGCTGGAGCGCATGCGCGACACCTTGGCGCACCGCGGCCCCGATGGCGCGGGCCTCTGGACGCATCACGACGCAGCCGCAGCGGTGGGCCTCGGCCACCGCCGGCTAGCCATCATCGACACGCGAGACGTCGGCCTGCAGCCCATGACGGACGACTCAGGCCGCCTGACGATCGCCTTCAACGGTGAGATCTATGACTTCGCCGCGGCGCGTGCCGCGCTAGAGGCCACAGGCCGCCATGCGTTCCGCACGCGCACGGACACCGAGGTCATCCTCCACCAATGGCGCGCGGACGGCGCCGCTGCGCTGCGTCGCCTGCAGGGGATGTTCGCCTTCGCGCTGTGGGACACCGAGCGTCGCATGCTCACGCTCGCGCGCGACCGATTCGGCAAGAAGCCGATTTATTACGCGCACTTGAGCGATGGGACGCTCATTTTCGGCAGCGAGATCAAGGCGCTGCTCGCGTCCGGTCGTGTAGACGACGAGGTCGATCTCCAGGCGCACGAGGACTACCTCGCCCTAAACTACGTGCCCGGCCCGAGGACGATGTTCGCGGGCGTCCGCAAGGTCCCGCCCGCGCACACGTTGACGTGGCGCGATGGGCGCGTGCATCTGGAGCGGTATTGGGACCTCGAGCTGCACTCGGCCGCCGCCCACGCCCCGGTCGTTCCCTCGATGGACGAGGCGGCGCGCGGCGTCCTCGAGCGCCTGGACGCCGCGGTGGCGCGCCGCCTGGTGAGCGACGTCCCGCTCGGCATGTTTCTGAGCGGCGGCATCGACAGCAGCGCCGTGCTCACGTCGATGGCGCGCGCCTCTCAAGCCCCCATTCAGGCCTTCACGATTCGATTTGACGAGGCGGACTACGATGAGTCGAGCCACGCGCGCCTCATCGCGCGCACCGTCGGCGCGACACACCACGTCGAGACGGTCCGCCCTGAGCCGGACACGTTTCTCGGGCCGCTGGTCGACGCCTTCGACGAGCCCTTCGCCGACAGCTCCGCCATCCCGATGTGGTACCTCGCGCGGCTCGCGCGACAGCACGTCACCGTGGCCCTGGGCGGCGACGGCGGTGACGAGCTCTTCGCGGGCTACCGCACGCACCGCGCGCTCCGCCTCGCCACGCTCTGGCGCCGCCTCCCCCAAAGGCTGCGCGAGGATCTGGTGCCGGCGCTCGTGGCCCGACTCCCGGTCAGCCACGGCAAGGTCAGCTTCGACCTCAAGGCCAAGCAGTTCGTCGCGTCCGCGAGCGCCGACCCGGCGCGCGCCTTCTTCGGCTTCAAGGAGTTCCTCCGTGAGCCTCGCCGCCGCGCGCTGTGCGCCGCCCCGACGGCGGTCGAGTCACCCGGCAGACTCTTCGACGCCGCGTTCTCGGCGCATGAGTTCCGCGACGCCCTCGACGCCGCGCTCTACGCCGACTGCGCCATCTACTTGCCCGACGACATCCTCGTGAAGGTCGACCGAATGACCATGGCGCACGCCCTTGAGGCGCGCACGCCGTTCCTCGACACCGCGCTCGCGGAGTATGCCGCCGCGCTGCCCGCGCGCGCCAAGCTCTTCGGGCTGCGCACCAAGCACATCCTCAAGCGAGCGCTGCGCGGCCGCGTGCCGCTGCGCATCCTTGAGCGCGGCAAGGCGGGCTTCAACGTCCCCATGGCGACCTGGCTCAACGGTGCGCTCCTAGGACACCTGCGCGACGCCCTGTCCCCCGAGCGCGTGCGCGCGCTGGGCCTTTGGTCGCCCCCCGAAGTGGCGCGCCTTCTGGACGAGCATGAGCGCCGCACGCACGACCACAGCCGCCCTCTCTGGGCGATGCTCTGTTTTGTCGCGTGGCGGGCACGTCACACGGCCGCCCGCTGGTCACAGCCCGCCGAGGCTCGCCGCTGATGGGTCAGTTCCCCTCCACCATCGAGCTGCGGCCCAAGCCGGTATACGAGGCCGTCACGCGCGCCTACAACCTGCTCGGCGCGCTCACGGGCGTCCTGCTGCTGTCCCCGCTGCTCCTCACCATCGCCCTCGCGGTCAAGCTCACCTCACGCGGGCCCGCGCTCTACCGCGGCGCGCGCGTCGGACGCGACGAGCGCCCCTTCGACATCTTCAAGTTCCGCACGATGCACGTCGGCGCTGAGCAGCGCATCGGCAAGCGGCTCGTCCAGCAAGGCGAGGACCACTTCACGCCCATCGGGCGGTTCCTGCGCAAGTACCGCCTCGACGAGCTCGCGCAGCTCTTCAACGTGCTGCGCGGCGACATGAACCTCGTCGGACCACGCCCGATGCGACCGATCTTCCTCGAAGAGCACAAGCGCACGATTCCGGGCTACGCGCGGCGCTTCTCGGTGCGGCCCGGCATCACGGGCAAGGCCCAGGTGCGTGGCGGGTACTACACCTCGTCGCGCCACAAGCTCTTCTACGAGGTCCTCTACATCAAGCACCGCAACGTGCTGATGGACCTCAACCTCATCGTGCTGACCTTCCTGCGCGTGATGCAGAAGATCTTCACGACAGGCTTTCTTGGCGCGTGGCTGCTGCTCGCTGTGCTGGTCTTGCCCGTAGATGTCCAGCGCGCGCTCTCGTTCCCGGTCGGCAGCGTGCGCATCAACCCCATCTACCTGATGCCGCTGGGCATCGCGGCGTGGCATCTGCTCCGTCGCGACCGCGCCGACAAGCGGATGTATGCGCTGCAGACCCCTGTCGACGCACCGCTCCTCGGCTTCGTCGCCCTGACCGCGCTGCTCGTCCCCCTCAGCCACTTTCCGCTCGAGGCCCTCAAAGGCCTCGGCTGGTACGTCTGCAATGGGGTCGTCGTGTTCTACATCATGCTGAACTCACGCCTCGTCACTGAACGGCGGACCCTCTTGGTGAACACGCTGGTCCTGGGCACAGCGGCCGCAGGCCTCAGCGCGACCCTCTCAGCGCTTCAGTACGCACGCGACTCCGGCGAGTTCATTGGTCCGCAGGCCCGCCCAACGACCGCGGTGGTCCTCTCGGCCCTCGTCGTGCTCGCCACGCCGCTCGCCGTCGCCCGCCTGCGTCAGGCCACGACCCGTCTCCAGCGCGCGCTTTACAGCGTCTCAACGCTCGCGTTGATCGGCACCGCGCTCCTCGCGTGGCGCAAGGCCGGCCTGCTGTGCCTCGCAATCGCGCTCTGCGTATACCTATGGCGCGCGCGCCGCCGCCTCGCCATCGCCGCTGCCGTCGCATACGCCGCGCTGGCGCTCACCTTCAGCTTGGCGAATGACAACCGCTATACCCTCGGTCAAATCGGCGCCGAGCTGCATCAAGACTACGAGCGACAGGTGGAGTTGATCAGCGCTGTCCGCATCGAGCGGCTGATGCTCGGCGTCGGCGCGCGCGCGCTGCGCCTACACGCCCAGACCGCCGAGAACAAACGCCCGATCAACAACCGACCCCGTGTCCGCCTCGGCTCAGCCGAGAACACCTGGCTGTCGCTGTTCGCGGAGCACGGCGCCGTCGGCTTCGTCCTCTTCGTCGCGTTTTTTCTCGGCGCGCTGCGGGCGATGTGGCGCGCGCTCCCCCGCATCGAAGACGCAAGCGCCCGCGACGACCTCTGGGCCACGCTCTGCGGCTTGACGGCCTTCGGTCTGCTCATGTGGACCGAGGACCTCTTCTACCGTCTCCCTACGTTCGTCCTCTTCTGGACGACCATGGGCCTCGGCCTCGGCGTGGCGCTCTTCTACGCACCCGGGCCGCGCAAGTTCTATCGGCTGGTGCACTTCCGGCACAAGCTCTAACCGAAGCGCCGTCGGCCTCGACCGCTCAAACCTGCGGCGGCGTGCCCTCAGCGGGACGCCCGTCGGCGCCGTAACCGGTCGAGCGGTACTCCTGATAGTAGTACTGCCCGTAGCCGCGCCGCGACACATCGACGTTGTTCAACAGCGCGCCCAGGATGTTCACCTTGACGTCTGCGAGGAGCCGGCTCGCCTTCTTGACCATCTCGCGGCTCGTCTGTCCAGCGCGCACGACGAGCACGGCGCCGTCGCACACATTGCCCAAGATCAGCGCGTCCGTCACCGCGCACACGGGCGGGGAGTCGAAGATGATGCGGTCGTATCGCTCCAACATGCGCTCGACTACGCGGTGGAACGAAGCCGTGTGCAGGAGCTCGGCGGGGTTCGGCGGGATGGGCCCCGAGCACATGATGTCCAGGTTCTCCACCCCGCTCGGCTGCGCCACGGTCGCCAGGTCGCGCTCGGGATCGAGCACCAGATTGCTCAAGCCGCGGTTGTTCTCCAGATCGAAGATCCGATGAATCCGAGGCCGCCGAAGGTCTGAGTCAATCAGGAGCACCCGGCTCCCGGACATCGCCATCGTCGCCGCAATGTTGACCGAGGTGCTCGTCTTGCCCTCGCGGGGCCCGGCGCTCGTGATGAGTAGCTTGCGGAGCTCTCGCTCGGGCGCCATGAAGAGCAGATTGGTCCGCACCGTCCGCACACACTCCGCGGCGGTGCTGTGCGGGTAGTCGAGCACGTAGCGGTCCGGGTCGATAGGCCCCGTGGGCTCAAAGCGGTTGCCCTTCTTGCGGCGCTGCGGGCGCATGCTCGGCACGAGCCCCAAGAAGGTCAGCCCGAACTCCTTCTCGAGTTGCTCCTGGTTCTTGACCGAGCTGTCGAGGCTGTCGATCAGCAGCGCGAGCCCGATCCCGCCGAAGAGCGCGATGAGCAGCGCCACCGACAGGTTCACGAAGAGCCGCGGAGAAACGGGCCGGTCCGGGACGAGCGCGGCGTCGAGGATCCGCACGTTGTTCGCGCGCGCCTCGGCCTGAAGCTGCGCCTCCTTCTGACGCACCATGAGCTGCGTGTTCAGGTCTTTACGGCTCTGCGCCGCGGCTTCGAGGCGCTTGTACTCAAGCTCGACCGCGTTGAGCGCCTCCATCTCTCGCTGAATGGCGCCCGCGTCGCCCGCGAGCTTGTGCTCGGCGGTTGACGCCGTCTGCAGGCGCCGCTCCATCGACTGTTGGATCCCCTGAACCTCGCGCGTGAGCGCCTCTCGGACACGCGCGATCTTCTCATCCGCCGTCTTCACGTCGGGGTGCCCTTCCATGTAGCGCTTGAGGAGCTCCGTCCGCTCGTTCTGCAGCGAGACCATCTGCTCCTTAAGCCGCTGCACGAGGCCGTTCGCGAGCACCTCATCGACGCTCGACTCGACCGTCGCGGCATCCAGGCGCTTGGTCTGCTCGAGCGCGGCGGAGAGGCGCGTCGTCTCCTGCCGCGCCTCGCGAAGCTGTCGGTCTGCGTCGAGCGCACGCGCAGCGAGCTGATTCTGCTTGTCCGCCAGCGACGCCGTCAGGATGCCGTTCTTCTGCTTGAACGCCATCAACGCATTCTCTGCGTCGTCGATCTCCTTGCGCCCGTCGCCGACCTGCGTCGCGAGCCAGCGCGCGGCGTCGCCGGTGAACGAGATCTTCCGGTCCAAGTTCGCGTCGGCGTACGCTTGGCAGAGCGCGTCTGCGAGCTTGGCCGCGCGTGCCGGGTCCGTGTCCCTGACTTTGACCAGCACCACGTTGCTCGCTTCGACGGCCTCGACCTGCGTCCGCCCGACGAGCACCGAGACTGGGTCGGCGTTCGCGAGCGCCGCGGCCTGCTCGGTGGGATCCTCGATGCGCGTCACGCCCAAGAAGTCCAAGTCACGCGCGAGGCCGAGACGCTCGACCACCATCGCCGCGACGCTGCGGCTCCGGATAATCCGATACTGCGTCTCGAAGTACTCCCGGGTGTTCCAGGTGTTCGCCGTCCCGAGCGGCGAGACCTCCTGCCCGCTGCTCGTCGGCAGGTACTGCGGCGCGTTCGGGTCGATCATCAGGTTTGTGACCGCCTCGTAGATGCGCGGCTGCCGCTGCGTGAACACGACCGTGGCCGTGACGACGAGCGCACCGAACGCGAGCACGACCCACTTGTACTTCCAGACGACCGCTAGGTAGTGGCCGAGGCCGCTCCAGGACTCTGCGCCCTTCTCGTTCTCGCTCACGCTCACGCCCTCCCCGACGCGACGGCGTCGCGGTACCACGCCACAGTCCGCGCGAGGCCCTCGCGGACATCGATCCGCGCGCTGAAGTCCAGCCCTGCTCGCGCCTTGCTGACGTCCGCGCAGGACGCACGCACGTCACCCGGTCGGCTCTCGACGTGCTCACTCGGGATCGACGTCCCGAGGATCTCGTTGATCCAAGCGACCAACTGCACCAGCGACGTATTCTGCCCACACGCTGCGTTGTAGACCTGCCCACACGCGCTCGCGGGGGCCGTCAGCGCGGCGAGGTTCGCCGCCACCACGTTCTCCACGAACGTGAAGTCACGCGATTGATGACCGTCGCCGTGCACAATCGGCGACTCGCCCCGGAGCATCCGCGTCACGAACGCGGGGACGACCGCCGCGTACTGACTGTTCGGGTCTTGGCGGGGCCCAAAAACGTTGAAATAGCGCAGCGCGATCGTCTCTAGGCCGTACAACTGGTGGTGGACCGCGCAGTAGTGCTCTCCGGCGAGCTTCTGCACGGCGTAAGGCGAGAGCGGCCGCGGCGTCAGGGTCTCGACCTTGTACTCGGCGGGCTGGTCGCCATACGCCGAAGACGACGCCGCATAGACCACGCGCCCCACGTTCAGGCGACGGCACGCGTCGAGCAGGGCGAGCGTGCCCTCGACGTTCGCGCGGTGCGTCTCGAGCGGGAACTGCACCGACTTGGGCACGCTCGGCAGCGCGGCCTCGTGGAGGACCGCCTCGACGCCGCGGAGCGCGCGCGCGAGGGCGTCTGGGTCGAGCAAGGACCCCTCGACGAGCTCGAATTGCCCGTCGATCGCCTCGAGGTTGACGCGGCGCCCGGTCGCGAAGTTGTCGAGCACGACGACGTCGTCCCCGCGCCCTAGGAGGGCCCGGACGAGGTGCGAGCCGATAAAGCCGGCGCCGCCGGTGACCAGAATCCTTGCCATGTCGCGCTCCGGTCCAGACGGACCTTGTCCCGCATCTGACCCCGTGCCGCGCCGCCCTGTCTCAGCCGAGTCCGAGGTTGCCCTCCGGCTGGACGCGCGCCACGATGGGGGCGTGGATGACTTCGATGCTCTCGTCGCGCTGCTGCGTGCCTGGCTGCGCGGCCAGCGCCTCCCGCGGCTCACCGCGTCAGCGCTGGCGGTCGCCGAGGCCCACCGCGTCGCCGGCCTCGTCTACCATATTCGACCGCCGATGGACCAGCCGACCGCGGCCCGCGCTCGCCAAATCTGGGCCAAGCAGGCGGGCCACGCGCTGCGACTGACCTGCACCTTGACCGAGCAGTGGCCAACGAGCGCGCCCCCACCGCTGGTCTTTAAGGGGTTCGACATCGCGGAGAACCTCCTGCGCGACCCCGGTGCACGACGCGTTTCCGACCTTGACCTGTTGCTGCCCGACCCCGCTTGGGCCCGCGTCCGGAGCGCTTTGTCGCCCTCGGCAACGCGGGTACAGACCCCGCGAGGCGAGCGTTACCCGCACGAGCCGGCTTACGAGGCCGGCTTCGTTTGGGGCAACACTCTCCTTGAGCTCCACAGGCACCCTCAGCCGCCGCATCGGGGTGGACCGTCTGGATTTCTCGTCTACGCCCGGGCGCGACCCGGTGCGCTGGGTGGCCTTGAGGTCCTCTACCCCACCGCACAGGACCGCGTCCTCCTGTGGCTCGTGAACCAATGCAAGGGCTCCCTCGCGACCGACCTCGCCGACCTCGTCGACCTCGCGCTCTCGTTGCGTGCGCTCGCGTCCGAGGCGGGCGGCACGTTCGACGCCCTAGAGGCCTCGGTGGCGACCTTCAAACTCAACGCGGCTTGGCACATCTGCCTGCGCCGACTCGCCGCGCTCGACCTCGTCGACGTCCCCCCGACCGCCGCCGCGACGCCCCTTGAGCGGGCCATCGAGGCGCTCTCTCCCGCGCTCGGCCCGACCCCAAAGACGCCGTCATCGGCGCGCTTTCAGGCCATCAAGCTCGCCCTCACGCCCGCGCACCTGCGCGCCGGAGTGCTCGCCCGGGGCCTCAGAGCCAGGTCTCCGGCACGAAGATGATGTCGCCCGGCTGCAGCGCGAGGTTCGGCTGTCGACCGAGCCCGATGGCCTCCACCGGAACGACGAAGCGCTTCTCGACCCCGTCGACGACGCGGGTCAGCACCGTTTTGTCCTGCGCGGCGAGGTCCTTGAAGCCCCCGGCCATCGTCAGCGCTTGAATGACGGTCATCCCCTCCTGAAACGGGAACGTCCCCGGCCGAGCGACCTGCCCAAAGACGATCACCCGTTTGGAGTTGAGCTCTTTCAGGAGCACGGTCACCTGCGGGTTGCGGATGAAGCCGGTCTTCAACTGGGCCGTCAGGTGCTCGGCGAACTGGCCAGGCGTCATCCCGGCCGCCTTGACCGTGCCCACCATCGGGAACTGCACGGTCCCGTCGGGGTCCAGGCGAAATACACCGCTGAGCCGCGGCTCTTCGTAGACGCGGATCTCGACCACGTCCGACGGCCCAAGCGTGGCGCTCTGCAGCAGAATCTCGGCGTCGGGCTGCGGCGGCGTCGCGGGCAACGCCTCCGGCCTCGTCCCTCGCCCACCGCCACACCCGACGACGCCGAGCAGCGCGACGAAGCCCACCAGACCCAAGAGGGCTCGAAGCCTCACGTCAGTACTTCGCCTCAATCGACGCCAAAGCGACCGTGCGGTGATACGCGCTCGGGCTACCGTCTGAGATCGAGAAGTCCGTGCGGTTATTCTCGCCCTCGAAGGACAACCGCGCCGAGAGCCAGTCATTCGGGCTGTAGCCGCCGTGGACACGGTATGTCAGGACCGGATCTTCGCGGGGGAGAACTGTCGCTTCACCCGCGGTCCCCGAGAAGGCGTAGCTGTCGAACCCGAAGCGCCCACCGATGTTCCACCGGCCAAAGAAGTAGAGCTCCGCGTTCGTGTAGGCCTGGTTCAGGACGTAGAAGTTCGAGTAGCTGCTGTCCCGCGCGTCGCGGTGATAACCGACGGTCAACTTGAGCGACGGCTCGAGCGCGTACTGAAGCTCTGTCGTCGCGATGACACCGCTGAAAGAGTCGCCGACATCGTTGAAGGTGTTCTTGTAGCCGACACGCAGCGTCGTCGAGATGCGCCGGGTGATCAACCCCTTGAGCGCGACCGCCGCCTCGAGCGGCATGCCGTCTCGGTTCTGGGCACCCGTCTGGCCCCCCACCGCGACCGGCGCCCCACCATTCTTGTCGTAGTCCACCAGCGTCCAGCGCGCGTCCAGCGACAGCGCCGTCTTCGGAAAGAACTTCCACGACGTCAAGAAGCCGAGCTGGTGCGCGGTCTTGTCCGCCGCGCAGATGCCGAGCTGCGTACAGTCGAGCAGGCGAACGACCTGAGCGCGGTACCCGAGCCGCAGCTCAAGCGGCCGCGACTCCGGGTTCTCGCCCGGCCGAAAGCGCAGGTCGAAGCCGGGACGAACTTCGACGCGCTGGTAGCCCTCGGTCGTGTCCTCGAAGGCGGGGCGGTCCTTGTAGTTGCCCTCGAGCTTGAGCTCGAGCGTGAAGGGATTGCGCGGCAGCAGGCCCACCGTCGCGTCGACCTTCGCCACGTCGAAGCCGTTCCGGGCCTCGACCGAGCGCACGGTCTGGGCATCACCGTCGGCGAACAGGAACCGGAACATCGCGTCCGTCCCGAGTTCAAGCGCGACTTTGTTCGGGTGGCGGTTCTCCACGCCCACGCCGAGACCGACGCGCGTGACCGTCGCGTTGACGGGCGTCTCGGTCGAGTCCTCGTAGAACACGTTGCTGTCGAGCCCAACCGCGCCCGTCGCTTGCGGATGAACGACGATGTCGCCGTTGCGTATCCCTGGCCCCTCGGCGCGCGCGGACGCGCACACGCACAGCGCCGCCGCGGCGAGCAGCGTGGGGAGCCCCTGAGATTGCGCGCGCGACATCGTCCTCACTATTGGGGCATGCTGGGCGTCATATCATACGGCCGCTCGCTCTCGAGCGGATCACCCGCCAAGATCTCACCCACTGTGGGGTCGTCCTCGCGAATATCGGAGTCGATCGTCGCCTCGGTGACCGCCTCGCCCGTGTACATGCTCATCTCACCAACGCAGTTGTCGACCTCGCCCCGGAACGTCCGAATCCGGGCCCGCGCGAGCGAGATCTTCGTTTGGTTGTGCTTGACGAGCTTCGCGTCGCCTTGCTTGAAGGCCTCTTCGAGCGACAGCCGAGCCAAGTCGGCGATCTGCAGCAAGCCCTTCATCGCCTTGATCTTCTCGGCGACGCAATTGACCTGCATGAAGTCCTTGACGCCGATCGCCGAGGCTTCCTTGCGCTGCGAGTCGCTCAGCGCGGCTTCCATCTCCGCGACCGCGCCCCGCGCGGCCTCGAGCGCCTCGTCCTTGTCGGGCAACGCGTTCGCTGCAGTGGGCTGGGCGCGCGCATCTTCGGGTTGGCCTGCGGTCGCGGCCATACCGGCGGCGGCGCTGCACAGCGCGAGCGCTGCGACGAGCAGTCCGGTCCTGACCTTTCGCATCACCATCGCCTCCCGGGTCGCTTCTAACGAATGGACCCCGCAGGGTCAATCAAAGACTCACCCGACGCGTGATCAGTTTGAAGGCGAGAAAATGAACGGGTAGCCCACTGTGATAGAGCCGCCCTCTGGGCTGTCAAAGCGCCAACGCGAGATGGCCGCCTTGATGCACTCCCCGACCGCCGGATCGCCCATCGTGTCCTGCTTCACGACCACATCGCCCACGCGGCCGCTCTCCTCAATCGTGAACTGCATGGCGATCTTGCCCTGCAACTGCGAATTCCGCTTGAGCTCTTTCTCGTAGCAGCTCTTCACGGCGCCCATGCGGCGCTTCACCGTCTCGCTGATCTTGTTCTGGTCGAGCGTGCCCGTGCCAAACGTCTCGCTCGGCTCGCTCGCCTTGACGACGGCCTTGACTTGGACCTCTGCGCCCTTGGAGCCGGTGTCGACCGCTCCGCCCGCCTTGGTCGCGATGTCGCTCTCCTTAAGGCCGGCCACGTTGCCTGCGCCCCCGTTCGCCGAGATGCGTCGACGGTCGCGCTCCTGCGTCGCCGCGTCTGCGACCTGAACACCGTTCGCGCCCTCGAAGGCCGTCGCGATGTTCACGTCCGGGCTGCCGCCCGCCAGCTTGTCGACGATCGACTCCGCGCCGCCCTCGCCCGTGGTGCCCAGGAACTTGAGGATGGTCTTGTTGGCGACCTGCGCCTTGACCTCTTCCTTGCGGGCGTTCGGGTCGACCGGCGCCGCCGGCGTGTTGTCCGGCTTGCGGGCCTGCTGGTTCTCGGGCTGCTTGACGGGCGGACGGCGCTCGTTCTTGGGCGCCTCGACCTTCTCTGTGACCTCGTCCTTCTTGCCCTCGTCCTTCGCCTCGTCGGCCTTCGCGACCTTTTCCTTCTTCTTGGGCTGCGTCAGCAGCTCGACGACGTGGTCGGGGATGACCTCGATGCCGCGCGGCTTGGCGGGCGGGTCGTACAGCCATGCCGTCGCGACGAGCGTCCCCTGCAGCAGCATCGCACCGAGGAGCGCGCTCGTCAGGTTCCAGTCCACGCTCGAGATGAGGCCACGGCGCACGTTCGCCGGCAGCTGCAGCTTCGACGGCGGTGGAGGCGGCACAACGAATTGGAAGAGCAGCGTCACGTCGCCAATGACGACCTTGCCACGGCTCTTCTCCGACAACGTGAGCGAGAAATCGTCGCCCTTCTGGTCTGCGAGCTTGCGTTGTACGACGGCCTTGAGGTCCAGGACGGCGTCCTCGACCGAGACGCGCCCGTCCATGTCACCCTTGAAGTTCAGCGCGTAAGAGCCGCCCTTGACGTCAAAGAGCGTATAGCTGCGCTGAAAGGGCGAAGACGGGAGGACAAACGTGTTCTTGGGCGACTGCCCGATCGAGACGGGGCCGCGCTTTCGCAGCAGCCGCTCCTCGATGATCTTGCCGTTCTGAACGATGCCGATCCGGAGGATCTTTTGGCCCGTGGGCTGCGCCATTCCAACTTACTCCTGGTTCCGCTCGATGCCGCGCGCGGGCGTCGGTAGACGTCCGCTCGTGGTTTGGACCGCAGCCGGCACGCGCCGGTTCTCCATCCTGCGCATCAGAACGGTTCCTTTTCCACGCTTTCGATGATCTCGGGCAAGAACGACTTCTTGGGGTCGAGCCCTTTGAAGTTCACCTCACCCTTCTGAAGAATGTAGAACGCCTCGGGCTTCTGGATCTGCCCCTCCACCTTGAGGGCCTCGATCTGAATCACGCGAGCGCGACCCTTATCACGCTTCTTGTCCTGCGCGTGAGCCGAACCGACGAGGCTGACGACGAGCACCAAGGCGATGAAGGCGAGACGACTCATGGCTGGTCTCCAGGGGGCGCTTCAGGCGCAGGCGGAGCTTCTTTGGGTGCCTTGCGCGCCGAGTCCGCCCGCTTGCGTTCGACCTCGATGCGCTTGCGCGCCTCGGTCAAGTATTGCTCGACGGGGTCGGGCGTCGGAGACGCGCCTCGGCTCCCAGACTGCTTGTAGCGCTCGAACCAGCTCACGGCCTGCTCGAGGCGCGCGAGCGGCTCGACCCCCGGGAGCTGACCGTCGAGGTACAGGATGCCCAAGTTGAATTGCGTGTCGGCGCTGGCGGGGTCGAGCTCGAGGGCGCGCTTCATAGACGCCTCGGCTTCGGCATATTTCTGCTGCCCCTTGAGCGCGCTCCCGAGATTCAGGTGCGCAGACACCATATCGGGCCAGCGGGAGAGCGCCTTGCGGAACATGTCCTCGGCCCCCGCGAAGTCGCCGGCCTCGTGGTAGACGAGGCCGAGGTCGTTGTAGGCCTCAGCGCTCCCCCCGCCCGGGACTTGCACCGCGGCCTCAAGCGCCACACGGGCCTGCGGCTTCTCGTCCATCGCGAGGTGACTGCGCGCCTGCTTAACGAGGATCTCGGGGTCCTTCGCGTCGAGCTCTCGCGCATTCCGCAGCACGGAGAGCGCCAGCTCGTTCTTGCCCTGCTTGGCGAAGCCTGCGGCGAGGATCTTCATCGCCTCGACGTTCTTCTCGTCTGTCCGCAGGACCTGCATGCTGCCCTGGATCGCCGCCTGAGTGTCCCCGGCAAGGAACTGCACGCGGTGCACGGCGTTCTTTACGCTGTTGCTGTTTGGGGCTTGCGCTAGGCGCTCCTCCGCGAACCGCACCGCTCCAGCGGCGTCTCCGCGACGGAAGGACTGCATCGCCAGAGCGAGTACGGCGGGGCCGAAGTCCGGTTTGACCTCAAGCGCGCGGGTGTAGTGGCCGCGCGCCTCGTCCGCCTGCCCCTGCCACTCGGCGAGGACGCCGAGGTTGTAGTGCGGCTCGGGGAACGACGCATCCCGCTGGGCCGCGGCCTGCATGGCCGCCTTCGCTTGGCTAAAGTCGCCGCTGCCCGCAGCGTCGCGGCCAGCGCTGAGCTGCTCCAACGCAGCGCCATCGACCGCGTCGCGCGCCTCGACTTGTTGCGCAGGCACGCCCGTCTGCGACGGTGCGCCATCGCTGTAGCGCGGGTTCGATGCCACCCCCACCTTAACGTCGGGCGTCGCGCCGCCACAGGCGCTCAGGGCGAGGGCTGCGGCCGCCGCGAGAGGAAAGAGCGCTGAGCGCGTCATGGCTGCGCCTCCTCAACGGCAGAGTCTTCGGCGTCGTCGGCGCCCAGAGGCGCAGAGGGCGGCGGTGGAGGCGGCGGCTCAAGGAGACGTGCGGGGCTCAGGTCCTCGCTCGTCCGCGCGCGGCGCTCCTCCTTGAACAGCGGGTAGTCACTGGGCTTGTACTTGTTCAGGGCCTGCAGGATCTTCTTGGTCCACTCGTTGGTCACGCGGAACTCGCGGGCCTTCTCATAGGCGAACTGGAAGTTCTTGACGGCCTCGTCCTCGATGGGCACCGCGACGTCCTCGAGCTGCGTGCGGTAGCTCTCCTCTTCTTCTTCGCTCATGCCCGGCGGTACCGGGGCCGCGTATAGCGCCTGCGCGAAGACCTGGTACAGGTGGCCGATGCGGTAGAACGACGCGAGCGTCCACTCGACTGACTTGTAGGCCGTCACCTCGCCGTACTTGCTCTTGAGCGCGGCGAGCTGCTTCTGCATCTCTTGGATCGTCTTGCCCTGGTTGGTCAGCGACCCCTGAAGCTTCATCGCCTCGTACTTCGCGAAGTCGTACTCGACGAGTTTGAAACGGGCCTTCGCAGGGTGGACCGCGACGGGCGTGTTCGGCTGCAAACCGCGCGCGTCGAACTCCTTGACGACGCGCTCGAAGGCCGCCTTCGCCGCGCGCTCGTTCCCTTGCTCCACGAACACGTCCGCCGTGCGGGCAAGCCCCTCGATGACCTTCGCCGCGTTCTTCGGGTCGTTCCCGTAGCGCTTCGCGAACGCATCGTAGATGCGGAGCTCGTTCTTCGTGTCCTTGAGCTTCTGGAAGTTACGCGCGGTTCGATAGAACGTCTCGGCCGTGTCGGGGCGGCTCGGGAAGAGCTCGGCATATCGCTCAAAGTTCGCGGCCGCGGTCCGGTACTGCTGCGTGTCCTCTTGAATCGACGCCGCGCGGTAGAGCGCGTCCGCCCGCTCGGGGAACTGGGGGTACTTGTCGACCAGTGACAGCAGGCTCGTGACCGCGCGGTCAAAGTCGAAGAACCGCTCCGAGTTCACACCGACGCGGTAGAGCGCCGTCTGGGCGAGCTCGCTCTCGGGGTGCTCGCGGTAGAGCCGCTCGTAGGTGTTCGTCGCGGACTCGAAGCGGCGCGTCTTCTCAAACGCGACCGCCGCGTTGTTCAACGCCTTGTCCGCGAACTTGTGCTGCGGGTCAGCGTCGACGAGCTCGATAAACTTGGCGGCCGCCGCGTCGAAGCTACCCGCCGCGAAGAGCTGCTCCGCCTTCTTGAACTTGGCGCCAAGCTGGTAAGTCTTGGCCTCGGCTGCAACCGCTGCCTGCTCCTCGCTCGAGCCAATCTTGGCCGACGCAATCTTCTGCGCCCACAGGTCCATGTTCTCGAAGTCGTTGGCGACTCGATACGACTGGATGATGTTGCGCGCGGCGAAGACCGTGACCTTCTCGTTCGGGAACCGCTCGATTAGCCACGAGAACCACTCACGCGCCTTCGGATAGTCTTGGTACGCGTAGTAGACCTCGCCCGCCTTGTACGCAATGCGGGGCAATCGCCCGGCGTCGCTCGGGTCGTTGAAGCCCTTGTTGACGTAGGTCTCGCGCGCGAGGACCAGCCGCGCGACCTCCTCGGGGATCGGCTCGGCAGTGATCGTCTTGATCTCTTCGGTGCCGTCACCCGCGGGCTTGCCGCCGGTATCCTGCGCGGCGGTCTCTTCAATCGGCTTGTCGAGCAATGCGGCCTTGGGCTGAATGCGCCCCGCCTCAATCTCCGCCTTGACGAACTGTTCGCGCGCCAAAACAGCGCTGAATGCCGCGACCTCTTGGTACTTGGTGCCCAGCGCCGAATCACGCACGCGCTCGTACTGGTCGGCCGCCTCGGGAAAGCGGAACGAGTAAAACAAGCACTCTGCGTAGAAGAAGCTCAGGTCGTAGGCGTTCTCGCTCTCCGGGTACTTGCGCAGGTAGTTGTCATAGGAGACGGCCGCGAGCTTGTACTCCCGGATCGCCTCCTCATCCGCGCCCGCCTTGCCCTTGCCCGCCTCGTCCTTGAACTGCTGCGCGCGCATGTGGTGGTACTGAGCGGCGGTAATGAGCGCGCCCTCAATCAGCTTCTGCGCGGTCTGAACGGCCTCGAGATCGTTCCGGTTCGCCTCGTGCCAAGGCGTTTCGTAATCGTACGCCTTGGCGAGGACGTCGCGCTCGCCGAACGACGCGTCAAACTCCCGCAGGCGCTCAAACGCCGTGATGATCGTCTGGTGGAGCGTCGGGTTGTCGCGATGCGTCGGGTAACGCTTCAGCAGGAACCGTGTCGCCTCGATGCTCTCGTTGTACTTCGTGTTGTCGAAGTAAATCTGCGCGATCTCCTGCAGGACCTCGCGCTCGTAAGGCTTGTCACCCGAGAGGTACTGCAGCGCGCGCTGGAAGCCCGCGTTGGGGTCCGCCTCACCGTTACCGTCCCAGTCCTCTTCTTGCAGCGAGATCGCGAGGTACTGTATCGCCTCGGCGCGCAAGTCGGAGCCCTGCGTGCCTGTCTTGGCTGCCTGTGCGTCGCTGTACTCGACCAGCTCGCCGAAGCGCTTGATGGCGTCGTCGTACTGGTCGTTGCGGTAGTAAGTCCAGGCGAGCTTGTAGAGGGCCTTGTCGTAGAACGGCGTGCCCTTGAACGCGAGCACTTTGGAGTACGCCTCGATGGCAGCCGGGAGCTCGCCGTAGTCGAAATGGTACTCACCGATGCGCAGCCACGCCTCGGGCACGAACTTGCTCTCGGGATAGCGCTGGATCAGCGTCGTGAACAGCTCGACCGCGGGCTGGTCCTCGCCCATCTCCTTGAGGCAATAGCCCTTCAGGTACATCGCGCCGTCGGCGTTTTGATTCCCCGGCCATCGACTCAGGAGCCGGTCGAAAAGCGTGATGGTCTCGCGGTAGTCCTGACGCGGCTCGGCGGGAGAGTCGGCGAGCTCACCGTCGTCGAAGCGCTTAGCGTCGATCTCGTACTGCTCGAGGGCCGAGAGGTAGTGGTCATAGGCCCGCTCGAACTGCATCTCGGCGAGGCGGAACAGAGCGTCGGGCGTGTATTGGTCGTTGTCCGGGTACTTGGCCAGAAACTCTTCGAGGCGCGCGATGGCCTCGTCGCGCCGCTTGCGCTCCTCGACCGAGAGCTGCGAGACCGCTTCGTCGTACTTGCCCTGAAGCTCTTCTTTTTTTTCCTCGAAGCGGCGCTGCACCAGCTCCGCGACGTCGCGCCGGAACTCCTCGGTCTCTCGCTCGAAGGCGACCATCTCCTCGGTCAGCTCCAAGAGCTCCCCGGTCTGGCTGGCCTCGGCGGGCGCCTCAGACGCAGCGGCGGGCGCCTCTGTGCTCGGTGCGGGTGCGGCGGCCTCCGCCGAAGACATCGGCGCTTCGCTCGATGGGGGCGCCGATGCTTCACTCGACGCGGCCGCGGCCGTCGGCTCGGCGGTCTGCGCCGCAAGCGCCACGGGGACGCCAACAAGCGCGGCGATCAATGCGAGCTGAGCCCGCGCGCGTTCACTCGACACTGCCGGCCTCTTTCACAAGCGCGTTCAGGGCTTCGATCTCGGCGCGTTCGCGGGCACGCGCGTCGGCGATGGCCTTCGACTGGTCTTGCTTCTGCTTCCAAGCGATGTCGACGAGGCCCACGTCCGCCTCGAGCACGACGGCGTCGATGCGCGACTTGACGTTGAGGAAGCTCCTCGCAGCGATCTTGCCACCCAGGGACTCAGTCTCACCTTGGTAGGCCGCGAGCTGCGTGTCGTAGCGACCGACGTTCTCGCGCTCGCGGTCGACCTGCCGGCGAATGTCAAGGATGCGATCGTCGACGAGCTTGTTCGTCTTCTCGAGGAAGACCGTGAGGCGCGCGTCGAGGTCGACGACCCGCTGCTTGTTGCTCCCGTCGAAGGTGACACCGTGGGCCTCAAGCCAAGCCGCTTCGCGCTCAATCACCGCGACGTACTGCTTGCGGACGCGCTCGTCCTCCGAGCTCGCGGCGTCGTTCACGCCTGTCCGGATCCGCTCAAGGTCGAGCGTCTGCGCGAGCGCGTCGTACTGGGTGCGCAGGGCTTTGGTCTCGATGAGCTCACGCGCAACCTGGCCGTAGACCGCGCGCTCTCCGCCGCTCTCGCCCTTGTTGGCCGCCGTGTCCTTGACATACTTGTCGAGGGCCGCGAGCTGCGCCTCGAGGCCGCGGATGTCGATGCTGAGCTTGTAGCTCTCGGACTCAAGCGCACGCAGCTGGCCGTCGACGTGCGTGTCCCGCTCTTGGAGCGCCGAGGCCGTGCGAGGCGTTCGCGCGTACTTCTCGCCCGTCGCGACGCGCTCGGCGCGCAGCGACTGGTACTCAGCGTCCGCGCTGAACTTCTCGCCGGCGGCGTGCGTATTGAGGCGCGCCCGCGCCTCGACGAGTCGCGCCCGCGCCTCAAGCGCACGGAGCGTCCCCTCGTGCAGACGCGGAAAGATCTCCACGCGGTTCGGTCCCTGAAGCGCGGCGTCGATGCGCTCGACCGTGCGACGCGCCTCGTCGACGTCTCGCTTCTCCTGAGCGAGGGTGCCGACGAGCGTCAGCGCGCGGTCCGCCTGGATATCCGGTCCGGCGAACTCCGCCGCGCGCGGCGGCAGGAACGTCGACAAGTCGAACTGCGCAAGGTTTGAGCCGATGACGCGGTTGAAGTGGCCCTCAAGGTCCCCACGCTCGGCCTCGAGGACCCTGTTCATGTCCGACTGGATCGGATTGAACTCGTAGAGGACCTCTTGATAGGCCAGCGAGGATTCGTTGTACCGACCGAGCATCATCTGGAGCTTGCCCTGCAGGAGGCGCACGTCGGGCGCGCGCAGGACGTCCGGCTGGGAGATGAGCAGGAGCTCTAGCTTCTGGACGGCGGCCTCGTAGTCCTTCTGCTTGACCGAGATCCAGACGCTCTCGTAGACGGCCTTGTTGTACTGTCCCGAGCGCTCCTCAAGGCCGCCATAGGCCGTCACGGCCTCCTCAAGGCGACCTTGCTCATAGAGCAGCCGTGCGAGCGCCAGGCGTCCAAGGTCCCGGATCTCAGAAGCCCCGGTGTCTTCGGTCGCGCTCACCGCCGTCTCTGGCAGGTCAATCGCTTCGGCAAACCGCTCCGCCGCGACGTCCAGCGTGTTCAGGCGAACGCACGCGACGCCCGCAAAGTAGGTCGACCGCAGCTTGAGCGGATGATCGGCGCCGACCTTGTCGAACGCCTCGAGCGCCTCGGCGAAGCGGCCCATGCGGTAGTGGTACCGGCCGATCGCGAAGTAGAGCGCGCCGTCTGGCACCTCACCCACCAGCTCGCCCGCCTTCGCCAAGTAGGTCTGGGCGGCCACAGGGTCTTGCGTGCGAATCGCGATCTCGAGCAGCCGAGCCACCGCGACGCGCCGCTGCTCCGGCCGCGCGAAATTCAACGCCTCGACGAAGTAGTCGCGCGCAGGCCGGTCGTTGCCGAGCTCGAAGAGGGACTCAGCGAGGTAATAAACGGCCTCGGCGTACGCGGGATGGGCTCGGTTTTCACGGTCATCGACCACGTCGAGGAGCACCATCGCGGCGCGCTCGAAATCCCGCGTCAGGTAGAGAAGCTGACCCTCGTTCAGCCGAGCCGTCAAACGCTCGTTGCGGGCGAGGACCTCGGGCGCCAGAAAGGTCTGCTCAAGCTCGCCGACCTGGCTGTTCACGCGGTCGAGGTCGGAGCGCGCGGGGTCACTCTCAGCGGCTTGGGCGGCGTGAGCGAGCAACAGTGCGCACGCGCCGAGCGCGCGCCAACGACGACGAGCCATGTCGCTTACCTGTCTTCCCCGGCGCGCTTCTCAGACGCCTCAGGCGCCTTGCGAGAGTCGACCAGCTCGGTGTCGAAGCGGATCGCGGGGCGGTCCTTGAGGTCCGTAGTCACGCCGCCCTTCTCAAAGCCAACGACGCCCAGCCGCGTGAGCTTGCCCTCTTCGGCCCGGAACGTGTAGGAGCTACGCAGGGTGAACACGTACCCGTTCAGGTACGAAAAGATGCCATAGCCGTTGCCGCGGTAAACCATGACGACGGACACGAGATGGTTACCCGGCACGATGGGCCCGCTGAAGATTTCGATCTGCTCTTGGCCGTCGAGCTTGCCCTCTGTGTCCGTGCGGCTGAAGATCTGCGCGCCGTCGAGGCTGTAGGTGACCTTCTCGAGCTTGAAGCTCGAGCCCATCTCGTTCTTGTGGACGACCCGCGCTTCGGCCCCCGCGATGCTGCTCGCGAGCACCGTCTCCTTAAGGATGGCCAAGCGCGACTTGGAGCGGAAGATTTGTTCCTTTAGCTCGTTGACCCGCGTCTCAAGTTCTTGGACCTTGAGCTTGTAGGTATCGTCGCCCGTTTCGGGCGCGGCGCTGGCCGCCGCGGGCGGGGCGACTTCGACGCCCGTCGCGGCCGGGGCGACTTCGACGCCCGTCGCGGGCGCGTCTGCGGGCTGGGGGGGCGCACTGTCAGCAGCGGCCGGAGACGCGGGCTCGCCTTGGGCTGCCGCGGTCACCGCATAAAGGAGGAACGTGAGGAGAAGGATTGGGCGACACATCGTACGCACTCCTACGGCTGAGCCGCCACGGATGGTTCGCTCCGTTAGCACAGGGGTCCGTGGGGTGTCAATCTCCGAGGACACCGGCGATGGCGCCCTGACACAGCCACAAACCTGAATAATTACAGTTAATTAGCCCCAGCGACCGCGCGCAGCGAGGCGCTGCGCGATGGCACGTCGAAGCGCATCCATGCCCGCGCCCGAGACCGCGGAGATCACGAAGACCTCGTGTCCGTCGGGCTCCAGCGCGGCCCGAACCTCGTCGCTCTGCGCCTCGACCTCGGGTCGGTCGGCCTGCGACATGACCACGAGCGCGGGTCGAGCGAGCAACGCGGTGTCGTGCTTGCCGAGCTCCTTGCGGAGCGCGCGGAAGTCACCGAGTGGGTCCCGCGCCGGGTCGAGGTCCTGCGTGATGAGGTAGAGAAAGAGCCCGGTTCGCTCGATGTGCTTCAGGAACCGCAGGCCCAGACCCGCGCCGTCGGCGGCGCCCTCGATGATGCCGGGAATGTCCGCCATCACGTAGCTGCGGTCGTCATCGACGCGGACGACGCCCAAGTTGGGCGAGAGCGTGGTGAACGGATAGTCCGCGATCTTGGGACGCGCGCGGCTCATCACGCTGACGAGCGTCGACTTGCCCGCGTTCGGGAACCCGACGAGGCCAACGTCCGCCATCAGCTTCAGGACGAGCACAATCTCAAGCTCTTCGCCCGTCTCGCCGGGCTGGGCGTAATCCGGCGCCTGTCGTGACGGTGTCGCGAAGTTGCGGTTGCCGAGCCCGCCGCGGCCGCCGCGCGCGATGACCATGCGCTGACCCGCCTCTGTGAGGTCGCCGATCACGCTGTCGTCCGACGCGTCACGCACCTCGGTCCCGACCGGCACGCGAACGACCAAGTCGCCGCCGTCTGCGCCGTCACACCCCGACCCCTCGCCCGGCCGACCGTTCTTGGCCGCTTGGATGGGCCGGTAGCGGAAGTCGAGCAGCGTCGCGAGCGATGGGTCAGCCTCAAGGATGACGCTGCCGCCGCGACCACCGTCGCCCCCATCGGGGCCACCCCGCGGGACGAACTTCTCACGGCGAAACGAGACGCTGCCCGCTCCGCCATGCCCTGCGCGCACCTGAATGCGCGCTTCGTCGATGAACTTAATTGGCGTAGACCGCCACGCGCGTGCGGCCCGTCGGCGTCTTCTCAAACTTGACGGCGCCGTCGATCAGCGCGAACAACGTGTAGTCACGGCCGATGCCGACGTTCTTGCCGGCGTGGTAGCGCGTGCCGCACTGGCGGACGAGGATGTTGCCCGCGAGCACGCTCTCCCCCGCGAAGCGCTTCACGCCGCGGTACTTGGGGTTGGAGTCGCGCCCGTTCCGGGTGCTGCCTTGACCTTTTTTGTGTGCCATGGTGCCTGCTCCTCGTTGCTCAGCCGGAGATGCCGGTGATCTTCAGCTCGGTGAAGAACTGACGGTGACCGATCTTCTTGTGGAAGCCCTTGCGGCGCTTCTTCTTGAAGACGAGCACCTTCTTCGCGCGGGCGTGACGGACGACGCTGGCGGTCACCGAAGCGCCCGCGACGAGCGGGCGACCGAGCTTTACGCTCTCACCGCTGCCGACGAGGAGGACCTCGCTCAGGGTGATGTTGGAGCCCACTTCAGCGTGAAGCAGCTCGACGCGGAGGGACTCACCCTCGGACACGCGGTGCTGCCGACCGCCAGACTTGATGATTGCGTACATGAGACGTTCCTCGGTTGAGGCGAATACAGGAGTCAACGGGACGCGGAGACTAAAGCGACGGCGTGCGCGTGTCAACGTGTTCGTGTTCGATCACGCTTGAGAAGCGCCCGCTGGGCCGAAAGCCTGCTCGAGCGCGTGTCCGTAAGGCGCGCGCAGCACGCCCTTCTCGGTGATGAACGCGGTGATCAGGTGGGCGGGCGTGACGTCGAACGCAGGGTTCTCGACAGGGACGCCCTCAGGCACGAGGCGAACCTCGCCCATGTGGGTGACTTCGCGCGCGGCGCGCTCCTCGATGGGGATCGCATCGCCGTTCGGGCACGCGAGATCGACCGTGCTCGAGGGTCCCACGACGTAGAACGGGATGTCGTGCGCACGGGCGCAGAGCGCGACGCCATACGTCCCAATCTTGTTCGCGATGTCGCCGTTCGCGGCGACGCGGTCAGTGCCGACAAGAACCGCGTCGATCCGACCGAGCTTCATGAAGTGCGCGGCCATGTTGTCGCAGATGACCGAGACGGGGATCTGCGCCTTGTTCAGCTCCCAGGCCGTGAGGCGAGCCCCCTGCATGAAGGGGCGGGTCTCGTCCGCGTACACGTGGGCGATGCGGCCCTGACGGTGAGCGCTGCGGATGACACCGAGCGCTGTGCCCCACCCCGCCGTGGCGAGGCCGCCCGCGTTGCAGTGCGTGAGGACGCGCGCGCCGACCGGGAGGAGCGTCGCGCCGTGCTCGCCCATCGCGAGGCACATCGCCAAGTCCTCGGACCAGATGCGCCGCGCTTCGTCGAGCAGCCGCGCGGGCAGCGCTGAGTCTGCTTCGGTGAGGGCTGCGACGCGCTGCATGCGATCCAACGCCCAGAAGAGGTTGACGGCTGTCGGGCGCGTGCGGCGGAGCAGCGCGACGGCCACGTCGAGCGAATGTCCCCGCGCGCCGTCGCGCGCCGCGAGCGCGACCCCCATGGCCGCCGCGATCCCGATCGCGGGCGCACCGCGGACGACCATCTCGACGATGGCGCCCGCGACCTCTTCGACCGTGCGAGCGACGACGTAGACCTCTCGGGTCGGCAGCGCGCGCTGGTCAATCAGCCGCACGCCCTCTTCCGTCCATTCGACGGGCGAGGCGGCCTCAGTCATCGGCGTCACCCCTCGCCCAAGAGGCGGTCGAGCAGCTCGTTGACCAGGCCGGGGTTGGCCTTGCCACCGCTCTGCTTCATGACCTGGCCCACCAGGAAGCCCTTGAGGCCGACCTTGCCGGAGCGGTAGCCGCTGACCTGAACCGGGTTTGCCTCGATGACCCCGCGGACGATGGCCTCGATCGCGCTCGTATCGGTGACCTGCCGGAGCCCCTCGGCCTCGACGATTTCGTCCGGCGCCCGCCCCGTCTCCATCATCCGCTCGAAGACGGTCTTCGCGATCTTGCCGCTGATGGTCGCGTCGTCAATCAGCGCCACGAGTCGAGCGAGGCCATGCGGTGTCACGCTGCACGCGTCCACCGCCGTCGCCGAGACACGACCGAGGAGCTCGCTCGTCACCCAGTTGCAAATCGCCTTCGGGTTGCGATGCGCGGCCACGGCGGCCTCGAAGTAGCGCGCCAAGACCGGCTCGGCCGTGAGCACGCCAGCGTCGTAGGGCGACAGGCCGTAATCGGACACGAGCCGCTTGCGCATCGCCGCCGGCAGCTCTGGCTGCGTTCCGCGCAGGCGCTCGACCTGCGCCGGGTCGAGGACAAGCACCGGCAGGTCCGGCTCTGGGAAGTACCGGTAGTCGTGGGCGTCCTCTTTGCCGCGCATGCTGCGCGTGCGCCCCGCGCCTTCGTCCCAGAGCCGCGTCTCCTGAATGATCGCGCCGCCCCCCTCGATGACCTCGATGTGACGTGAGATTTCGTACTCGATCGCGCGCTGAACACCGCGGAAAGTGTTCATATTCTTGATTTCGGTGCGCGTCCCGAACTTGGCTTGCCCGCGCGGCCGAATCGAGACGTTCGCGTCGCAGCGAAAGCTGCCCTCTTCCATGTTGCCGTCGCAGACGCTCAGGTAGCGCACGACCTCGTGCAGCGCCTTAAGGTAGGCGACGGCGTCGTCCGCGCTCCGCATCTCCGGTTCGCTGACGATCTCGATGAGCGGCACGCCCGCGCGGTTCAGGTCGACGAGGGTCGCGCCGGTGTCCATGTGGATGGACTTGCCGGCGTCTTCTTCCATATGAATTCGGGTGATCCCGATGGTGCGCGCCGCACCACTCTCGGGCTCGATGAAGAGCTTGCCGTGCTCCAAGATCGGCAGCTCGTACTGCGTGATCTGGTAGCCCTTGGGCAGGTCTGGGTAGAAGTAGTGCTTGCGGGAGAAGACGCTGCGCTCTCGCACTTGGCACTCAAGCGCGAGGCCAGCGCGGATGGCGAACTCGACGGCCTCGGCGTTGAGGACGGGCAGCACACCGGGGTGCCCCAAGCAGATGGGGCACGTGTTGCTGTTGATCGGCGCGCCGAAGTCCGTCGGGCAGCTGCAGAAGAGCTTCTCGCGCGTCAGGAGCTGACAGTGGACCTCAAGGCCGATGACGACCTCCCAATCGATGCTCATGCTGCACCTCCTGCGCGGGCGACGAAGGGCTCGGCCGGCGCCCGCGTGTGCCAGGTCGTGGCGTCCTCGTAGGCGGCGCCGACGCGCAAGAGCGTCGGCTCGTCGAACGCGCGCCCCAAGAGCTGCAGGCCAATGGGCAGGCCGCGGTTGTCGAATCCGCAGGGGAGCGACAGGCCGGGCAGGCCAGCCAAGTTGCACGAAATCGTGAAGATGTCCGCGAGGTACATCTGCAGCGGATCGTCCATGCGCTCACCGAGCTTGAATGCCGTGGTCGGCGAGGTCGGCGTCGCGATCACGTCGACCTCGCTGAACGCCGCTTCGAAGTCTCGCAGGATCAGCGTTCGCACCTGGCCCGCCTTGCGGTAGTACGCTTCGTAGTAGCCGGCAGAGAGCGCGAACGTGCCGAGCATGATGCGCCGCTTGACCTCGAGGCCGAAGCCCTCTCCGCGCGAGCGGGCGTAGAGGCCGTACAGGTCGTCTGCCTTGGCGCGGTGGCCGTAGCGCACGCCATCGTAGCGAGCGAGGTTGCTGGACGCTTCGGCCGTGGCGACGAGGTAGTAGGCCGCGACCCCGAGGGGTGAGTGCGGCAGGCTGACGGGCTTGACCTCGGCACCGAGCGCCTTGAGCTGCTCAACCGCGGCGTAGACCGCGCTCGAGACCTGCGGATCGAGGCCGCTCTCCGGAAAATACTCGCGCGGCAAGCCGACGCGCAGGCCCCGCAGATCGGCGCCGCGAGGCAGGTCGGCGAGGCCGGTCGGAACCTCGCGCTGCGACGACGTCGAGTCGCGCGGGTCGTAACCCGCGATGACCTCTTCGAGCAGCGCGACGTCGCGCACCGTGCGGCCCATGGGGCCGACCTGGTCGAGGCTACTCGCGAACGCGATCACGCCGAAGCGGCTCACGCGCCCCCAAGTGGGCTTGAGGCCGACGATGCCGCAGAGCGCCGCGGGCTGACGAATCGAGCCGCCGGTGTCGGTGCCGAGCGTGCCGGGCGTCAGACGCGCGGCGACCGCCGCCGAGCTGCCGCCCGAGCTCCCGCCCGGCGTGCGCTCGATGTCCCACGGGTTGTGGGTCTTCTTGAATGCGCTGTTCTCCGTGGAGGAGCCCATGGCGAACTCGTCCATGTTGAGCTTGCCGATGACCACGACGCCCGCCGCCCGCAGGCGCTCGACGACCGTCGCGTCGTAAATCGGCACGAAGTCCTCGAGGACCTTGCTCGCGCACGTCGTGCGGAGGCCCTTCGTGAGGAAGATGTCCTTGAGGCCCATGGGCACGCCCGCGAGCGCACCCGCCGACTGCCCCGCAGCGCGCGCAGCGTCGATCGCCGCGGCCTGCGCGAGCGCGCCCTCCGCGTCGACCGTCAGGTACGCGCCGATGGCGTCGTCATGGGCGGTGATGCGGTTCAGGTAGGCCCGGGTCGCCTCGACGGAGGTGACGGTGCCCGAACGCAGGGCGTCGCGGAGCTCGATGAGCGTGAGCGTTGTGACGTCCATCAGAGCACCTTGGGGACGCGGAAGGCGCCTGTGCTGTGGTCCGGCGCGTTGCGCACGTGGGCCCCCGGGTCGAGCGCGATCCGCAGCCCATCTTCACGCAGTCGGGTCTGCTCCCCCGCCGCGGCGAGCGGCTCGACGCCCGTGGTGTCGACCGCGTCGAGCTGCTCGACGTAGCCCAAGATATCGCCGAGCTGCCGCCGCAGCAGCTCCAGCGTGGCGTCGTCGAGCTCAAGCCGCGCGAGGCGGGCGATGCGGCGGACGGTCTCGTCCCCATCAAAGAGGTGGCGCGCGCTTTCCAAGTCGAACCTCCGAGAATCAGTCGGCGGCCTTATAGCAGGCCGACGCGCTTCAGGGCAGTCGTTCGAGGCGGCGGCGCGCCATGTCGCTGCGCCGGCCGTTGGGGTGCGCCGCCAGGAAGGTCTCGTAGGCGCGGCGCGCGTCGGCTGTGCGTCCCGACTTCTCGTAGGCCTCCGCGGTGCCATAGAGCGCGTCTGCGTAGCGCGGGCTCCGCTCGAGCGCGCGGCCAAAGTTCGCGAGCGCGTCGGAGAATTTCTTCTGGTCGATCGCGCACCAGCCGAGATAGGCCAGCGGCTCTGGGCTGCGAGGCTTCTGCGCCGCAGCCTGCTCGAAGAGCTTCGAGGCCCGAACGGGCGCCCCCTCTTCGAGGAGCCTGGCACCCCGCGTCATGAGGGCATCGAAGCTCTCGTCCGAGACCGCCGGGGCGCGCGGAGGCGTGGTGCTCACGCCCGGGGTCGCCGCGCGCGACGCCGCGGCGGCCACCCGAGGCGGCGCCGAGACCACGCGCGCGACGGGCGCAGGGGAAACCGGGGTCGGTGGCGCGGTCTCGGGTGCGATCACGGCGGCCGGGACCGAGACCACGGCGGGCGCCGCAGAGGCCGCGGATGCCTGCTGCCGAAGGCGCTCGAGCAGCGCGCGCGCGGGCTCGTGGCCGGGGTTTGCGGCGACAAGCTCTACGAGCGCTTGGGTCGCGAGCTCAATCTGTCCAGCGCGCATGAGCGCCTCGGCGCGCATGAACGCGACGCGCGGCAGTCTTCGCGCGGGCTCGGGCAGCGCGTCGATGCGCGCCGCCCACGCAGCGGGTTCGCCATCGGGTGATGCGAGCCAGGACCGCACGAGCTGCGCCTCGGGCCGCATGTCCGCGCGCCCCGCGATGCGGTCGAGGTAGCGTCCGGCGGCGACCCGGTCCCCCTTCACTCGGGCAAAGTCGGCCCACGCGAGCTCAGCCTCAACGTCGTCTGGGGCGACGGAGCGAGCGCGCGCGAGGGCCTCTTCCGCGGCCCCGAGGATCGCGTCCACCGGCTGCTCGCGCAGGCGCTGATACTCCGCCCGCGCAGTCGCCGAGCGCGCTCGACCGACCAGCGCACGGGTCGTGAGCGCCGGCTCCGCCGCCGAGTCACCCAACAGTCGCAAGACCTCGGCGTAGCCGTCCTCGGCCTGCTTGAAGGTGACCTCGGTGTCTCGGTAGTAGTCCATGTCCGCCCGCTCAAGAAGAACCAAGAGCTGCGCCGCGGGCAACGCACGTGGCAGGATGGCGGCGCTCGCTGGAGCGCCCCCTTCGCCTGCGCGCAGGCCTCTGGGCTGTGCCGCCGGCGCGTCGTGCGTGACGCGGTCGAAGGCGACGTAGGCCAGCGCGAAGAGTGCGCCGGTCACGACGACCCCAATCACGAAGCCGCGCGAGGTGTTCCCGCGCGACTCCGGCATCTCACCCTCGGGCATCTGGAACGACACGCTGCTCTCGCGGCGAATCGGGCTCGGCGGTGGCGTCGACGGCAGCGCCGTCCGATGCACGCTGACCTGCGGGCCGGGGAGCGGCGCCATCGTCGAGGTCGACGCGCCGAGACGCCCCCTGAAGTCGTGGGCGCCGGTCGCGCCAAGACCGGGGAGCGTGCCGGTCGCGCCGAGCTGAACTTGGATGGGCTGCGATGGCGACGGTCCCTCGAGACGGAACTCGCCGGTGTCGAGCAAGTCATCGCGCCCCCGCGGCGGCGGTGGGGGCGCGGGCGGCAGAGACGAAGGCGTGTTCGAGATCCGGAGAGCAGCGGTCGGCGGCGGCGCGGGGCGAGGCAGGTCAGGCTCCGGGGCGCGTCGACCATCACTCTCGACCACGAGAAAGAAGCTCGACAGCTCGACGATGGAGCCGAGGGGCTTCCAGCTCTCGCCCGACTTGGAGATCTCGTCGTCGCGCGAGACCTTGCGCTCCAGAATCCAAGTCTGGAGCGTAGAAAGATCTTTAAAGTCGAGTACTTCACCCGTTCTGGCGCGGCGAATGAGCCACGCCCGCGCGCGCGAGGGCGTGGTCGCGCGCGGCAGTGTCGGCGTCTCGACGACGGCCTGAAACGAAGCGGATGGGGTCCGCGCGACGGCATGCTCGCCGGTGCTCAGGCGCGGGCGCGCGACACGGAAGATGTGACCGCAGTGCGTACACTTGACGTTGATGCCGGTCTCGGTGACGCGGCTGTCGTCGAACTCATACTCGGTCCCACACTGCTCGCACTTCACGTCCATGCTTCAGTCCTCGCCGCCGCTGGCTCTCAGGCTCCGGTACCGCGTGAGGGCATCCCGCGCCTCGTGCGCGCGCCCGCCGAGTTTGGACAGCGTCAGCGCAAGCAGCCGCTGCACCTGCGGATCGCGCGGGGACGCCTGCGCGGCCTGCACGAGCAGCTGTTCGGCGGCCGTGTAGCGGCGCGCGTCGAACGCGGCCTGCGCGTCCGCGAGCAGCGGAGTCGCGGACGAAGCCTCCGGCGCGGTCGCCACCGCTGACGCGGGTTCGTCTGGCAAGTGCCCGTCGGTCGCGGTGAAGAACACGGCGAGCGCCGCCAGACCGCAGGCGCCGGCGGCGACGACGAGCGTGAAGCCCAAGCCGAGGGCCCGCTCGAGGTCGACGCGCGTTTCCTCGAGGCGAACTTTGGCTGCTGTAGCGATGACCGGCGCTGCGGCGAAGCCAGCGCCCGCCGCAGCCGTGCGACTCGGTGCACCGCCGGCCGCGAGAGGCACGGGGCGGGCCTGCGCTGGGCGCCTCGGGGGCATCGCGTCTGGGTCAAGGCGCAAAGGCGCTTCTGTCACGCCGTTCGGCGCGCCGACGAAGCCCGAAGTCAGCGGCGGCGGACGAATGCCCAGACGCGCCGCGAGCTCGGGGACGTCGTGCACGAGCTGGTAAGCGCCGCCCCCGCGGGCGACCCGAATGACGTCGTAGCTCGCCTTCCCCTCGAGCCAAGCGACGACCGCGTCAATCGTCATCAGCTCGTACTCGACGCCGCGTTCGTTCTTCACGCGCCATGCGCCCGTCGCCCCCGCGCCCATCACGCGCGTGGGCTGCCCCGCGGGCATTGGCAGAGGTCCGTCGAGCAAGCCAAGGGCATCGAGCGGCTCACTGGCGACGGCTGCCGGCTCCTCGGTGCCCGGGAACGTGAATGCAGGGACAAACGCCGGACGGTTCGCCTTCGCCCCGCCGGTCGGCAGCGTCGGCGCGGGGACGGCGTCGAGAATGGACGAGAGGTCGAAGGCGTCGCCCAACGAGCCACTCCCCGAGCGCCCGCTGAGGTCGCTGAGACCACCGAGGCTCGCCTCAGAGCTCGACGCAGCATCGGGCGGCTCCGTCGCCGGTGGGCGCGTGACGTCGGGCGCGCGACGGCCCTTGTTGAGCGTCAGGCGCGCGAGCATGGCCTCGCCCGAGAGCGGGCTCCCGCACGCGCGGCAGGTCACGCCTACGGCACCGGGCAGCGCCTCATTCGAAGTTCCACACTGAGGGCAAGTCACGACCACGGCGCACAACGCTGCCACAGGCCCGGCCTTCGGCCAAGTTCTGCGCCCTTATCGGGCGAGTCAGGGGGCGTCATAGGGGGAAACCCAACTCGCGATCACGGACCGTCGCCCCACGCCCTCGAACTCGACCTGCAGGGTCGTCCGCACGCCGCGCGACACGCCGACGACGCGCCCACGCCCCAGCTCGCCGTGCCAGACCCACATGCCCACGCGCCACTGGCCATCGCCGCTGGCCTCATCGTCATAGACCGGATCGGCGTAGAGGTCGGCGTCCCGCGCGCGGCGTGTCAACGCGTCAGACCGGCCGCGCGCGCCAAAGCCGAACGCCCGGGTGACGGTACGACTCGGCTCATGCTCTACGCGCGCCTCGATGTGCTCGATCGGCACCTCGCCGACGAAGCGGCTCGGCGCGCAGTGGCGCGTCTCTGTGAAGGTGCGCCGCTCCCGACACCACGAGAGCGTCAACCTCTGCCGCGCGCGCGTCATCGCGACGTACGCCAAGCGGCGCTCCTCGTCGAGGCCGACCTCGCCGTCGCGGAGCGCGCGGGCGTGAGGGAAGGTGCCCTCTTCGAAGCCGATGACGAAGCACACCGAGAACTCGAGGCCCTTCGCGGCGTGAACGGTCAGCATAGACACGGCGGCCCCTTCAGGCACCGCGTCCGCGTCGGAGACGAGCTTGACCCGCTCGAGCCAGGCCTCCAGCGAGGCGTCCGGCTGCTCGCGGCTGAATTCGCGAATGGCCACGACCAAGCGCTCGACGTTCTCGACGCGCTGCGAGAGCTCTTCGCTCCGGTCCCGGGCAGTCAGCGCTTGTGTCCGCATGGCGTCGAGGAGCGGCGTCAGGACACTCTGCGCGACCTGAGGCAGCGGCGTCTGCGACGACGCCAGCCCGCGGTGCTCGTCCAGCAAGCGCGAAAAGGACAAGAGCGCGCCCCGCGCTTTGGCCTTGACCGACGTCGGCGGCATCAGCGAGCGCGAGTAGAGCGAGAGCTGTGCCTCGGCGGCCGACTTCGACAGCGCCTCGAGGGACGTATCCCCCACGCCGCGCGCGGGCGCCCCGACCGCGCGCTGAAAAGCCACGTCGTCGTGCGGGTTGACCGCAAGGCGCAGCCAAGAAATGGCGTCGCGGACCTCGGCGCGCTCGTAGAACGAACGCCCGCGCACCTGCACCGCGGGGATACCTGCGGCGCGAAACGCCTCCTCAAGGTCGAGCGACAGGGCAGCGGTTCGGAGCAAGACGGCGAAGTCGCCTGGTCCGAGCGCCTCGTCGCGGCAGAGTGCCCGGACGCGCCCCGCGACCCAGCGGGCCTCGTCACGCGGGCTGTCAAAAGCCTCGACCTCAACCCGGTGCCCATCCCCTGCGTCCGTGAAGAGGGTCTTTCCCAAGCGCTCGGCGTTGTGGGCGACCACGGCGTTCGCGGCAGCGAGGATGTGCCCCGTGCTGCGGTAGTTCTGCTCGAGGCGCACGACGGAAGCGCTCCACGTCTGCTCGAAGGCCAACATGTTCTGCACATCGGCGCCGCGCCAGCCGTAGATCGCCTGGTCGTCGTCTCCGACGACCGTGAGGTCGGGGCGGGTTTCCGGCGGCGAGAGCGCCCGCAGCCACCTCATCTGCGCGGGGTTGGTATCCTGGAACTCGTCGACGAGCACCACAGGCCAGCGGCGCCGGAGCTGCGCCGCGAGGTCAGGCTCTCGCTCAAGGAGCTGAGCGACCCGCAGGATCAGGTCCCCGAAGTCGAGCGCATTCGAACGGAGCAGCTCAGCCTCGTAGGCGTCCGCGACCCCACCTCCCCCGGCGGCGAGCAGCGTCGGCGGCAGGTCACTCGCCTCGGGCAGCCGGCCCTCGTTCTTCGCGCGATCAAAGGCCTCCCGCACCTCAGACGGCTTGACCGACTTGTCGCCGATCCCCTGCGCCTTGAGGACCCGCTTGATCGCCGAGAGTTGGTCGTCGTCGTCGTAGATCGTGAAGTTCGCGCCGCGCCCGATGCGCGGCGCCCACTGCCTGAGGAGCCGCGCGCTGGTCGCGTGGAAGGTGCCCACGTTCGGCGCGGTCGTCGAGCCGCCGGTTAGGGCGTCGACCCGCGCGCGCATCTCAGCGGCCGCCTTGTTCGTGAACGTGAGCGCGAGCACGTGGTGCCCCGGCAAGCCATTACGCAGACGGAGCGCGATCCGATGCGTGACCACGCGCGTCTTGCCGCTGCCGGCCCCCGCGAGCACCAAGAGCGGGCCCGCGGGGTGCGTCACTGCCGCGCGCTGCGCCGCGTTGAGCCCCGCGAGCAGGTCGGGCGCGCCGGCGGTCGACGAAGGCGGCATCACTCGACCGTGACGCTCTTCGCGAGGTTTCTCGGCTGGTCGACGTCCGTCCCCTTCATGTCGGCGATGTCATACGCGAGGAACTGCAGCGGAACAGTGGTCACGAACGGCAAGAGCGATTCGTGCACGGCGGGAATCTCGATGCGCTCGTCCACCATCGCGTCGAGGGCGTGGTCGCCGGCTGTCACCACCGCGATCACGCGGCCTTCGCGCGCTCGGACCTGCTGCAGATTCGATGCGATCTTGTCGTAGTGGCTGCTCTGCGGTGCGAGGACGACGACAGGCATGTCCGCGTCGATCAGCGCGATGGGACCGTGCTTCATCTCGCCAGCGGCGTAGCCCTCGGCGTGTATGTAGCTGATTTCCTTGAGCTTGAGTGCGCCTTCCAGTGCGATGGGGTGGCACACCCCACGACCCAGATACAAGAAGTCCCGCGCGTTCATGAACTTGCGCGCGACCTTGCTCACGACGGGCGCGCACTCCAGCACGGCGTCGATCAACCCGGGGAGCTGAACGAGCGCGTCGACCTCGGCGCGGAGCGTCTTGGGCTCGATCGCCCCCCGCCGCTCAGCGAACCACAGCGCAAAGAGGCGGAGCGCCAGCATCTGCGTCATGAACGCCTTCGTGCTCGCGACCCCGATCTCCGGCCCCGCGTGCGTGTAGATCTGGTCGTCCGAGGCGCGCGCAATCGAGCTGTCGATCACATTGCATACCGACAACACACGCGCGCCACGCGCTTTGACCTCGCGGAGCGCGGCGAGGGTGTCCGCGGTCTCTCCGGACTGACTCACAGCGATGAAGAGCGTGCGGTCGTTGATGATGGGGTCGCGGTAGCGCAGCTCGCTCGCGAGATCGACCTCGACCGGCACGCGCGCCGCAGCCTCGATAAAGCCCTTGCCCACAAGACCTGCGTGCCACGCCGTGCCACAGGCGGAAATCACGACGCGGTCGACACGACGCGCCTGCTCGGTCGTCATGCGCACGTCCTCGAGCACCACGCCGCCCTCTTCGCGGCTGATGCGTCCGCGCAGGGTGTCCGTCATCGCGCGCGGCTGCTCGAAGATCTCCTTGAGCATGAAGTGCTTGTGGCCGCCCTTCTCGGCCTGAGAAGGCGTCCAAGTGATCGTCTTGCTCTCGCGCTCGATCGGTGTGCCGTCGAGCCGCGTGAGGCGGTGGCCGTCTCGAGTAAGCTCGGCCATCTCGCCCTCGAACAGGAAGACGACCTGCCGCGTGTGCGGCAACAGCGCGGGGATGTCGCTGGCCAGATACCGCTCGCCGTCACCGATCCCGATGATGAGCGGGCTGGAGTTCTTCGCGACGACGATGCGGTCCGGCTCACGCTCGGACGTGACGGCGATCGCGTAGCTGCCCTGCACGTCCGCGAGCACGCGCCGCACGCTCTCAAAGAGAGGCACGCCCGTGTCCACGTGCTCGCGAATGGCGTGGCTCAGGATCTCGGTGTCTGTCTCGCTGCGGAACTGCGCGCCGCGCGCCTGGAGCTGCGCGCGGAGCGCTAGATGGTTCTCGATGATGCCGTTGTGCACGACCGTAACGGGCCCCGCGTTGTGCGGGTGCGCGTTCTCCTCGGACGGCCGGCCGTGCGTCGCCCAGCGAGTGTGGCCGATGCCCACCGAACCGCGAACGGGCGTGACCCGGAGCGCCGCCGCGAGCTGCGCCAGCTTGCCGACCGCGCGGACAACCTGCGTCCGCCCACCGTCGAGGACCGCGACGCCCGCTGAGTCGTAGCCGCGGTACTCCAAGCGCTCGAGGCCGCGGACCAAGATGTCCGCGCTCTCCTGATATCCGACATAGCCAACAATTCCGCACATGGCTCAGCGCCCTCCCCGGGTGTCGCCCGGCGTCTTGTGCTTGGCCTCGGCCTCGCGCGCGAGTCGCTTGCGCTCCACCCAGCCCTCGACCACCTTCGTCGGCGACCGCGTCAGCGCAAGCGCGCCCGCTGGGACATCGTGCGTGACGGTCGTGCCCGCGCCCACGTAGGCGCCGTCCCCTATGGAGACAGGCGCGACGAGCTGCGAGTCCGAGCCAATGAAGGCCCCGGCGCCCACCCGCGTGCGGTGCTTGTGCACGCCGTCGTAGTTGCAGGTGATGGTGCCGGCCCCGATGTTCGCGCGGGGTCCGATCTCCGCGTCGCCCAAGTAGCTCAAGTGGCTCGCCTTGGCACCGTCGCCGAAGACCGCTTGCTTCGTCTCGACGAAGTTGCCGATCTTGACGCCGCGCCCGAAGCGCGTGCCCTCACGCAGGCGAGCGAACGGCCCGACTGTGCACTCGACGCCGATATGAGACGACTCCGCGACCGTGTAAGCGTGCAGCGTGACGCGGTCAGCGACCTCGGTGTTCGAGAGGCGCGTGCCCTGCTCGATGTAGCACTCACGCCCGACGCGCGTCGCTCCAAGCAGCGCGACGTCTGGCTCGATGACCGTATCCTCCCCAATCTCGACGTCCGCGTGCAGCCAGCTTCGGGCGGGATCGACGAACGTCACACCCGCCCGCATGAAGCTCCGCCGCAAGCGCGCCTGCATGCGTGCTTCGGCCGCGGCGAGCTCTGCGCGATCATTCACCCCGTTCAGATCGAGGGCCGCGTCGCCCTCGACCGTCAATGTACTCACGCCGAGGCCCGCCTGCGCGGCACGCTCGACGAGGTCGGTCAGGTAGTACTCACCCTGCGCGTTGTCGCGCCCGAGACGCCCGAGGGTGTCACGCAAGAAGCCCGCGTCGATGGCGTAGACGCCGGCGTTCACGTCCCGAATCGCGCGCTCCTCAGGTGCGCAGTCCTTGAACTCACGAATCCGAACGAGCTTACCCGCCTCGCGAACGAACCGGCCGTACTGTGCAGGCTCTTCGAGGCGCATCCCGAGCACGCGCACGGCCCCCGGCAGGGCGATCAGCGCTTCGAGCGACTCCGCCGAGAGGTTCGGCACGTCCCCGCTCAGGACGACGATGTCCCCCTCGAAACCCTCGAGCTGCGGCATCGCGCACAGGACCGCATGCGCCGTACCCAGTTGCTCCGCCTGAGTTGCGAACGCGACCGGCGCCGCCGGGAAGGCCGCGCGCAGGTGCGCCTCGACGCGCTCACGCTGGTGGCCAAGAACCACGACGACGCGCTGCGCCCCGACGGCGAGCGCAGCCCGCACCGGAAAGTCCACCAGAGGGCGACCTGCGACCGGGTGCATGACCTTGATGAGTGAGGACCGCATCCGCGTCCCCAAGCCTGCGGCCATGATGACGACCGCGCGCGGGCGCGACTGTGTGAGATTCGACGACATCCTGCGACACCTTGCCGACGCTGATGGGGGCAATCGGTAGCGGCCCCGACGTGCGCCTGTCAATCGCGGCGCCTGCAATCCGCACGCGCATTGCCGCTGGACTCCCGAGGCGTGAACGGCGACATTGCGCCGCAAAGATTGGAGTGACCGATGAACATCAAGTCCGACAAGATCTGGCTCGACGGCACGCTCGTCGACTACGAGAACGCGACCGTCCACGTCCTCACGCACACGCTCCACTACGGATACGGCGTCTTCGAGGGCATCCGGGCCTATCGGCGCTCGTCGGGCGAGAGCCACGTCTTCAGGCTCCAGGAGCACATCGAGCGGCTCTACGAGAGCGCGCACATTCTCGGACTCGAGATCCCCTACGCCCCCGCCGACCTTGAGGCCGCGTGCGTCGAGACGCTGCAGGCGAACAAGTACCCTCAAGGCTATCTGCGGCCGCTGGTCTTCCTGGGGAGCGAGGCGATGGGCCTCGGCGCGCTCGGCAACCGCGTGCGGGTCGCGGTCGCCGCGTGGCAGTGGGGCGCTTACCTCGGCGAGGACGGTCTGCGCAACGGCATCCGCGCCAAGGTGTCGAGCTTCAACCGCATGCACCCGAACGTGAACATGGTGAAGGGCAAAATCTGCGGTCAGTATGTCAACAGTGTCATAGCGAAGCGCGAGGCCATCAAGGGCGGCTACGACGAGGCCATCATGCTCGACACGCAGGGCTTCGTGTCCGAGTGCAGCGGCGAGAACCTGTTCATGGTCAAGCGCGGCCAGGTCATCACCGCCGCTTACGGCGCCTCGATCTTGGGCGGCATCACGCGCGACACCGTGCTGCAGATCGCACGGGACCTGAACATCCCGATTCAGGAGCGCGGCTTCACGCGCGACGAGCTCTACACCGCGGACGAAATCTTCCTCAGCGGCACGGCGGCCGAGCTCACCCCGGTCCGCGAGGTCGACGACCGCCGCATCGGCTCGGGACGTCCGGGCGACATCACCACTCTGATCTCAAAGACATTCTTCGACATCGTCCGCGGCGCGCACCCAGCGCACCCAGAGTGGCGCCACGCCTACTCAAGCGAGACCTGAGACCGGTTCGGCACGCTCCATGCATAGCGAGGCTCCAGACCCTCAGCGGATGGAGCCAGCCATGGGGACCGCGTTTCTTCGAGCCTTGGAGAACTACCGCCGCCACGAGGCCTGCAGCGCGCCACCCGCGCTCGCCGATCGCGTGCTGGGGGCGTGGATCCACCACGACAACCTGCTCGAAGGCGAGAGTTTCTCGCCCCGCGAGATCCAAGTGGCGCTCGCTGGCGCCGACGCCGACTTCGACACCTACCTGCACCCGCTCTTCGCGCGGATTCGTCGCTACGCCGACGCCATTCGGGGCGTGTGGACGCTCGCTGGCGCGGGCCCGAGCGCGGTCACGCTCGACGCTCTCAAGCGCATCAACGCCGACCTGAACCCAGACCCGGCAGACCGCGGCGGCCTCTATCGTCAGACGTCGCCGGTTCACCGGGACTACTTTCAGGCGATCTGCGCGGCGGACAAGGTGCCCTACCACCTGCGAAAGCTGTTCGAGCACATCGAGGCCGAGGCGGCGAAGACGATGAACCCCGTCGCGTTTGCGGCGGATGTGCACCACCGGCTGATGTTCGCGTACCCCTTCCGGAAGCAGCCCGGGACAACCGCGCGGCTGTTCACGAACCTGGTGCTCCTGGCGCACGGCTACCCGCCGGCGATCCTGCCCGGCGGCCTGCGGGCAGAGTACTACGCTGCGCTCGATGCACCCCAGCCCGCGGCGCTTACGCGGCTCTACGGCGGCGCGATGACGAGCTACATGGAGACCGCGACGCCGCAGCGAGCCGCTCAGGCCCCGCTTCTGCACGCCGCACGCTGAGGCGCTCGGCCGGTCAGGGCACGTCGACCTCGTCGACGAGCGTCGCGCCTCGACGCGCGCACTCCGGGCCAGCGAGCGCGCCCTTGAGGCGGTCGCGGTCGAGCGCATGGGCGGTCGAGCGTGTGATGGAGACGCGCCCCACCGGACGAACGGCGCGGCGCTGCTCGTAGGCCCCCGACTCGTCCGGTGCGACCGATGTGTCGATCGCAAAGAGGACGAGCGTGACACGGTCGAGCGCGGCGTCCTCATCGAAGAGGGGAAATACGCCGCGCGAGGCGCTGAGGCGACCGAGGAGCAACCACCGAACAGCGTCGCAGACCGCAGCGTCTCGGGTCTCTGGGCTCACGTCGCGCTGAAACCACACTTCGGCCTCCGAGGGGCTGGGCCAACGGACGCGCTCGTCCGCCTCTCGCCGCTCGGGTCGGATCACATAGACGCCGAGCGCGCGCTCGACCGCGTCTGCGCGCGCTTGCGCGACGGCGTGTTGCGGCGTGAGGCACGCCGCCACGGAGCACAGCGCGCCCAGAGCCTTCACGCCGAGGCGGACCTCGGCTAACTTCGCCCCATTCGACCTCATGCTTTCATTCTGGCCGGTCTTTGCGCCGCCGTCATCGCCCTTGCGGCGTCAGCGCCCGCGGTTGCCGCGGAGACCGCCGCCCTGTTCGATGCTCGACGCACACGGGCCGCCCTGTTCATCGGCGCGGGTGTGTCCAGCGGCCGGTCAAGCCTGCGGGCGCCGCCCTCGCGCGTCGACGCACGGATCGACGGTCTCCCTCGGCTTGCGTTCGGCCTCGAAGCTTGGCCCGTGGAGCACTTGGGCGTGCGCGCCGCGCTTGAGCTCGGCCTCGGTACGCAGCTCGTGGGGCCTGAGCGCGGCGAGCCCGCGGTGGACTGGAACGAGACGCGCTTCGAGGCCCTGGCTCGCTTTCGCACCTTCTTTGGGGTGCGCTCCGACGCCCCCGCCTTGCTCATGGGCACGGGGGTCCGTGTCGAGCGCACCACGGTGACCCACCGAGAGCCGGCGCTGCTGGTCGACCGCTTGGTCGCGGGTCCTCTGGCAGAGGTCGCGTTTGAGTATCCCCTGCTCCACGGAGACCTCGCCGCGCGGCTCTCGGCCCTCGCGGGCCTACCGTTCTTCGTTCAAGAGCCGCACCGCGACTCGGGTGACCCGAACGGACGCCTTGCTCTCGGCGCCCGTCTTGAGCTCTGGTCTCGGCTGTCGGGCCGCTGGGGCCTCTGGGCGAGCGCCGACCTGGCCTCGACCTCGCTGGCGTTTCGTGGCGAGGGCACGCGTGGCCTCGGGGTGCGCGACGCCAAGACAGACGACCTGCGCCTCCAAGCGCTGGCGGGGCTGCGTTGGAGCCTGCTCCCTCGGGGCGCGAGCGCCGACCTCTAGGGATCGATGTCGACCGCCCCCCGAGGGCAGCATACGTCGTCGGTCTCGGGTGAGGCGCACGCATCGGGCGGCGGCACTTCCACCGTACAGCCCAGGTCACCGGGGCGAGGGTCACCCTCTGCTCGCCACGCGATCCATGCCTGTAACATCCTGAAACCACACGCATTTTCTTGTCGGAAACACGCGACCACGTGCGTCCCCCCGGGCAAGAGGCTCGACGCAGCGAGCGCTCGGAGCAAGCGACTTTCATCCGGCCGCTCTCGGTCGATGAGCGCCTTGACTCCCAGGTAATTCTCCTGCAGCTCAGCCTCGTCGGGGGTCACCACAAGCTTGAAATCACCCCGCGGCGCACTGTGGCAGAAGTTGCCCTGACTGCACCCGAGGCGCTCGAACATCGGCTGGATGTGCGCGGCGTAGTCATCCGCGCGTGGCCGCTCGTCGAGCGTCGCGCGCTCGATCTCTCCGCCGCAGGCCACCGCCCACAAGCCCGCGGTCAGCGCCCCCCCGCGCGCCTCAAGCCGAAGGTGCATGGGCGTGCCAAGCTGCGAGGAGCTCATCGCGCTGGGCGCCGAGGTCGTCTGGGTGCTTGATCGGCACGAAGCGGGTCTCGGGGCCCTCGCGGCTCACACGGAGCCACTGCGTCGGGACGAACGCCGTCAGCTCACCAACGAGGCGCTCAAACTGAATCACCGTTTGGTCGTCCACACGCTTCTCGACGGCGAACCACGTCAGGCCGTGAGCGCGCTCAAGCGCGCTGGCCTGAAGCCACAGCGTGTTTGTGTTGAAGACGGGCAGGCACGCCGAGTCGAAGGTCTCCGGGAGTCGGAACGCCTCGAGGATCTGCGGTCGCCCGTCGACCAAGGCAGGCGCCCCCCCGGCGTCGCCAGGCCGCTTGTCTACGAGCTCAACGGACGCGTCGACGCCCGCCCGCACGTGGTGGCCGAGGAGGCGCAGATCAAGCGTCGCGGGTACGTTATCGACGTTGCTCATCAGCAGTGTGCGGCCCCCCAGCTCGATGAAGCGCTGGAGCAGCCCACTTCGCCCGATGCACTCGACGAGGTCGCCGTGACCGGGACCATAGAACGACGCCGCGCCCGAGGCCTCGCGATAGACAGCGCCAGAAGTCTCGAGGCGCACGGACCACTGCTGCTCAAACATCCACACGCGCTCGGGCGGGTAGCCGAAGTAGTCGTTGGCCTCTAGGTGGGCGACCGTGGGTCCCGTCGTCGCGCGGCTGTTCATCAGCACCACGACCGGGGGCTCTGCGCCCACGTGCTGGGCGACCCGGAGAGCGTCCGCGAGCTTCAAGCCCAGAAAGGAGTGGGCCTCGTCGACCGGCAGCACGCCCTTGACGACACCTCCGAAGCGGGTGGCCATGCCGCCGTTGAGGACAACCAAGCCCACTTGACCCGCGCGCACCGCCGCTGCGCCTGCATCGACGAGGTGCGCGTCCGAGCCGTTCGAGAGCGCATGCGGCCTGCGCAGGTCCACGAAGTGGGCCTCGTCCACGGGCGCGACCAAGCCGCGCACACGGTTTCTCGCCCCGCCCAGCTCGCCCGACAGGTAGGCGGCCCGCAGCGCATCGAGGCGGCGAATCCCTGGCCCGAGCGCCTCGAGCTGCTCGACCTCGTCGGGCAACAGCTCGGCGCGCAACGACTCGCCGCTCACAGCGCGACCTCGTCGGCGTCGACCTCGACGCGCGCGTCGGGCGGCGTCGACGTCGCGATGTAGCCCGTCCCCACGACGAAGAGCTCGACGCTCTCTGTGCGCGTGCTCTTGGGCTTCACGCGCCGCGTCTCCTTGAACAGGCGTCGCACGTCCTCGAAGAAGCCCTGCGCGTCTTCGCCCTCGAAGACCTTACAGACAAATGCGCCACCGGGCTTCAGCGCCCGTGTGGCCACCTCAAGTGCGCGGCGGCAGAGTTCAATCGAGCGGACGTGGTCGGTAAAGCGGTTGCCGCTCGTGGCCGGCGCCATGTCACTCGTGACGACGTCGAAGGGCGCACCCATCGCGCGAATCTCATCGTCCGACAGCGCGAAGGCGTCGCCGACGACGGCCTTGGCGTGGCTGGGCAGGTTGACCCGGACGGACTTGAGGTCGACGCCCGCGACGCGCCCATTGGGCCCGACGGTCGTCGCGAGGTACTGCATCCACGAGCCGGGTGAGCAGCCCAGGTCGAGGACGTGCTGCCCACGCCGAAAGACCTGACCCTTCTTGTCGATCTCCTCGAGCTTGTAGACGCTCCGCGCGGCGAAGCCCTCACGCTTGGCCTTGTGGAAGTAGTGGTCCTGCCGATGGTCCGACCGATTTTTCACGGCGCGAAACTGCACGACCTCTCGACCGGACGCAAGCGCCTGGACTCGACGCAGTCGCGCCGCGACACGCGCACGCCTTTGCTGCTCTTCAGCCGCATGCGCGCGCCGACCACCAGGCCACACCACCACATCGCCCTCACGCGCGGCCTCGTCGAGACGCCATGTCGGTACGTCGATGAGCCGCGCTGCGTGGGTCGTGTGTTGCAGCACCGCCCAGTCCCCTTCGACGCGGTCGACGACCCACAGGCTGGCCCACAGCGCGACGACGCTCAGCACGGCGCGACCTCGGCCGTGACCTCGACGCCCACCCGACCGACAATGACGACGCGGACGTTCGTCATGCCCAAGAGGCCCGCCGCGCGGGTGATGCCGTGCGCCGCGCGCCGCTCCCTGGCTGTCGGGGGACCGCCGGGCCGCACGGAGACAATGGTCCACGGCGCGTCGCCCCCTTCGGCCAACAACCGCGCCAGCACAGCGCCGGGTCGCGTAGCCTGACCCAGCCGCTCGCCGAGCGCGAGCGTGACAGCTGCGCTCTCTTCGCGGTGGCCGAGCAGCGCGGTCTCGCCGACGGCGACGCGGTCACGGTACATTGCCCCGAGGCGCTCCGCGTAAGAGGACACGCCAGTGTCGACCCGTGCCGCGGGCGACGCCTGTGGCGCGTGCGGCGCGCTCAGCAGCCCTCGCGCGCGGGCCGCCAAAGCGAACGCCGCGCGGACCCGCGCCGCCTTCACCGGGCCGACGCCGGGCACGCTGGGTACGCCCTCGACATCACACCGGGCTAAGGCCGTCGCGTCGCCGATGTGGTTGAGCACGCGGTGCGCGAGTCCGAGGGCGTCTTCACCGCTCCCACGGCCCGTGCCGAGCACTATCGCGAGCAGCTCGGCGTCCGTCAGCGCGCCGGGGCCAGACTCCAGCAGCCGCTCTCGCGGCCGCAGCGCAACGGGCAGGTCTCGAAGGTTCATGGTCGACCTCACTCTCCGTGATGGTCAACCACGCATGCGTGGGCTATGCCACCGCGCGGTGTAAGTCACCGCGCGACCCCCGGGCCGAAACGTCCAAAAAGTGAACGTCCCGTCGCTACTCAGCGTTCAGGAATGAACTACTCGGTCTCGCGCGCGCTGAAGACGCCAGCGCCGCCGATGACGCCCCCCTCGGGGTTCACGCCGCCGACGCGCTCAAACGTCGAAAAGATGCCGTTCGCGTCACAGTCCAGGTTGCCCGAAGCGCGCGCCGTGAACCGTGAGCCGATCCCCGTGCCCGTTGAGTCGTAGGAGTACCAGTAGTAGTGCGGGTCATCGATGCCGAAGTTGAGCGCCTGCCACGTCGGGAACTCGTCCCAGATGCCGGGCGAGTTCTGCGGCAGGCACACGTTCACGGACTGCCCGCGCCCGTTGTCCTGATTGCAGCACGCGTCCTGGCCCGGGGTGGGCGAGGCGTCGAGCGGGAACTGGGCCTCGATGCGCGCACCGAAGCGGTTCGCGTGGTCGCGCTCGTAGTAAGCGACGCTGCCGTCGAAGATCTTCCGCAGGTTCATCAGCGGTTCGGTCGTCTTCGACCGTCGTACGTACTTGGTGAACGCCGGGATCGCGATCGCGGCCAATATCCCGATGATCGCGACGACGATCATCAGCTCGATCAGCGTAAAACCGCGCGCGCCCTGTCGCACTCGCATCGTTCTCTCCTCCATCTCAGCGTTCCCCCTCAGACGGAGTAGCACGGACGCCGGCGACCTTTCAATTCGTCGCGCATCAAAAAAATGCGCTCGGACTGCAATCGAAGCCAAAAAAAAGACCGGCACGAGGCCGGTCTCTCTCACGACGAACGGCGCTGGGCGCCGGTCAGCCGATTACCACCAGAACGTCGCGCCGACCTGGTTGATCACGTTGAAGAGGCCAATCGCCTTGCCCTCGGGGCCCGCGCCGACGGGGAGGACCTCGCCCTTGTCGGTCGACAGCTTAACGCTCACGCCCGACTCCCAGTGGAGCGACACGTGCTCGTCGGCGAACCAGTAGACGCGCGTCGGGATGTCGAGGCCGAACTGCGTGACGTCCTCGGTGCCGGCCTTGCCCATGGCGAGGTTGAGACGACCACCGACCGAGAACGCCGCCTTGTCGGCGCGGAGCGCCATGAAGTGAGCGCCGGCGCCGAACAGGATCGTGTTCATGCCGTCGCCTTCCTTCGGCATCAGGGCGTTGACACCGAGGAGGCCCTCGATCGCCAGGTTGCCCGTGCCGTAGTTGAACGCGAGACCCTGGACGCCGCCGATGCCGGCCGCCGCGCCAATGCCCTTCTTGCCGTCGAGCTCAACCGCGCTGGCGGTGCTGATCCCGAGAGCGGCAACCGCCGCAACACCACTGAGGAAAGCCTTGTTCATCGACCTCTCCTTGTTGTCCGCGGGCTCGTCACCCGCATCTGAGTCAGGGCAGAGTGATTTCTGCCCCACATGTCGTACCTTGTAACGAGAACTGCGACACCCTGCAAGAACTTTTTCGCGCGCTTTGGGTACGCGCTTCGACGTCCGGTCAGAGATGCCCGCACCTTACCCCCGGACGCAGGCCTGTAAAGCGAATTCAATGACGCCACACAATTGTTTCATGACGCGCTGCGCCAATAACATCCGGCCTCGGTGACGCATCCCGTTGACGCCGCGCGGCGGGTCGTGTTCCTTGCGCGGCCCGATGCAAGCTGCCGCCCTCCGGAACAACCGTCGCTCTGTTGTCACCATCGGCAACTTTGACGGCGTTCACCGCGGCCACGCGGCGCTTCTGGCCCGCGTGGTCGAGCGGGCGCGGGCCATCGACGCAGACGCGGTCGTCGTCACGTTTGAACCGCATCCGGTCGCGGTCCTCGCGCCCGAGCGCGCCCCGCGGCGCATCTATCCCGCGGACATCAAGCGCGCACGGCTGCTGGCCGCCGGCATCGACCGCGTGCTCGAGCTGGCTTTCGACCGAACGTTGGCCGCGCAAACGGCCGCGGCGTTCGTCGACGCGACGCTCGTCCGCGCGCTCTCGGCCTGCCATGTCGTTGTCGGCCATGACTTTTCTTTCGGCGCGGGGCGCTCAGGCAACGCAGCGGTCCTGACCGCGCTCGGCGCTGAGCGCGGCTTCACAGTCGAGGTCGTCGACGCGCTTCGCTTGCAAGACGATAGTGTGGTGTCCAGCTCAGAGGTCCGGCGCGCCGTCTCCTCGGGCGACGTCGCGCGCGCCGCGGAGCTCCTCGGCGCGCCGTTTGCCCTCGTCGGTCCCGTAGTGCACGGCGCGAAGCGCGGCCGCGCGCTCGGCTTCCCTACAGCGAACATCGCGGCTCGCAATGAGCTCTGCCCGTCGCCCGGCATCTACGCCGCGTGGCTCGACGCAGGCGCGGGCCCCCTGCCCGCGGCGGTCAGCGTCGGGCACAACCCGACGTTCGGCCCGCACGCGCTCTCTGTGGAAGCCCACGTGCTGCCCGAGGCCGCGGGTCCGGCCCTTGACCTGTACGACCGCGAGGTCAGCCTGCTCTTCGTCGAGCGCCTGCGCGACGAGGTCGCCTACACGACAGTCGAGGCGCTCGTCGCGCAGATCGAGGCCGATGTGCGCCAATGCCGGGCCTTGCTGACCGGTCCCCGCGGGCGCTGACGTCGTGGCGCTGCGCTTGGGGCTCGTGGGGCACCCGGTCGGGCATAGCCTATCTCCCGTGCTGCACCGCGCGGCCGCGCGCGCCGTCGCTCACCCGGACGCAGATGCACCCGACTTGTATCGACTGTTCGACGTCGCCCCCGAGGCGCTCGGCGCCTTCGTTCGAGGCTCCGCGGTCGACCTGACGGGGTTCAACATCACCGTCCCCCACAAAGTCGCGGCCCTCGTGCACGCTGACGCGCTCGAGGACGGCGCGCGCGCCGTCGGCGCGGTGAACACGCTGTGGCGCACGCAGGGTCAGTGGCGCGGCGCCAACACAGACGTCGAGGGGTTCGCGGGCGAGGTCGCGGATTTGGTGCCCGCGAAGGCCGTCGTTCTCGGCGCGGGTGGCGGGGCGCGCGCGGCGGTCTACGCGCTGCTGCGGGCGGGCTGGAGCGACGTCCGGGTCGTCGCGCGCAGGCTCGACTCCGCCGCGGCGCTCTGTGAGGCGCTTGACCCTGGTCCTTCCGGCCGTGCGCGTCCGATTTCGTGGGACGGCGGCGACGCAGCCTTGCGCGGCGCCGCGCTCGTCGTTCAGGCGACCTCGGCGGCGCTCTCCGCGCCCGATGCGTTCGGTGACCTCGACCTGAGCGCCTGCGCACACCGTGCGGTCGCGCTCGATATGGTCTACCGCCCCACGGATACGGCGTTTCTCAGAGCGGCGCGAGGGCACGGCCTCGAAACACGCGACGGCCTCGGCATGCTGGTCGGGCAAGGGCTCGCCGCGTTCGAGCGCTTCACAGGTCTCAGCGCCCCCCGCGGTCCCATCGAGGCCGCGGTCCGCGCGGCCGCCTCGCTTGACACTCCGAGCGTCGCGTCTTAACACGGCGGTCCCGGCCTGCGCGGCTGGGCCGTCCACGCCCTCGAGGGAGACCCATGTCGAACAGACTCGGTGAGCTGCTCGTCCGCGAGAACCTGATCAGCCTGACGCAGCTCAAGGACGCCCAAGACGTCCAGCGCAAGTCCGGCGAGAAGTTCCAGTACGTCCTCACGAAGCAGGGATTCATCGGCGAGCGCGAGCTCACGAGCTTCTTGAGCAAGCAGTACGGCGTGCCGTCCATCAACCTCGCCGACTTCGAGATCGACGAGGACATCATCAAGCTGGTGCCGCGCGACATGGCGATGCAGCACCAGGTCGTGCCTGTGCAGCGAGCCGGCAGCTCGCTGATCGTGGCGATGTGCGACCCCTCGAACCTGCACGCCATCGACGACCTGAAGTTCCTCACGGGCTACAACATCGAGGTCGTCGTCGCGAGCGAAGAGGCCATCCGCAACGCGATCGCGCGCTACTACGAGCAGAAGTCGAACATCGCGGCCCTTATGGAGGAGTTTCAGGAGGACCAGGTCGAGGTCGCCGAGACCGAGGCCGAAGAGGACGTCGTCGACCTCGAGCGCTCAAGCGAAGAGGCGCCCGTCGTTCGGCTCGTGAACTTGATCCTCGTGGACGCCATCAAAAAGGCGGCGTCCGACATTCACATCGAGCCGTACGAGAAGAGCTTTCGGGTGCGGTACCGCATCGACGGCAGCCTGTACGAGATCATGAGCCCGCCGCAGAAGCTCAAGAACGCCATCATCAGCCGCGTGAAGATCATGGCGAACCTGGACATCGCAGAGCGGCGACTGCCTCAGGACGGCCGTATCAAGATCAAGCTCGGCGGCGGGCGCGAGATGGACTTCCGCGTCAGCGTGATGCCCACGCTCTTCGGCGAGAAGATCGTGATGCGTCTGCTCGACAAGGGCAACCTGCAGCTCGACATGACTAAGCTGGGCTTCGAGCACAGCCAGATCGACGCGTTCAAGAACGCCATCGACCGCCCCTACGGCATGGTGCTGGTGACGGGCCCGACAGGCTCCGGCAAGACCACCACGCTCTACTCGGCTCTCTCCGAGCTGAACAAGACGACCGACAACATCAGCACGGCGGAGGACCCGGTCGAGTTCAACCTGCCCGGCATCAACCAGTGCCAGATGAACGACGCGATCGGGCTGAACTTCGCGGCGGCGCTCCGATGCTTCCTCCGGCAGGACCCCGACATCATCATGGTCGGCGAGATTCGTGACTTCGAGACCGCCGAGATCGCGGTCAAGGCCGCGCTCACGGGTCACTTGGTGCTGTCGACGCTGCACACGAACGACGCGCCCTCGACGGTCTCGCGTCTGCTCAATATGGGTGTCGAGCCGTTCTTGGTGACGGCCTCGGTGAACGCCATCGTCGCCCAGCGCCTCGCGCGGCGCGTCTGCAAGGACTGCAAGGAGCCGGTCAAGGTCACGGTCGAGCAGCTCACCGACATCGGCGTGCCGCTCGAGAAGGCCAAGACAGCGCAAATCTTCCGCGGCGCCGGCTGCAGGACATGCTCGGACACCGGCTATAAGGGCCGCGTCGCGCTCTACGAGGTCATGCTCGCCACGGACGAGCTCAAGGAGTTCATCCTGCAGGGCGTCTCGAGCGTGGAGCTCAAGCGCGAGGCCATTCGGCTCGGCATGAAGACCTTGCGACAGGCCGCGATCGGCAAGCTGCTCGAGGGCATGACGACCATCGACGAGGTCGTCAACAATACGGCGGCCGACTGAGATGGCGAACCTTCACCAGCTCCTCAAGCTCATGGTCGAAAAGGGCGCGAGCGACCTGCACATCACGTGCGGCTCGCCCCCGCAGCTGCGTATCGACGGTCACCTCATCCCGCTGAAGACGGCCGCGTTGACGCGTGAGGACTGCCAGCAGCTCTGCTACTCGTTCCTGACCGAGTCGCAGAAGCACAAGTTCGAGGAGACGTTCGAGCTCGACCTGAGCTTCGGCGTGAAGGGCTTGAGCCGATTCCGCGCCAACCTCTTCATGCAGCGCGGCGCGGTCGCGGCGAGCTTTCGCGTGATCCCGATGAAGATCCACAGCTTCGACGAACTCGGGCTGCCGCAGATCGTCGGTGAGCTCACGCACAAGTCCAAGGG
>Ga0114972_10000140_pt1 | contig 49671 bp, 40 predicted proteins | sample M_140807_EF_Meta_FD_87354 | JGI IMG/M metagenome (GOLD analysis project Ga0114972, IMG submission 87354) | Freshwater microbial communities from Lake Montjoie, Canada to study carbon cycling - M_140807_EF_MetaG | ecosystem: Environmental > Aquatic > Freshwater > Lake | place: Lake Montjoie... | reverse complement strand
CCCATTACCGAGGAGCAGGGCGATCGGCAGATCCCGCGGGATCGCGTCCGGCGGCAGACCGCCCGCGGCAACAGCGGCGACGCTCCGCCAGCGGCCTTGCATGCCGCGCAGCAACCCCGGGAGGTCATCGGTTCTGAGGACCCGGAGATGCTCGAGGCCGCCTTCGGCCACCCGGAACGCTGCGTCCGAGAGGTCCGCCTGCCGACCATCGCCCGCCAGCACCATGGCGCTCGCCCCGAAAAAAGCGGCCGAGCGGGCGATCGCCCCGAGATTATGCGGGTTGCCGATGCCGTCGAGCAGCGGCAGCAGCCGTGCTGGGCTCAAGTCTGCCGGCAAGGCCGGCCCAGGTAAGGTCAGGGCACGGCGCGGCGCGGTAACCGCGCAAATCCCGCCGTGATGCGGCGTACCCGCGATGCGCGCGAGCTCCTCCCCCCCAACCTCGCGGTAAGGACGGCGGGTCCGTGCAAGATGGGCGCAGAGCGGGCCGGCGATGCGACGCCGCTCCGCGGTGTAAAAGAGCCGTAGCACCTGCTCAGGCCGGCGCAGGAACACCGCGCGCACCGCTGCGCTGCCGCAAATCCGATGCGGCTCGGGCGGACGGGGCGTGGCGTCGCGGTTCGGGAGGCTGCCTTGGGACAAGATCGGCCATCGCGGCAGGGATACCGGTGATATGGCCAGACCGCCGGTCGGTGCAAGCCATCCGTCAGGTCATCGCCAAGGCCACCAGCACGCGCCCGGCGATCAGTTGGGAGACCCGGACATGGCTTTCCCGGGTCGCACCCGCGATGTGCGGCGTCAACAACAGGTTGGGCGCACCGGCCAGCGGCGAGCCAACCGGCAGCGGCTCGGTCTCGAAGACATCGAGCGCAGCCCCCCCGAGTTGTCCAGCCCTCAGCGCAGCGGCCAATGCGGCTTCTTCCACCACACCGCCGCGGGACGCATTGATCAGGACCGCCCCTGGCTTCATCGCCGCGAGCCGCGCCCCGTTGATCAGATGGCGCGTTGCCGGGGCCAACGGGACATGCAGGGTGATCGCGTCGGCCGTTGCCAGCAGCTCCTCCAGTCCGACGATGCGCGCCCCGGTTTCCCGCAGGGCTGAATGATCCTGGGGCAACACAGGGTCATGGGCCACGATGGTCATCCGAAACCCTTGCGCAAGCCGGGCGACGCGACTGCCGATATCGCCGAAGCCAATAATGCCGAGGGTCTTTCCCGCCATTTCGCGGCCCTGGCGCGACGCCTCACGCGGCCATTCGCCGCGCCCGATGGCTTCGGTCACCGCGAAGCTGCCGCGGATCAGCGTGCCCAGCGTCAATACGACGTATTCAGCGACCGAATCGGCATTGGCACCGCTCGCGGGGATGACGTCCACATCACGCGCCCGGCAGGCGGCGAGATCGATATTGTAGAGCCCGACCCCGAGGCGTCCGAGCACGCGCAATCGCGGCGCGGCGGCCAGCAACGGGGCATCCACACTGGTCCGGTTACGGATGATGAGGGCGCGGGCGTCGGCCAAGGCGGCCCGCAGCGCGGCCGGGTCATCGACGAGGTGCGGGTCGTAATGCGTCGGATGCACCGCTGCAAGCCGCGCAACCGCGCCGTCATCCATCGTCTCGCTGATCACGATCGCATTCATGGCGCCCTCCCTTGCCGCGCTGGCAACGCGACCCTGCAGAGGGTGGCGCAGATTGCGGTCTTGAGAAAAGAAAACTCGCGTGCGATCAGCGCCGGCGATTTCAGCTTCATAGGTACGGTTCTACGCGACCGGCAGGCGAATGATGAAGCGGGCCCCCGTTACGCGGCCCTCCGCATCGCGCCGGTTCTCCGCGGCGATGCGGCCGCGCAGCCCCTCGACGATTTGCTTGCTGATCGACAGGCCAAGGCCCGAATGTTGGCCAAAGCGTTCGCCACGGGGGCGTTCGGAATAGAAGCGGTCGAAAATCCCCTCAAGGCGGGCTTCCGGAATACCCGGGCCCTCGTCCTCCACCAGGATTTCCACCATGGGTCCGGCCTCACGGGCGCGCACGAACACCCGGCCGCGTTCGGGGCTGAAGGAGATCGCGTTGCCCAGCAGGTTACGGAAAACCTGCACCAGCCGGCTTTCCACGCCGCGCACCACCAGCCCCTCGGGCGGCGCCTCCAACTCGATCACGGGATCGGCATCGGCACGGGTCGCGTTATGCAATTCGGCCAGGGTGGCCAGCATGGGCGCCACATCCACCGGCGCCGCTACGGTGCGCGATAATTCCGCATCGACGCGAGAGCTGTCGCTGATATCGGCGATCAACCGATCCATCCGCACCGCATCATCGGCGATGATCGCAAGCAGTCGCCTTTGCTGCTCCGGATTGTCGATACGCCTGAGGGTTTCGATAGCACTGCGGACGCTGGTCAGGGGATTGCGCAGTTCATGCGCCACATCGGCGGCGAAACGCTCATTCAGGTCGATCCGCGACCATAGGTCACGCGCGGCTGATTGCAGGTCGCGCGCCAGGATACCGATTTCGTCTTCCCGCCGCAGCAGGCTGGCCGGGACGCTGCCGCTCCGGCCCTCACCCTGGCGCATCGCCGCGGCAGAGCCGGCGAGCTGCATGATCGGTGTCGCCAGGGTCCGCGCCAGATACCAGGACAGCGCCACCGTCAGCGCCAGAGCGAGACCGAAGATCCCCAACACGCTGGCACGGATTTCGAACAAGCGCTGGTCGACCTCACGCGCCTCGCGGGTCAGCAGGACGATCGCGAAGGCCTGATTGCCCCGCCGCGCGGGCTCGGCGACCGAGACCAGGAGCCGGCCGTCGGCGGTGCGACGGATATAAGGGGTCACGCCGCCCTCCAGCGCCAGGCGTAACTCCTCCCGCCGATCGGGGCCCAGATTGGGCTGCCAATCGAAGGAAGGCGCGTCCGGATTGACGTCTACCTCCACCTCCGTCTTCGCCTGCCGTGGCAGCAAATGCAGCAGCTGCTCGTACAAGCCGGCGATGCCGGTAGAAAGCGCGCCACGCGGCTCGGGCGGCGGCAGGGGTTCGGCCACCACCGCGCCGCCAGCCGCTTCGCGAACCCGGCTGTCGGCGACCACAAGACCGGTATTATCAAAAAGCCGCGCCTGGGTGTTGGGCGAAGGATCAACCAGGCGCCGCAGCAGCGGCCGGGCGATGTCGGGCACCAGGACCGGGCGGTCATCCTGCATCTGGGTCGCCGTCTCGGCGATCGCGCCGGCATAGATCCTGGCTTGGGTACGCAGCGCCTCCACCTCGGCCCCCAGCAACCCATTCTGGTATTGGTCGAGGTAGAGCATCGCCGCGGCGAGAAGCGCAGGCGGCAGGGCGTTCAGCAGCAGAATCCGCCGCAGCAGCGGCGAAACGAAGCGATGCCGCTTCGCCTGCACCGGCGGTTCGGTCATGCGGCCAACATCGGGCACCACCCGAAACCTAGGCTAATGCTCCTTGTAGCGATAGCCGATGCCGTAGAGCGTCTCGATCTGCGCGAAGTCGTCGTCAGCCTGGCGGAACTTCTTGCGCACGCGTTTCACATGGCTGTCGATGGTGCGATCGTCGACATAAATGTTCTCGCCATAGGCGGCGTCGATCAACTGGTCGCGGTTCTTCACCATCCCGGGGCGCAGCGCCAACGCCTTCACCAAAAGGAATTCGGTGACAGTCAGCTGGATATCGCGCCCCTTCCAGGTGCAGGTGTGCTTGGTCTCGTCCAGCACCAGGTCGCCGCGCACGATCACTCCGCCAGCCGGCTGGCCCGAGGCCTCGGCCGCCGCCGCATCCTTGCGCCGGAGCAGGGCACGGATGCGCTCCAGCAGCAGGCGCTGGCTAAAGGGCTTGGTGATGTAGTCGTCGGCCCCCAGCCTGAGACCCATCAACTCGTCAACCTCCTCGTCCTTCGAGGTCAGGAAGACTACCGGCATGCTGCTCCGCTGGCGCAGCCGTTGCAGCAACTCCATGCCGTCCATGCGCGGCATCTTGATATCCAGCACGGCGAGGTCGGCCGGGCGGGCCAGCAAACCCTGCAGAGCGCTTTCGCCATCGGTGTAGGTCCGGACCTGGAACCCCTCCTGCTCCAGTGTCATGGAAACCGAGGTGAGGATATTACGGTCGTCATCGACCAGGGCGATGGTCGCGGGCATCGGGCGATCCTCCTCTACCGGCGGCTGCCGGCACGTTAGGGTGATACTAGGCGGCGATCTGGTGCGGCATTGTGGCACAACCCGGGTGACGATGTGACGTCAGGGATGTCAGGAGGGATGACAGGGCATGTCCGATGAGGGTTTTGCTGCGCGCTGCCTCGCCCGCGCCGCCGGGTCCGCAGTTCTCGCCACACAGGCGGAGGGACAGCCCTTCGCCAGCCTGGTGACCCCAGCCTGCTCGCCGGGCTTTGAGCCTCTCCTGCTGCTCTCCTCCTTGTCCGAGCACACCCGGCAACTGCGCGCCGAGCCGCGCTGCGCCCTGCTGGTCACAGGGCCGGCAGAGGGCGCCAATCCGCAGACCGCCCCGCGCCTGACCCTGACCGGCATCGCCGCCGAGGTGCCGGCGGCGGAGGCCACGGCGCTGAAGGCGCGATGGTTGGCGAAGCACCCCTATGCCGCGCTCTATGCCGATTTCGGCGATTTCGCCCTGTGGCGGATCACCCCCGGCGGTGCCCTGCTGGTGGGGGGCTTCGCACGCGCGGTGCGGATCCGGCAGGCCGATCTGCGGCCCGACCCGGCCGCGGTCGCCGCGATCGAGGGTGCGGCAGAAAGCATCATCGAGCATATGAATAGCGATCACGCGGCCGCCGTTGCGGCGATCGGCGCCGGCCTACTCGGCGGCCCGACGGGACCTTGGCGCATGGTCGGGGTGGATACCGATGGGGCCGATTTCGGGCTTGGAGAGGTGGTACGCCGCCTCGCCTGGGCGCAATCGGCCAGCAGCGCCGAGGCGGTCCGTGTCGGTCTGATCGAGGCCGCCCGGGCGGGACGCGCGGGCCAAGTGGGCGCAAAAATATGACCAGCTGGTGACACAAAGCCCCGCAAGACCATAAACCTGGGCCAAGCTTAAATTTCGTCCCGATCGGCGCGCCTTAATTTTGCCAGACCCGGCCGGGATGAAAGGTGCTAGAACTTAGTCGTTCATCTTTTGCCTGCCGCCCATTCGCCTTGGAGGAAATTATGACTACGTCCGATACCGCCCTCGCAGGAACTGGCGTTGCAGCGGGCCCGATCGTGCATGCCAACCTGACCGCCGCACCGCTGATCGAGCACGCGCTCCGTCGTGGCGAGGGCCGCCTATCGGCCGATGGCGCCTTCATGGCGGTGACCGGCGTACATACCGGGCGCTCGGTCCAGGACAAATTCGTCGTCGATGACCCGGAAGTGCACGATCAGGTGTGGTGGGGGCGGATCAACCAGCCGATGGCGCCGGAAAAGTTCCGCAGCCTACGGGGCAAGGTGCAGGCTTGGCTTGGCGCCCGCCCGGTCCTGTTCACCGAGGACCTCTATGCCGGCGCCGATCCCGCGCACCGCATCAAGGTCCGACTGGTCACCACGAATGCCTGGCATGCGCTGTTCGCCCGCAACATGTTCATCCGCCCACCGCGGTCGGAACTGGCGGATTTCAAGCCGGATTTCACCATTCTGCACGCGCCGGAATATGAGGCCGATCCCGCCACTGATGGCTGCCGCACCGGTACCTGCATTGCGCTCTCTTTCGCCGCCCGCACGATCATGATCTGCGGCACCAGCTATGCCGGCGAGATCAAGAAATCGATCTTCACTGTCATGAACTGGCTGCTGCCGGAGAAGGGCATGCTGCCGATGCATTGCAGCGCCAATCTCGGACGGGATGGCCATGTCGCGCTGTTCTTCGGCCTCTCCGGCACCGGCAAGACCACCCTGTCCTCCGACCCGGAGCGGCAGTTGATTGGCGATGACGAGCATGGCTGGTCCGATGGCGGCGTCTTCAACTTCGAAGGCGGTTGCTATGCCAAGGTCATCCGGCTTTCGCGTGAGGCGGAGCCACAGATCTGGGAGGCGTCCCACCGCTTCGGCGCGGTGCTGGAAAATGTCGTCGGCGACGCCCACGGGCGGCTCGATCTCGATGACGGCTCGCTGACCGAAAATACCCGCTCCTGCTACCCGCTCGAGTACATCCCGAACACGGTCGCCGGCGGCCGGGCCGGGCTGCCGAAGAATGTGGTGATGCTGACGGCCGACGCGTTCGGCGTGCTGCCGCCAATCTCCAAGCTCTCCTCGGCGCAGGCCATGTATCATTTCCTCTCGGGCTACACCGCCCGGGTCGCCGGCACTGAGAAGGGGCTCGGCAAGGAGCCGCAGGCGACCTTCAGCACCTGCTTCGGCGCACCCTTCCTGCCGCGCCATCCGGAGGTCTACGGCAAGCTGCTCTCGGGCCTGATCGATAAGCACGGCGCGGATTGCTGGCTAGTGAATACCGGCTGGAGCGGCGGCGCCTACGGGGTCGGCCAGCGGATGAGCATCCAGCACACGCGCCTGCTGCTGCGGGCCGCGCTCGACGGCTCGCTGGCGAAGGTGACGTTCGAGACGGATCCTTTCTTCGGTCTTTCCATCCCGAAGGCGGTGCCGGGGATTCCCTCCGAGGTGCTGAACCCGCGCAATGCCTGGGCCGACAAGGCCGCCTATGACCGCACCGCGGCCGATCTCGTGAAACGCTTCGAAGCGAATTTCGAGGGTTTTGCCGGCGGCGTCAGCGAGGACGTCCTGGCGGCAGCAATCCGCGCGGCGGCCTGAGATGCCCGATGGCGGTGCCTTCGGACGGCGGCGAGAGGAGCGACCGGCGGCGACGAACGTCCTCGGCGGTACCCTCCTGCCCTGTTCGGTGGCGCCGCTGACCGGCTTTTTTCGGGACGGCTGCTGCAATACCGGACCGCAGGATATCGGCCTGCATGTGGTCTGCGCGGTCATGACCGAGGAATTCCTCGGCTTCTCCAAGGCCCGTGGCAACGACCTCTCGACACCACGGCCGGAATACGGCTTCCCCGGCCTCAACCCGGGCGACCAATGGTGCCTCTGCGCCGCCCGCTGGGAGGAAGCGCGGCTGGCCGGCCGGGCGCCGCAGGTGCTGCTGGAAGCCACGCATGTGGCGGCGCTTGAGGTCTGTTCGCTGGCCGATCTGCAGGCGCATGCCGTGGAACCGCCACCGCTCTGAGGGTGCATCGGCGGGGCATCGGCCAGCGGTCCGCGGCCACCAGGGTACCAGGGCACCCCCCCGATACTGCCGACGCCAAGCCTGCAATCCAAGCTCCTCGCCTTCTGCGATGCCACACTCGACCTACCGGCCCTGGTCGTGCAGTTCGGCAAGGCCGAGTTGCGCTGCCACCCCCGCTGCATCGCGCATCCCCACGCCATGCTGCACAGGCACGGGGCGGTTGGGTGCCGCTTAGAGCGCGATGCGTTGAGGCGGAATCGCCGAAGGCGCTGAATCGCGTGATCCAACACATGCTAGAGCGGGCTGCGTGAACGTATGTGAACGCAGCATGCTCTAGCAACGCCGATAAGCAGAAGCCTGGGGCTGCGATGAGAGCAACCCAGTGGCCGGTTGGTATGGGTTGAAGAAGGGCCTGCGCGGCCGCTTCAGCAATTACGTGCCGCCCGGTGCTGGAGCGGGTCGGCCTCGTCGAGATCAAGCACACGGCTAAGCGCAACCGGATGCGGGCGGCGGAGCCGCGGCTACTTCCCCTGATGCGCCAGCCGATAGGGATGCGCCTTGTAGGTGCCGAGCACCCTCACCTCGCGCGAGAAGTAGTGCAGCTCCTCAAGCGCCAGCCGGAGATTGCTATCCTCCGGGTGGCCATCCACATCCGCCAGGAATTGCGTCGCGGTGAACTCGCCGTCCAGCATATAGCTCTCCAGCTTCGTCATGTTCACGCCATTGGTGGCGAAGCCGCCCAACGCCTTGTAGAGCGCAGCGGGGATGTTGCGGACTCGAAAAACAAAACTCGTCACGCAATCCGCAGTGCCAACCAAGGGCGGCGCAGGTGTGCGGGAGCAGACATAGAAGCGGGTGGTATTGTGGGCCGCGTCCTCGACATTCTGTTGGAGGATCTCCAGCCCATAGATCTCGGCGGCGAGTGCGGAGGCAATCGCCGCATCCTCGATGCCGCCGCGCTCGGCAATCAGCGCCGCGGCACCGGCGGTATCGGCCTCGATCACCGGGACCAGGTTGAGGTCGCGCAGGATGTTCCGCACTTGACCGAGCGCCACCGGATGGCTGTGCGCCCGCTTGAGCGAGGCGAGCGTCGCGCCCTGCGGCGCCAGCAGGCAATGCTCCACCCGCTCGAAATGCTCGCCCACCACGGAAAGGCCGCTTTCCGGCAGCAGCCGGTGGATGTCGGGCACCCGGCCCGCGAGGGAGTTTTCGCAGGGCAGCATGGCCAATTGCGCGGCGTCGCTCCGCACCGCATCCATCGCGGCCTCAAAGCTCGGGCAGGGCAGCGTCTGCCAGCCGGGATAGGCCGCGCGGCAGGCAAGATCGGAATAGGCGCCGAGCAGGCCCTGGAAGGCGATGGTCTGGGTCATGTCGAAGATTTGCCAGCAGAGGGTCCGCGCTTCTAATCGGCCCCCGGGACCAGCGCAAACGGGGGATAGATGGACGCGTTCGTCGCGGTGGCCGAAGCAGCGGCCGAGCTTGCCGGGCAGGTGATCCGCCCGCTCTTTCGCAGTGGCTTGCTAGTCGAAGCGAAGGGCGATGCCAGCCCGGTGACCGAAGCCGATCGCGCCGCCGAACGCGCGATCCGCGCGCTATTGGCCGAACGTCTGCCGCAGCACGGCGTCTGGGGCGAGGAATACGGTCCGGATCGGGCGGACGCAGAGTATCTCTGGGTGCTCGACCCGATCGATGGGACCCGGGCGTTTGTCACGGGCCGACCGCTGTTCGGCACACTGATCGCGCTGCTGCATCGCGGCCGCCCGGTGCTTGGGCTGATCGACCAGCCCGTGACGGGCGAGCGCTGGCTGGGTCTCACCGGCCACCCGACCCGCTTCCGCTCGCCCTTCGGTGGCGTGGCGCGGTGCCGTCCCTGCGCCACGCTGGCCGAGGCGGAACTCTCCTGCACCAGCCCCGATATGTTCGAGCCCGCCGATCGGCCGGGCTTTGAGCGGCTGCGGGCAGCGGCGCGGCGGGTGACCTGGGGCGGGGATTGCTACGCCTATGGCCTCGCCGCGCTGGGCCTGGTCGATGTCATCTGCGAGAGCACGATGAAGCCCTGGGATTGGGCGGCGGTGGTGCCAGTGGTGGAAGGGGCTGGTGGACGGGTGACCGATTGGACAGGCCAGCCGCTGACCCTGGCAAGCCGGGGCCAGGTGTTGGCGGTCGGCGATCCGCGGCTGCTGCCGGCGGCGGTCGCGCAGCTTCAGGCACCGGGCTGAAGCCGCTGGGCTGAGGTTGTGCCGGCCGGGGCGAGCCCCCATCCTCCCAAGCATGCTGCGCCGCCACCTCCTTGCCCTGGGCCTCGCCCTGCCCGCCCTTTCGCCCGCTTCGTCCCGGGCGGCGATGCCGGCCGGGGCGCCGGATGCGGATGGCATCACCCGCACCCATGCGCTCTCGCTGCTCGGCAGCCCGTCCCTGCCGGCCGATTTCCGGCATTGGCCTTGGGTCAACCCGGACGCCCCCAAGGGGGGAGAGATCGCGCTGACCGCACTCGGCAGCTTCGACAGCTTCAATGGCTTCATCCTGCGCGGCACGCCTGCGGTCGGTCTCGGCAATCTCTTCGACACCCTGCTGAAGGAGAGTGCCGACGAGGCGAGCACCGAGTATTGCCACCTTGCCGCACGGATCGAACTGCCCCGCGACCAGCAATGGGTCGCCTTCGAACTCCGCCCGGAGGCCCGCTGGCATGATGGCCGCCCGGTCACCGCCGAGGATGTGGTGTTCACCTTCACGACATTGCGCGAGAAAGGCCGGCCGACCTATCGGGGCTATTGGGCCGACATCGCCGAGGTGGTCGCCGAAGGCCCGCGCCGCGTTGTCTATCGCTTCAAGACGAACGAGAACCGCGAACTGCCGCTAATCGTCGGCCAGATGCCGGTCCTGCCGAAGCATTTCTGGGAAGGCCGCGACTTCGCCCGGCCAACCCTCGACCCGCCGCTCGGCTCCGGCCCCTATCGGCTGGACCGCTTCGAAGCGGGGCGCAGCCTGGTTTATCGCCGCGTTGAGGACTACTGGGCGCGCGACCTGCCGACCGCGAAGGGCACCGCCAATTTCGACCTGATGCGCTACGAATATTTCCGCGATTCGACGGTGGCGCTGGAAGCCTTCAAGGCGGGCCAGATCGATTTCCGAACCGAGAACATCGCCAAGGAATGGGCGACCGCCTACGACTTCCCCGCGGTACGCCGCGGTCTGGTCAAGAAAGACGAGCTCCGCCACGAAATCCCGACCGGCATGCAGAGCTTCGCGTTGAACCTGCGCCGGCCCATCTTCCAGGACGCCCGGGTGCGGCGGGCGCTGATCGAGGTCTTCGACTTCGAGTGGATGAACACCAACCTGTTTTACGGCAGCTATGCGCGCACCGCCTCCTTCTTCTCGAACTCCGACCTCGCCTCCTCCGGCGTGCCGGAGGGGCGGGAGCGCGAGATCCTGGAGACATATCGGGGCCGCGTGCCGGATGCCCTGTTCACTGACCCCTACCGCCTGCCGGTGACCGATGGCAGCGGCAATAATCGCGAGGGGCTTCGCCGCGCGCTCGACCTGCTGCGGCAGGGGGGCTGGACCGTGAAGGATCGCAAGCTGGTCAACGCGAAGGGCGAGCCCTTCGGCTTCGAGATTCTGCTGAACGGCCCGAGCTTCGAGCGCGTGGCACTGCCCTATGTGGAAGTGTTGCGCCGCTTGGGCATGGAGCCCCGGGTCCGCTCGGTCGATCCCGCACAATATCAGGTGCGGATCGACAGCTTCGATTACGACATGACGGTGGACGGCCAGGGACAGAGCCTCTCCCCCGGCAATGAGCAGCGCGATTACTGGAGCTGCGCGCGGGCGCAGGAGCCGGGCAGCCAGAACGTCTCCGGCATTTGCGACCCGGTGATCGACGAACTCGTGGAATACGTCATCGCCGCGCCCGATCGGGCGGAGCTGCTGGCACGGACACGCGCCCTGGATCGGGTTCTGTTGTGGGGCGATTTCGTCGTGCCGCAATGGCACAACCGGACCTTCCGGATCGCCTATTGGGACAAATTCGGCCGGCCGGCGCGCAACCCCAAATACGCCCTGGCGCTCGACAGCTGGTGGATCGAGCCCGCCCGCGCCGCCACGGTGGAACTGGGCCGGCGCGACACCCGGTCGCAGCCCTAGCGGTATGGGAGCCTATCTGTTTCGTCGCCTGCTGCTGATGGTGCCGACGCTGCTCGGCATCATCCTGATCAATTTCGCGATCGTGCAGTTCGCCCCCGGCGGGCCGGTCGAACAGATGCTGGCGGAGATCAAGGGCGAAGCCGGCAGCACGCTTGGCCGATTATCCGGTGAAAGCCAGGGCGAGGTACGGCAAAGCCAGGAACGACGAGAGAATACCGGCGGCAGCGACTCCGGCAGCCGGTATCGCGGCGCCCGCGGCCTTGATCCGGCCGTGGTCGCCGAAATCGAGAAGGCTTTCGGCTTCGACAAGCCCTGGCATACGCGGCTGTGGGAGATGCTGCGCGGCTATGCCAGCTTCGACCTCGGCCGCAGCCTGTTCCGCGACAAGCCCGTGCTCGACCTGATCGTCGAGAAGATGCCGGTCTCGATCTCACTCGGGCTCTGGTCAACCCTGATCATCTATCTTGTCTCGATCCCGCTCGGCATCCGCAAGGCGGTGCGCGACGGCAGTCGCTTCGATCTCTGGACCTCGGCGCTGGTCCTGGTCGGCTACGCGATTCCGGGCTTCCTGTTTGCGATCCTGCTTGTCGTGCTGTTCGCCGGTGGCAGTTTCCTGCAATGGTTCCCGCTGCGCGGCCTGCTATCGCCGGGGCTCGAGGGAGCGTCATTCCTGGCGCGGGCAGTTGATTACGCCTGGCATATGGTACTGCCGACCATTGCCCTGGTCATCGGCGGCTTTGCCGGGCTGACGCTGCTGACCAAGAACAGCTTCCTCGAGGAGATCAACAAGCAATATGTGATGACGGCCCGCGCCAAGGGGGCGAGCGAGAGCCGCATCCTCTATGGCCATGTCTTCCGCAACGCCATGCTGCTGATCATCGCGGGCTTCCCGGCTGCCTTCATCGGCATTCTCTTCACCGGGGCGCTGCTGGTCGAGATCATCTTCTCCCTCGACGGGATCGGCCTGCTTGGCTTCGAAGCTGCGATCCGGCGCGATTATCCGGTGATGTTCGGCACACTTTATATCTTCACCCTGATCGGCCTCGTCATGCAGATCGTCGGTGATCTCAGTTACATGCTGGTCGATCCGCGCATCGATTTCGAGGCGCGACGGTGACGCTCACGCCGCTTGTCAGGCGCAGGTTGGCCAATTTCCGCGCCAACCGGCGTGGCTTCTGGTCGCTCTGGCTGTTCCTCGCGGTGTTCTTCCTCACGCTCGGCGCCGAGTTCATCGCCAATGACCGCCCGCTGCTCGCGCGGGTCGATGGCCGCTGGTTCTGCCCCGTACTCGCCGACTATGCCGAAAGCGATATCCTGCCGGACGGACTGCCGACCGAGATGGATTGGTACGATCCGGAACTACGCCGGGAACTGGCTGCGCGTGACGCCTGGCTGATCTGGCCGGCGATCCCCTTCGCCTACAACACCGTGGTGCGGAATCTCGATCGGCCAGCGCCCTCGCCGCCTTCGGCGCGCAATTGGCTTGGGACCGATGACCAGGCGCGCGACGTGCTGGCGCGGGTCATCTACGGGTTCCGTATCTCGGTGCTGTTCGGCTTTGCGCTCACCCTGATTTCCTCCGTCATCGGCATCGCGGCCGGGGCGGTACAGGGTTATTACGGCGGCACGCTCGATCTGCTGTTCCAGCGCTTCATCGAGGTCTGGCGCGGCATGCCAGAACTCTACCTGCTGATCATCCTGGCTTCGATCATCACCCCAAGCTTCTGGGTGCTGCTCGGCTTCCTGCTGCTCTTTTCCTGGATGGGGCTGACCGGCGTGGTGCGCGCCGAATTCCTGCGCGGGCGGAACTTCGACTATGTGCGGGCAGCGCGGGCGCTGGGCGTCGGCGATGCCCGCATCATGGTACGGCACATCCTGCCGAACGCGATGGTGGCGACGCTGACCTTCCTGCCCTTCATTCTCTCGGGCTCGGTCGTCATCCTCACCTCGCTCGATTTCCTCGGCTTCGGGCTGCCGCCCGGCTCGCCCTCGCTGGGGGAATTGCTCAGCCAGGGCAAAAACAATCTCCAGGCACCCTGGCTGGCGCTGACCGGCTTCGTGGTCCTCGGCGGCGTCCTGACGCTGCTCGTCTTCGTGGGCGAGGGCGTGCGCGACGCCTTTGACCCGCGCAAGCTGCCAGGCGGCGCAGCATGAGCGGGCCACTCCTCGATGTGCAGGATCTCTCGGTCGCCTTCGGTGGACGACGCGTCGTTGAGGGCGTCTCCTTCACCGTCCAGCCTGGCGAGACGGTGGCCCTGGTCGGCGAATCCGGCAGCGGCAAGTCCGTCACCGCGCTCTCGACGCTCCGGCTGCTACCCACCGTGGCGAGCAACCCGACGGGACGGATCATCCTCGACGGTGTCGACGTGCTGCGGGCGGAGGAGCCCACGCTGCGGCGGCTGCGCGGCGGCACGGTCGGGATGATCTTTCAGGAGCCGATGACCTCGCTCAATCCGCTGCACGATATCGGCCGCCAGGTCGGGGAGGCGATCAGCCTGCATCAGCCGCTCTCTGCCGCCGCACTCCGCGAACGCACGCTGCAACTTTTGCGCGACGTTCGCTTGCCGCAAGCAGAATCGCGGCTCGATGCCTTTCCCCACCAGCTCTCGGGCGGCCAGCGGCAGCGGGTGATGATCGCCGCGGCGCTGGCCAATACCCCGAAGCTGCTGATCGCCGATGAGCCGACGACCGCCCTTGATGTGACCATCCAGGCGCAGATCCTGGAACTGCTGGAAGAACTGAAGCGCCGCCTGGGCATGGCGATGCTGCTGATCACGCACGACCTGAACATCGTCCGCAAGCACGCCGACCGCGTGGTCGTGATGAAGGACGGGCATGCTGTAGAGCAGGGAACAACGCATGCCATCTTCGCCGCACCGCGCGAGGCCTATACCCAGATGCTGCTGGCAACCGAGCCGCGGGGCCGGCCAGCGCCCGTACCACCCGATGCCGCCACCATCCTGCAGGCCGAGGATGTAAAGGTGCATTTCCCGATCCGTCGCGGCCTGTTGCGGCGGACCGTCGGGTTCGTGAAGGCGGTCGATGGTGTCAGCCTGACGATCCGTGAGGGCGAGACAGTCGGTCTCGTCGGCGAATCGGGCAGCGGCAAGACCACGCTCGGCCTGGCGCTGATCCGGCTGGAGACGGCAAGCGGGCGGATCGACTTCGAGGGACGGGACATCCAGCCCCTTAGCCGCGCGGCGTTGCGGCCGCTGCGAAGCCGCATGCAGATCGTCTTTCAGGACCCCTTCGGTGCCCTCTCACCACGCCTTTCGGCCGGGGAGATCGTCGGCGAGGGGCTGGATGTGCATCAACCACGAATGCCGCCAGCCGCGCGGATGGCAGCGGTGGCGGCAGCCCTGACCGAGGTGGGTCTCGATCCTGCGATGATCGAGCGATATCCGCATGAGTTCAGCGGTGGGCAACGCCAACGCCTGGCGATCGCCCGCGCCCTGGTGCTGAAGCCACGCCTGCTCGTGCTCGATGAACCGACCAGCGCGCTCGATGTCTCGGTGCAAGCGCAGGTGGTGGAGCTGCTGCGAACGCTGCAACAACGGCATCGGCTGGCCTACCTGTTCATCAGCCACGATCTGCGGGTCGTCCGCGCGCTTTCGCACCGGATCATCGTCCTGAAGGATGGGCAGGTGGTGGAGGCGGGGGAGGCGGAGACGCTGACCGCGGCGCCGACCCAGCCCTATACCCGCAGTCTGATGGCGGCGGCTTTCGATCTGCGAAGCCTGGCGGAGGGGCCATGACGGAGTTGGAGCGGCTGCGCGAATTGCTGGATGCGAGCCAGGTGAAGCTCGGCGTGCATATCCGCCGGATGAACAGCTCGGGCAGCCCGGTCTATCGGGCGGCGGAGAACCTGGTGCCGGCGGTTGCCATCCTGGTGGTCTCGCTCGGAGCAACTGCCCTGCTGCATTTCTATCTGGGCGCAGCGGTGCTGGCAGTTGGCTGCTGGTGGTGGCTTACACGATACATGCCCAAGGTGCGCGACGCGGTGTTCGATCGTACAGCGGCGCTGGTCCTGACCAGCGAGCGGGACTTTGATTTCTGGTGGGCGTCCGGGGCGCTCAGCCTCTATGCGAAATCTGGCGAGGGGCAGGAAGTGGCGGCCACGCGTCGGACAGATTGGCGGCAATGGGTGCGTGACCTGCCACCCGATCTGACAACCTTGCCGACGGGCGCACAGGATACTGGGTCTGTCTGAAACGTAGTGTGCTGCCGCCCGGCCCACATCGGCCGGACGGACAGCGTTGTGAAGATCGGCTCAGCCGGCCTTGCGCGCGGCCTCGCCCGCTTCGCCTTCAGCCGGGACGGCTGCTTCGGCTTCAGCCATGATCTGGCGCATGTCGCGCAGGAAAGCAGTCCCCTTCAGGGTGCGCTGCACGATGACACTGCGGCGATCCATGGGGTCTACTTTACGGCGGGCGAGATCTAGTTCACCCAGCCGGTCGAGTGCGCGGGTGATCGCCGGCTTAGAAACGTTCAGTTCGGCGGCCAAGCCGCGCACGGTATGCGGCCCATCCGTCAGATAGACGGTCAGAAAAACCCCAAGCTGGCGGGCGGAAAGATCCGGCCCGTCGCGCCGAACAAGCGAGACCACGGTATCGCGCAATATGCCGACCAGCTGATCGGGGTTGGTGTGTACGGTCATTTCTTCGTCCTTCGTCCCTCATCCCCTTCGGGTTTCGTTCCTATCCCGCGTCGGAGAAGCTCGGTCCTCGATGGGCCCCACGTCATTCGACCCGTATTGACCACGAGGGATATGGCGACTCCACCAACGCCAGACTATGAATTCGCGTGCCCGTCCCGAAATCGTTACCTCATCGCCGCCGATCCGGGTGGATAGAGGGAGAGGATCGTCGCGGCCAAGGCCCGCAAACTCTGGGCTTCGCCTCCCTCAGGCCTGCCGGGACGATGAGCATCGTTCCAAGCATAGACATCAAGATGCATCCAGGGGATAGCAGAAGGGACGAAACGGCGCAAGAACAATGCCGCGATTACCGAGCCTGCGAAGGGTTTTGTGGAAACGTTGTTAATCTGGGCTATCGAACTATCGAGCCAAGTTTCGTAATCAGCGTGGAGTGGCAGTTGCCAGAGCGGGTCGTCCTGCTCTCGGCCAGCGGCCAGCAGCCGCGCCGCCATGGCATCATCCGAGGCAAAAAGCGCCGGCAGATCCGGGCCGAGGGCGACCCGTGCCGCGCCGGTCAAGGTTGCCGCATCAATGATCAAATCCGGCTGCCGCTCCGCGGCGAAGGTCAGCAAATCCGCCAGAACGAGCCTGCCTTCGGCGTCCGTGTTCCCGATTTCGACGCTGATCCCGGCGCGGGTCGCCAGGACATCAAGCGGGCGAAAGGCATCCCCGCCCACCGCATTTTCCACTGCGCCGACCAGCAGAAGCAGCCGCACCGGGGCCTGCCTGCGCAACAATAATTCCGCCAGGCCGATCAGAATGGCCGCACCGCCCATGTCCTTCTTCATGCGCAGCATGGCCGCCGAAGGCTTGAGATCGAGACCGCCCGTATCGAAACAGACCCCCTTGCCGCACAGCGCGATCAGCGGCGCCGGCTTGGCGCCCGGCGGCTGCGGCGGCGCCCATTCCAGCATGGCGATCCGCGCTGGCCGGACGCTGGCACGCCCGACCGCCGCCACGGCGGGAAAGCCTTCTGTCAGAGCCTCGCCACTGATCTCCGTGAAACGTGCGCCATATCGCGCCGCAAGGGCGCTGACCGCCGCCGACAATTCGGCCGGCCCCATCACATTGGCCGGTGCGTTGATCAAATCTCGCGCCAGATAGATCGCGGCGGCCGCATCCAGCGCCGCCTCGCTGCCAGGCGGCGGGACCAGCTTGGCCGGCGCACGCCCCGGTGGCTTGAAGGCGCTGTAGCGATAGGCGCCGAGCGCCCAGCCGAGCGCCCCACGCGCCGCCAGGTCCGGATCTGCCAGCTGCCAGACACTATTGGCCGGCAGCAGCTGGGGCAACGCCCCGAAGGACCAGGGAGTCGGCGGCTTCTCGCCAAGGCCGAGAACAGCACCCGCCAGCCCCGCATTGCCGGGGAGAAGCTGCATTTCCTGCGGCTTCGCCGCAAAGCCCGTGGCATCGAGGAAAGCTGCGGCAGCCGGCGTGAGTCGGGCCCGCAGCGCGGGCAGCGCCGCCGGGCCAACCGCATATAACGGCAGCGCGGGCACATTCGGCGGCGCGAAGCATGGCAACATAAGCGAACGACTCCGAACATGGGATGATGGATTCGAATCATCAGAGCGGTCGCCGCCGGTGTCCACCCCAAGGCCACGGGAGGCTGCTCTAGGGGTGAATCGGCCCACCAAATCAATGGCTAGTGGTGCGTGCCAGACGGTACCATCCGTCTGGCACGCACCACTAGGTGACCCGCAGGAGCCAGTCGGTCACGGCGCGGATCGACGTCATCGCCAGGGTCCCCGGCGGCGCGAGGCGGCGCTCGGCCGGATCGTCGGAGACGAGAATCAGCGTACCAACCCCCGCCCGACGCCCGGCCTCGGCGTCACTCGCCTTATCGCCGACGATGACACTAGCCGGCAGGTCTAGCGTGAGTGCCGCAGCCGCATCGCGCAGCATCCCGGGGCCGGGCTTCCGCCGATCGGTCACCCGCCGGTAGGGACCGATGCCGGCGGTGGGATGCTCGGGGCAGAACTCGACCCGGGCAATCGGTGCGCCGCGGGCGGCGAATTCGCCCGTCACCCAGCGCATCAGATGGTGGAAGTCGTCTTCCGTATAGAGTCCACGGCCGATGCCTGATTGATTGGTCGCGATGACCAGCAGGAAGCCAGCGCGACCGGCGCAGGCCGCAAGATCGAAGATGCCGTCCATGAAGACGAAATCCTCGCGCCGATGGGTATAGCCGGAATCGTGATTGATGATGCCGTCGCGGTCCAGAAACAGCGCCTTACTAGGCAATTCCCTCGATGCCTCACGCATATAATGCACCTTCTGCGAACGCGCCCAGCGCCTCCGCAATCAGGCGTTTCACCCGCTGCAGAAATGCGGCAACCCGCGCCGCGGCAGAGAGATGGCCGACGGGGACGCGTTGTTCCTGCGTCGCCGTCAGTTCTTGAACGCAGGGGTCGAGCAGGCGGTGCACGGCCGCCGGATAGCGCTTGAGCAGATCCACCAGCTGCGAGCGTTCGAGCCGCCAGCGATTGGCATCGGTCAGGAGCACGGCAACGAACGGGTGGGCGGCGCGGTTGGTGAAACCCAGCACGTTCCCCGGGCAGCGGAAGCCGGCCATCTGCCGTTTGCCGCTCGCTAGCAGGCGGGCAGGCTTCTCCATGCCACCCATGATCGTGCCGACTTGCCCGGCATGGCCGCCTTCTCGGCATGGCATGCTGCGCGCCGGGAGCATAAGCCGTCGCGCCGCGGTCACCCCATCCTCCAGCGCCGCCGCGTCGCGTGGCTTGCCATTTCCGGTCGCCCGGCTGCCGCACCCTTCACAGGCTGCGAGCCGTGCCATGGGCGGGGTGCTGCGCAGAGTATCAAACGGGTTCACAGCACTCTCCCGGTCATCGGGTCAGAATAGTTGAGGATGCGCGGGCTTATCAAGTTGCGCGGGCATGCGTGGCATGGCTCCTCGCGGTTACCTGCACCAGGAGCGACGCCCTATCACGCGGCAACGCGCGAACAGCGTGTCGGTGAGTAGGACGTCGTCCTGCTGCAGTGTTGATCGATGTGCTTCAGCCGGCGCTGATGTTCAAGCCAGCCGCGCCGATCGTCACCGTTCCCGCAGCGGTGACGGCAGCCGAACTGGTAAGCGCTGACCAGGTCAGCGGGTTGCCGCCGCTTGCCGCATCGAACAGCCCGCAATGCGTCAAGGTCCCGGGCGCCGCGGCGAAGGTGAACGTGACGGCATCGGTGTTCTGCTGCGCGCCGCTACCGCTGAAGGTCACCCGCTGACGGGCATAGCCGGTGCCGATGGGCTCTCCGGTCAGGCCGCCGGTATCGCTGCCGCCGGTCCCGAGGCCGAGAAAGACCTGGCTCGGCACGGCCGGCAGCCGGCCGCACAGAGCGCGGCCGAGGAGATTCTTCGCGTAATCGGTCAGATCGGGCATGGGCTTTCCTTTCTGCTTGGAGTGCTGCGTTAGACGATGCTCAGGCCAAGCCCGTAGGCGGCATTGAGCCCCTGCAGGATGGCGCTGCGCTCGCTGCCGCTGACGATGCGGCCTTTGACGACCGCAAGCTCGGCGATCTGGCCGCCGAAGTACCTGCTCTCCGCCGCGGCGTTCCAGGCGCAGCCGATCCGACCGACAGAGAGGGCGTTGTTGCCGACAGCGGCCGGTTGATTGACGACCGTTCCCGCCAGCGTCTGGTTGACATAGGTGGTCACGGCGCCGCTGGCGGGATCAAAGGTGCCTTCGACCAGGTACCATTGATTGGTGACGGGCGTATTGGCGACCGAGGTGTAGGCATTGCCCGCGACGAAGTTGAAATGCTGGCTCGTCGAGGCATAGAAGCCGATCCGCGGCGTCACGTCAGACTGCCCGAGCGAGACTGGCACCACCCAGCCGCCGCTCGGTACCGCCGCGGTCAATCGGGCGACCATGAACCAATGGGCGGCGATGGCGGTGCCAGACAGATCCGTCGCCAGCCCGTTGATCGTCAGCGCTTGGCTGGCGCCATTGAAGGCAAGCACCTGCTGGCCATTTGGGGTGCCCGCCACAAGCGTCGGCTGGGCACCGCTGGCGCGGGTGGCGTGGAAGCCGTTGCCCGAGAGGTCATTGACCTGCGAGACGCTGCCACCGCTGGAGGCCACACTGCTGGCGAGGCTGGGGCGATACCACGCCCGCAATCCAGCGGTGGTGGCGAAGACGCCGCCGCTGGCGCCCGCAGCCGCGACCACGAAGCTCGGTGTTTCCGCAAGCAAAGCCCCGCCGCTCATGCCATAGAGCCGCGCGGTATAGGTCCCGGCGGCAAGCGGTGTCAGCACCAGGCTGCCGCTGGTGCCGCTGACCCCGCTCCCCGCCTCGTCCACACCGCCGGTTCTCAGCGCCACGAAGCCGCTGGTGCCGCCGGTCAGGCCAAAGCTGAAGCTGGCGCCGACACCTTGGGTCGCGGCGCTGCCGGAAAGGCTGCCGCCGCTCGCCGGGCCGGCGGCAAGCGCGGCGGCGGCGGTGACCGGCGCGGAGAGCATCTGCAGCGGCCGGCCGGTGGCGAGGCCGTCGCCATCGAGGTTGTTGTCGTAGATCGCCCCGGCCAGCGCCGTCGCGCTGTCGAGCGGGTAGCGGTAATGAATGTCCAGCGCCTGGGCATCGCCGGGTGGATTGGCGATGGTCAGCAGGATGCGGCCTGGCTGCGTCAGGTCGCAGGCGGTCACCACGTATTCGGTCGCCGTTCCCCCGGCATTGAAGACCCGGAACTGAGAGGCCGCCGTCCCGCTCGATTGCCAGCCGGTCGCCCCCGCCTGCTGGCTGACATTCACCACCAAGCTCGCGCTGGCGCCACTCGCGCGTTGCTGCGCGCCGGTCATGGCCGGGCCCAGCGCCGGCTTGGCGAGCAGGCCGAGCTGTTTGCCGACCGCCCGGTAGAAATGCCGCGCCAGGGTGACCGCGCCGCTCGCCTGGCTGGGGTGCACCCCATCGGTCAAGGCGAGGTCGAGCGCTGTCACGTGCACAGTCGTCGCCGGATTGGCCGCGGCATAGGCCAAGTGCGCCGCCCGGATCGCCTGGATATTCGCCGGGATGGTGTAGGTGGCATTGGCGCTGCCCGACCCGATGCTTGGGATCGCCATGATGGCGCGGACGAAGCTGCGGCCATTGAACGTGGTGGTGAAATCAGCGAGCAGCGTGGTGAGCGCGTTCTGGTAGCTGGCCTGGGACACGAAATTCCCGGCCGAGCTGTCGTCGTGACCCTGGATCCAGATCAGCGCCCCGATCTTGTTCCCGGCGCCATTGGCCACGTAGCTCTTGAAAGTGGTGTTCAGGCTCTGGCCGTTCGCCCATTGGGCGATGGCAGTGGCGCCGACGCCCAGCCCGATCAGCGCCTGGGCAACGCCGGCAGCGGCAACCATCCGGTTCAGGTATTCCACCGCGAAGGCCGAGCCGTAGAAACTGCCGGAGACAAGATTGCCCCAGGCGACCGTCGGATTGAGCAAGCCGGAGCCGGCCGTCGCCGCGACATTGCCGTACATCGCCGTCGCGGCATGCGGTGTCAGGCCCGCCGGCAGCACATTGGCCCCGCCCCAGTTCGTCAGCCCGGCATCAGAGAGGGCGAGCGCGGCGAGGGACTGACCGGCCAGCGCGGTCACATCGCCGACCGCGATCGCGCTGGCACCGGTGACGATGCTCGCATCGAAGCCATTGGCGCGGAGCTGAATCTTCTGCCAGGCGGTTCCCGCCGGCAGGCTCAACGTCAGGGCCTGGGTGCCGGCAGCAAGGTTGGAGCCGGCGCTCGTCCAGTTCATCAGCGCCGTACCCGTCCCGGCATCGACGCTGCGGTATTCCAGCGATGTCACCGGCAGGCTCAGGTTCATCGTGACCGCGACAGCGCCGGCGCCCCTATTGGCAGTGCTGCCGGCCGGCCCGCCGGTGGTCGTATCGCGCTGATAGATCCGGGTGGCGGGCGGCGCAGCCAGGATCGGCGCCGAGAGATAACTGCCGATCAGGCTGGCGAAACTGGCGAAGGTCATGGTGGCATCGGCGCCGCCAATGCTCATCCCGACCCGATCATTGGCGCTGGCGCTGCCTTGGGTTGGCAAGCCGCTGATGCTGCTGCCGCCACCAGACCCACTGGCGGTCACATTGAGCGTGCCATCGGCGGCAACCGAGACACCGCTGCCCGGCTTGATACCGCCCAGCGTGGCGGGGCCAGCCACCGGCACCGCCGAGAGGTAGCCCTGCGCCGCGACCCAACCGGTTGTCGCCAGTTCCCGGCCATTGCTGGAAGGCACCGGGTCATAGGCCAGGCTGACAATGCCGCCACCGCTACGACCCAGGTAAAGGGTCGCGTTCGTATTGCCCGCCCCCTGCGGCCGGGCGGTGAGGCCGGCAAAGCCGACCCCGCTATCAATCGCCGCATAAGCGTTCGCATTGGCCGGTCCCGCGACGCGCAGCTGATAGGCGCTGTAGCTTCCATTGGTGAAATCATGGCCCGCCGCACCTTGGGCATCGAACGCCAAGGCGACGGCCGGATCCTTGCCACGGGCGCGGATCGTCGCATTGCCCGACCCGGCCGCGCCGCCCACGACCTCAACGCGATTGAGGGCGCCGGACGGATTGCGGATCGCGCGCAAGGCCTCAGACCCACCAAGACCGCCCAGCGAAACCCGCCCGTCGAAGCTGTTGCAGTCGCCGGAGCCGGGATGCGCCTCGAACAGGTATTGCGGCTGATAGGGCCCCGTGTAGCCGACCGAGATATTGACCGGGTAGCAGGACGCCTGGGTGGCGCCAGCGCCATCCTGGGCGCCGAAGGAGCCGATGGTATAAGCGCCCGTAGCCTGCGCGGCGAAGGTCAGATTGCTCTCATAGGCGCCGAGTTTCGCCTGCAGGCGAAAAGTGCTGATCTGGTGGTTGATATTGCCGCGACCGAGGAAGCTGGCATTGATCTGGTTGCCGGCGCTGCTGACCAAAGTGAGGCTGGTCGGGCTGTTCACCGCAGCGACGCGGTACGTGGTGCCGCCAATCGTGATCTGCTGCACGAAGGCGAATTTCTGCCCGCTGCGCCAGGTCACGGCAGCCCCCGCGACATCGCAGGTGCCGACGAAGCTGGTATCGATCACGTAGAAGTCGCTGTTGCCGGCGCTGGCCAGCGCCGCGCCGGGGGCCGGACCATCCACGAGAGCAAGCGGCGTGGCCGTGAGGGTCGCAGCAGCCAGCGTCACCACCTGCCCCGCCACGCCGCTGACCAGAAAATAAGTGTTCGCGCAGTAGAACAGCCGGCCGATCCAGTCGGCGCGCGGCGTAGTGCCGTTCAGCACCGTCACCGCGCTCGCCCCCGCGGCCCAGCTGCAGCGGCCCTGGGCCTGGGCACCATAAAGGCTTAGCTCGATGGGATTCTCGTTGATGCCCGATTGCAGGATGGTCCAGTTGGCGTGGCCATCCTTCTTGAACATCGAACAGAAGGGATCGGTCGGATCGGCACCCCCGATCTGCAACCCGGTTGCGTCGATGTTGCCCTGGTTGGTGCCGATGCGGAGCGTCTTGGCGATGCTGACCCCGCTCGCCGAGGCCCGCAGCGCTTCGGTGCCGGCTACGGCCAGGGCGAGGGTGCCGGCGCCCGGGGAAAAGACGCCGGTATCGCTGGCGCCGACCTGCAGCCCGGGCTTCGCTGCCGAACCACCCGGTGCGCCGGTGGCGAGGACGGCATTGGTCCCGGGCGTCACCAGCGGGCCACCATTGCCGGTTTCCAGCAGCGGCGGGGCGCCGAGATAGACCTCGTTCGGTGCCGCGCTGCCGGAATCGGCGATCGCCAGGGCCGCGGCACCGGTATTACGCGTATTGTAGCGCGCACAGCGCAGTGAGAAGAGATCGAGGCGATTGCCCGTGCCGGTGATCGCGATCGCACTATCCTCGACCGCGTCGATGCGAAGATTGCCGATCTGCAGCCGGTTATTGCTGCCGCTGATCCGCAGCCCGCTGCCGCCGGGCATCGGTTGGCCCGAACCGCCATAGGCTTCCGCCTGGTGGGCGAGGTTGGCGATCTGGCCGGTGACGCCATCGGCTTCCACCAACAGGCCGTATTGGGTGTTTGCCGCCTGCAACTGGCCGATCTGGACCTTCGTCGCGGTCCCGGTGCTGGTGACAGAGGCGCCCAGGCGCAGCGCGCTGCGGTAGCCCTGGACAAATGTCTGATCGAGGAAGGCGCCGTCACAGCGACGCAGCAGCACCGCATCAGCATTGGCCTGCTGCCAGGCGAGCACGGCGGCATCGGCGGACCAGATCGGCCAGAAATGAACGCCGGTCAGGCGCGGCAGATCGGGGCTGCTATCGATCTCAATGCCGCGGATCAGCACCTGCCCGCGCAGGCGCCGGACATCCAGGCGGCCTGAATTATTCGCGTAGATGCCGGTGCTGACGCCGGCCAGGAAAATGTTGTCGAACTCCAAACCGCCCAGGCAGTCCAGCACCTTGAAAACCGGATTATACGGGGCGGGCGACCAGCCCGGCGCGATCGCCGGTTGGGCCTGCTGCACGCCAAGGTCGCGCACCCCGCTGCCCCGCGTGGCGAGGCCGCTGAAGGTGAAGGGAACAAACCCCTGGGCATCGATCTTGAGCCAGGTGCCTTGGCCGCCCCCCTTGCCTTCGGTGTAGCCCATGCCCTGGAGCCGGATCGCGGCATCGGCGATGGCGACGGCGGAGGCGATGCGATAGACCCGCGCGCCGAATTGCAGCGTACCGCCACCCTTGGCTTTCAAATCCGTGATGGCGGCCTGAATCGCTGGCGCATCATCCGCGACGCCATCGCCGACCGCGCCGTAGTCGCGCACATGCGCGCCACGATCGACCAGGACGGCACTTCGCAACTGCGCAACCGTCGCACGGCGGGTCTCCAGGGCTGCGCTGCCGCTGGTCTGCACGAGCGGGGTGAGATCGCTGTCGCTTGGGGCGACCGCGGCCGGCAGTTCGCTAATCCTTGCATCGGGCATTGGCGATTGATCCCGTTAGGCGGCTGCTGCGACGTGCGCAGTCCGCGGGTTGGCTGAGGGGGTGGGGGGGAGGTCGCGCGGCACGAGGCCGGCGGCGGGCAAGCTCCGCCCGCCCCCGCGCGGCAGCGGGGGAAGGTCAGGCCAGGCCGAGATAGGGAGGCGACGGTGCCGCCCGCCCGGCCGCGATCAGCCGGGCGGGCGGGTCTTCAGAGGCGGAGCGCCGACCCGGCTTCGGTCATCAGCGCCGTCGCGCTTTCCGAAAGCAGCAAACGGAAATCGCTGCTCACCGAGAAACTCGGCGAGATCGAGCACAGGTTAGGATCGGCTAGATCCTCGACCCGGATGCGGTAGCCGCCGCCCACCGGGGGGGCCGGCAGCGCCGCGCTCGCCATCCCGCCATTCACCGCCACAACGCGCATCGGGGGGATCACCGCCCCGGTCGCGTCACGAAGGCTGAACACCACCTGGCTCACCGGGCCGAGGACGCGGGCCGAGACGGGCAGGCTGGTGCCGACGCTGAGGCCGGCCGCCAACGGGGCCAGGACCAGCGAGCGGACGACCGCGCGCGCCGTTTGGCGGAAGGCGAACCGCGCCGCGGCGGTTCGCGTGAACTTCAGCGGTCCGATGCCACCATCGAGCGTGACCCCGATCCCAAGGGCGGCATTGCTCCGGATCGGCAGCAGGGCGAGCGCATCGCTGGACTGCAGCAGAACAAGGTCACCGGCGCGCAGCAGTGCGGCGGCGGGCGCGAAATAGCCGCTCGTGGCGACCGTCGCGCGGCTGTCGGTCGTGCGGTAATGCCAGAAATTGAAGGCGTTGGTTTGGATCAGCGGCGTCAGGCTGGCCTGGGCGAAGGGCACGGGGTTCTCCCTGTTCGGCAAGGTCGGCGCGCGCCGGCGCTGGCCCAGGAGCAAGGCTCCGAATGGCCGGGGACCGGGGCGGGCGGGGACGGATTGGGGGGCGCCAGGCGCATCTCGGCCGTTGGCAAGGACTATTTACCTGTATTCTTCGGCCAAGTCAAGGAAAAAACGCCTATTTTGCATTCGGCCCTGGACCTGCCCACGGGTTGAAGCGGCCAGGGTGCGCGAGTACGGTTCGCCGCTCATATTGCCCGGGCAGGACCCCATGAAGCTGATCGCCGACCGGCTTGACCGCATCTCCCCGTCCCTCACCATCGCAATGACCTCGAAGGCGCGGGCGCTGAAGGCGTCGGGCAAGGATGTGATCGGCCTCGCGGCCGGCGAGCCGGATTTCGATACACCGCAGAACGTCAAGGATGCGGCGATCGCCGCCATTCAGCGTGGCGAGACGCGCTATACCGATGTCGCTGGCACGCCGGAGCTGCGCAAGGCGGTGGCCGCGCGGTTTCGCCAGGATCACGGCATCGACTACAAGCCGGAGGAAATCCTGATCGCCACCGGTGGCAAGCAGGTGATCTTCGACGCGTTCCTCGCCACCATCCAGGCGGGAGATGAGGTGATCATCCCAACGCCCTGCTGGGTCAGCTACCCGGATATCGTCCAGCTCGCCGAGGGCACGCCGGTCTTCGTGCGCGGCGACGAGAATCACGGCTTCAAGCTGCGCGCCGAGCAGTTGGAGGCAGCGATCACGCCCAAGACCAAGTGGTTCCTGCTCAACAACCCGTCGAACCCGACCGGCGCGGCCTATTCGGCGGCCGAGTTGAAGGCGCTGACCGATGTGTTGATGCGCCACCCCGATATCTGGATTTTCACCGACGACATCTACAACAAGCTGGCCTATGACGGCTTCCGCCCAGCGACGGTGCTGGAGGTCGAGCCGCGCCTGCGCGACCGCACCGTCACCATGAACGGCTGCTCCAAGGCCTATGCGATGACCGGCTGGCGCATCGGCTATGCCGGCGCACCGGCGCATCTGATCAAGCAGATGGACAAGCTGCAGAGCCAGTCGACCTCCAATACCTCCAGCATCAGCCAGGCGGCGGCGGTCGAAGCGCTGAACGGCCCGCAGGAGTCCATCGAGGTGATGAAGGTCGCCTACAAGCGTCGGCGCGACATGGTGGTGGAGATGCTGAACGCCGCGCCCGGCCTGCGCTGCCACAAGCCGGAGGGCGCCTTCTACGTGTTCCCGTCCATGCAGGCCTGCATCGGCAAGACCTCGAAGGGCGGTCGCAAGATCAGCAATGATGAGGCGTTCTGCCTGGCCCTGCTGGAGGAGGAAGGCGTCGCCTGCGTCCACGGCGAAGCCTTCATGTATCCGGGCTATTTCCGCATCAGCTACGCGACCAGCGACGAACAGCTGAAGGACGCCTGCACGCGCATCCAGCGTTTCTGCCAAGGGCTGCACTGAACCATCATGCCTGATCTCGCCAAGCGCCTGCAGAACGTCCAGATCTCGCCTTCCGCCGCCATGACGGCCAAGGCGCGTGAGATGCGGGCGCGCGGCATCAACGTCATCAGCCTCGCCAACGGCGAGCCGGATTTCGCGACCCCCCGGCACGCCATCGATGCGGCCTATCAGGCTGCCCTCTCCGGCGATACCAAATACCCGCCACAGGGCGGCACGCCCGCACTGAAGGCGGCGATCGCGCGCAAGTTCAAGCGCGACAATAACCTGGACTATGGGCCGGACGAGATCATCGTCGGCAATGGCGGCAAGCAGGTCATCTTCAACGCCTTCATGGCGACCGTCGATCCAGGCGATGAGGTTGTCATCCCCTCGCCCTTCTGGGTCTCCTATGCCGATATGGCGAAGGTCGCCGGCGGCGTACCCGTCACCGTCTCCTGCCCGCAGAACAACGGCTTCAAGCCACGGCCGGAGGATCTGGAGGCCGCCATCACCCCGCGCACCAAATGGGTGATGCTGAACTTCCCCGGCAACCCGACCGGCGCCGTGCCCTCCCGCACCGAGCTCGCTGCGCTCGGCGAGGTGCTGGTCCGCCATCCGCATGTCTGGATCATGTCCGACGACATGTACGAGCATCTGCTCTACGACGGGCATCGCTTCTCGACCATCGCCGAGGTGACGCCGGCGCTGAAGGCGCGGACCCTGACGGTCAACGGGTGTTCGAAAACCTATGCGATGACCGGCTGGCGGATCGGATTCGGCGGCGGGCCAGCCCAACTAATCCGCGGCTTGTTCAACATGCAGGGCCAGGCGACTGCTGGCGTCTCCACCGTCGGGCAGGCGGCAGCGGCGGCGGCCCTCGATGGGCCCCAGGGGCTCGTTGAGGAGCACCGGGCCATCTATGAACAGCGCCGCGATCTGGTGGTGCAGATGCTGAATGCCGCCCCCGGCATCACCTGCCACAGGCCGGAAGGCGCCTTCTACGTCTTCCCCAACCTCGCGGGGTGCCTGGGCAAGACGTCCAAGGGCGGGCGGAAGATCGAGACCGATACCGATTTCGTCGCCGCGCTGCTGGAGGAGAAGCACGTCGCCTGCGTGCAGGGCGCCGCCTATGGCCTCTCCCCGCACATGCGCGTCTCCTACGCCACCGATACCGCCAGCATCACCGAGGCGTGCGGCCGCATCCAGGAATTCTGCCACGAATTGTCGTGATGCCAACGGCACGCGGCTTTGCAGCGTGCTGAGCGCCTGAACGGGCGCCGCGGCCAATGCCGCGCGCCTCAGGAAACCGGAGGTTTCCGCCCGGCGATTGAAGGCCAGAAACAGCTAGAGCATGCTGCGTTCACATACGTTCACGCAGCCCGCTCTAGCATGTGTTGGATCGCGTGATTCTGCGCCTTCGGCGATGCCGCCTCAACGCATCGCGCTCTAATACCAACGGTCAAAGGATTTGACCGTTGGTATGATACGCCTCAATCCGCGGTGATGTTCGCCGCCTTCACCACCCGCGTCCATTTCGCCAACTCGGCCAGGTAGAAGCTGCGGAAATCCTCTGGCGAGCCGGGGCGCGTCGCGATTGAGAGGCTGGCCAGCCGCGCCGCCACCTCCGGCTCCCGCACCACCTCGTTCAGCACCGCGTTCAACTGCCTGATGATCGGCTGCGGCGTGGCCGCGGGGGCCAGCACGCCGTTCCACTCCAGGCATTCATAGCCGGGCAGCGTCTCCGCGACCGCCGGCAGGTCAGGGAAGCGCGCCAGTCGCCCCGGCCCGGTATGCGCGATCGCCCGCAAGGCACCCGAGGTGACAAACCCGGTCGAGGCACTGGCATTGCTGAAGAAGAAGCCGACCTGCCCGCCGATGATGTCATTCAGCGCCTGGGCACCACCGCGATACGGCACGTGGTTAATGGTGATGCCGGCCTGGCTGGCAAAGAGCGCCAGCGCCAGATGCTGTGCCGAACCATTGCCGGAGGAGGCGAAATCTACCGCCCCGGGCTTGGCTTTCGCCAGCGCGATCACCTCCGGCACCGTCCGTTGCGGCGTGGCGTTGTTGGTGACCAGCAGGTTGGGCACCAGCGTGGCCAGGAAGATGAAGGCGAGATCCCGCTCCGCCACGAAGGGCATATTCGGCTGGAGCGCGGGGTTCACCGAAAGCCCGGTCGCGTCGTGCAACAGCGTGTAGCCATCGGGCTCGGCGCGCGCGACGGCGGTGGCGCCGATAGTTCCGGTCGCGCCCGGTCGGTTTTCCACCACGAAGGGCTGGCCCAGCCGATCGCCAACCCGGGCGAAGAGAATGCGTCCCACGGTATCCGCGCCACCCCCGGGCGGCCAGGGCACGATCACCCGCACCGGCCGGTTCGGCCAAGCGGGTTGCGCCAAAGCCGGAGTGGCGAGGCCAACCGCCAGCAGGCTGCGACGAGCGATGGATGGCATGGCGTTCCCTTGGAGCAATATCCGTTCAGACGGAATCGTCTGAACGGATCTCTTGCTCTAGTAACTATCAATTCCAGAGCAGCTTATCTCCGGTCTGATGGACCACAGCGTGATCCATCAGACCGGAGGCTGCTCTAGCCCTGGCGCAAGGCGATAAGACGCATCTCGGCGTCTTCCAGCGCCATGTCCAGGGCAGCCTCGGCGATGCTGCGCGGAAACCCTGCACGGGCGAGCGCCGCCAGCGCCTTGTTGCGTTGCTCCGGCGCCGGGGTTGCACCGAACGGGCCAATGCGCCGCCGCCGGCAGAGGATCAAGGCGGCTGCCAGTTCACTGTCAGACGCCGGCATCGCCGCCGCTGCGGTGGCCGGCGCTATGCCCTTGGTGCCGAGATGCGCGGCGATCGCCCGTTGCGACCGGCCGCTGCGGGCCAGCCGGCGGGCCCGGCTGGCGGCGAAGGCGGCGTCATCGACCGCGCCGAGTGAGACCATGGCCTTGGCCACCAGGCTCGCCGCCTCGCGGGCCGCGGCGCGTGAGGCGGCCAGCGTCTCCGGGTCCAGCCCTTCGCTCGCCGCGCGCTGCGCCCAGCGATCGATGCGTCGCAGCAGAACCTGACGCAACCCCGCCTCGGTGGCAGAAAAGCGCGCGAGATGGCGGATTGCGGCTTCCCGCAGGCGCCCCTCGTTGGGGGCCGGTCCGGCAGGTCGAAGCGGTTTCGTCAAGGCGCTGCTCCGGCTGATCCTGGCCTCAGGCCGGGCTTAACTCGCCGGCCAGCCGCCGGCTCGCCAGGGCCAGCGCCTGCAAGGCAAAGCGGCTGCGCTTGGCGATCGTCAGCAGCGCCGGTAATTCCTTCGGGTGCCGCAGCAGCGCCAGCGCCACCCGCCCGGCCGCCGGGCGCCCATCCGCCGTCAGGCCTTGCGCCGCGGCACGGGGCAGCAGGTCCTCGGCCGTATCGGCCACCGCGCGCAGCGCCGTGAAGGGCAGGCCACGCCGGGCGGCAAAGGCCGCCGCGGCTTCGGTTTCCAGATCGACGACCAGGGCACCGGTGGCGGTCCGCAGCGCCCGCTTCCGGGCCGGCTCACCAACCACGGCGGCGGCCCCGGCGATCATGCCAAGCCGCGCGCCGCAGCGCTGCGCGATCGCATGGGTCCAAGCTGGGTCGGCAGCATAGGCCCCGCCACGGCCGCGGACCCGGGTACACGCGACCAGATCGCCGCAGCCCAGGGCAGGGTCGAGCCCACCGGCGATGCCGAAGCTGAGCAACGCCGCGATGTCATCCGGTGCCGCGTCCAGCAAGGCCACGAGCCGACGCGGGTCGCCGCCGCTGACCACAACCCGCATGCCAGGCGGCAGCAGCGCCGCTTCGGCACGCATGCCAACGACTGCCAGGATGCGGTTCGCTGGGGGCACGGCGAAGATCCTTTGTGCTGCGCCGCAGTGTAACGCCCGGTGCAGCGGTCGCGCACCCCGAATCTTTGGGCGCGCCGGGTCCTAGTGGTCCGATCTCGACGCTTGGTACCCAAGCGTCGGGTGAATCGGCCCACCAAATCAATGGCTAGTGGTGCGTTGAGGCGGAATCGCCGAAGGCGCTGAATCGCGCGATCCAACAAAGGCTAGAGCGGGCTGCGTGAACGCATGTGAACGCAGCATGCTCTAGAGCAGGGGCCCTGCTTCACCCGTTAGGCCCCTAGAGCATTGTCCCGCGTTCAGGAAACCGAACGCATCCCGCTCTAAAGGCCCTGTGTCACGCGCCGGGAATTGCGGCGCCGGAGGTTTCGCAGCCGCGCCAGCGCCCAAAGCGGGAAGAGCTGGGCATAGCCATGGTAGCGAAGGTAGAACACGCGCGGGAAGCCGGTGCCGGTGTAATCGAGCTCCGGCCAGTCACCGCCCTCCTCCTGCGCGTGCAGCAGCCACGCTGCACCGCGGTCCACCCCCTCGTGGTCAACCGCGCCGCAGGCCATCAGGGCCAGCAGCGCCCACGCGGTCTGGCTCGCCGTGCTCGGCCCCATGCGGCAATCGGCATCCGGCCCGGTCCCGCCACGGCGCGGATAGGTCCCGCCATCCTCACCCCAGCCACCATCGGCATTCTGGGTGGCCATCAGCCAGGCCACGGCACGCCGCATCGCCGGGTGATCGGGGCCAATGCCCGCGGCATTCAACGCGGTGACGGCGGACCAGGTCCCGTAGATGTAGTTCACGCCCCAGCGGCCGTACCAGGCACCGTTCGCCTCCTGCTCGGCCAGCAGATAGGCGACGGCGTCCTGGACCGCCTTGCTCCCGCTGTCATGGCCCAGCTGCGCCAGCATGGCGAGGCAGCGGCCGGTCACATCCGCCGTCGGTGGGTCGAGCAATGCGCCATGATCGGCGAAGGGAATGCTGTTCAAGGAGTGATGGGTATTGTCGGCATCGAAGGCGCCCCAGCCGCCGCCGCGCGACTGCATGCCCAGCACCCACGCTGTCGCCCGCAGGATCGAGGCCTGCAAGGCCGGCGTGCTCTGGCCCGCCTGCTTGGCGGCGCGATCCATGGCCAACACCACCACGGCCGTATCGTCGACATCGGGGTAATGCGGATTGGCGTATTGAAAGGCCCAGCCCCCCGGTGGCACGCCGGGCCGGGTTTCGGCCCAGTCGCCCACCACCTCGGTGATTTGCCGATCGATCAGCCAGCCCAGGCTGCGGCCGACCGCCGCTTCCGCCGCAGCGCCGCCGCTCTCCAGCAGGGCATGGGCCACCAGCGACGTGTCCCAGATCGGCGAGAGGCAGGGCTGCACATAGGTCTCCTCCGCGCGGTCGCAGACCAGTTTCTCCACCGCCTGCCAGGCCGTCCGCACCCGCGGGTCGTCGGCGGGGACGCCAAGGCTGTGATACATCCAGATGGCGTTGGCGATGGCGGGATAGATCGCGCCCAGCCCGTCCTCACCGTTCAGCCGCTCGGTGACGAAGGCCTCAGCGCGGGCGTCGGCCAAGGCGCGGCTCCGTCGCGGCAGACGGTGATGCACCCGCTGCAACACGGCATCGGTCCCGGCAAATAGGCTTTTCCAGGGTTGCGCGGCATGCGCCCCGCCCGGCCAGCGGCGCACGGCTGCCGGCGGCGTACGAAACAACTCGCTCAAGGTCACACCGGTCGGCACCAAAGGCTTTGGCCGATGCGCCATCACCACCGTCAGCGGCACCAGCACGGTGCGCGCCCAGTAGCTGATCTTGGACAGGTGGAAGGGGAACCAGCGCGGCAGCAGGATGATCTCTGGCGGCATGACGGGCACCGCCCGCCAGGGCACCTCGCCGAACAGCGCAAGCGTGGCGCGGGTGAAGACGTTGCACCGCTCGGCACCACCTGCCGCGAGGATCGCCGCCCGGGCGCGGCACATATGCGGCGCTGTTGCCGCATCGCCCACCAGGCGCAGGGCGAAATAGGCCTTCACGGAACAGGAAATGTCGATCGGCCCGCCATGGAATAGCGGCCAGCCGCCCTTCGCCGTCGTCCCTTCCTGGTCCTGCAGTCGCCGCAGATAGCGGGCGATGCGTGCTTCCTGGGCCGGGTCCTGACGACCGAAGAAGCGCTTCAGCATGATATATTCGGCGGGGATGGTGGCGTCCGCCTCCAGCTCGAACACCCAATGACCGTCCGGCTGCTGGCGGTCCAACAGCTGCTGCGTGGCGCGCGCGATCGCGGCCTCGAGCAACGGCTCGCTCAGGCTCGGCGGGCTGCTGGCGGTGATCGGCCCCGGCCGGATCGTCTTGGCGGCAAGGTCCTGGAGGGTGGACAACGAACTGCGGCTCCCGATCATCCTGCGCCGCCGCGAATCGACCGCGCGCTAAGGATGCCATGCGGCTGGAATAGGGCGATTTTTTGCGCGTGCGAAGCCCCATGGCGCGGCGCGGGCAATATTACCCCTGCCCCGCCGTGGCGCCGCCACCCCGATCGGCCCGGGGCCCGGCCTCGCCTTTCCACATCCCGCCCCGTCCGCGCCATTCCTGCCAGGCAGATTCGCAAGTAAAACCCATATATATCAAAGCGATAACTGGAAGGGCCGCAGCGCGCAAGGGGTGCAGCCGAAACCGCCGGAGCGTCGGCGCATAGGCCAGGATCATGGCCAGCCATGCCAGCCCGCCGAGCCAAGCCGCCGGCGCCGGCGCGAATAGCGCGAGCAGGGGCGGGGCCAGGAACACCAGGGCGAGGGCCCCCAGCATGCCGAGGAGCAGCGCGGCGCTGAATCGCAGCTGGGCAAAGGCAGTGCGCGCCACCATGCGGCGGATCGGCGCCACCCCGGGATAGGGCCGCAGGCTCGTCACCCGCTCGGTCAGGCCAAGCCATATCGCCCCCTGGCGCTTCATCAGCGCCGCCAGGCTGCAATCATCGATCAGCGCGCCGCGGATCGGCGCCAGGCCCCCGGCGCGCTCGAACGCCAGGCGTTGCAACACCACGCAGCCGCCGGCCGCCGCCGCGGTGCGCGCGCTCGGTCGGTTCGACCAGCGGAAGGGGTAGAGCATCTGGAAGAAGAAAATGAAGGCCGGAATCAGCCAGCGTTCCGCCGCGCTTTCGCAATTCAGCCGGGCCATGAGCGACACCATCACCCGCTGGTCCGCCACGGCCCGCGCCACCAGCCGGCGCAGGCTATCCGGCGCATGGTGAATATCGGCATCGGTGAACCAGAAGTAGTCCGGCGCCCCGGCCGCCCCCACCCCCTGCTGCAACGCCCAGAGCTTGCCGGTCCAACCGGCGGGGCGGGCGGCCCCCGTCAGCACGGTCAGGCGCCCATCGCCCCGGCCGGCGGCCAGGGCGAGGGCCCCGGTGCCATCGGTCGAACGGTCATCGACCACGATCAGCCGCAAGGCGCCCGGATAGTCCTGGGCGAGGACCGCACCGACGGTTGCCGCGATGCTCGCGGCTTCGTCGCGCGCCGGCACCACGCAGACGACGCCCGGCCACGGGTCTGGCACAGGCAGCGTCGCCGCGTCCCGGTCATCATCGCGGGCCAGCCAGAACAAGCCGCGGCCCAGCAGCAGCACCGCCCAGGCGAGGCAGGCGGCAAGGCCGAGCCAGATCACGCCAGCATCCCCTGCGCGCCGAACCAATCGATCGCATCGCCCACCGCCGTCTGCCAGGGGCGCGCCTGATGGCCAAGCACGCGCGCCGCCTTGGCGCTGCTGAAATACATGCGCTGCCCGGCCATGCGCAGCCCATCCTGGGTCAGCATCGGCTCCCGCCCGGTCAGGCGGGCGATGCCCTCGGCCGCCAGCGCCAGCGGCCAGAGCGGCGCGATGGGCAGGCGGATCGGCGGGCGCCGGCCGTGGCGTTGCGCGATCTCCCCGAGCAATACGCCGAGAGGGACGTCCTGCCCGCCCAGAATATGCCGCTCGCCCACCGCACCGCGATGGAGCGCGGCGACGCAGCTGGCCGCGACGTCATCGACATGCACCAGGTTCAGACCGGTATCGACATAGGCCGGCAGCCGGCCCTGCGCCGCTTCCAGGATCACCCGCCCAGTCGGCGTGGGCCGCCGGTCCCGGGGCCCGATCGGGGTGGAGGGGTTTACGATCACCGCCGGCAGGCCAGCCTCCCGCACCAGCCGCTCGACCAGGCGCTCGGCTTCGGTCTTGCTGCGCTTATAGGGGCCGATCGCCGCCTCTGGCCGGGCCGCATCGGCCTCCTCGGCAGGCCCATCGGCGCGGGGCTTCAGCGTGGCGACGGAGGAGACATGCACCACGCGCCGGCAGCCCGCAGCCAGGGCCGCGCGCATCACCGCCTCGGTCCCGGTGACGTTCACCGCATGCATGCGGGCCGGGTCGGGCACCCAGATCCGGTAATCAGCGGCGCAATGGATCACCGCCGCACAGCCCGCCATGGCCGCCGCGATGGCGTTCGGGTCGCCCAAATCGCCGGGGCAGGCGGTGACGGGCACGCCATCCAGGACCTGGCGCGGCGTGCCGGGGCGGATCAGCGCCCGCACCGCATGGCCTTCCGCCACCAGCGCCCGGGCGATGGCGGAGCCGAGAAAGCCGGTCCCGCCGGTCAGCATGACCTGTTCCATCATGCCGCCCTGTAGCAGCCGCCCCCGCCGCTCCCAACCGCCTGTCGGACATGCTATTCTCACGGCATGATGAGTCTCTCCCGCCGCGCTGTCCTGGCCGGCCTCTCCCTTGTCCCGATGCATGCCTGGGCGCAGGCCGCGCCGATGGCGATCGTCGAGTCCTTCAACGCCACCCTGCTGAACGTGATGCGCAATGCCCGCCAGCTGGGCATCCGGGGCCGCGAGCAGACCCTGCGGCCAGCCATGGACCAGGCCTTCAACCTGCCGGCGATGGCCCGCATTTCCGTCGGCCCGCCCTGGACGCAACTGGCCCCGCAGGACCAGCAGGCGATCATCCAGGCCTTCAGCACCTGGTCGGTGGCGACCTTCGCCAACCGCTTCGACAATTTCAGCGGCGAGCGGTTCGTCGTCGAAGGCGAGGCCGCGCTGCAGAACGGCGATCGTCTGGTGCAGACCAAGCTGGTCCGCCCGAGCGACGCGCCGGTCCAGCTGAACTACCTGATGCGCGATTTCGGCGGCCAATGGCGCGCGGTGGACATCTACCTGACCGGCACCATCAGCGAGCTCGCCACCCGCCGGGCCGAGTTCACCGGGCTGCTGCGCCAGGGCGGCGCGCCGGCCCTGATCAGTGAGCTGAACCGTCGTACCGCCACCCTGCTTGGCGGCTGAGGGATCCCATGAAAGCCATCGCCTATACCAAGCCGGCGCCGATCGAGGCCGAGGACGCGCTGGTCGAGCTTGACCTGCCGGCGCCGGCCGCGCCGCAGGGGCGCGAATTGCTGGTCGAAATCCGCGCCGTTTCGGTCAACCCGGTCGATGCCAAGCAGCGCCGCAGCGTCGAGCCCGGGCCCACGCCCCGCGTGCTCGGCTTCGATGGCGCCGGCGTGGTCCGCGCGGTCGGGCCGGAGGCGGAGCTGTTCCGCCCGGGCGATGAAGTCTTCTACGCCGGCGTGGTGAACCGCCCCGGCACCAATGCCGAGCTGCATCTGGTCGATGAACGGATCGTCGGCCCGAAGCCACGGAGCCTTTCCTTCGCCGAGGCCGCGTCGCTGCCGCTGACCAGCATCACCGCCTGGGAAGCGCTGTTCGACCGGCTGCAAATGCCGCAAGGCATGCCCCAGCCGCGCCGCGGCGTGTTGATCCTGGGCGGCGGCGGCGGCGTCGCCTCAATCGCCATCCAGCTCGCCCGCCAGCTCACCGGCACCAATGTGCTGGCGAGCGCGGGCCGCGCCGAGACCCGCGCCTGGTGCGAACAGCTCGGCGCGCATCACGTGCTGGATCACACCGGCGACATCGCCACGCAGGTCAAGATCATGGGCCTGTCGATCCCTTATATCTTCGGGATCAACCGGACCGAGGCGCATTGGCCGGCGATCTGCGCGGTCCTGGCGCCCTTCGGGCTGGTCTGCGTGATCGATCAGACCGGGCCGCTCGACCTCTCGAAGCTGCGGCCGAAATCGGGCGGGCTGGTGTTCGAGGGCATGTTCACCCGCGCGCTATTCCAGACGCCCGACATGATCGGGCAGCACCGCCTGCTGGCCGAGGTGAGCCGGCTGGTCGATGCCGGCGTGCTGCGGCACACCGCGACCGAGCATCTCGGCCGGATCACCGCCGCCAATCTCCGCCGCGGCCATGCGCTGGTGGAAAGCGGGGCGCTGCGCGGCAAGGCAGTGCTCGAAGGTTTTTGAGAGCGGCTTTTTCCGACCCGCAATCGCCGGGCGGCAACCTCCGTCTGCCTGGGCTGCGCGGCGGGAGCCGCGCCCTTGTTCAGCCCGCCAGCGCGCGCGCCGTCTGTACCACGAAGCGGGTCGGCACCCGCTCCCGCAGCACGAGATAGCTCCGCGTCAGGATGCGCGGCGTCAGCCGCCAGCGCGCCCCGCCCGTGCCGGCGGTGCCACAGCAGAGCAGCGCCAGCACCTCCCGCGCCGCCTGATCGACCGCATCCCGATCCGCGCCCTCAGCGGCCAGGCGGATGCGAAGTTCCGGCGGCGCCGGCCCGCCATAGGCACGCCATAACGCCCCATCGTCGCTGTCATGGACCGAGGCGATGCCGATGAGATCGATCCGCGCCCTGACCGGCAGGCCGCGCATCTCCAGCCGGCGCAGCAGCACCTCGGCGGTCGCCTTGGCACGCGCCAGCACGTTCGGGCCGGCGACCGAGACCTCGCCCTCACCCAGCCAAGTGCCCTCGAAGCTCGCCGTCACCTTCAGCGTATCCGGCCGTGGATGGCCGCGCAGGCCGCTGACCGCAACGCGGTCATGGCCGATCTGTGCCACCTCGCAATCGGCGATATCGAGCACGACATCGGGCGTGATGTAGCGGCTGGGATCATGCAGCTCATACAGCAGCTGCTCCTTCACCGTCCGCAGATCGACGATGCCGCCGGTATCCTCGGGCTTGGTGATGACAAGGCCGCCATCCTGCGTCACCTCGGCGATCGGGAAGCCGATATTGGCGGGGTCGGGGATGTCCTTAAAGCCAGGGTCCCAGAAGACCCCGCCGGTCACCTGACTGCCGCATTCCAGCAAATGCCCGCAGGCGGCGCCGACCGCCAGCTTCTGCCAATCATCCAGCGCCCAGCCGAAATGGTGGGCCAGCGGTGCAATGGCGAGCGCGGGGTCCGAGGTACGCCCGGCGACCACCACATCAGCGCCCGCCGCCAGCGCCTGGATCAGCGGCTCAGCGCCGATATAGGCATTGGCCGCGACCAGACGTGCGGATTTCATCTCCAGGCTGTCATCGGCCTCGTGCACCGGCAACTGGTCGAGCGCGATGGTCGCGGTGACGTCATCGCCGGTGACGATCGCAATGCGGCACTCCGGCAGGCCGAGGCGCAGCGCGAGGCGGGCGATCAGCCGGCCGGCAGCGGGCGGGTTGGCGGCGCCGAAATTGCCGAGGATCGGGATGCGGTGCCGCACGCAATCCGCCAGGATCGGCTCCAGCAGCCGCTCCAGCATCGGCTCATAGCCGAGTTCGGGGTCGCGGCGGCGTTCGAGCTGGGCCAGCGCGACGGTGCGCTCGCCCAGCGTCTCAAAGAACAGCGCGGCGGGCAGGCCACGCCGGACCAGGCTGCGCACGACGGGGATCGGCGCATCCACCCGGTCACCGGAAAACCCGCCGCCATTGCCCACCAGGAACGTCATGCCCCCCCCTCTGCCGCGGCGACGAGTGCCGCCCCGAGCACCACCGCATCGGCATCCTCGAACGCGATCGGGTTGATCGCAAGCCGGCCTTCGCCGAGCCGCGCCGCATCGACATGCACCGCCGGGTCCTGCGCCCGCAGCCGCTGCTCGATACGCTGCGCGACGGCCGGCGCCGACACCTGCCAAACCAGCATAGGCAGGCCGGGCTTGCTGCCATCCGCCACCAGCCGCAGCGGCAGGCCGGGCGCGGCCGCCGCCACGGTTTGCAGGCGCGCCGTCCAGCCGGCCGTCTCGACTGCGGGATCAGTGGCAACGAAGCGCTGCAGGGCCACCAGCAGCCCCGCGATCTCCTCCTTGCCGGTCTTGCAACTGCGGCCGATGCCGTGGTGCGGCAGGCCGCGCAGCTGGCCGAGCGGCGCGAATTCCGCCGGCGGGGCGAATTCTTCAGCCGGCAGGTCGAGGTCGAGCATCTGGACCAGGGCGGAGCTGACCAGATCGCGCCGCCCCGCAAGGATGCCGCTGGCCTGCGGGCCGCCGATCGCCTTGCCACCGGAGAAGCAGACAAGATCGGCGCCCTCGGCCAGGAAACGACGCAGATTGTCGCGCGGTGGCAACTGCGCGGCGGCATCGACGATGAGCGGTACGCCGCGTTCCCCGGCGATGCGCGCGACGGCGGCGAGCGTGGGCTGGCTGCGCGGCCCGGCGAGGTAGTAGACCGCCGCCGTGCGCGGCGTGATCGCCTCGGCGATTTCCCACGGATCGGCATCCCGCACGCCGGGGCCGCTGACGCGGTCGGGGATGCCGACCTCGATCAACCGCCCGCCGGCGGCGCGCAGGGCGCGGTCATACATGTTGCGTTGGCTGCGCACGATGATGAACTCGTCCGGCAGGCCCGTGGTATCCGGCAGCCGGTTCATCGCGCCGGGATCAAGCCGGGCCATGCAGGCCGCGGCGCCCAGCAGCAGCGCGGCGGAGGCGCCGGCCGTGACGATGCCAGCCTCCGCGCCCGTGGCGGCGGCGATCGCCCGGCTGGCGGCCGCCTGCAGCGCGTGCATCTCCACCGTCACCCGCGCCGCCGCGGCCATCGCTGCGACCACCTCGGGCGCCAGCGGGCGACCGCCGAGGCGGGTATTGGTGCCATAGGCGTTGATGATGCGGGGAACGCCGGGGATCATCGCCTGGGCCTACCAGCCTTCCTCGCGCAGCAGCGCGAGGGCGGCGAGCAGCATCGCCTCGTACTTAGCCCGGGCCGCGGCGCTGCTCTCGGGCGTCCAGTGCCAGAAGCCCTCGCCGGTCTTGGCGCCGAGCTTGCCCGCCGCGACGAGGCGCTGGAGCGTCGGCCCCGGGGCGTCGCGGTTGCAGAGCGAGGGGTAGATGGTGCTGGCCGCCGCGAGCTGCGTCTCCAGCCCCGCGAGTTCCTTCTGCAGGATCGGCCCGGCGCCCATGATCCGCATGCCGAAGGTATAGCGGACCGCGCGGTCGACATCCTCCGGGCTCGCCAGCCCTTCATCCAGGCAGTTGAAGGCCTCGCGCACCATCGCGTGCTGGATGCGGTTGGCGAGGAAGCCGGGGACGTCGCGCGCCACGCGGATCGGCACCCGGCCGAGGCTGGCCATGATCGCCGCCAGCTGCTCGCAAATCGCCGGGTCGGTATGTTCGCCGCGGACCACTTCGACCCCGGGCACGAGATGCGCGGGCAGGAAGAAGTGCAGGTTCGCCATGCGGTGGCGGGTGGCGCAATCGCCGGCGATCGCGGTGATCGGCAGGCCGGAAGCATTGCTGCCGATGGGGATGGTGGACGGGACCACCCGGTCCAACTCGGCAAACAGTGCTTGCTTCAGGGCCAGCTTCTCCGGCGCCGCTTCCACCACCACGGCGACATCGCCGAAGCCGATATCGGCCAGCTGTTCGACCAGCGCCAGCCGTTCCATGGCGGCGGGCGGGCCGCCGAGCTGTTCCAGCGAGAGCGCGGTGCGGTCCAGCCGGGCCGGCCAGACCGCCCGGGCCGGCTCCATGGCGGTCACCCGCCAGCCGCCAGCGAGGAAAATGGCGGCGATATCGCAGCCCATGAGGCCGAAGCCGATGATGGCCGCATGGCCAGGGGTGGGGTCGGACATGGTCGAGCCTGACGAAAGTGACGGATAAGGATAGCGCAGGTGGTTGCTCCTGGCCCCCTCTCCCGGTGATAAAAGGCCCATGCCGCGCGGCGATCTGTTCCCCGATATCGCTCCCTACGAGACCGGACTGCTACCGCTCTCGGGTGGGCACGTCATGTATTGGGAGCAGGTCGGCAATCCACGCGGCCAGCCGGCGCTGTTCCTGCATGGCGGGCCCGGGGCCGGGGCGGGCGCGGTGCATCGCCGCTTCTTCGACCCGAATCACTGGCGCGTGGTGATCTTCGACCAGCGCGGCGCCGGCCGCTCCCGCCCGCTCGGCGAGTTGCGGGACAACAGCACGCCGCATCTGGTCGAGGATATCGAGGCGCTGCGCCGGTTCCTTGGCATCGAGCGCTGGTTGCTGTTCGGCGGCAGCTGGGGCTCCACGCTGGCGCTGGCCTATGCCCAGGCGCATCCCGAACGGGTGATCGGCTGCGTGCTGCGCGGCGTCTTCCTGGGGCGGCGGAGCGAGGTGGAGTGGTTCCTACATGGGCTGCGTCGGGTGTTCCCGGATGCCTGGACCGCCTTCACCGAACACCTCCCCGCGGCGGAGCGGCAGGATCTGCTTGGCAATTATCTCAAGCGGCTCTGTGACCCGGACCCGCATATCCACCTGCCGGCGGCGCGCGCCTGGAGCCAGTACGAGGGCTCCTGTTCGACGCTGTTGCCCAGCCCGGACACGGTCGCGAGCTTCGCCCAGGACCGCACCGCGCTCGGCCTCGCGCGGATCGAGGCGCATTACTTCGCGCATGACCTGTTTCTGCCGCAGGACGGGCTGCTTGGGCACATGGCGCGGATCGCGCATATCCCGGCCGAGGTGGTGCAGGGGCGCTACGACATGGTCTGCCCGGCGGAAAGCGCCTTCGATCTCGTCGCCGCCTGGCCCGGCGCGCGGCTGACGGTGGTGCCGGATGCCGGCCATTCGGCGCTGGAGCCCGGCGTGCGGACGGCGCTGGTCAGCGCGGTTGAGCGGTTCCGGCGGCGCGACTGAGGCGGTGCGCCGGCTTCGCCTTCTCCTGCAACGGGCGCTGCTGCTGGGGATGTCCGCGGCGACGGTCTGGATCATCGCCTTCGTCGTCTTCCCCGTCACCGATAACCACCTGCCGTGGTTCCTCGCGGTCGCCGCGACCTATGGCATCGCCGCCTATGGAGTGCTGCCGCTGGCGGTGCGGCTCGGGCTGAAATTCGCGCAGTCCGGCCATGTGCCGGCCTATACGCTGACCGGCGACAGCCTGCCCGGGGACCCCGTGAACCTGGTGCTCGGCGGCACGCTCGCCGATCTGCGCGCGGCCTTCGCGCGGGCCGGCTGGGTCGAGGCGGAGGCGCTGGGGCTTGCCACCGGCTGGCGCATGGTGACGAGCTTCGTCTTCAACCGGCCCTACCCGACGGCGCCGTTTTCCAAGCTGTTCCTGTTCGGCCGCGGCCAGGACATCGGCTTCCAGAAGGCGATCGATAACAGCCCGCGCAAGCGCCACCACGTGCGCTTCTGGGCGCTCTCGATTGCGGAAGCGCAGGAGGACCGCACGCGCCTTACGTTCTGGCTGAACCAGACGCGGCCGGATGTGGAGCTGCCCGCGTATTGGGTGGGGGCGGCAACGCGCGACACCGGCTTCGCCCTGACCCGGCTCACCTTCAAGGTGACGCATGCGACGGATGCCGACACCAATGCCGAGCGAGATTTCGTGCTGGACGAGCTGGCAGCGGTCGGCGCCATCGGCGCGGTGCAGCGGCTGGCGGCGGGGGAGACGGTGGGACAGGGCAAGGTCAACCACTACGTCACCGATGGTGAGGTGGGCGCGGCGCCGCTGGTGGCGGCTTAGAGCGGGATGCGTTCGCATTCGCTCACGCACCCTGCTCTAGCCTTTGTTTGGTCGCGAGATTCAGCGCCTTCGGCGATTCCGCCTCAACGCATCCCGCTCTAGAGCGGGATGCGTTGAGGCGGACTCATCTGAACGGATCTTTTGCTCTGGAAAATATCGATTCTAGCGCAGCGCGCGAAGGGTGGCCGGATCGCGCTCCGCCCGGATCGCCAGGCGCAGGCCGGGGGAGGCACCCTGGTCTTCCAGCAGGACCGACTGCAGGCCGATATCCACATAAAACCGCTGGTAACGCGTGCCGATCCCCCAGAAGGCCGCTTCGACCCCGGCCCTCTCGCACAGATCGCGGAAGCGCCAGATCGCAGAAATCGCGTCCTTCGGCTCACCGGCCGGATCGCCGAGTGCCACCCAGATCCCAGGCTGCTTGGCGAAGCTGAAACCAGCCTTGCCGGCTTCGCCGAAGACGGCTGCTTCGGCCACCGGGGGCATCAGCGCGCCAAGCTGCCCAAGGCGCTGGCAGGTCGCCCCGTCCCATGGCGCCTCCCGGAACACTGGGCGTAGCAACTGGATCAGCCCGGCCAGCAGCAGCAGCGCCGTCAGCCCGACGGTGAAGCGCAGGCTGTCGGGCGCAAGCGGGCTGCGCACGACCTGCCACCAGGCCTCGGTCGAGACACGGCCGCCATGGGCCACCAGGGCGAGCGTGATGCCGCAGCCGATGATGGCCGCCACCGGCAACAGCACCTCCGCCGATAGAGGTTCGCGGGAGATGCGCGTATCCCGATAGAAATTGCCCCGCACCGCCGCAACCAGCCCCGCCAGCAGCAGGAAGGCGAGCACCAGCCACCAGGGCTCACCCCGCATCCAGGCTATCGAGGCGCCGGTGAGCAGCAGCAGCACCGCCATCCCCCAGGCCAGGGTGAGGCGGCGCAGCAGTCCCCAGGCGGTGACCAGCAGCAGCGAGCCGACGATCGAGGCCGCGAAATGCGAGGCCAGCGCCGCCGAGCGCCCCGCCCAGCGTTCGATGATGGTATCGCTGGTCGGCAGCGCGCCAAGGAAGATGAGCAGCGCGCCGCCGAGTGCCGCGAGCGAGGCGATCGCCGGCACCTGCAGCGTCTCACTGCCCCGGCCGAAGCCACCCAGCCGGCCGAACACGGCCTTGCGCTGGCCGAGTTCAAAGAGGACGAACAGCGTGCCGGCGATGAACAGCGGGATGATGTAGTAATAGAGCCGGAAGATCAGCAAGGCGCCGATCACCTGCGGCGCGGCCATATAGGGCTCCAGCCCCAGCAGGATGGCGCCATCGAACACACCGAGCCCACCCGGGACATGCGCCGCGATGCCGGCGGTGTAGGCGGCGAGGTAGATGCCGAGGAAGCGCAGGAAGGTCAGCCCCGGCGCCGCCGGCAGCAGCACATAGAAGATCGCCGCGGTGATCGCGACATCGATCGTCGCCAGCACCGTCTGCATCAGCGCCATGCGCGGCGAGGGCAGGTCGATCTCGTGCCCGAAGACGCGGATGTGGCGCCGGAAACGGCTGAGGATAATGTAGCTCAGCACTACCCCCCACAGCGGCAGGGCGAGCGCCTGGAGCATCCAGAGCGGCACATGCGCGCCGAACCAGGGCACCACCTCCGGCTCGATCATCAGCACGACGCCCGCCAGCGCCATGCCGCCCAGCCCGTAGGTCAGGCTGGTGAAGCCGATCACCTTGGCGATCTGGACCGCGGTCAGCCCCCAGGCCGAATACAGCCGGTAGCGCACCGCCGCGCCGGAGACCGCGGCGAAGCCCAGATTATGCGCCAGCGAATAGCCGCAGAAGGACGCGAACAGGCTGCGCAGCCAGGACACCGGATGCCCGGCATAGATCGATCCAAGCCGGTCGTAGATCGCCAGCACCAGATAGGCCAGGACGGTCAGCGCCCCGCCAAGCCGCAGCGCATCCGGCGGGATCGCGGCCATCGCCGTGCCGATATCGGCCACGGCCAGGCCCCGGAACTCCTTCTGCACCGCATAGATCGCGCCAACCAGCAGCGCGAGCCCGAAGGCAGCCGGCCCGAAGCGCCGCAGCAGGCCGACCGGCCCGGTCACGCCGCCTGCGTCCCCCGCGCCAGGGCGGCTTCGATCAGGCCGATCGTGCCGGGGATGCCATAGAGCGCGACGAAGCCGCCGAAGCGCGGCCCCTCATCCTGGCCCAGCAGCACCTGATAGAGGCAGCCGAACCAGTCGCGCAGCCCGGCGAAGGGATGCCGCTTGCCGACCTCATACAGCTGGGTCTGGATCGCCTCGGCGTCGCTGTCTTCCGGCAGGGACCGCAGCACGTGCAGCAGATCCGCCAGCGCCGCGCGCTCCGTCGCACTCGGCGCGCGGTGGCGCTTATTCGGCGCGACGAAGTCCCGGTAATAGGCGACCGCATAGCCGGCCAGCCGCGCCAGCATCGGGTGGCTTTCCGGCGTGACGCCGGGCGCGTAGCGGCGGATGAAGCCCCAGAGCATCTCCGGATCATCGGCATTCACCACGCTGGCGAGATTCAGCAGCATGCCAAAGCCGATCGGGCTGCCGGGGTCGTTGCTGCCGCCCTGGTGGATATGGAAGGCGGGATTGGCCGGCTCGGCCACCACCTTCAGCTTCTCCTGCCCCGCCAGATAGTCATCGACGGCGCGCGGGATCACATCGAAGAACAGCCGCTTCGCCCGCTGCGGCGATTGGTACATGAACCAGCTCAGGCTCTCCGGCGGCGCGTAGCGCAGCCATTCGTCGATGGTCAGCCCATTGCCCTTGGACTTGCTGATCTTCTGCCCCTGTTCATCCAGGAACAGCTCATAGGTAAAGCCGATCGGCGGTGCGCCGCCGAGGACGCGGCAGATGGCGCCCGACAGCTTCACGGAATCGATCAGGTCCTTGCCGGACATCTCGTAATCCACGCCCAGCGCATACCAGCGCAGCGCCCAATCCGCCTTCCACTGCGCCTTGCAATGCCCGCCCGTGATGCGCGTGCCGTGCCGCCGCCCGGTGTCCGGGTCCAGCCAGACCAGCAGGTCGTCCGCCGGGCGCACCTCCTCCATCGGCACCTGCATCACCACGCCGGTCTCCGGATGGATGGGCAGGAAGGGCGAATAGGTCGCCCGCCGGTCCGGCCCCAGCGTCGGCAGGATCACCCGCCGCACCTCCTCATGCCGCTCCGCCATGCGCAGCAGCGCCTGATCGAAGCGCCCGCCCTTGTAGTAATCGGTCGAGGAGGCGAATTCGTATGCGAACCCGAAGGCATCCAGGAAGGCGCGCAGCCGGGCGTTGTTATGCGCCCCGAACGACGAATGCGTGCCGAAAGGGTCCGGGATCTCCGTCAGCGGCTTGCCCAGATGCGCCGCCAGCAGCGCCCCGTTCGGCACATTGTCCGGCACCTTCCGCAGCCCGTCCATGTCATCCGAAAAGGCGATCAGCCGCGCCGGCAGGCCGGTGAGGCGCTCAAACGCCCGCCGCACCCAGGTGGTGCGCGCAACCTCCCCAAACGTGCCGATATGCGGCAGGCCGGAGGGGCCGTAGCCCGTCTCAAACAAGGCGCCCGCGGGTTTCGGCGTCGCGGCCAGCCGGTCTGCGACTTTGGCGGCTTCCTCGAACGGCCAGGCCTTGACGGTACGGAGCGATGGATCAGCGGTCATGCCGCAGGCAGATGGCAGGCAGGCGGGGCAGGGTCAACGCGCCGGGCGGGCCGGCGGCGCTGGCTTCGCGTGTTGCGGCGCGATAAAGGGGCGCCTTCGGCCATTCACAGCGGGAGCAAGGCCATGCGCGTCGGCGTCATCGGGGCCACAGGGGCAGTCGGCAAGGAACTGGTGGAGGTGCTGGGCAAGCGCCGCTTCCCGGTGACCGAGCTGAAACTCTTCGCCTCCGCCCGCAGCGCCGGCACCCGCCAGAACACCCCCTTCGGGGAGGTGACGATCGAGGAATACAACGACGCCGCCGCGGGCAGGCTGGACCTGGCGCTGCTCGCCGTCTCCGGCGATTTCGCCAAGGCGCATGCGCGCGCTTTGGCCGCCAAGGGCGTGGCGGTGGTGGATAATTCCTCCGCCCTGCGGCTGGAGGACGACGTGCCGCTGGTGGTGCCGGAGGTGAACGCCGGCGCCATCGGCCGCCACCGCCTGGTGGCCAACCCCAATTGCACCACCGCCATCCTGGTGGTGGCGCTGGCCCCGCTGCACGCGGCCTTCGGGCTGAAGCGGGTGATTGTGTCCACCTACCAGGCGGCCAGCGGCGCCGGCGCCGAAGGCATGGCGGAGCTGGAAGCGGAAACCCGCCGCGTGCTGCTGGAAGGCGGCCCCGCGCGGCACGCGGTATTCGCCCACCCGCTGCCCTTCAACGTCATCCCCCACATCGATACCTTCCAGCCGAACGGCTACACGCGGGAAGAAATGAAGGTGGTGTGGGAGACCCGCAAAATCATGGGCCTGCCCGGGCTGCCGGTGTCCTGCACCGCCGTCCGCATCCCCACCTTCCGCGTCCACGCCGAAGCGGTGACGATTGAGACCGAACGGCCGGTGACGGCGGAGGCCGCCCGCGCCGTGCTGGCCCAGGCCGCCGGGGTGAAACTGGTGGATGACACCGCGACGCTTCTGTACCCCATGCCGCTGACCGCCACCGGCCAGGACGACGTGGAAGCCGGCCGCATCCGGGCAAACGACGTGTTTGGTGAGTTCGGCCTGGACCTGTTCCTGTGCGGGGACCAACTGCTGAAAGGCGCGGCGCTGAATGCGGTGCAGATCGCGGAGCGGATGGGGCTTTCGTCTCGGTAGGTTGTGTGTCTCGGGAGGGCGCTGCCCTCCCGAACCCTCCCGCCAAGGGCCGAAAGGCCCTTGGAACCCAGGAGTTGTGCTCAAGCGCGCAGTTGTTTCGCTCTGCGGGGAACGGTTAAGCTTCACCTATGAGCGATTCGCAACGTAAGCGCCGACGCAGCAACCGATCACCCCGGAGAACGCGAAGCCGGCATTTTGCGCCCCTCATCACATTTAAAGATTTAGATTTTGGGGCGGATGATGCCAATATTGAGTGGGAAGTGTCCAAGCATGCAGGACACGGGGATCCAATTTTCATTAAAGCCTTTTTTGAGCATCCTTTATTCGAATTTTCCGAATTTCGATCAGGCCGGCGCTTTTTCGTACTGGGTCAGAAGGGTACAGGTAAAACGGCTGTTTTAAGGAAAATTCAGGCAATGGTTGAAGCCGAGGGCGGCTCAACCCACTTCATGATTTTCCGCGATGAAGTTGCATCGAAAGACGAATTAGATAGATTTGGTAGTATTTTCGCGGTAAGTGTGAACGATGTCCAAAAAACTCACCATCATCTTTACACTTTGGAGCGAATGATCCTCCTGATACTCGCATCGCAGCTTGATAATATTGTTGAAAGCGTTCCGGATTTTTCTGACATTAAAGACGATTCGACTTCTACAACATCGGCGAATACGACTGACGGCCTCAAAGAAATTTTTAAACGCGTAATTGGGCAGCCAGTCCGCAGAGCAGTTGAAACGGCTTTAGATACTGTTGCCGAAGCTGCTAAGATTGTTCAAATCACACCCGAAAAGCTTGATCGATTAGGCGTTCAAGTCGATAGTAACGTTCTGCTTCGCCGTCTTAATGAACGTATGCTCGAAGCATGTTTAGTAGCGCTACGTAATCGCACAAGCAAGATTGCGATTTTCATCGACGAAATCCATTTTACATACAGAACGGGGAAAGATCACGAACTCGACGCCGCTTTGGTGCGAGATTTGATACGAGCTGTAAGCAAAATCAATCGAGAGCTGGGTTCGGTGCAAGCGGTATGTCGCGTATATGCCGCCATACGTTCAGAATATTTACAAAATCCGATTATCGCCGCAGCAGAACTCCACAGTACTTTGATCGGGTACGGACGCGAATTAACTTGGTCTACATTTAATGCTGATTTTTCACATCCAATGTTCGAAATTGGGGCGCGGCGTGTCGACGCTAATCTCCATCAAAATATGAACGGTCGAGACTTCATGAAAGCTTGCTTCGCCAACTTCACTAACGACGATGCTATTGATTTTGTTCAATCGACTTGGAGCAAGCCTCGTGACATGATTCGTTTTTTGAGAACTTGTAAGGAGATGTACCCTGGAAAAATTACACTCTCACAGGCTGAATACCGACAAGTATTTCACCAAGCATGTATTTCGGCACGAGTTGAAATCGAAACTGCTCTCACTTCCTTCCTGACGATCGCTGGCGTCGAGGCCACTATGCGTCTCTTATCAGATTATTCGTCTCGAAGCTTGGAGAAAGGCAACATTGGGAAAATAGACGAATTTTGCAAATCCTTGAATCCTATTGTGAAAAAAGAAGTTCAAGTCGGCGCTTTCCATGAATCGCAAACATTGTTTCGAATTCTTTATATGCTTGGTGCAATTTATACTGTGCGTCCAGTTATAGGGCAGCGGATACCTGTTATGCATAGCTTTCATCGAGGCAATCCTAACCCCGACCCCGACGGCTTTGTGGCCATTCATCGTGGCGTCGCAAAATCGTTTTCTTAACAAACGGGAATTGCTGGTGACGTTGGCAGAACAGAAATTCGTTTCATATCAAAACTCAGTTACCATGGTCGGCACCTACCGCCGCTTCGGCACCCTCGGCGCGGTCTACGAAATCCTCGCCGCCGGCGCCCCGCGCCCGGATGGCGCGCCCACGGTCCGCATCCGCGTGCTGGAAAGCGGGGAGGCGCTGGACTACCCCCTCGCCGCCGCCCTGGATGACCCGCGCGAGGGCTGATGTTCGCCATTGTCTTTGGCCCGGTGGTCGCGGAAACCGCCGCCCGCCACCCCAGGGGCGT